>OLXG01000434.1_pt1 | contig 16888 bp, 12 predicted proteins | sample 1673861 | NCBI WGS metagenome assembly OLXG01 (sample SAMEA103958130, study PRJEB25191) | human gut metagenome | biome: human-associated habitat [ENVO:00009003]; feature: intestine environment [ENVO:2100002]; material: feces | place: Germany | collected 2013/2015
GCGGCCGCCACAATACATGCCCGAACGCTGCCGGTGTTCGCAACTCTCGCCGCTCACGGCCTCCTGCCGCTGGCTCGAAAACGAAATGCTTATCTCCGACGAGAACGGTTCGCCGCAATGGGTCGACGTAACCGTCGGTGACTGGATCGAAGGCGAATCGCTTCATGACCTGCTCTTCAAGGCGGTCATCGACCGCGACACCGAGACTCTCAAAACGCTGTCAACGCTCTTCGACCGTTTTGCACTGCGGTTGCTGGCCGAGGAGTGGGCGCACGGAGACGTCAAGCCCGACAACATGATCTTCGACGGCCGGGACCTGCGGCTGGTCGACATCGATTCGATCTTCACACCGCAGTTGGCCGGCCTCACCACGGCCCAGCTCGGCACCGAAGGTTACCGCCATCCGGCACGCGACTGCAACTGTTTCGACTGCTCGATCGACGACTATCCCATTGCCGTCATGTCGGTTACGCTGGCGGCCCTGGCGGCGGATTACGACCTGTACCGAATGTTCGACCGCGGTGACGGCGTGCTGATCGATACCGAAGAGGCGGTTGCGGGCTGCAGCCGGGCGGTAGAGGCTTTCGCACGGCACTTTGCACTGACGGGCGATGCCGCACACATGGCCATTCTGAGAATGCTCAGGTCTCCGGTTCCGCAACTCGAAGGGCTGGATACGGCTCTGCGGCTGGCCGCCGGCGACGCTTTCACATACGATTCCGGGGTCGGTACTCCACAGCTTACGCCCTGCGGCGGCAAGTGGGGTTTCACCAATGCGGCGGGCGAATGGATTATTCCGGCGGTTTACGACACGGCTTTCGAATTCGAGGAGGGATTTGCGGCGGTGATGCTGGGCGGAGTCTGGCAATATATCACGCCGTACGGCAAGCCGGTTCTCATCTCACCGCAGGCCGAAGCGATGAAACCCGTCGCAAACGGCAAGGCCCGCATCAGGGTAAACGGCCAATGGGTCACAACCGCACTATAACGGCACAGCCGCTACATAAAAAAAGCAAGGAAGCCGCCGTACAATCGGCGGCAGCAAACGAACTCCAGAGGAGAAGAGGCAAGAAAGATTGCGGAAAGTCTCGCAACATATGCAGTTGACACTCCGACTGCGTTGTAAAATGGCCGGTGGGAATGATGCAACCCGATCCCGGCAGGGCCGGAATACACATTCCGCAAGTGCATATCTACGGCCGTAACCAGTTTTCGGAAGATACTCATTAGATAGATCACGCCTGAGCGAAGCCTCTCCTCCGGCAACTCGCTGTCAGAGATTTTGTCCGGCCACTCTTTCAAGTTCAAGGGCGCATTGCCTGGTTTGTCGGCCTCCGCATCCACTGGCTTGGCGGCCTATACATTGCCTGATTTGTCGTCCGCTGCATCCACTGGCTTGTCCGCTGACGCCTCATCGAGCAAGTTATTGTCGATCAGTTTTTTTGGCTTTATACCGTATTCGCGCAGGCGGTCGGTGTTGCGCATCAGGTTGTCATTGCCGGTCGACAGACGCCGGTAGGCATCGTTGTAACTCTTCTGCGCCGCCGCCAGATTTTTGCCGATACCCTCCATGTCACCGACAAACTTCACGAACTGATCGTACAGTTTGGTGCCGAGCTTGACGATATTCTCGGTATTCCGGTTGCGTTTTTCGCGCAGCCACAGGTCGTCCACCAGTTTCAGCATGGCGAACAGGTTGGTCGGCGACGACAGGATCACCTTCTTGTTATAAGCCTCGAGCCAGAGGTCCTCGCGGCACTCCCTTACAGCCTCAAGAAACGCCGCCTCGATCGGGATGAACATGATAACGAAATCGGGCGTGCAATCCAACAGCCGTTGGTACTCCTTGGCGCTCAACTCCTTGATATGGGCGCGGATCGAAGCGATATGCCGCTGCAGGGCCTCGCGGCGCTCCGACTCGTTCGCGGCATGCACCGAATCGGCATAGGCCGTCAGCGACACCTTCGAGTCGATGATCACCTTCTTTCCGCCCGGCAGGTTCAATATCACATCGGGACGCAGGTTGTTGCCCGCCTCATCCTTCAGGTTGGGCTGGACGTAATAGTGCTCCCCCTTGACCAGGTTCGAATGGTCGAGGATTGTCGTGAGGATCATCTCGCCCATATCGCCCTGAACCTTCGAGTTTCCCTTCAGGGCGTTGGTCAGATTCGTAGTCTCGTCGGTAATCTGGCGGTTGAGCTCCATCAGCCGGTGGAGCTCGTTCCGCAGCGCCCCGTGACGCTCCATATCGTCGCGGTGGATATCCTCAACCCTCTTCCGGAACTCCGTAATATTCTCCCGAAACGGCTTCAGAAGCATCTCACTGTTGGTCTGCTTGAACTGCCGGCTCTTCTCCTCGAGTATGTCGCCCGCCATGTTGCGGAACTGTTCGCGCATGGTCTGCTGCATCTGTTCCGACTCCTTCTGCCGCCGTTCGCGCTCCTCCGTCGCCGCACGCTGCAACTCGGCAATCCGCGCCTCGAGCGCCTCGATACGGACCTGACGCCCGTCTGACTCGGCCTGCACACGCCCGCGCTCCTCGGTAAGGGTCACGATCCGCGCCTGCGACTCCGCCAACCGGCTGTCGAGCTCACCGACCTGCCGTGCCGCCACCTCGCGTTCGGCAGCCATCTCTCGCCGCAGCCCCCGCGCCTCGCGGCGCAACACGACCGAAACGGCCAACAGCAACACTACTACAAACGAAAAGAGTACGATAACGGAGATATTCATGGCGACAAAGGTTAATCGGAACAAATATACAACTATTTTTCGGAAAAATATACGTACCTTTGTTATCAGATTTCGACAACGTTATGACAAGAATCATATCCCCCTCGATGCTCTCGGCCGACTTCGGACACCTCGACCGAGATACCCGCATGATCGACCGCAGCGCCGCACAATGGATCCATATCGACGTGATGGACGGCGTCTTCGTGCCCAATATTTCATTCGGATTCCCCGTGATGAAGGCTATCAAGAGCGCCTCGTCGAAGTTCATGGACGTGCACCTGATGATCGTACACCCCGAACGGTACGTCGAACGGTTCCGCCAGGCCGGCGCCGACCTCATTACATTCCACTGGGAGGCTGCCGACGACCCGCAGACAATCATCGAGACCATCCGCCGCGGCGGAGCGAAGGCCGGCATCTCGATCAAGCCCGCAACGCCCGTCAAGGCCATAGAAGAGCTTCTGCCCATGCTGGACCTGGTGCTGGTGATGAGCGTCGAACCCGGGTTCGGTGGCCAGAGCTTCATCGAAGGGAGTGTCGACAAGGTGCGCGAACTGCGCCGCATGATCGACCGCGCAGGCCTCGAAACGATGATCGAGATCGACGGCGGAGTCTCGGCCTCCAATGCCGGAATGCTCTACGAAGCCGGTTGCGACGCCCTGGTGGCCGGCAGCGCCGTCTTCCGCTCGGCCGACCCCGAAGCCGAAATCCTCAAAATACTAAATGCCTGACAATACACGATGATAGCTATCGACAACCTCACCGTCAGTTTTGGCGGCTGGACGCTTTTCGACCACATATCCTTCATGATCAACCCCAAGGACCGCATCGGTCTGGTGGGGAAAAACGGTGCCGGCAAGACCACGCTCCTGCGCATCATAACCGGCGAGCAGCAGCCGACGTCGGGAGCCGTAACGGTGACCGGCGACTGTACGATAGGCTACCTGCCGCAGCAGATGAAGGTGGCCGACACAACCACCCTGCTCGACGAGACAGCAAAGGCCTTCGACCAGGTACTGAGCCTCGAGGCCGAGATCGAACACATAACCGCACAGCTGGCCGAACGCACCGACTACCACAGCGATGAATACGAACGTCTGATGCACCGGCTCAACGACTGCAACGACCGTTACCACATCCTGGGAGGCGAGACCCGCGATGCCGACATCGAAAAGACCCTGTTGGGACTCGGGTTCAAGCGCGAGGATTTCGACCGGCCGACGAGCCAGTTCTCTGGCGGCTGGCGAATGCGAATAGAGCTGGCCAAGATACTGCTGCGCCGGCCGTCGATCTTCCTGCTCGACGAGCCTACAAACCACCTCGACATCGAGTCGATACAGTGGCTCGAGGAGTATCTGCGCAACTACCAGGGTGCTGTCGTACTGATTTCGCACGACCGCGCCTTCCTGGACAACGTCACCACCCGCACCATCGAGATCTCGCTGGGACGGGCCTACGACTACAAGGTTCCGTACAGCAAGTATGTCGAACTGCGCCGCGAACGCCGCGAGCAGCAGATGGCCGCCTACGAAAACCAGCAGCGGATGATCGAAAAGACCGAGGAGTTCATCGAGCGCTTCCGCTACAAGCCCACCAAAAGCAATCAGGTACAGTCGCGCATCAAGCAGCTCGAACGGCTCGAACGCATCGAGATCGACGAGGAGGATCTTTCGCGCCTCAACATCAAGTTCCCGCCGGCACCGCGTTCCGGGCAGATCGTGGCCGAGGTGAAGGATGTCGGCAAGGCCTTCGGCGAGAAGTGGATCTTCAGCGGTGCCAACTTCACCATCGAACGCGGCCAGAAAATAGCCCTCGTGGGCCGCAACGGCGAAGGCAAAACGACTTTCGCCCGTATGCTGGTCGGCGAACTCCAGCCCACCGAAGGAACCATCCGCCTGGGCGCCAATATCAATATCGGATACTATGCCCAGAACCAGGAGGATCTGATGGATGGCGAGATCACGGTCTACGATACGCTCGACCGGGTTGCCGTGGGCGATATCCGCACCCGTCTGCGGGACATTCTGGGAGCGTTCCTGTTCCACGGCGAGGATGTCGACAAGAAGGTCAAGGTCTTGTCGGGCGGCGAACGGGCCCGTCTGGCGATGGCCCGCATGATGCTCGAGCCGCACAACCTGCTGGTTATGGACGAGCCCACGAACCACATGGACATGCGCTCGAAGGATATCCTGAAGGATGCCCTCTGCAAATATGACGGTACGGCTGTGATCGTATCTCACGACCGCGAATTTCTCGACGGAATGGTCGACAAGGTGTTCGAATTCCGCGACGGGAAGGTCCGCGAATATCTGGGCGGGATATATTACTTCCTCGAGAAGCGCAAGCTCGATTCGCTTCAGGAGGTCGAACGCCGCGACAACCGCACCAAATCCGACACTAAGGCAACGGAGAAGGTATCGGCCGGCAAGCAGTCGTACGAACAGCGCAAGGAGCAGGAGAAGCTGTTGCGCAAGTTGCGTCGCACGGTCGAGGGAATCGAGGATGAGCTGTCACGCATCGAAGGCGAGATAGCGGCCTATGATGCCCGTTTTGCCGCGGCGACGGAGTACAACGAGGAAGACTACAAACAGTACGACGAACTGAAGAAACGCTACGACCACCTGATGCACGAGTGGGAGAAGGCCTCCTACGAACTGGAGCTGACCGAAGGGGCCTGAAACCATGCCTGCCGGCAACATAAATAGAGACAATGTTTACGGCATACAATGTTTTTTGATTAATTATAGAGGTTCACACATAAAAACGTAATGCAGCAATGAATGAGATAATTTTCGGAATACGGCCGGTGGCCGAAGCAATCGAGGCCGGAAAGCAGATCGAACGGATATACATGCGGAAAGGTGCCGACGGCCAGCTCATAAATGACCTGAAAGACCTCTGTTACCGGCACCGCCTCCACATACAGGAGGTCCCCGTCGAGAAACTTAACCGCCTGACCCGCGGAAACCACCAGGGTGTGGTGGCCCAGATCGCAGCAATAGAGTATGTCCCGGTCGAGGATATCTTCGAGCGCGTGCCCGACGACGAAACCCCGCTGATCGTAATCTTCGACGGGATAACCGACGTGCGGAATTTCGGTGCCATAGCCCGTTCGGCCGAGTGTGCCGGTGCCCACGGGCTCATCGTGCCGCTCAAGAACTCGGCGCCGGTAAATGCCGATGCCATACGTTCCTCGGCCGGTGCACTCACCTCGATCCCCGTCTGCCGCGTCGGAAGCATCCGAAATACCATCAAGATGTTGCAGAACGAAGGTTATACCGTCGTGGCGGCCACCGAAAAGAGCCGCAAACTGCTATACGATGCCGATTTCACCCGACCGACGGCCATAGTCCTCGGAAACGAGGAGCGCGGCGTATCGAAAGAGGTGCTCAAACTCTGCAACGAACAGTTGGCCATCCCGATGATCGGACATATCGAATCGCTGAATGTCTCGGCCGCAGCCGCCGTAATGCTTTTCGAGGTTGTCCGGCAGCGAATCGGCGAATAGCATCCCGGGCAAGGCTCGCGGCATGTGCTCCGCCACACTATCAATAATCCGTCCCCCAATTAAAAATGAAACTGGTGAGGCAGAGCGACAGGTGAGGCAGAGTGAATACCGGACGCGATTGCTGACAGCCGGCAGAGAGCGGCTCGAATCATCACCTTTTCAATTCAGTCGATACCCGACACATCATAAACATCAACCAGACATAACCTACACCGCCCATAGCCATGACACCAAGAATTGAGAAATGGATCTCCGAGATCCGCAAAAGTACAGCGACCGTCATACGTCGGCATCCCATCGAGTTGCTGTTGTCGCTCTGCTCGACCATCGCGATGATCATATACTTCGAATCCGACACCGAACCACACCCGTGGCTCGCAATCGCCGTTTGGGGGATCATGCTGCTGCTCGTCGTCAACCTGCTGGCCGGCAATACCATCTGGCGGCGCATCTACTGGGTGGCATGGACGCCGCTCGTACCGCTGGCACTATGGCCGGGCCTCGAAGAGTGGCTCAATTCCGACTCCTTCTTTATCAGCATATTTATCCTCACGCCGCTGGCACTGCTCGCCTGCAGCAAGGCCATCGACAACCGCCGCTTCCTCTCGGACACCATCATATACCTGCGCGCAGCGATACTGGCACTGTTGTTCGCAAACGTTGCCTTATGGCTCTGCGAGGTCATTATATGGTCGGCAATATACCTGTTCGGACACTCCACGATACTTCAGCATCTGCAATTCGACCTGTTTCTGACGACCGAATTGTTCGTCGTGCCGACCATCTTCATGATGATGCTCGACCGCTGGCAAGGTCGTGAAGCAAAGAGTTCGCACATCATCGAAAAACTCCTCAACTGGATCGTCAGCCCCGCCATCATCGCCTATGCCGCACTGCTCACAATCTACCTGCTGAAGATCATCATAACATGGACCCTGCCCGACGGCGGCGTCTCATACATGGTCTTCGCCTTCACCATAACGGCGCTCGTGGTCAAAGCCTTCCAGATACTCATCGAGAAACGTCGTTACGACTGGTTCTACGACCGCTTCAGCCTCATATCACTGCCTTTCGTGGCACTCTTCTGGATCGGCGTGGCCCGGCGAATCGGCGAATACGGACTAACCGCAACGCGCGTATATCTGATCGTCTGCGGCGCCGTCATGACCGTATGCATACTGCTGTTCCTCTCGCGCCGGACCGGCCGTTATCTCTGGGCCGTGCTCTTTGCGATTCTGGCATTCGCCTCCGTGGCGTACATTCCAGCGCTGAACCCACAGACGATCGGTCTCCGCTCGCAGAAGGCGCGTTTCGAGCGCATGGCACTCGATCTGGCTCTGATCGACTCGACCGGGCGCCTCCGAACCACACTGATCCCTCTCTCCGACAGCGTCCGTTTGGACCAATACGACCAGGCTTTCGATGCCATGGATTACATCCTCGAACGCGACACCCTGTTCCATCAGCAACTGGGTATCAAAAGATACGACCACAGCTACAGCGTCAAAAGTCGGTTGATGCCGAAACTGCTGATTACCGACGTAGTCTGCGTCGACAGCGAAGATGAACTGGGGGCAACTGTCAACAATGCATCAGTCTACCTTCCGGAAGATGCCCGCATCGAGTCCGATCCCGCATACCCAAATATCTACACCAACATCGTGCAATGCGGATACAATTACTCCAATGACCTCGACAAACTGGATATTACAGTTAAAGACACCGTACTCATTTCGCTGTCGGGCGACGAGCTCGTAAAGAAACAGCTGCGCAACACGGGACTCTCATTCGAGGATCTGCAGTACCTCGACAATGAGCAAAGTATCCGCTTCCTCGACTACCGCGACCAGAACATACGGATCATATTCTACTATCTGCTTATCGTACGGACCGAAACTGGCAAATACCAGATCAATAGTGCCAGCATTGAACTCGTAATGACGCCATGACACACCCGCAGTTGGGAGAGATCGAATGCGTACAGTCGCCGCGGGCGCGGAACATCTCAATCCGCGTAAAACCCTCCGGGGCGGTGCGGCTGACCTACCCTCACGGGGTGACGCTGCGACGGGCGCTCGGTTTTCTGGAGCAGAAGGCCGGCTGGATCGAGACCGCACGCGAACGGATGGCCCGCCGCACGGCCCTGCAACCCGCCCCGCTGCCGCCCGACGAAGCCCGCCGCCGGATCGAGGAGCTGCGCCGTGCCGCACGTGCCGACCTCCCGGAGCGTATCCGGCGGCTGTCGGAACGTACCGGCCTCCATTACGGCAGACTCTCGATACGTGCATCGCGGTCTCGCTGGGGAAGCTGTTCGGGCCAGAACAACATCTCGCTGAGCCTGTTCCTGATGCTGCTGCCCGAACATCTGCGCGACTTCATCATTCTGCACGAACTCTGTCACACCCGACACCACAACCACTCGCCGCAATTCCATGCGTTGCTGGATTCGCTGGTCGGAGGCAGGGAACGGCTCCTCAACCGCGAACTGAAGCAGTACCGGCCCATGTAAAAAACATCAAGCATGGCTGAAAAAAGGACAACGATCGGCATCATGCCCCCGAATGGCATTCAGCCAACGCAGGCATAAATCCACTTGCCCCAAAATATTGTGTATGTGTCGATGGAATCGGTTACAGAACCGTCCGATCGAGACGGTCGGAGATTATACGGCGTTCGTCGTTGAGCAGCGAGATGTTGTGCAGGATGGCCGCCTGCGCCTCCTCATCCAGATCCTCCCGCTTCAACTCATCCGTAAGATCTGATATGATCTTCTTGATGGCTGCCGCCTTGTAGAGTATTATTGCCCGCGAAACCGCCACCGAAAGCCGCTCCTGCTCGCTCGTGACATTCACATCGTGCAACTCCCACAACCGGCTGGCAACATAGTTGTCCTCGGAGGTAAGCAGATCAACCGCCGCCGTACATACCGCCGGATCGGAATGGTTGACAAAGTAGTGCTGCGGCACCTCGACCCCGCTGCCCAACTCCTCGTGCAACTGCTTGTAGGTGCGCAGGATCTCGTGGTAAACCGGATTGACGAACTCCAACCCGTTTCGGTTCAGTTCCGAGATGATCGTGTCGGCCACATTGATCGAGACAACCTCACCGCGCCCCTCCCTGTAGTCGAAATTACAATGTCCGTACTTGATCAGATATTTCGACAGTTCACGTTCAAGAGCCTCCATGCCGCTGCCGCCGTCAACCGTCGACAAGGTTGCAGTGGGTTCGGTGACCGTCGCCTGCTGCTGTTCGCGCATCAACCGCTGCTGACGGCGGATGAATTCGCTCGCCTCGCGGTTCTCCTCGGGACGCAGACGCCGCCGTGCAACCTCACCGAGCAACACCTGCTCGTCGATACCCATCATCTCGGCGCACTCCTTGACATAGACTGCCCGCGGTATCGGATCGGGTATCTGGGCGATCGACGAAACCATCTCCGTGATGAGCCCCGCCCGCTTGATCGGGTCGCCCGCAGCCTCACCCATCAGAAGTTCGGCCTTGAACGATATGAAATCGCGTTCGTTCGTGCGGATATACTCACGCAACTCCTCCGAGGTATGGCTCCGTGCAAAGGTATCGGGGTCATCCTCCTCGGGCAGCCGCACCACACGTACGTTCAGCCCCTCGCGCAGGATCATGTCGATACCGCGCAGCGAGGCCTTGATGCCGGCCGAATCGCCGTCGTAGATCACCGTAACGTTCCTGGTAAAGCGTTTGATCAGCTGTATCTGCTCGACGGTCAGCGAGGTTCCGGACGATGCCACGACATTCTCGACACCGGCCTGATGCATCGAAATCACATCCAGATACCCCTCCACCAGAATCGCACAGTCGGCCTGCTGTATGGCCTTCTTGGCGAAAAATAGCCCGTACAGGACGGTTTTCTTGCTGTAGACCTCGCTCTCGGGCGAGTTGACATACTTGGCCGTATTCTTGTCGGTGCGCATCGTGCGGCCGCCGAATGCCACCACCCGGCCGCTCACACTGTGGATCGGGAAAATAACACGCCCGCAGAAACGGTCATAGTACGATCCGTTTTCGCGCTTGATGGTGAGTCCCGTGGCCGTCAGGAACTGCTCCTTGTATCCCTTCGAGAGCGCCGTGCGCGTAAAGCGGTCGCCCGCCGCCGGACAGTATCCCAGCTGGAACCGCGTAATCATCGCATCCGAAACCCCTCGGCCCCGCAGGTAACTCAACCCGACACTACGCCCTTCGTCCGTCTGGTGCATCGTCTCACGGAAATACTCCGCCGCATAGCCGTTCACGGCCATCATGCTTTCGCGGTCGTCATTGCGGCGGCGGTCCTCCTCGCTCATCTCGCGATCCTCGACCTCGATGCCGTACTTCCTGGCGACGGTCTTCAGCGCCTCGACATAGCTCATGTTCTCGTGCTCCATCACGAACGTAATGGCATTGCCCCCCTTTCCGCACCCGAAGCATTTGAACACACCCTTGGCGGGCGAAACAATGAACGACGGGGTCTTCTCGTTGTGGAACGGACAGCATGCCTGATAGTTGGCGCCCTTCTTGCGGAGCGTCACGTAGTCGCTGATGACATCCACGATGTCGGCCGCGGCATAAATACGGTCTATGGTGGCACGATCGATCATAATCGTACAAAGATACTCAAAAAAACTCTAAGCGGATGGCCGGTTCGTCAAATTATTGCTGCTCCGTAATCCGGAACGTGTAATAGCGTGCCGCCAGATAGCTGTAACAAACCGAGATGACGGTAGTAACGGCCTTTGCCGGCGTGGCCCACATGCCGACCTGCTCTACCAGCACCTTCATCGAGACGTAGTTGAGCAGGATCGCCCCCACGACCGACAGTGCATAGCGCCACAACTGGCGTCCGCGCGGCACCTCCGAGCGCCGGAACGCGACATTGCGGTTGAGCCAGAAGCCGTTGAAGAAGGTAATTGGGAAGACGATGCACAGCGAAGCTATGTGCGGCGAGACGGTAACGACTCCCAGGTTGACAAACCGTTCGGCTATGACGAAGTGGTAGATCAGATAATACAATACCAGATCGAGCGCCATGTTGAAGGCACCGCAGGCCCCGTAACGGAACATGTCGTGCGGAATCCAACGTCGCAGCGGAGCGATATAGAACAGGTCTATTGCACGACCTATGTATTCGGACGGCTTCATCGTTTGCGCACCTCCTCGAGACGTTTCTGCAATTCGTACATCCGGTCGCGATGGCGGGCCGCCGTCATGAAATCCAACTCCCGCGCCGCATTCTCCATCGCCTCGCGCTCCTCGGCCACGGCACGTTCCAGATCCGCCGGTGCCGTCCCGTACTCAGCCGAAACATCCGCCGCTATCGCCGTCTGCTCCGACCCCAATACGTCGTAACGCACTCCGCCCGCCGACTGTGCCACTGCTGCCGTCTCAAGCAGTTCATTGTGGCCCGAACCGCTCTTCATCGCCTGCCGCGGCAGACGATGGTGCTCGATATTGTACGAAAGCTGCTTCTCGCGGCGGCGGTTGCTCTCCTCGATGGCCATACGCATCGAATCGGTACACTTCTCGGCATACATGATCACCGTTCCCTGGGTGTGCCGCGCCGCACGGCCTGCGATCTGCGTGATCGAACGCACGTTGCGCAGGAAACCCTCCTTGTCGGCATCCATGATCGCAACCAATGCCACCTCCGGCAGGTCAAGCCCCTCACGAAGCAGGTTCACCCCGACCAGCACATCAAAACTCCCCGCCCGCAGGTCGTCCAATATCTGAACCCTTTCGAGCGTCTCGATATCGGAGTGGATGTAGCGGTTGCGCACCCCTACGCGGTCGAAATATCGCGACAGCTCCTCGGCCATACGCTTCGTAAGCGTCGTAACGAGTACCTTGTCGCCGCGGCGCACCCGGGCGTCGATCTCCTCCAGCAGGTCGTCGATCTGGTTATCGGTCACCTTCACCTGAAGCGGCGGGTCGACAAGCCCCGTCGGCCGGATCAGCTGCTCCACTACCGCACCCTCGCTCTTGATCAGTTCGTAGTCAGCCGGCGTGGCGCTCACGTAGATCGTCGTCCCCATCAGCTGCTCGAACTCGTCGAACCGCAGCGGACGGTTGTCGATCGCCGCCGGAAGCCGGAAACCGTATTCGACAAGGTTGACCTTGCGGGCACGGTCGCCGCCATACATGGCCCGCACCTGCGGCAGGGTGACATGGCTCTCGTCGATCACCATCAGGTAGTCCGACGGGAAGTAATCGAGCAGGCAGAAGGGGCGGCTCCCCTCGCTGCGGCCGTCGAAATAGCGCGAATAGTTCTCGATGCCGGAGCAGTATCCCAGCTCCTTGATCATCTCGAGGTCGTACTCGACACGCTGCTTGATGCGCTGGGCCTCGACATTGCGGCCGGCATTCTCGAAAAAGGTGATCCGCTTGCCCAGATCGAGCTGTATCTGCTTCACTGCCGAAGCTATGCGCTCCTTGGTCGTCACGAAGAGGTTGGCCGGGAAGATCGTCGCGCGGTCGAGCGTCTCGAGCCGCTGTCCGCTTACAGGATCTATGCGCTGGATCTGTTCGATCTCGTCGTCGAAGAACATCACCCGCAGCGTCGTATCGCCGAAGGCCTGCATCACATCTATCGTATCACCATTGACACGGAACGTCGCCGACGACAGTACGCTTTCAGTACGCGTATAGAGAGCCTCCACCAGCCGGTACAGGAAGACCTTCCGGCTCGCCACGTCTCCGACCTTGATTTCGATCGACGTGGCATGGAAATCGGCCGGATTGCCGATGCCGTAGAGACACGACACGCTCGAAACCACAATGACGTCGCGGCGCCCGCTCAGAAGTGCCGACGTGGCGCTCAGACGCATCTTCTCGATCTCATCGTTGATCGAGAGATCCTTCTCGATATATGTATCCGTAGATGGGAGGTAGGCCTCGGGCTGGTAGTAGTCGTAATACGAAACGAAATACTCGACGGCATTCTCCGGAAAAAAGTTCTTGAATTCGCCGTACAGCTGCGCCGCCAGGGTCTTGTTGTGGCTCAGCACCAGCGTCGGGCGGTTGAGGTGGGCTATGACGTTGGCCACCGTAAATGTCTTGCCCGACCCCGTAACACCCAACAGCGTATTATGTTTGCTGTGGTTGCGGATCGAACTCACCAGTTCGGCGATCGCTTCCGGCTGATCGCCCGTAGGCTGATATTCGGAGACCAGTTTGAAATCCATAACTCCTGACAGTAACGGTGGCTGCAAAACAGATCGGCACCCCCACGACGGGCCGCGCCGCGCACGCCACACCTTCTACAAATATACGAAATATTCCCGACCCGCCGGCATTCCTGCCGCCGGAATCACACCTCAACCTTTACGATCTCGATGCCCACGCGCCGCAACAGCGCAAGACCATCGTCGGAGTGGTAGTCGTCGCAATAGACGACACGTTTGATGCCGGCCTGTATGATCAGCTTCGAACACTCGATACAGGGCGAGGCCGTGATGTAAAGCGTCGCGCCATCGCAGTTGTTGGCACTCTTGGCCACCTTCGTTATGGCATTTGCCTCGGCGTGCAGGACATACGGCTTGGTCTTGCCCGCCTCGTCCTCGCAGACATTCTCGAATCCCGACGGCGTGCCGTTGTAACCGTCCGAAATGATCATCTTGTCCTTGACGATCAGCGCCCCCACCTGCCGGCGTACACAATAGGAATTTTCGGCCCAGATCTTCGCCATGCGTATGTAACGCGAATCCAACTGCCGCTGCTTCTCCTCCTGATAACCCATGACTCTCTAAAATATCTTTTTCTTTGACACCGTGATCACGAAATCCTTCAGATAGAAGGGCTCGAAATAGGCCACATCCTCCGTCCGGCCCTCGTCCAGCGCCCGCTGCGCCAGACGTGCCATGCCGCGTGCCGACGGCTTGACGTCGATCAGCTTCACCGACGGCGGCATCGTCCCGACACACTTCGCGGCACCGTTGCCGAAGATCACGAACTCCGAGGCCGCAGCGATCTCATCCCTGAAGCTCTCAGCGTCGATCACCTTGGCCTCGACCTCGCTTTTCGCCACGCCGCGGCCGTCGAACAGCTGCGTATAGACCTCCATGCGGCGGGCGTCGATCATCGGGCAGAGCGTTGCCGTTTCGATCGAATCGATATCTACAATTCCGGCCTCGTTGTCCTCGATGGCCACCTCGACCAGCGAGTCAAGCGACCCGACCGCAATCAGCGGAATCCCAAGTCCGTAGCACAGCCCCTTGGCAAACGATACACCGATGCGCAAACCGGTATATGACCCCGGGCCCTTGCCGACGGCCACGGCGTCGAGCTCCCTGGTCGAGAGATTGCGTTCACGAAGCATCTCGTCGACATACACCGCAACATTGCGGGCATGATCCCGGCCGTCGCTCTCACGCAACGCCGTCAACTGCCCGTCCTCGGCCAGCCCCACCGAACAGACATCGGTTCCAGTTTCGATACAAAGTATCAATCCCATAACTCCTGATTTATCGTTTCATTGCCCGATCCATTTCGCGGCGGGCATCCTTGTCCTTTATGTAATCGCGCTTGTCGTAGTTCTTGCGGCCGCGGGCCAACCCTATGACCACCTTCGCCAGACCGCGCTCGTTGAGAAACATCCGCAACCCGACAACCGTCAGCCCCTTGTCCTGCAGTGCCCGCTCCAGCTTCACCAGTTCGCGGCGGTTCAGCAGCAGCTTGCGGTCACGCTTGGGGATGTGGTTGTTGTAGGTGCCCCACTTGTACTCGTTGATGTTCACCCCGCGGATCCACAGCTCACCGCGGTCGAAATAGCAGTAGCTGTCCGACATCGAGGCCTTCCCCAGCCGGATCGACTTGATCTCGGTCCCAACCAGCACGATGCCGGCCGTGTACTGTTCGAGAATCTCGTAGTCGAACGTCGCACGCTTGTTGCGAATGTTTATGTTCCTGTAATCTGCCATAATTCTTATCGAACCACAAAGATACGCAGAAAAACCGAAAGTGTACGCAATCGGCTGCCCGATCGACCGATATTTTCATCTTTCCGACCGGGGCAACACTCCGCGAATAGCCGCTGACGAGCACCGTTAACCGCCGCAGCATAACGGCCGCCCCATCACCCATCCGTCTCGGCATACCCGCCGACACCCGCCCATACGCCCCACGCCGAAGCGCGGCAACGCACGAATCGGAATTACACGTCCGTATGGAGGTGTTTTTTGAGCCGCGATTTTTGCAGTAACAAATAAAAGAGTTACATTTGCAAGATAAACTATCTTACTTGTGCCGCACCTTGCCGGGTCCGGCCGCCAAGCAAGACCCTAAACATTTTGAGTGTATGGATACCGTTATTCCGAACCAGTCTGTTCCAGAGGAACACGTCAGCATTGCTGAAGATGCGAAACAAACTACCGTAGAACAACCGGCAGCAGAATCCCCTGCACAAGCAGCCGCAACCGTTTCCGAATCCGCCCGTCCGGCCGAACCCGCAGCCGCAGAACAACCGGCTCCCCAAGAAGAGAAGGCCGAAGAGGTCAAGGTAGACTTCTCGGACGAGGAGGCACAGCTGGCTTCCGAAAACGCAGGCATCGACCTCGGCGAAGCAACCCCCGAAGAGGAGGAGGCCGAAGAGTCCAAGGCGGCCGACCCGAAGGCTGCAGCCGACGATACGCCCGACCTCACCGGAAAATCGAAGCCGGAACTGGTCGAGATCTTCGCACAGCTGCTCGAAACAAAACCCATACAGAGCCTCCGCGCCCAGGCCGAGGCAATCAAAGTGGCATTCTACAAACTGCGCCGCGCCGAGATCGAAGCCCAGCGCAAGGAGTTCGTCGAGACGGGCGGCAAGGAGGAGGATTTCGTTCCGGCCGTGGACGGCGACGAAGCAAACCTCAAGGAGCTCTTCCAGCGCTACCGCAAGAAGCGTGACGAGTTCATGGCAAATCTCGAACGTACCAAGGAGGAGAACCTCAAGATAAAACTGCAAATCATCGAGGAGCTGAAGGAGCTGGTCAACAGCGACGAAACCCTCAACCATACCTTCAACAAGTTCCGCGAACTGCAACAGAAGTGGCGCGATACGGGCGTTGTCCCCCAGGCCAATGTCAAGGACCTGTGGGAGACCTACAACATGCATGTCGAGAACTTCTACAACTTCATCAAGATAAACAAGGAGCTGCGTGACCTCGACCTGAAGAAGAACTATGAGATCAAGACCTCGCTGTGCGAACAGGCCGAAGCCCTCATACTCGAACCTTCGATCGTCACGGCCTTCCGCAAGCTGCAGAAACTCCACGACGAGTGGCGCGAAACGGGCCCCGTAGCCAACGAATACAAGGAGGCTCTCTGGGAGCGCTTCAAACAGGCCAGCTCGCGCATAAACAAGCAGCATCAGGAGTATTTCGAACAGCTCAAGGCCGAACAGCAGAAAAACCTCGAGCTCAAACGCGAACTCTGCGTCAAGACCGAAGAGCTTTCGCAGCAAATCCTCACCTCGCGCAAGGAGTGGAACAAGGCCAATGACCAGCTGCTCGAAATCCAGAAAGTCTGGAAGACCATAGGTTTCGCACCGAAAAAGGAGAATACGCAGATCTACGAGCGTTTCCGCACGGCCTGCGACAAGTTCTTCGCAGCCAAACGCGATTTCTACTCGCAGCTCAAGACCGAAATGGACCACAACCTCCA
>OLXG01000439.1_pt1 | contig 16769 bp, 13 predicted proteins | sample 1673861 | NCBI WGS metagenome assembly OLXG01 (sample SAMEA103958130, study PRJEB25191) | human gut metagenome | biome: human-associated habitat [ENVO:00009003]; feature: intestine environment [ENVO:2100002]; material: feces | place: Germany | collected 2013/2015
CCGTTTTACTGCGCAGACCTCGTCGATGCCACAAGGATCATTGTCAGGCCTTCCGGCACTGAGCCGAAACTGAAGACATATATTTTTTGCAGAGGAAAAAGTGAGCAGGAGGCAGAGGACGCCGCGGAGGCGATCTGCCGCCGCATGCGGAATAAATGGGAGGAAGAGTATGAGTAAAGTCTTAATCGGAATGGACCACAGCGGATCCTTTCGTGTATATCTCGCGGTTACGACAAATCTGGTCGAGGAAGCCAGAACGATTCACAATACAACGCCACTGGCGACAGCCGGCTTGGGCCGCGTTCTGACGGGCGCCGGAATGATGGGGCTGCTCTTAAAGAATAAAAGCGATAAGCTGACGCTTCTGTTCAAGGGAGACGGACCGGCAAAGCAGATTTTGGCGACGGCAACCGGAGCGGGAGAGGTCAAGGGTTATATCGCGAATCCGGATGTGGAGCTGCCGCTGACCGAGGCAGGCAAGCTCGATGTCGGCGGTGGCACCTGCCTCCTGCATGTGGTAGCCAGAGATGGAGATGGAGTTGAACTTCGGCATCTTCTGCGAGGTGTACTCGAAGATGTCGGCGATAATCTTCATCGAGAATGCCGGCGGGTAGATGTAGGTGTTGCGCACCATGAACTCCTTGAGGATGTCGTTCTGGATCGTACCCGAGAGCTGGTCGAGCGTGCAGCCCTGCTCCAGACCCGTGACGATGTAGAAGGCCAGGACGGGCAGCACGGCGCCGTTCATGGTCATCGACACCGACATGCGGTCGAGGGGAATGCCGTTGAAGAGCACCTTCATGTCCTCTACCGAGCAGATCGATACGCCGGCTTTGCCGACGTCGCCCACTACGCGCGGGTGATCGGCGTCGTAGCCGCGGTGCGTAGCCAGGTCGAAGGCCACCGAAAGGCCCTTCTGGCCGGCGGCGAGGTTACGGCGGTAGAATGCGTTGGACTCCTCGGCGGTCGAGAAACCGGCATACTGGCGGATCGTCCACGGACGCATCACGTACATCGTCGAATAGGGGCCGCGGAGGAACGGGGCGATACCTGCAGCATAGTTCAGGTGCTCCATGCCTTCGAGGTCTTCGGCCGTATAGGCGCCCTTGACGGGAATGCGCTCGGCCGTGAGCCACGGTTCCACTTCGCCGCAGCCTTTCGAGGCGCAGCAGCTCTTCTGCTGGGCCCCATCGTATTTCAGTTCAGAAAATTTAGCTCTCATGATCAGATTCCCATCTCTTTAAGGTAAAACTTCAGGGTTTCCAGGACGTTCGACTTCACGTTGATGAAGTTGGTGATGCCCTGTGCCTCCAGTTCGGGCGTGCAGGCCGGAGCACCTGCGACGACGAGGATCGCCTTGCCGCCGAGCATCTCCTTGATCTTCGGAGCCACCTCGGCGTAGTCGTCGTCCGAAGCGCAGACAACGACGATTTCTGCCTTCGACTCGAGAGCGGCCTTGACGCCCTCCTCGAGCGACTTGAAGAACGTGTTGTCGATCACGCGGATGCCGGCGCAAGCGAAGAAGTTGCACGAGAACTGTGCGCGGGCGCGGGCCATTGCCAGGCTGCCGCACGTGAGCATGAAGGCCTTGGGCTCCTTGCCCGAGCGGTCCACATGCAGACGCATGGCCTCGAATGCCATGGCGCCGCGGTAGGGCGTCAGCACGTTGCCCTCGGCGGCCTCACGCGTAACGGCTGCCTCGGTGATCTCCTTGGGTGCGACCTCCGTGAAGTTGGGGAACTGGTTGGCGCCGAGCAGTGTCTGACGGCGCGTAGCGATTGCCTTGTCCTTGGCTGCGGCCGAAGCCTCGACACGCTCCTTGATGAAGCCTGCCTCGTAGGCCTTGGTGTATCCGCCCTTCTCCTCGATCTCGAGGAAGAGCTTCCAGGCCTCGGCAGCGATCGACTGCGTGAGGTTCTCGACATAGTACGAACCGCCGGCCGGGTCTACAACCTGGTCGAAGTGCGCCTCGTGCTTGAGCAGCAGCTCGACGTTGTGGGCGATGCGCTTCGAGAACTCGGTCGGGGTTTCGAACGAGGCGTCGAACGGCGTGACCTCCAGCGAGTATACGCCGCCGATGACGGCCGACATGGCCTCGGTCGTGCCGCGCAGCATGTTCACATAGGGGTCGTAAACGGTCTGGTTCCAGCGCGACGTCGAGGCGTGGATCATCATCTTGCCGGCGCACTCCTTCTCGGGATTGTAACCCTTGACGATGTTGGCCCACAGCATGCGGGCGGCGCGGAACTTGGCGATCTCGAGGAAGTAGTTCGACGTGACGGCGAACGAGAAGCGCAGCTTGCGTGCGGCCTCGTCGATCGTGAGTCCGGCGTCGGTCAGACGGGCCAGGTAGTCGTTACCGGCCGAGAGGGCGAATGCCAGCTCCTCGACGATCGTCGAGCCGGCGTTTGCGAAGATGTCGGCCGAAACGGTCACGATGCGGATGTGCTTGTAGGCGGCGGTCTTCTTGATGAGCGAAGCGATGCGCTCGAAGCACTTTGCGCCGTCGGGCGAGCAGAAGCAGCCCTTCTGCGAGAGGCCCTTGACGATCGGGTCGATGACGAACGCCACGTCGGCGTCGGCAGCGATGCCCTCCTTTTCGAGCTTGGCGATGACCGCCTCGGCCAGGTCGCCCATGCCCTTGCCGCTGAACACCAGTCCGATGGCGGGGATGTGGATTTCAGCGAGCAGCGTCTCGAGATCGGCGGCCGTGAAGCCCTCCTTGGCGATCTCGAAGCCCAGCGAGTCCACGCCGGCATTGAGGAGTTTCAGTGCCTCGGCGTTGGCCTCCTTCGGGCAATTGACCGTGATGGTCTGATGCACGTGCCAGCGGTTGTGGGCACGCGTACCGCGCACGTAGGGGAACTCGCCTGCCTGCGAGCCGAGGAACTTGATTCCTTCGAGATTTTCGGCGCGGTAGTAGGGACGGACGTTGAAACCTTCGCCCGTACGCCATACCAGTTTACGCTCGTAGTCGGCCCCTTTCAGGTCGACCTTGATCACCTCTTCCCACTGCTCGGTCGGGACCGGCGGGAATTCGGTGAACAGTTTTTCACGTTCGGTATTTGCCATAACTTATTTAGAGATTAGTAAAGTAATGTAGTCTCCTCTTTTTTCAAATTGCACGTAAAGGTACAAATAATTCAGGAATTGCAGCAAGAAATTGTTACCAAAATAACAGTGTCGGTCTTTTTTTATTTATAAAGGTATCCTCCCCGGCTTTCGGTCCGATATCCGCTTTTGAATCCTTGTTGCGCCTTTTTGTGTCAATATTGTTCTGAATGACGCCTGTTTTTGCCGAAATGCAAAAGTTGTGATTTTTGCACATGTCTCGTGAAAATGGATCTATTTTCCCGAAAAAGGTGTTTGAAAATCGTTGATGTGGCAGAAAAATGGGGTTGTTTTCGGGAAAATGCATGAAAAAAAATGTGATTTTTCGGAAAAATGTCGATTTTCCAAAAACAGCGAAACCGTAATTTTTTTACCTTTGTCTCCCGAAGAAACACACAAACTGATCCGGTTATGTCATTACTCAGATTCAAGATGGTCGATGCGGCGATCAACCACACGGCCGTCGAAGTGAAGGCTCCCGAGGGGCGTCCCTCGGACTATTTTGGGGAGAAGGTCTTCGGTCGTGAAGCCATGCGCAAATACCTCGACAAGAAGACCTATGCGGCGCTGCTCGACACGATGGAGCACCGCACGCCGCTGACGCGCGAGGTGGCCGACAGCATCGCCGCCGGCATGCGGCAGTGGGCCCTCGAGCACGGAGCCGACCACTATACCCACTGGTTCCAGCCGCTGACGGGCGGTACGGCCGAGAAGCACGATGCCTTTGCCGAGCCGGACGGCTGCGGCGGGGTACTTGAGGAGTTTTCGGGTAAGCTGCTCGTACAGCAGGAGTCCGACGCCTCGTCGTTCCCCAACGGCGGTATCCGCAATACGTTCGAGGCGCGCGGCTATTCGGCCTGGGATCCCGCTTCGCCGGCCTTCATCGTCGATACGACGCTCTGTATCCCCACTGTCTTCATCGCCTATACGGGTGAGGCGCTCGATTACAAGGTGCCGCTGCTGCGCTCGCTGACAGCCGTGGACAAGGCTGCCACGGAGGTGTGCCACTACTTCGACAAGAACGTGCAGAAGGTCTTCGCCTATCTGGGTTGGGAGCAGGAGTATTTCCTCGTGGACGAGAGCCTGTGGGCCGTGCGTCCCGACCTGATGCTGACCGGCCGCACGCTGATGGGGCACGAGTCGGCCAAGAACCAGCAGCTCGAGGATCACTATTTCGGGGCCATACCGACCCGTGTGATGGCCTTCATGAAGGATCTCGAGTACGAGTGCCTGAAACTGGGTATTCCCGTCAAGACGCGACATAACGAGGTGGCGCCCAATCAGTTCGAGCTGGCTCCGGTCTACGAGGAGGCCAACCTGGCCAACGACCACAACCAGCTGCTGATGACGATCATGGACAAGATCGCCCGCCGCCATCAGTTCCGGGTGCTGCTGCACGAGAAGCCCTTCAAGGGGATCAACGGCTCGGGCAAGCACAACAACTGGTCGCTGGGTACCGATACGGGCGTGAACCTCTTTGGTGTGGGCAAGAGCGCTTCGGAGAACCTGCAGTTCATCACCTTCCTGGTCAATGCCGTATCGGCCGTCTACAAATACAACGGCCTGCTCAAGGCTTCGATCATGAGCGCTACGAACGCCCACCGTCTGGGTGCCAACGAGGCGCCTCCGGCCATCATTTCGGCATTCCTCGGCTCGCAGGTTTCGGCCGTGCTCGAGAAACTGGCCGCTTCGAAGGATGATGATGCCATCCGCTTCGATGCCAAGAGCATCTTCAAGATGAGCGGTATCTCGCACATCCCGACCCTGCTGCTCGACAATACGGACCGCAACCGCACGTCGCCCTTCGCCTTCACGGGCAACCGGTTCGAGTTCCGCGCCGTCGGTTCGTCGGACAACTGTGCCGAGGCGATGATCGTGCTGAATGCCTCGATGGCCCACGAACTGACGGAGTTCAAGCGCAAGGTCGATGCGCGCATCGAGGCCGGCGTGCGCAAGGAGAAGGCGATCTACGAGGTGCTCAAGGAGATGATCAATGCCTGCCGGGACATATTCTTCGACGGCAACGGCTACTCGGACGAGTGGAAGGCCGAGGCGGCGCGTCGCGGTCTGGACTGTGAGACCTCGACGCCCCTGATCTTCGACCGCTACCTCGACGAGTCGAGTCTCAGGATGTTTGCCGAAACGGGGGTCTTCTCGAAAGTCGAGCTCGAGGCCCGCACCGAGGTGAAATGGGAGACCTACACCAAGAAGATCCAGATCGAGGGCCGGGTGCTGGGCGACCTGACGATGAACCACATCGTGCCGATCGCGTCGCGTTACGAGGCGCTGCTGCTCGACAAGGTCTACAAGATGTCGCAGATCCCGGGCCTGAACGCCTCGGCCGACATCGCCCTGATCAAGAAGATCCAGGACCACACGGCCGAGATCCAGAAGCTCACGGGCGAGATGATCGACGCGCGCAAGGTGGCCAACCGGATCGAGGACCAGCGCGAGAAGGCGATCGCCTACCACGATACGGTGGCTGTCTTCTTCGACCGCATCCGCTACCACATCGACAAGCTCGAGGAGATCGTCGATGACCAGATCTGGCCCCTGCCGAAGTACCGCGAACTGCTCTTCCTGCGGTAGCCGTCGGCCCGTATCCGAATAATCCGGGGTGCAAACTCCGGATTATTTTTTACCTTTGTATGTATGAAGGCCATTGCAGACAGCGGTTCGACCAAGTGCGAGTGGATTTTCGGCGACGGCGACCGGATCCTCCGGTTGCGGACGGCGGGGATTAACGCCGTACAGCAGTCTCCCGATGCGATCCGCGCCGTGTTGGCGGAGCTCCCGCCCCTCGACGGCGTGGAGGAGCTCCGTTTCTACGGGGCCGGCTGCGGCGACTCCTTCCCGGAGGCTTCCGCCGTGCTGCGCCGGGAACTGGCGGCGAGATTCGGCCCCGGGACCGCCATCGGGCTGGGCTCCGATCTGCTCGGTGCTGCCCGAGCCTTGTTCGGGCGCGGCGAGGGGATCGCCTGCATCCTCGGCACCGGTTCGAACTCGTGCCACTGCCGCGGCGGCGAGATTGTCGCCAATGTCCCGCCACTGGGCTATGTGCTCGGCGACGAGGGGAGCGGGGCGGTTCTGGGCCGCAACCTGGTGAACGGCATCTTCAAGGGGGCGATTCCGCTTCGCGAGGAGTTTCTCCGCACGTTCGCTCTGACCTACGCCGGGCTGATCCGCCGGGTCTACCGCGAGCCGGCGGCCAACCGCTTCCTGGCGTCGTTTGCGCCCTTCATCCGTGCGCACCTGGATTGCGCACCGGTGCGGGAGATGGTCGTCCGCTCGTTCGGCGAGTTCGCCGCGCGCAATCTGTCGGGTTATCCGGCAGGTCTGCCCGTTGCCTTTGTCGGCGGGGTGGCGGCCCATTTCGAGGAGCCGCTGCGCGAGGCGATGGCTGCGGCGGGACGCGAGGTCGTGCGGATCGTCTGCTCCCCGGCCGAAGAACTTTGGAAATACCATGGAGGAGAATCGGATTACCGAGCAGAGCTCGGCGTATGACAATTTGCAGCGGATGTCGGTGCACGACATCCTGACGGGGATCAACCGCGAGGACGCCCGGGTGCACGAGGCCGTGCGGGCGACGATTCCGGTCATGGAGCGCCTGGTCGAGCAGGTCGTCGGACGGATGGCGGCCGGCGGCCGGATGTTTTACATCGGCGCCGGCACGAGCGGCCGGCTCGGGGTGACCGATGCCTCGGAGCTGCCGCCGACCTACGGCATTCCCTTCGACCGCGTAATCGGCCTGATTGCCGGCGGCGACGGAGCCTTGAGACGTGCGGTGGAGCATGCCGAGGACGATTCCGAGGGTGCCTGGCGCGACATGGCGCCGTGGCATCCGACGGCCGGCGACGTGTTGGTCGGCATCGCCGCCTCCGGCACGACGCCCTATGTGGTGGGGGGTCTGCAGCGTGCGCGGCGGGAGGGGCTTCTGACCGCAGCCGTGGTCTGCAATCCCGGCTCACCGGCTGCCGCCGCCGCGGAGTATGCGCTCGAGGCGGTCGTCGGACCGGAGTTTGTCACCGGCTCGACCCGCATGAAGGCGGGTACGGCACAGAAACTGATGCTCAACATGCTTTCGACGGCCGTGATGATCCGCCTCGGGCGGGTCGAGGGCAACCGGATGGTGCACATGCAGCTTACGAACGACAAGCTCGTCGCGCGCGGCACCCGGATGGTCGCCGAGGCCGCGGGGCTCACCGATGATGAGGCCCGGGCGCTGCTGCTGCGTTGGGGATCGGTCAAGGAGGCGCTCGAACACTGTAACGACTGATGGACGATGGCACGTTTTTTTACCGAACGCGAGATCCGCGCCGTGGCGGTCTTCCTGCCGCTGGCCGGGCTGCTTGTTGCGGCCGTGGCGCTGTTCCGGCCCAAGAGTGACCCGCTGGAGGCCCGGCGCGTCGAGGTTGCCATGGAGCGGCGCATGCCGGCGGACAGCATCCGCCTCCGTCCGTTCGACCCCAATACGGCAGACTTCGACGAACTGCTCCGGTTGGGGCTCTCGAAGCACGAGGCGGTCAGCCTGCTCAAGTACCGCGCAGCAGGCAAGGTCTTCCGTATTCCCGAAGACCTGTCGCTCTGCTACGGGATCAGCGACTCGCTCTACCGGCGCCTGGCCCCGTGGGTGCGGATCGGCCGCCGCTACGCCATTGCGCCCCGCGAATACCGCAGCGGCCGGGTGCTTCCGCAGCTGCTTGCTCCCTCGCCGTTCCGCATCGACACGGTCAGTGCGCGCTACCTGAGGGCCATCGGTGCCCTTTCGAAGCGGCAGGCCGAGGCCTTCATCCGCTGGCGCGACCTGAGCGGCATCTACGACATGGAGGAGCTCCGCGACTGCTACGTCGTCAGCGATTCGGTGGCTGCGGCGCTCGAACCCTATGTGATCTTTCCCGAGCGCCGGCCGCATCCGGTCGATGCTCCCGTGGAGCTCAATTCGGCCGATTCGGCGGAGCTGCGCCGCGTGGTGGGGATCGGCGAGAAGACCGTCATGCGCATCCTCGGCTACCGCGACCGCCTCGGCGGTTTCGTCTCCGTGGCCCAACTTGCAGAGGTTCCGGGAGTCACGGAGAGCAACTACGAAAAAATTTTGAAACAAATTTGCCTCGACAGTTGCAAAATTCGGAAAATAGATATTAACTTTGCAAGCCCGAAAGAGTTGGGACGCCATCCCTACATGGCGCCGCGCACCTTGAGGCGTTTGTTGAAAGCAAGACAGTTGAAAGGAGGTTGGAGCACCGCCCAGGAATTGATCAATGACCACATATTGACCCGCGAGGAGGCAGCACGGCTGGCTCCGTATATCGAATTCGGGTCTGCGGGCGGAACGGCCGACGAAAAGACAACTACCCGGCGGGATGATGCACCGGAAGATGCATACCCGGCAGAATTTCAACTCGAAACAGAATAAGTCAAACAACAAAAAAACACAGAATATCATGATTATCATGCCGGTAAAAGAGGGCGAAAACATCGAGCGCGCCCTGAAGAAGTTCAAGCGTAAATACGAGCGTACGGGTGTCCTGAAGGAGCTCCGCCGTCGTCAGTACTTCACGAAGCCCTCCGTTGCAAAGCGCGAGGCCATGATGCACGCCATCTACGTGGAGCACATGTACCGCGACGAGGAGTAGTACCTGCGCCGAAGCGATACGTTGCGGGGTTCGGATTCGATCCGAACCCCGCTTTTTTCGGCTCTTTTGAATCACAACTAAAAAATATAGTTAAAAAACTATATAACATAGTTGCATCTTCGGTTTTTTTGTTTACCTTTGTTTTCAGAGTCCCGGGAGAATCCTCGGGGCGAATCTGAAAGCAGAAGACAATGGAAAAGCTGACACGACGGGAAGAGGAGCTGATGCGCTGCTTCTGGGAGCGCGGGCCGCTCTTTGTGCGCGAGCTGGTGGAGATGGCGCCCGAGCCCAAACCCCATTTCAACACCCTGTCCACCATGGTGCGTGCCCTCGAATCGAAGGGCTACGTCGGGCACAAGGCCTATGGTGCGACCTACCAATACTATCCGCTGGTGAGCGAGGAGGAGTTTTCGCGGCAGACGCTCGGCAGCGTCATCAGCCGCTATTTCGAGAACTCCTACCTGGGAGCCGTCTCGGCGCTTGTCGAGGAGGAGAAGATCTCGGTCGATGAACTGCGCGAGTTGATCGACCGCATCGAAAACCAGAACCAACGGTAGCCATGTGGTACGATCTGGCGATATACAGCCTGAAGGTCGGGGCCTGCCTGGCGGTTTTCTACCTCTTCTTCAAACTGCTGCTGAGCCGCGAGACCTTCCATCGGTTCAACCGCATCGTGGTGCTGGGGGCCATCGTGCTCTCGTTCGTGCTGCCGCTCTGCGTCATCACGGTTTACCGGACGCTGCCCGTGCTGCCCGGTTCGGTTTTGCCGGCAGTTTCCACTGCGGCGAACCTTCCGGCTGAAGGCCATGCGTTCCCGTGGGAGCGGCTGCTCGGAGGACTCTTTGCCGTGGGAGTGGCAGGGGCGTTCGTGCGGCTCTGCTGGTCGTTGGGCGGTGTGGTCCGGCTGATCGGTCGTTGCGACCGCCGCGAGCGGCTCGATGACGGGACCGTCCTGGTACATGCCGGCGATTCGGTGCGGCCGTTCAGCTGGGGCCGTTACATCGTGCTCTCCGACCGCGACCGTGCTGCCTGCGGCGAGGCGATCCTGCTTCACGAGCGGGCCCATGTCCGCATGCGCCATTCGGCCGACCTGCTGCTCACGGACCTCTGCGGATGCCTCCAGTGGTTCAATCCGGCCATGTGGCTCCTGCGGCGCGAATTGCGCGATATCCACGAATACGAGGCCGACGAGGCGGTGATCTCGAGCGGTATCGATGCGAAAAGTTACCAATTGCTTCTTATAAGGAAAGCTGTTGGCGGGAGGTGGTACTCAATTGCCAACAGCTTCAATCACAGTAAACTTAAAAACCGTATTACCATGATGTTGCGAAAAAAATCGTCACGGTGGAGCGGAGCCCGCGTGCTTCTGCTCCTGCCGCTCACGGCGCTGGCCCTCGGGGCCTTTGCCGAAACCGTCTATCTCTTTCCGGAAGACAAAGGTACGAAAGAAAATCCGAAAATCCATGCCTTGGCCCCCGATGGCACCGATCCGTTGGTCCTGGTCGATGGCCGTGAGCGGCCTGCATCCTCGATCAACAATATCTCTCCCGAGCAGATTCGGACAATCACGATCCTGAAGGATTCTACTGCGATCCGAATGTACGGCGACAAGGGGCGCAACGGGGTGATTCTGGTCGAACTCAAGGAGGCGAATAAGGAGGCGCTGCAGCCCGACGATGCCGTGGCTGTTGCCAGCGGACAACCCTCCGATGCGGCTGTTGGGGCCGCGGAATCGGCGCGGCTTCCATTCCGGATCGCCGGTAGCAGCGATCCGGTGGAGCGGTTGCGTGTGCTCTACCTGGTGGATGGGGAGCGTGTGCCGGAGATCAGTTCGCTGGATCCCGCGCGGATAGAGTCCGTCACGGTCCTCAAGGGTGAAGGCAATGTCCCCCCGGAGTATGCCGGTCAGGGGTACGAGGGTGTCATTGAGATCCGGACCAAGAAGAAGTCGGACGGTGTGCGCGTCCTTTCGCCGGAGGAGGCCCGGGCTTATTTTGAAAGTAAGGAGGGAAAGGAGGTGCAGCGCAGCCTCGACCGAATGGAGGAGTATTTCAAGAGTGACGAGTGGAAGGAGGCCCAGCGCAAGATGGAGGCATCCGGCGAGTATTTCAACAGCGACGAATGGAAGGAGGCCCAGCTTCGGCTCAAGGAACTGGACAAACTTTCCGACCGGCTCGGATCGGAAGACGGGTTGGGCATCGTGATCCGGAATGCCTCGATCGGGAAGGGTGCCTTTGCCGGGATGAAAGTCTACATCGACGGCCGCGAGGCTTCGTCGGAAGAGGTCGATCGGCTCGATCCCGAGAAGATCCGCCACATGGAGGTTCTCACGGGCAAGAAGGCCGTGCGCCGCTATGGCGAGCAGGCAAGCGAGGGTGTGGTGGAGATCAAGACACGCAAATAGACCGGATACGAAATAAAAAGTTCATGTTCGGGAGCGGGGGCGTCGGTCAGCGGCCCCGCTCCCTGTTTTTCCGCGAGCCCCTTATTCGAAACCTACGATCTCGGGTCGTGTCGGGCGGTAACGGTATTGCTCGAGCCGTGTGGCGTTCGACAGCCGGAAGTATTCGCTCTCGACCAGTCCGTGTTTGCCCAGTGCCAGCCCCAGCCGGATCTGGATCGTGTTGAACACGAGGCGCTCGTTGCGCAGCCTTACGCCGAATCCGAACGAGGTGAAGAAGTCGTTCTTGAAGATGTTGGGTGAGTATCCCAGCAGGCCGAAGTCGGCGAATCCGAAGAAGGCGATGCGGAATCCCAGCGGCTGGTAGGGGGTGAAGACGACGGTCTCGGTGTTGATGATCATCCGGTTGGTGCCGATGACGTATTCGTTGAGGGCCTGCAGTCCGTTTTCACTGGTGAACCGGATGCTTTCGTCGCTGCCCCCGACACGGTTCCATCCTTGGGTGTAGTTGAACGAGAGGAACTGGCGGATGCGGCTCCGGCGGAACAGGAACAGATTCGAGAACCACCTCAGATCGACATCCACGGCGCTCTGCCGCCACATGCCCGACTGCAGGTCGATGTAGCTTCCGAGCGTCACTCCGCCCATGATGTAGCCCAAACGGGAGAATCCGCCCGTTTCGTAGCTCATTCCCAGATACATGGCATCCTTGAACTCGCCCCATGAATAGCCGCTTACCAACTCCGCTTTGTAGCCCGTCGCCAGGTACTCGCGCGAACCGAACCCATAGACCATGTTGGCCGTATAGAACCGCTCGCGGTAGAGACCGGCGCCGAGGAGCAGGACGTCCTGGTCGTGCAGGGCAGGGTTGTAATCGACGGCCACGGGCGGGCGAAGGCTGACGCGGCGGTAGTTGTAGCGCCCGGTGAGATAGACGCTTGAGCGGATTCCCCGCAGGTAGTGCGAGTAGCCTCCCCATACGTCGAGGTTGCGCTCCTTGACCAGTTCCGACGAGTCCTCCTCGATCATGTATCGTTTGGCCTTGTTGTCGCTGTAGGTAATGCCCAACTCGTAGTCCGTCGGGCGGAGGAACTCCTTGCGCATGCCCAGTTCGAGGGTCGAGTTGTAGAAGTCGCGCCCGGCGGCAAAATCGGCCGTGTAGAAGGTACCCAGCAGGTTGGGGATTTCGTATTCGACCATGTTGCCGCCGTAGGAGAAGTCCTTGCGGCTGAAGTTGGTCATCACCTTCAGACTGTTGCCCCATCCGAAGATGTTGGCGTCGGAGACCCCGACCATCGTGCGCCCTTCGGAGTGGAGCGCTCCGTCTACGGAGATGGTCCAGCTGTCGCGCGTCTTTACGGTGAGGTGTACCTGTGTGGTGTCGAGCGTGTCGGTCCGTATGGCGATGTCCACGTCGGCGATGTAGCTGCGCGAGCGCAGCAGTTGCTTGTTGCGCACGACGAGTTGCGGGTCGAGGGTATCGCCCGTGCGGAAGAGCAGGTCGCGGCGGATGACCCGCTCGCGGGTCAGCATGTGGGTGTTGTTGCCGGCGCGTTCGAGCCAGTTGCCGTTTTCGTCGAAGACCTGTGAGCGTTCGATGGAGATCGATCCGATCGTTTTGCCGGCATAGGGTTCGAGCTGGCGGCTCTCGTCCCTGACGGCTCCGTTCGACGTCGTGTCCAGCACCGGGCGGACGAAAAGCATGCGGTAAAGCATGCGGGGGACACGCCGGCGGGTGGTCTTCGAGCGTATGCTGTCGTAGAGCCTTTTGTTGCGTTCAGCCGCTTCGGGGTTCGAGATGCGGGCGCTGTCCGGGGTGAAGAGGGCCGTAGGCCGGATCCGTATGCTGTCGGAATGAGGCCGTTTCGGTGAGCGCATATCGGGACCCGCGACGCGGGCAAAGGAGACGGACGCCACAGCGAGCAAGGTCAATGCGGATATGCAGAACCGGGTAAACATCGGTTCAAAGATAACGTATTTTTCGCCGAAAAAGTATGGATGGTCGGTATCCGAATGTGGCGGATGACAAAAAAAGCCCGCATCATGCGGGCTTTTTTTGTCGTTTTGCGTCGAAGAACCGTCTGTTCTTTATGGGTAAGACCCGCTCTTCCGCCTGCCTGCTCCTCCCCGGTTATCCGGTTGGAGGTGTGCGTCAGGCATACGATCAGCCTGTGGGCATCCCGGCCGGGAGGTTGTGTGGAAAACTCCCGACCTGCGGGGCTTCGGACGCGGCTTATTTGCGGGCCTCCTTGGCCTCGATGCACTCGGTGGCGTGGGGAACCTTCATCAGCCGCTCCTTCGGAATGAGCTTCCCGGTCGTCTTGCAGATGCCGTACGTCTTGTTCTCGATACGCACGAGGGCCATTTCGAGGTTGCGGATGAACTTCATCTGATGGGCAGCCAGACGTCCGCTCTCCTCCTTCGAGAGTGTCGTGGCGCCTTCCTCGAGCACCTTGAATGTCGGCGAGGTATCCTCCGTATCGTTGTCTGCCGTATGCGTGATGGTGGAACGCAACAGTTCGTAATCCGCACGCGCATTCTCGAGCTTTTTCAGAATCAACTGCTTGAACTCTTCGAGTTCGGCGTCGCTGTATCGGGTTCTTTCGTCTGCCATAGTTCGTCTGTTGCTTTAGGTTTTATGTAAAATTAAGCAAATATTCCGAAAATACCAAATCTGCAACCCGGAATCGGCGCCGCAGTCCGGCTACACGCGCGTCACGGCGATGCGGATCGGCTCCTCGTCCACGTCCGAAGCCACTACGGCTTCGCCCTGCGGATCGTCCGAGCTGCGGACCTCGACGGCCAGCGTCTGCGAGGCGATGTAGTCGGCGTAGCGGGCGATGCCTTCGGCCACGCACGGCTTGTTCTCGATCTCGACGCGGATCTTGTCCGTCACCTCGAATCCCGACTCCTTGCGGATATTCTGGATGCGGTTGATCAACTCGCGTGCCACACCCTCGGCGCGGAGCTCGTCCGTCACGGTGATGTCGAGCGCCACGGTGAGCTTGCCCTCCGAGGCCACGAGCCATCCGGGCATGTCTTCCGACGAGATCTCGAAGTCGGCCGGTGTAACGGTGATCTGTTCCGATCCGAGGTCAAGCACCGTCTCGGGAGCCGCCTCGATCTGCGCGATGCGCTCCTGCGAGAATTCGGCGGTCATGGCGGCGATCTGCTTCATGTATTTGCCGTAGCGCGGCCCGAGGGTCTTGAAATTGGGCTTGATGCGCTTGGTGATGATGCCCGTGGTATCTTCGATGAGCTCCACCTGCTTGACATTCACCTCGTTCATGATCAGGTTCCTGACGGCGGCGATGCAGTCGGCGGTCTGTCGGTCGAGCACCGGGATGAGGATCTTCATGAGCGGCTGGCGCACCTTGATCGACACCTTGCGACGCAGGGCGAGGACCATCGACGAGACCTTCTGTGCCAGCGACATCATCTCCTCGAGGTGCGAGTCGATCAGCGCCCCGTCGGCCTTCGGGAAGGCTGCGAGGTGTACCGATTCGTCCGTGTGGCGGCCGCTTACGGCATTCAGGTCCGTGAAGATGCGGTCGGAGATGAACGGTGCGAAGGGCGCCGAGAGCAGGGCCACGGTCTCCAGACAGGTGTAGAGCGTCTGGTAGGCGGCAAGCTTGTCCTCGGTCATGCCGCCGCCCCAGAAACGCTTGCGGTTCAGGCGGACGTACCAGTTCGAGAGATTTTCGCCTACGAACTCCTGGATGGCGCGTGCGGCCGGCGTCGGGTCGTAGTTCTCGAGCGAGTCGGTCACCTCCCGGACGAGCGTGTTCAGGAGCGAGATGATCCAGCGGTCGATCTCCGGGCGCCGCTCCATCGGCACCTCGGCCTCGCGTCCGGTGAATCCGTCCACGTTGGCGTAGAGTGCGAAGAACGAGTAGGTGTTGTAGAGCGTACCGAAGAATTTGCGGCGCACCTCGTCCACGCCGTCGCGGTCGAACTTCAGGTTGTCCCACGGCTGCGAGTTGGAGATCATGTACCAACGCGTGGCGTCGGGCCCGTAGGTGGCGAGCACCTCGAACGGATCGACAGCGTTGCCCAGGCGCTTCGACATCTTGTTGCCGTTCTTGTCGAGCACCAGGCCGTTCGAGATGATGTTCTTGAAGGCCACCGAATCGAAGAGCATCGTGGCGATGGCGTGCAGCGTGAAGAACCAGCCGCGCGTCTGGTCCACACCCTCGGCGATGAAGTCGGCGGGGTAGACCTCCGCGAAGTCCTCCTTGTGCTCGAAGGGGTAGTGCACCTGGGCGTAGGGCATGGCTCCCGAGTCGAACCACACGTCGATCAGGTCGGGTTCGCGGCGCATCGGCTCGCCCTTCGACGAGACGAGTACGATCGAATCGACATAGGGGCGGTGCAGGTCGATGTGCGCGGTCGAGTAGTTCTCCTTCGACATGTCGCCCACCTTGAAACTCCTGTAGGGGTTCTCCTTCATGAAGCCTGCGGCCACCGACTTCTCGATCTCGGCGACGAGCTCTTCGACCGAGCCGATGCACTTGAGCTCCGAACGGTCCTCCGTGGCCCAGATCGGCAGCGGCGTGCCCCAGAAGCGCGAACGCGAGAGGTTCCAGTCGTTGAGGTTCTCGAGCCACTTGCCGAAGCGGCCCGTACCGGTCGATTCGGGTTTCCAGCGGATCGTGCGGTTGAGCTCGATCATCCGCTCCTTGAGCGCCGTGGTGCGGATGAACCACGAGTCGAGCGGGTAGTAGAGCACGGGTTTGTCCGTGCGCCAGCAGTGGGGGTAGTTGTGTACGTGCTTCTCGATCTTGAAGGCCTTCGAGGCGGCCTTCATCTTCATGCAGATGTAGATGTCGAGCGACTCGGCCGCAGCGGCGGCCTTCTCGTCGTACCGGCCGTCCACGGTGAACTGCGGGTCGTAGGCGTTCTTCACCCAGCGGCCCTCGTATTCCCTGTAGCGATCGACATCGACGCACTCGCTGACGAAACGCTCGTCGAGTTCGTCAAGCAGGTAGAACTTGCCCTGCAGGTCCACCATCGGGCGCGTCTCGCCCTTGCGGTTGATCATGAAGAGCGAGGGAATGCCTGCGGCGCGGGCCACGAAGGCGTCGTCGGCACCGAACGTCGGCGCGATGTGTACGATACCCGTACCGTCCTCGACGGTGACGTAGTCGCCCGGAATGACCCGGAAGGCCTTGTCGGAGGCGTCGTGCCAGTTGCCGTCGGCGTCCGTCTCGACGGGCTTCACCCACGGCAGCAGCTGCTCGTAGTGCATGCCTACGAGGTCGGTTCCCTTGTATTCGCCGACAACCTGGAACGGAACGAGCTTGTCGCCGGCCTTGTACTCCTCGAGGGCGAGACCTTCGGCCTTCTTGTTGAAATGGGCGTAGAGCAGCGGCTTGGCCAGTACGACGGTCATCTTCTCACCCGTGTATGCGTTCCAGGTGCGGACGGCCACGTAGTCGATCTTCGGGCCGACGCAGAGCGCCGTATTCGACGGCAGGGTCCACGGCGTGGTGGTCCATGCCAGGAAGTAGGGGGTGCCCCAACCCTCCATCTCGGGTTTGGGGTCCGTGATGCGGAACTGGCCCACGACGGTCGTGTCCTTCACGTCGCGGTAGCAGCCCGGCTGGTTCAGCTCGTGGGTCGAG
>OLXG01000442.1_pt1 | contig 16747 bp, 5 predicted proteins | sample 1673861 | NCBI WGS metagenome assembly OLXG01 (sample SAMEA103958130, study PRJEB25191) | human gut metagenome | biome: human-associated habitat [ENVO:00009003]; feature: intestine environment [ENVO:2100002]; material: feces | place: Germany | collected 2013/2015
GCAAAAGCCACAGGAGAAACCGCTCATCGCGGTTTCTCCTGTGGCTTTGTTATTTGTATTGCTTATCAGCTTGCGCGGCGCTTTCTTCTCGCAAGGCGAAGTGTGCCGAGAGACGCGCCGCCGAGGGCAAGCGAGAGGCCGCACATGGCAAGCAGAGTGCCAACGTTCATGCCGTTATCGCCCGTGCGCGGGTAAATGGGCGCGTCGGACTTGACAAATGGGATGCCGATATCCAGCGACAGGGGCAGAGAGTCAAGCGTTATCGTGACCTCCACCGGGTTGCCGTAGCCGTCGCGCCGGTCTATCGTAACGGTGCCGGAGACGGGGATGGTCTCCAGCTTTCCGGCAAGCTCACCGCGGATAGTGGTGGAGAAGCGGCCGCCGTAATAGCCCGTGCCGATGCCCACTGCGCTGAGGTTGAGCTGCCAGCACTGATGCACTCCGCCGGGCAGGCTGAGCTGCAAATGTGAAAGATCAACGGCATAGCCGCTGTCGGCGCGCCCCTTGACCGAAAGCGCGGGATAGCGCCCGTCATACGCCCTGTCGGCCTTCTCTATGGCGACAGTGCCGAACTTGTCGTCGGGCGTGGTATTCTCCACGGCAAGCGTCGGGCGGAAAGCGACCTTGACGGCAGTCTCATACGGCATATCCATGGCGTCATTGGCCAGAGTGAGGGTATATTGGACGCGCTCACCCTCTGTGACGCAGTCAAGCTTCGCGCCGGGGAACACTTCCGTCAGCGGGGAGATATCGGCCGTGGTGCAGCGCAGCGTATGCCACTCCTGCTCCCCATGGCGGAGATACTGGACGATGATGTCGCCGGTATGCTGCCAGTACGGTTCGTTATACCACGTGACGGAAAGCCCATCCTTCTTCCACGCGCTCTTATCGCGCGACCAGCCGTCAGTTTCGACCTGAACGAAGCCGCCTACATCCGTCTCATGCGTGACGGGGTTATCCGTGATATTGTCTATCATGAGCCAGTGGACGATGGTATTCGTAAGCGTGCAGACGCCGTTTTCAACGGTTGGCTCCTCCGCCTTGAACCACGGCTCATCCGCAAGCTCCAGCGCGCGATAGACATATTCAACGCCGTCTGCATCGCACAGCGGAAGCCCCGCAAACAGCGCCGACCAGCCGTTGGCCTTGCTCAGCGTGCGCGTGAGGGTATCGCCGTTTCTGTCGGTAACGTCAGCCCACGTGTCCTTTTGCAGAAGCCCGCCCTTTACAAGGCGCTGAAGCTTCACAGTGACTGTGTAACCGTCCAGCACGGCGGGCGCACCGTTGACCCAAGATTTTTCGACCTTGAGAGAGGTGGTCTTAAGGGTGTTGACAACGCTTGTGCGCTGCTCCCCGCCATCGGCGGGCATTGTCACGGTATATGACGCGTCATAGCTCTTCACGGGGTCCTGCTCATGCGTCTTTGGATCGACCTCGACCGCGCGGTAGGCGTATCTCTCTCCGGAGGCGTTCACTGCGGGCAGGTCAGTGAAGCTGACGGCGGGCCAGTTACCGGAAGCATCCGGCTTCATTTCCGTATAAAGGTCGGAATCGAGCCACTTGTCCGGCTGCGGCTGCTGTCCGGCCGCGACGAGCTGATATTGCAGGCGGAATGTGAGCGAAGCGGTCCGCGTGAGGAAGGCATCCCCGTTATCGTCCCACGTCTTTCCAACCACGAGGGAGGTCAGCGCGGAGAGGGTGTTCGTGACGGTCATATCGTCGCCGAATGCGGGCGAATAAGCGGGCGCATAGCCTGTGACCGGCTTTTCAACGACACGGTAGACGAAGCGCTCACCGGAGGAGGTGCACACCGGAAGCCCCGTAAAGCGGCCCATGGGCCATTTGCCGGAGGCATCGGGCGCAAGCACCGTGACCCAGCTATCCCCCGCAGGTCTGAACTCCGTCTCACTTTCGAGGCGGTATTCAAGGACGAACTCTATAGAATCGGGGCGGCTGGCAAACATATTGTCATAGTCGCCCTGCCAGTGCTTTGTGAAGGTGACACTGCGGCTGGTATCAAGAGTGTTGGTGACGCTCTCGCCAAGGCCGCCGGGCGTGAATTCATACTCCGGCGCCTCATAGCCGGGAATGGCCTTTTCAACGGCGCGGTAGCTGTAGCGCGCGCCGGTCTTGTCGTGCGTGGGCAGGTCTGTAAACGTGTGGCTCTTCCAGCCGCTCTGCGCGGTCAGGACAGCCTCGGCCGCAGGCACAACGGCACTCCAGTTCACGCCGTCCGTTGACCATTCAAGCGTGAAGCCGGCGCTTTCGGGCCGCGTGGCAAAGTGATCGTCAAGGTCATTCCAGACCTTGGAGACGGTGAACTCCGTGGACGCAAGCGTATTGACAACGCCCTGCGTGAGCGGCACGGCGCTGTCGCCCGCGGTGGAGGCATAGCCATTCGGAACGACCTCCATGACGGTATAGCTTATCTCACTGCCGGTCTTATCATACTTGGGAAGGCCGGAGACGGTGTAGGTCCAGACATTGCCGCCGGACTTATCCCACGCAACACTGACCCTGCCGGTGATCTCGACCTCATCCGCGAAGATGCGGAGAGAGACCTCATCCGGGCGCATACCGTAATAATTATCATTATCGGCCCACGTCTTTGTGCCGGAAAGCGACACGGTTTTGAGCGTGTTCACGGCGGTGAAGCTGAACACCTTGGTGCCGCCGCGCTCCGTCACTTCCCTGCCGGTATAGCTGACGTCATAGCCGGTCATCGGCTTTTCGCGCACATCGTAATCATACAGCGTGCCGTCAGCGTCCTTTTCGGGGAGGCTGTAGAAGCGCACGGTCCAGCCGCCGGAGGCGTTCGCCGTGACGACGCGGTTGGAGTACCCCGCGCCCGCCGGGACGAATTTGCCCGACGTGCCCTTTCTGTACCACAGCTCAAACTCTGCGGAGCCGGGGCGCGTGATATCCTGCCATATCTCATCACCGGCCCACTGCTTCTGTGCTTCGACCTCGACGCCGGTGACGAGGGTGTTTGTGAGCGTATTGAGAAGCCCGCTCACGCCGTTTCCGCTGGGAGTATAGATATTTTCGGCGTTCTGATATTCCTCGCGCAGCTTATAGTCACAGGGCGTTCCGTCGGCAAAATACTTGGGCAGGCCGGTATAGGATATCTTCCACTCGCTGCCGTTTATTTTTATCCCCGGTGTGACGGCCACAGGCACGGCTTTAAGCTCGCCCGCGGGCGTCGTCCAGAGAAGCGTGAACTTCACCTGCGAAAGCGCAAGCCTTGTCGCAAAGGCGTCGGAGAAGTCCACCCAGCTCTTCGTGAAGGAGACCTGCTTGACGTCGAGCTCGTTAGTGACCGTATGGTGCTGATCACTGTCGGGCTTGGCCTTCTGCTCGGTGGAATTTGTGAGCTTATACGCCTTGCCGCCGTTGACCTCCTCCACCTTATAGGAATAGGCGGTGACAGCGTCGCTCGCCTTGGCCTTGGGCCGGTTGACGGGCAGGCCGCACCACGTACACAACCACCCCTCCTCATCGCCGATAACGGCGGCGTCGTCATACTTCGCCCAACTGCCGCCGCCGGCGCGCTGCCTGAGCTGGAGCACAACGCTTTTGGGGCGGGTATAGTCCGCCCATTCGCTGCCGCCGGTATCGCCGAGCCACGACTTGTCAGCCGTGACGGAGATCGTATACGGCTCATGCCGGTTCATGAGAGTATAGCTATGGTCGCCATCCGCAGGAACTGGAATGGCGGGCAGCCCGCTTTCGGGCACAACGTCGGTCAGCGCGGAGATAGTGTTGCGCCAACCGGTTATGCCGCAGGGCCAATCTGCCTCGTCAAACTCCTTACGGTATCCGAGCGGAACATCCTCCGTGACGGTATAACTGCGGCCCTCCGCGTCGTCAAGCACGGTGATGCTGGCGTACCAGAAGTTAAAATCGTTCGTCGTGCCGCGGGTCATGGTGAAACCGGCGGTATTGCCGGGCGCGCCGTTATTCACCTCGGTCACGGTCACATTCATATCCGCGGGGCGCAGGCCGTCGGTATCGTTCGCGTCGTTCCAGAGCTTATAGATATGCAGCCTGTGCTTATCTCCGCCGAGGGTGTTGGTGATGTGGGTGACGCTGCCGTCCCGCGTGACGCTTGCAGTGATCTTGGCCGCGGGGAACACGCATCCGCCGTCCGAGCTACGCTGCGCGGCATAGCTTTCGCCCTGGAATACGAGGGCGGTCTCAACGGCCCTGTAGGTATACGCCGTGCCGGATGCGTCCATATACCTGGGAAGCTGCTCAGAGAAGCGGAGATAATGGTTATCCGCCACGGCGCTGATAAGCTGGTCGATCGTCCATGTCTGGGTCATCTGCGCCTCTGCACTCGGGAATGGCTTCCACTCCGTACCATCGAGATACTCCACGCCGAAGGTGACGCTGTCAGGCAGCTTGCCGAGAGCCTTGAGGTCTTCAAGCTCGGCGCGCTGTGTGAACATCTCCCCTTTTTTATCCGCCCAGTCCTTGTTGACGGAAAGCGGCACGGAGGCAAGCGTATTCGTGACGCCGGACTCGCCCGGGCGGCACTTGTTCAGACCGTAGACGCGTTCATAAAGCGCGGCGTTACCGCCGGTATAGCTCTCTTTGACATAGTATTTATACGGCGTGCCGTCGGTGTCGTTCATGATGAAATTGCCAGTGAAGGTGCACGACCACACGCTGCCGACGCTGCCGTAATAATCCCAGCTCACCTTATAAGCTGAAGGATTGACCTCGAAGTCCTCGCCGCCGTGCTCATACCAGAGTTCAAACTCAAGCTCGCCGGGCTTTGGCCGGGTGCCGAACCTGTTGTCCTGATCCTTCCACGTTTTCACGAACTGGATCTGCGTCGTTCTTTCTTCATAGACGTTGTTGAAAGAGACGCTGCCCGTCTCCTTGAGCGGCGCGCTGCCCGGCACGGGCGTCAGCACAACCTGCGCCTTGCTCCCCTCACCGTCGGGGGTCATGGACTCATAGCCGTTCACGGGCTCCTCAATGACCATGTAGACATACCTGCGGTTATCCGGGGCATATCTGGAGAGGCTGACGGAATCCGTGCTTTCAAACTTAAGCGTTTTTACATCCCTGCCGTCGGCGGGGATGGTTCCGGCGGGGAGTGTCTTTGTATCGACGCTCGTCCAGTCCTCGGGCGAATACTGCCCGTCCTCCTTCTCCGCGGCGCGGTAGAGCACGAAGGTGACAGCGGGATACTCCGTCATGAGCGCGGGCCTATTCGGCCAGCTCCAGTTCTTCGTGACCTCTATGACGACTTCACCGCCGCCGGTATACTCGTTCGTTATCTTTGTGCTGTTGGCGTCCTTGGGATTATAGACGTTATAGGCCTGCATCCCGGCAAGGGGCGTTGTGCAGTCCTTGACCGAGACGACCTCCGCCGCGTAGTAGCTGAGGCGGCCGCCGTAGGCGTCGAAGCACGGGAGCTTAAGGCCGTCGTCTCCCCTGCCCCACGCGAAGACCGTTTCGCCGTTTTCAAGCACGATGGGCGCAACGGGCGCGCCGTTCGTATAGCGCGCGCTGTGCGCGGCGTCATAGGTGTTCTCATCCCCTTCCGACTTGCAGAAGAGCATGACCGTGACGGGCGGGAGCTGTGTGCGGTCGTACCCCTCCGGCAGATGCGACCATATCTTTTCGCCGGTATAGCTGCGCTCAAGCTGCGGCGTATTTATGACGGTGCCCTGTCCGCAGGAATACGCCTCACCCAGCGCGCCGCCGTGCGCGGACGCGGGCACGAAGGCCGCGTATGCCGCGGCGTCCATGCCGCCGGTCTCGTCAAAGACCTCCTGCGCGCTGGCCGGGTTTTTCAGCGCGTTCGGCTGCTTATTGCCGTTATAATAGCTGGCGACGTAGCCCGAATTCTGCGTGACGAGCTTTTCCACCACATAGTATTGATATTCAAAGCCGTTTTCATCGAATCTGTCAAAGTTCTGCTTGCCGAAGGTGCACTGCCAGAACCAGTCGTTTATGGTGAGGTCCCACTTGTAATCGCCGGAGACATTCTGCGGCTTTGCGCCATTGGAGACGCGCCACAGCTCAAACGTGATATCGGGGCGCTTGGCCACCGCGGCCTTGACGTCGTGCCAGACCTTGTTGACGACGAGCGTGCCGCGCCCGCCGAAGCTGTTGGTGATGCGCGTGTGCATCTCGTCGGCCTCCGTGGCCTCATTCTTGCAGTAGTTATACTTCACCACGGAGGACGAGACAACATACTTCATCTCGCCAAGCGTGACGATATTGTTTTCAAACTTCTTCGGCTGGCCGTCCGCGCCGATGATGGCAAGCTCATCAATACCGTAGCTTATAAGCTCGCCAACGGAGTTATATTTGGGCAGTCTGAATGTCACCGTGACGCTGCCGGGTTCGGCGGCGGGCAAGGGTGAAAGCGTGAACTCGCCGTTTTCATCCGTTTTGACGGCCCTATCCACGCTGACAGCGCCAACTACGGGCTGCTGTTGTCCGTCGGATGTGTACGTGACGAGGCGCAGGCGCGCATCGACGGCATCACTGCCCATCTTCCACTCCTTAGTCAGCCTGGCATCGACCCAGCCGGTGCGCGTGTTGGTGATGGTGGTGACGCTGGAATGTATGGCGTTCTCATCGGGGGCAAAGCCGTCAAGACTGCTGACCTTGTTAGTAACGACGTTGAAGGCGTATATTTTGCTGCCCACGTCGAGCTGTGCGGGCGCGCCGGACTTCGTATTGCCGGTGCGGAGATATTCCGGATCGTCCATGGGAAGCGTCCAGCCCGCATCGGCGTTGGATATCTCGACGACGGAATAGTTGCTCTGGTCAAACTCGGCGTCGGCAGCGTTCTCCGGGAGGACATAGCACACGCTGGCTGTCCAGCAGTTATCTTCACTGAGGGCGATGCTGTCGAAAACAAGCCGCGGCGTCGCACCGCTGGGGTCGAGGTAGTATATGCCAACTGTGACGGGGCGGCGGTTTGGAATGTCGGCCTCGTCCTGCCAGCGCTTGACGACATCAAAGCGCAGCGAACGCCCCTCGTCACTCTTGACGTTGGTGAACTTGACGCAGGATATCATCTGCTCAAAGTCGTTTATGACATAGGGCGCGCGGCTGTATACGGGATCGGAGAGAACGAAGCCGTCTGTACAGGCGCGCTCAAAGGCGGTGTAGCTGTAGCGCCGCCCTTCGTCGTCGTACAGTTCAAGCCCGTGTATGAAGCGGACAGTGTCGTTTGCATCCTTATATTTGAACACGGCCATGCCGTTTTTTATATACGCATCCTCGATACGCACGCCGTTTTCGTCAATGAGGTTGGCATTCGTCAGCTCATACGGCACACCGTCGCGGTAAAGCTGCACGGATATCCACAGGTCGTCGTCCTCCTGCGCGCCCTGCCACTCCTTCACGACCTTGAACGCGGTCATATTGTCGAGCGTGTTGATGACCGTGCCCATTGCCCCGGTGGAGGGGCTTATGACGGCACGCGATTCATCGACACTGAAGATGTACTGGTTTTCGCCGTGCTCGACGACAAAGGCCTTGCCGCCGCCAATGCTGTACGCCTTAGCGTCGGTGCCGCCGACGGTGAGGCCGGTCTCAACGAAGCGGTATTTTATCTCATTCCCATCGGCGTCCGTCTTGGGGTAGGCCGTGCCGAGGGAGCGCGTGATGGCGGGAACTTCGCGGGAAAAGCCGTCCAGCGTGAACTTCTCGCCGACGTTCTCCCACTCCTCCGCGCCGGGGAGCAGCCGCTGAAACTGAAAGCTTGCGGAAATGCCGCCGATGCCAAGCGCGGACTTCGCGTTCCAGCTCTTGGTGATGCTGGGCACGAAGCTTTCGGTGGAGCTGTTTATGACGACGCTGTCGTTCGTGATAAGGGTTTTCAGCGTCTCTATGGTCTCGACGTTCTCGACGCGCTCAACATAGCGCGCGGCGTTGGAGCCGGACATGTGCTCCGTAAGGAAATAAGCGTACTCATAGCCCTCGTTGTCGTACTTCGGCAGGGAGGCGATACACAGCTCAAACTCATCCGAGAGCCTGTCGTCCCCGATGATATTTATGGGCAGCGCACCAGAAACGGGGCTTGGCGTGGCCGCACGGAGCGTGTTATCGTCAAGCTTGACATATGTGAGCAGCGTGAAGCTGACGTCCGGGCGCTTGGCCGGTTCAAGCCCGGCGTCCTCCCAGCGCTTCACGGCACGGAAGCTGACGGTATCCGTCAGCGTGGAGATGAGCGTGCCGTTATCATAGGCGGCATCTGTCTTATCGCTATGGTTATCCTCATTTTTAAGAGACTGCACATAGGTTCCGGCCGCGCCGGGAAAATCGCTGAAAGCGCCGGGCTCTTCGCCGATGGCGTACTCTATTGGGCGGTTTGCGTCGTCATACGCCATCAGGCCGCTGAGCTTCACCGTCCAGCGGTTGCCGTCACGCGTGACGGTATAGGGATATGGGTTCACGCTTGTATCCGTGAACTTATGCTGATTGCCGTTTATGTAAAGCGTAAGCGTTTCAAGCCAGGCCTCCGGTGAGGGGTGCTTGCCGCCGAGCGCGCCGTCGTTCCACAGCTTATGCACGGTAAGCTCCGTCAGGACGCAGTTTGTGATCTGTGCGTTCTCCCCGTCGTCAAAATACGCGTGGCCGTATGGGTCGCCTGTATGCACGGAGTAGCTGTCCGGCAGCGTCTCCGCCGCACGGTAGCTCACGGGCTTGCCGTTTTCCATCTTCGGCAGGCCGGTGACGATGCAGTGCCAAGTGCTGTCATTCGCGGTATCCCAGCTCAGCGTATAGCTGTCCGTGGGTACGTCCTGCCAGCCGTCCTCCGTCAGCTTCTGTATGCTCATACCTATACCGGACGGCTGCGGTCGCAGCTTCTTCGTGTCGTTGTTATCCTGCCAGCGCACGGCGATGTCCAGCCGCGCAAGCGCGCTTGCTTCAAACCGCGTATCGGGCGCGATGGTATTCTTGCTGCCGGTGTTCACCGCCGCCGTGCCGGAAACGGGCGCGGCCGGAGAGAGGACGTAGCTGTCGGGCTGCGCCGTCTGGGTGATGGTATAAGCGCCGGTCGCAAGGTCAAGCTCCAAGCGGTAGCCTATCGGCTTGCCGCCCGTTGGCGTGACGGTGAAGCTGAGCGCGGCGCTGTGCTTATTGGCACTTTCGCGCGAGATTATATTTATGGTGTAGCCGTCGCCCGTTTTGTCGGAAGCGCTGACGTCCAGATTCTTTGCGTTGTTCGGGTCGCTGACAATAGTGAAGCCGAGCGTGGGATCGATCGCCGTGCCGTCCACCGTGAGGCCAAGGCTGAGGGTATAGTTATACTCCAGGCGTTCAGCCAGCGGCTGCACGGGGATCTCCGCCTCCGGAACTATGTAGACAAGCTGCGGCGCTTCATCCCTGTCAAAGCCGATGATGCAGCCTCCGGCGCGGGCGGTGTACTGCCCGTTTGCCGGGTCTATGGCATAGCTGAGTGCGGATGCGCCTGCGGCGTCCGCTGCGACGAGAAGTGCGGCGTATTTCGCAAGGCCGCCAAGTTCAAAGCTGCCGTAATACATCCCGAAGCATCCGGCATCCTCCGCATAGGTCAGCTTCTCCGCCGTGACAAGCTTTTCCGCAAGTCTGACGGGCGCTTCGCCATGTTCGATGCCGTACAGGCCGAGAGTGACGGGCCACACAGCCGCGAAAGCGTCCGCGCTATTGGCCGGGCCGACGGACAGGGCAAAGTTATAGACCTCCCCCTGCGGATAGACCTCCGGCGCGGGCGTAGGTGCGGCGGTGGGTGCGGGAGACTGTTCCGGTGCAGGTTCCTCCGCAGGCGCGTCTGCCGGTGCAGACGTGGGTTCCGGTTCGGGCGCCGCGTCCGGGGTCTGCGTGGGTTTGGGTTCTGGTGTTTCCGACAGCTCCTCCGTCGGAAGCGGCGTGGGCACCGCCGCCGTGGCTTCCGGTGTCGCCTCCGGCATGGCCGCCGTTTGAAGCGGCTGTTCAACAACGGCAGATGTATCCGCCGTGTCAGCCGGGGCGGCATAGGCCGCCGCGTTCACGCTCGACATGAGCATGAGCACTGTCAGCACTCCTGCCAACCATCTTCTGCCCCCTGATTCTTTTCTCATACCAACATACCTCCGGACCAGTATTCTCCGCGCGCTCCAACCCGCGCGAAGCGGACTATGCATATAGCGGCGCACGCGCGGCCATTAACGCTGCGCACGAACCCACAGTGTATCCATTATATGTTTTAAGTATATCACCTAAAATGACGCCAGTCAACATTTTTTGGCACTATTTTGTGTCTATTATGTCAACCAGCGTCGCATTATTTTGGGAATTTTGTAATTTTTCAGATGAGGCCGAAGGTGCGCATGAGCATGATGAATATCGGGAGGGTGAATACCGCCAGCACAGTTGTATACACGGTGCTCTGCCGGGCAAGGTTCGCATCGCCACCCAGTTCGGCGGCCATTGCGCCGTTTGTCGCAGCGGCCGGCGTGCCGAAGTGCGCAAATATCGCGGCAAACATGGCAGGAGTGAAGCTCATAAGCCCTGCCCCTGCAAGCGCGGCGGCCGCGCCGATAAACATGACCGGGGCAAGGATAAGACGCCACACGCAGCTGAACACAAGGCTTTTCGTGCTGACACTGCCATTTATCTCAAAGTCGATAAGCCCACCGATATTCAGCAGCGCCACTGTGGACGTGATGCTGCCGACTGAGGACAGCGCCGAATAGAGAAAGGGCAGGTCGCGCTGGAGCATGAAGAATGGCTCCCCCGCTGAGTTAAGCGGCAGATATCCGCGCAGCAGCGTCGCGGCAAGCCCCGAAAGGCAGCCGATTATAAGCGGGTTCGTAATGAGGAGCCTCAAGGAGGAGAAAATGAGCGACTTTCCGTTTCCGCCATGCTGCGGCATAAAGGCGATGACCGTAAAAAGGTTGAAAAACGGAATAGCTATGAGCAGTGTGGCGACCATGGCAGTGCTTCCCGCGTCGCCGGCTATCGCCGCGGCAAGCGGAATGCCTATAAATGAGGTGTTTGCGCGGAAGGTATTCATCACAGACACGCTGCGGCTGGCACGATCCTTGATGATAAGGCGCGCGCTGAAACTGCCGAGCAGGAACAGCAGCACAGTGCCGGCGAGTATGTAGCCTATAAAACCGAGGCTGAAATCACTGGACACATCCATGCCGTACATGCTGCAAAAGAGTGAGCACGGAAAGAACACATAGTATACGAGCTTGTCGCTCGCCCTGAAATACGCCTCGGGCACGAAGCCTGTGCGGCGCAGGACATAGCCGAGCAGTATGGTCAGCACGAGCGGCATGACCGCATTGACAGAGAAGAGGAAGTTTTCAAACACGTCAAAGCCCTCCGTAATTTGTTTCCTGTAAAACGGCAGAAATCCGGCCGCAGAAATTGCGGCCAGATTCATGCCTGACTTGTGTAAATATTATGCTTCGCGCGGGCCGAAAAAGTGCAGCACACGCAGCGGCGCGCCGGGATCGGCACAAAGCGTCATTGTGCCGGTCGCCGCGGGCACAAAGAACTGCGCCGTCTTTTCAAGGCGGCAGCTTTTTCCGCCGGCTGACAGCGTGCCGCCGCCATCAAGGACATAGAGGCCGCTGAACGCTTCAGCCGCGGGAACCTCAAGCGCGCCCGGCACGCACAGCTCGTCAAGCCGGAAAAAGTCCGTGGTATCATAGCCGATGAGCGTGGATATACTGCCGGATGCATCCTCGGTGACAGTACGCGGTTTTATAAACCAGCGGCGCCGTATCTCCTCCGGTGTGAGGCTTTCATAATGGAAAGCGTCAAACATACGGTCAAATCCCAGTCCCTGATGGCAGAGGAAATCGTCCACATGAAAGCCGCTGGGCGTAGTGCGCTCAACGCGGATGGTGAAATCCGTCGGCTCCTGTATCTCGGCGAGGAAGCAGCCCGCGCCAATAGCGTGCGGCATACCGCCCTCTATGAGCACTGTGTCGCCGGGCTGCACATAGAACTTCTGCATGGCATCAAGCATACCGTGAATATCCTGCGTATCAAAAAGATGCTTCCAGCTTTCGCGCGTCACGCCCTCTTTAAAACCAAAGTAGATGCAGGGCTTTTCACCGTTGACCTCGTGCCCGCCGAGGATATGCCAGCATTCCGTCTTGCCAAACGGGCTGGAGAAAAGCGCCATGGCCTTTTCCCTGTCGGGATGCACCTGAAGCGTGAGGCGTTCAGCGCTGTCGATGAGCTTGAGCAGCACACCCAGAGACGCGCCGGACTTTTGAGCATGAGCCGTGCCGAGGTAATAGGCCGCGTCGCCTTCAAGCAGCGCCTTGAGCGAAAGCGACGGCTCATCCGCCAAGAAACTCATCCCCTCGTCGGGAAAATCCTCCCGCCCGACATTCCGCGCCGCGACGACGGACATTATCCATTCCTCCGGGAAATGCCCGTCCTCGCCGTCCTGCTTTCCGTGCAGCGCGTCAAGCTGACTGCCTCCAAGATATGTGCGCCATGCGCGCGGGTTGTTCAACCGTATCGGAAAATCATTTGCAGGCTTACTCATTGCAGCCACCTTAGTTGAGCGTTTCCTTCACGCCGGTGGGCTTGTGCACTTCATTGAGATACTCCACTGCGGCGGCCTTCTGCTCAGGCGAGGTGCAGTCTATCCAGAGGTAATGCGCGCGCTGGTCGCCGAGAGCGAGAACGCCATGGTTGCTGCCGAGGGGGATATGAAGAAGCGTATTCCCCTTCATTGGGCATATACGGCAGTCTATAAGCAGACTCATATCATTTTCGGGGAAACTGAAAAAGAACTGGTCAAGCAGCGGGTGCGCATGCTGGCCGACTAAGTCGTCTCCCTTCATTTCCACAGTGCCCATGGCGAAGCGGGGGATGACCGCCTGCGGGATTATGGCGCGGCTGATAGTCGTCTCGCTTTTGAAGAAATCGCGGTACTGCATGACGTCCTCATACGCGCAGGTCAGCGGGAACTCGGCCGTGCTCGCCGCGAGATCCATAAGATCCTCTGCATAGAGCGTCCATCGTATCTCAAGGAGGCTGGCGTCTGCCGACGCCGTGATGACTATATCGCTCTGCGGCTTTGCCACGAAGTAGGCGCGCTTGTCATAAGAAAAGCTCTTGCCGTCCGCTGTGAAGCAGACGCCGCCGGAGCACAGGAAGAAAATGCGGATAAAATCTGTCTGCCCGGCAAACTCGAGCTTATCACCGGCAGGCATAAAATAATGATACACTGCCGCACCGGGTATTTCACCGGCAAGCATGAGTTTTTCGCTGTGTTTGCCATCGAAAGGGGCAACAGTCTCCATCTTGATGTCTGAAAGCTTAACAGGATCCATTTTTCTACCTCACTTTTATATTTTATTTTATCAGCAGCCGCTGCTGGGGCGCACGTCGGCAAGCGACGGGTCCTCCCCGTTTACGGCCAGTATACGGTCAACCACAAGCTGTCTGAATTCCGGACTGAGCATCGCAAAATATGCCGTGAAGCCGGTCACGCGCACAACAAGGTCAGGATATTTACTGGGATCCTTATGCGCTTCGAGTATCTTATGCTCGTCGATTATATTTATATTGAGCAGAGTATTGCCGGTTTCAAGAATGGTACGGATCATAGCGACCATCTTCTCTACAGCCTCTGGCGTATTCGCCATCTTGGGGTCAAGCTCAAGCTGGACAGGGGCAGTGTTGCCGTAACCGGGCTGAATGCTGGCAATTGTGTTCGCCATGGCCGTCACTGCTCCGTCGCGGCGGTAGCCGAAGGTGGGGTTCGCGCCGTGGTTTATGGCCTCGCCGTTATGACGGCCGTTCGGCGTGGCACGCACATGACTGCCAAACTCAAGCGTATTCGACCAACTGAACCAACCGGGAATGAACTGTATCTCTGAATATGCCGGGTCGAGCGCGCGGATAATGGGCACCTCTGCGCGGACGAGATCCGAAAAGAGCTTGCTTATGCGCACAGCCCATTTGTCGGCCAGTGTATCGCCGCCGCAGTAGCGCGGACTGTGCAGCATCATCTGGCGGATATACTCGCCGTCAATATCGTTCCAATCCAGCTCCATCTGCCGCGTCAGCGCATCCCAGCTTATCTTATCCTCTATCTCTATGCGCTGCTGACAAGCGGCGAAGCTGTCCGCTACGGTGGCAATGCCCGCTCCGTCGATGCACATGTTAAAGTATCTTGCAGTCTTTGTTACGTCAGCCCCCTCTTCGACCGGCCCCTGGCTGAGCAGATTGCAGACAAGCTCCGGCTCGTTGCGATCCTGATTATGAAGGTGGAAGAGGATGCCGCGGGCCGTAGTATCAACGGCGCGCGTAAGATGCTTTTCAAACTTTGTCCACAGCACGTCCGTACTAGGCGGTGTGACGCCGGCCTCCTTCATCATTTCATAATAGGCGACCTCAAACACCTTGGCTGTATTTATCTTCACAAGGTCGTTGAGCGTATACTCCATGCCGGGGATGCTCATCCAATGGCAGCCGGCGGCAAGGCGGCGGCGTGCAAGCGTTTTGTCATAGCCAAGGCGCATGAAGCCGTTGACAAGGCTGTTATCGCCGGAAAATCTCGGCCAGCCGTTTTTATCCTTGAAAAGATACCACACGCTTTTTCGGAAGAAGTCCTCATTCATATTGTCATGCACGCGCACAGTGAGGTTGCAGGCAATATTTATCCAGTCCGCTGCTTCAAGGATAAGGTAGCTGACATGACTTGCCATGTCGCGCCCTTCATCGTCCGGTCCGGCAAGCTGGTAATAGCGGGTATCATTGAGGAAAAGGCAGGCAATATAGAACTTTGCCGTTTCGTCGTCGATTATACCGGCAGCAATATCATGTTCATAGAACGGGCGCAGCAGCTCGTCCAGTTGTCCGCCGGATGGGCCGCGGTTGTATAGCCGGCTGAAAAAGCTGAACCAGCACATCCACTGGATGCACTCACGCAGGGTCTCCGGCCGGCCGGCGGCAATTTTCTCGTTGCAGGCAGCCATTTCCGTGAGGTTGTTTTTGAGATAGGGGTTCTGTTCCTCCTGTGCAAGCTGGGATATCTCCCCCGCCATACGGTGCAGAAAAGCAATGATATGCTCCACCACCATGATCTCGCTTTTATAAAACTCCTCATGCTCTGCGCCGGTATTTATGGCCTGATATTTTTTCAGCTTTTCGAGGATACCGCCCCAGCCCAGATCAAATCCGATGCGCAGGTCGGGCGTAAAATGTCCGTCAGAGCCGATGCCGCAGACGATGTTATACTCGTCAAAGGCGTCCTTCAGTTCCGTATACGGTATGTCTGGATTCCAAATAGCGCCCTTCTGGCGCGTCATGAAGAAAAAGCCTCTGCCGACAAAGGCGTCCAGCGGGTCGCAGTAGAGCGGGTGCTCATCCAGCACCTTGCAGTAATTCGTGCGCCAGCCCTCATAGCCGTAAAAGCTGCCGTTATCATTATTGGGGATGGGATCAAAATGGAAATCATCCGGCGGAACAACGCGGCCATAATCGTCCTCATCCAAACCGCCCTCAAGCTCGATCTTCTCCTTCGTCTGATCCATCTTGCGCTGCTTGAGCAGACGGATGCGCTTGTCCAGCGTAAATTCCTCATCAGCGGGATATTCGTTTATAAACTGTATTTTACCCATTGCATTCACACTCCTTGCCTGATATCATACCGTCAGTCTGCCCTGACAGGTATTCCCGCGCCCTCGGCCAGTGCCTTGAGCTGCTGCATACGCGCTTCCGGAAGGGGCTTCGCGTCCTTGAATGCGTCCGCCCTGCCGAGGCTTTCATACTTTGACGCCCCCAGCGGATTGAAGTTCAAAAGCTCATAGTACATGAGCGTGCCTTTGGTGTTCACCTTGGCGAGATACTGAGCGATGCGCAGGATATTATCGTCGCTGTCGGTCGCGCCGGGGATAATCGGCGTGCGCACGATGAAGGGCTTGCCGGTTTCTGCGAGGTGCGCGATATTTTCAAGTATCTGTTCATTCCCGACGCCTGTCCATTTCTTATGCTGCTCGCTGTCGGCAAGCTTCATGTCGCACATGACTATGTCGAGCTTATCTATAAACGGGCTTATCTGCGCCCACGGAAAGCTGAGATTCGACTCGATGCCAACGGATATTCCCTCGGCATGGCAGGCATCCGTGAGCGCGCCGGCGAACTCCTGCTGGCAGAGCACTTCCCCGCCGGAGAGCGTCACACCGCCGCCGCTTGTGACGTAATAAGGCTTATCCTGCAATATCTCGCCCATCACGTCCTCGACGTCTACCTTTCTGCCGCTCATCTCCATCGCGCCGGCATAGCATATATCCGCACATTTGCCGCACTTGACGCACAGGCGGGGATAGAACATGTGGATATTGTTTATACGCTTATGCGCCTTGCTGGGGCAGGCATACACGCACTTGTAGCAGCTTATACACTTGTTGGCGTAGTAGTGCAGATCCTTTCCCATGTTTATGGTTTCGGGATTATGGCACCACGCACAGCGCATATTGCAGCCCTTGAAAAAAACCGTCGTTCTTATTCCGGGGCCGTCGTTGAGCGCGAAGCGCTCTATGTCCGTTATCATGCCGTTCATCTTCGTATACCTCACTATAACAATTTGCGTTATTTGCGTTTTAATAAAGCTGCGAAAAAACTTTTCTGCTTTCCGACAATATAATAACCTGTGCGCCGCGGTTTTTTTTGCTGATAATACCCAATATTTTTTGCGTTTCTTTGTGTCTTTTTTGTGCACATGCATCTTTTCTTGATTAGAAAAGAGGTTTGAATTATAATTGTT
>OLXG01000448.1_pt1 | contig 16573 bp, 12 predicted proteins | sample 1673861 | NCBI WGS metagenome assembly OLXG01 (sample SAMEA103958130, study PRJEB25191) | human gut metagenome | biome: human-associated habitat [ENVO:00009003]; feature: intestine environment [ENVO:2100002]; material: feces | place: Germany | collected 2013/2015
AATTAGTCTTAAAGTGCAAAGCCGGAGAGCCTAAGCTCTCCGGCTTTAATCATTTCAGCACCGGCATTTTCACCGTGCCGCCGCCCAGCACAGGCATCTGTACGCCGGAGCTCTCCCGGCTACCCAGCACAGGCATGGTCACGCCGCTGCCGCCCAGCACCGGCATAGACACGCCCGCGGATCTGCCGGAGCGCCACGGCGCTTCATAGATCTTGCTCTCGGCCCACCCTTCCGAGTAGTAGAGTGCATCCTTCTGCTCGGAGGTCAGATCCATGGCCGCGATGACCTCCAGCTTCTCGGCCTTCTTGCTCATGGACGACGTGGCTGCCTTGTAATTGTAATACTGCGTCGCCGTGATCTCCGCAGACATTTCCAGCTCAGCCTGCGTGAGCAGCGTCTTGTCGCTGGCCATATCCGCGAAATAGATCTCCGCCTGCGCTTCCTTGCTGATATCGGACTGCTGTAGATAATCGAACTTCTGGGATACGGCGCTCTCCGTGCTGGTGGCCTTGATACCCTTCGTTCCGAAGTAGTATGTATAGAAGTCGTCATAAGACACGCCGTTCTGCCTCGCGTCCTGTGCCCTCTCGTATACATCCTTGTTGTATACCTGCAGGGCGTACTCGGCGCCGAAGCAGTCCTTGTTGGCCTCGCGGTACGCGGTGTCCTCATCCTCTCCGGCCGCAAGGTGACTTTCCACAGCGGCACGGAACACGTCTTCCTGCGCGATGGCGTTTTTCTGGATGCCGGTCACGATGGCCTTCAGCTCTCGCGTCTGCTGCTTTTTCTCACTGTCGGACAGCTCCGTGGACGCTTCCACCTCGCGGATCTGTTTCCACAGGTCGGAACAGGCGGTCTGCTGCTTGTTCCACCAGCGGCTCACCACGCCGGATGCCACGTCGCCGGCGTTCTTGGCATACTTCAGTTCGTTGGCCTCGTCGTAGAAGTCGCCGCTTACGCGGTTGCTGCTCATGGCGTCCACCGTGAAGGCCTTTTCAAACATGCCGCGCTCGGCCTGCGGTGTCAGCACCGGCAGGAGGAAATCGCCCAGTACGCCGCTGTACTGATCCAGCACATAGTTGAGCTTTTTCGGCGAGATGCCCAGCGCCTTGCCCACGGCCTTGGAGAACACGTCCGTACTGCTGTCGTAGCGCTCGCCCGGTGCATAGTTCTGCAGGCGCTGGCTCTCAATGTCTCCGCCGTACCACGTCCGGCCGGGGCTGTCCGGGTTGAGGAGCTGCGAGTCGATAAGCGCGGAGAATATGTTGCTGGTTAGCGGGTTCGCCGGGGCGACCTGGTTGCCCATGGTGTTGATGGTGGAGAGAATGTCCACGTCCTCCCCCCTCACCGCATCCGCCACGCGGTCCGCCGTGATGCCCAGCAGGGACAGTTCGCGTCCCTTCGGGATCTTCAGCCAGTAGCCGTTGCCCAGCTTGAACATATAGTTCGTGTCCTTGTCGCTGTCCCGCAGATCGTCCCACTCGTCATCGTCGTGGTACAGCAGCGCGTTCAGCAAGGACGGAGCGATGCCCAGCGCCACGGCCCGCGCCGCCAGCTTGGCCCACTCCTTCGCGCCTTTGGTCTCCGTTACCCGCCGGACAAGCTTGTCAAGGCCCTGCACGCCGGGGTTCAGGAAGGGCACATAGTTGGCATTCAGCACCTTGCCCAGAGAGCCGGAGCGTCCGAAGTTTACGGTGATATCCGCGGCGGCGTAGAGCGCGTCCGCCTCGGCCGCAAGGTCGCTTACGGCTTCGCCCCGCTGCTTCGCGGCCTCCGCCTCCTGCATGACGCCCATAAACTCCGCCAGGCGCGGGGCCTGCTCCGCCGCCATGTTCAGCGCCTCCACACGCGCCATCACCTTGCCCATCCGTCCCTTCGGCTCTTTGACGGTGCCGGTGGTGTAGTCGAACACGGAGGAGTAGACGCCGCCCAGCGCCTTGTAGAGCTGCCAGTATTCCCCGTTGTTCTTTATCTCTGCCAGCGCCCGCGGATAGTTCCGTGCAAACGCCGCAGCGTCCCGCGTGTTGAGCCCCGCGGTCTGCAGGTCTCGGATCACGTTCCTGGCAAGGAATGTCGGGTTGTAGCCTGTTACCAGCGACTTGAACAGGTTGTTGGCGCCGCGGGCTACGCGCGTCAGCTTATTGCTCTCCGCCGTGTCCGGCGACAGCGCTTTCACGGCGTCGAACAACGTGTCGTCCACCGTCATTTCCCACAGCTTTCCATCCATATAGGCCGTGACGATCTTGTCCTTGCTGGGCCTCTCGATGGCGGCATCGTCCAGTGTCTCCGGGTTGAACTCATGCTCGTACTGGCTCGCCTCTTTGACGTAGCGGTTCACCGCATCCGTGTCGCCTGTGCTGAGATAGTCGCGCAGCAGCCGGTCCGCGAAGCGGTTTTTGCTTCCCTCGCGCACGACCTTCATCGTCTGCTTGCCCAGCGCCTCATGCAGCGGCACAAGGCGCTCCGTGCCGCCCTGTGCGCGGCCCACCGTCTTGCCGATACGCACCGCGTTCAGATCCCGGCCCCGGCCCGCGGCGTCCTTGTCCTGCACGCGCATGGTGGGCACATAGTTGGGATAGAACTCCTTGAGGAAGTCCGCGTTCTCCTGTGTCATAAGCCCGCTGTCCACCCGGTACTGCATCATATTGTCAATGTACTTCCGCACCTGCGCCTGGTACTCCGCGAACTCCGGGTGCTGCGCCAGCAGCCTTTCGGCGCGGGCCCGGCTGTCCTCTGCGGAAAATTCGTAGTCGAACACAGGCTTGTCCTGTATGGCCTCTGCCTTGTCCAAATTCCGCAGCAGCCTCTCCCTCTCCCGCGCCAGTGCCGCGATGTCCGGATCCGGATCCTCCGTCAGCCGGTGGAGCTGGGCGGCGGTGTCCGTCCGAATATCCGGGTTCTCGGTGTCGAAGTCGCGCAGCGCCGCCTTTGCCTCCAGCACCTTTTCCGCCTTGCCCTCGGACAGGCTCATGCGGTCGATGTTGTGCAGGTCGAACATATAGAGCTGGAAGTCGTGGTAGAGGGCCTCCCCTCTTGCGCGGATGGGTGAGAACACATCGTTGAGGCTGTCCCCCACCTTCCGGCCCCTCACGTCCGTCTGGGCATCCGTGATCATGTTCACGCCCGCAGAGGACGACGCCCGTGCCTGGTTGTAGAACTGATACAGGTACGGATCGCTGACCGCCTCGGACAGCTTCGCGACGCTGTGCCCGGCATCCACCATCTTCCGGTAGAAGAAATCCCACGCTTCGCGGGCTGCCTCCCGCTTGCTCTGCTTTTTCGGCGTGGTCCTGTCTGTAACCATGTCAGAGGTAGCGTCCTGCAGATACTCCCTGCGGCCGATCACGTCCGCCTGGTCGGCGTACAGGCTGGCCAGCTCGTCCAGGTCGGCCTGCAGGACCTGCTCCTGCTCCGCCGCCGGAGGCGCTTCGCTCTGCTGCAGCCGCCGGAGCTGCGCGTCATACACGGCATCCGCCGGCGTGTAAGGATCCTCCGTGAGGACGTTTTCGTCCTGCGCCAGCGCATCCATATAGGCGTCCATCTCTGCCCGGTCCGCTGCGGAGACAGGCTCCTGTGTCACCTCCGCCGGAGCGTCGCTGCGGCTCTCATAGTTGTACACATCCTGCCACGTCATGGCGTCTGCCGGCGTCGCCTCGGAGGTGTCCCGCCGGATGATATTGCCCTCCCGCACAAATGCGCTCGTTGCACTCTCCCCTATCACCGGCATCTCCACCTCATTGTGGACATTCTCTCCGATAATATTGTCGTCAGAAATCCCCGTTCTGTGTATCAGACCTTCGTCCCACACAACAGCACCATCGCTCGTCTTGACACCTCCGATGTCATCAAACACCCCGGCGCGGAACGCCCACGTCATAACGTCTCCATCATCCCATGCGCCCGCGCTATCAACTATGTCGGCAGGGTCGAAGGCCTCCGCCACCTCCTCTCCGCTGAGGTGGCTAAGTACGTCGAGCTCGTAAGGGAGCATTCCCGCCTCCTTATCTGCTTCCCACTGCTCCGCGATCCGTCCCTTTACGTCGTTTATATCCGCAAGGTCCGAATGTCTGACGGAGTAGAAGGTATCCCCATAGGCTTCTATGGCTGACGGGTCGTCCGCAAACATCGCGTGTCCATAGTCGGATAGGGCGCTATCCCCCGCCCTTCGGCCTCTGTACGACTGGTCGTCCCAGTAGTTCGCCCCCGAGCGGGATTTTCTGATTTTAGCTTGAGCCATCCCCTCGACGTTCCGCCCGGCGTCAAGGTCTAGTTTTTGTGCCGCCGGTTCTGCGGCGAGCACCGGCATCTCCACCTCGTTGACAGCCCCCTCCGTCTGTGCTATACTGTCAACAGAAGGCTCGATGTCAGCTACATGGTTGCGCGGTTCTGCCGCGGGCGTGTCGGAGGCGGCATCGATGCCTTCTGCTTTTTTGTAGAGCACGTTCCCCTCCGCGTCCAGTGCCTCGTGCAGGTAATAGCGGTTTGCGCTGTCTTTTGTCACGATGGCCGTCACATAGGTCCGTTTTCCGTCATAGGTCACAGGCGCGGCAAATACATAGCTGTCGTACCCCCTCCCCTTCCAATTCGGTGTGTAGTTGATCTGCACACCGTTTTCTATTACGCCGGGAACGGCGGCTGCCAGCTGTATCTTCGCCTCGCCTGATCCGTGCCCGGCCACGCTGTTTTTCACCCTTCGCATGGTGAACAGCACATCCCCGAACCCTTCGCGGCGCACCTTCCCGCCGATGCTCTGGAAGAAGTTATACACCCGGTCTGTGGCCCTGCCGGTTTTTCCCACCTCTTGGCCGGTCACGTTAGCCACGGGCTCCACGCCCTCGATGGCGGGGATGTTGGACCGCAGCAGGCTCAGAACGCCCTCGGCATCGCTCTTGGTGCCGTCGTTGAACGTCGCCGCCGCCCGCCGCTGGGCGTATGTATTCCCTGCGGCATCCGTCACCCGCGGCATGGTGATTTTCCCCGCCGCCGTATTCGGCTCTGTAAACCTCTCTGCGGCGTTCTGCGTTTCGGCGTCAAAGTTTACGCCCGGTGCCGTCTGCGCGTCCTGTGCCGTCGGTTCCGTTGCAAACTGTGGCATTTCCACCGTACCGGCGTCCTGCGTGCGCTCCAGCGTCGGCATCTGCACCGTCCGCCCTCTCCGCAGCTGACCGCTGCTGCCGATAAGCCCCATAGTGCCGCCCAGCAGGAAATCATAGGCCATCTGCGCCGCGTCGTCCGTCGTGAAGATGGCCCCGGTGCCGTCGTCCAGCCCCAGCGCCCGGTCCGCCAGCGGGTTCAACACGTCGGAAACGACTTCTTCAAGGCCTTCACCGCCGGAGTTGATGAGCCACACAGCGGCCCGCTGGCCTGCTTCTGTCTTGGTCAGCTTGTCGGCCACTTTTTCCACAAGCTCGTCCGCCGTACCGGCGCCGTAAGCCTTGGCGAGACCGCCGAACAGCTTTTCCGTCAGCACTTCAATGGTGGCGCCCTTCAGGCCGGACAACGCCTGCTGCCCGGCTGTCTTACCCTCCCGCCGGGCCTCGGCGGAGGCGTCGCCGTACACACGGCTGGCCATGGATACCATGCCCGCGCCCGGTGCGATGGCGTTCGCCGCCGTGTCGGCCAGGAGCTGCGTGCCGGTGTAGCCCAGATCCACAAGGAACTGCCCCACCTTGCCGCTGCCCTCCTTGGCGGCGGCCACGTCCTTGTCGGCGCTGGCCTTCAGGCGGTCCGAAGCGGCGAAGGCGGCGTTGGCGGTCTCCATCGTCCGGGCCTTTTGGCTCGCCGTGGCGTCCTTGTAGATGTTCTCCATCTGGGCGATCTTGCCGTCGGTGTACATCGTGTTGAGTACCTTGTAGTACCGGCTTCTCTGGTCCACCGTCAGCCTCTTGCCGGTGTGGGGGTTGACGCCGGTTTTTAGGGCCTGCTCATAGAAGGCCTTGGTGTCCTTCATCTGCTGGATCTTCTCGTCGTACTCGCCCCGCTGCATGGTTTCCTGCAGGTTGCCCATGCCCTCCACGATGCTGCCGCCGATGTTGGCGTAGGAGGAGCCGATGCCCTTTACCGCACCGCGTGCGGTCTTGTACGCCTTTTCCAGCAGCTCTCCGCCGCCGGAGTAGTCGCCCGCGCCGAATGCGCGGATGTTCGCCGCCCGGTCCACCGCCGACTGCTGTGTCGGCTTCACGGTCTTCACCTTTGGTGCCGTGGTTCTCCCGCTACTCTGTGTGCCGGATCCGTTCGCCACGGACTGCACGATGCCAACGCCCTTGGACGTGGTTTTCCCCAGCACGGGCATCTGCGTCCCCGATGTCTTGGCCGGAGTCACCAGCTTTGGCATCTGCAGCGCAGGAAGCGCAGGAAGCGCAGAGGGCAGGGACACACTGCGTGCCCCTGCCTTTTTCTGCTTGATCACTTCTTCGATGGTCATAGCCTTAGACTTTTTAGCCATGATAGAGCCCTCCTGTCAGCTTGTCCAGCCGTTCTGCCTCATGGTCGCCGCGAGGTCGTTCTGCTGTGCCGTGCTCAGCTGCCCCCACGCCTGCTGGATAAGGCGGTTGGCCACGCCGGTCATACCGCGGGAGGCGTACAGCATGATGTTGTTTTTCACGGCGTTGTAATTGCTGAGGCCGGTGCCGGCCCCTGCGGCGCTGCCCTGCTCCTGCGCGGCCACCCCGCCTCCGCCGTAGGACTGATAGCTCGCGGTGCCTCCGCCCGACTGTTGGCGGGCAGCCATGCGCTCCTGCAGATAGTTCCGGTACTCGCTCTGTACCTGGCTGAGGTAGTTTGCCATCTGCTCCGCGATCTGCGCGTCGCCGGACAGCCGGGCTGCCGTGATGGCCTGCCGCAGCTGCGCCATCGTGTCGTTGTACTGTGTCTCAAGGTCGGTGAGGTCGTTCTGATAGTCGGCCTCCGCCGCGATCCGCTGGCTGTCCGCCATGCCGCCGTACACGCCGCTGGCCGCCAGCTTCTGTTCCATGTTCCGCTGGGACAGCATTTTGTTGATGTACGCCCGGCGCGCCGCTTCCTCATGGCTGGTGCCCGCCTGCTCGATCTGGCGGTTGTAGTCGTTTACGGCCTGCTGCACCTGCGCGTTGACGGCATCGCGCAGGCGCTGCTCATAGTCGGTGCCGCCCATGCGGTCCAGGAAGTTCTCCCACGACATATCGCCGTTCAGCTCGTCCTGCGCCAGCGCCTCCCGGTAGGCGTTCCACGCCTCGGCGGCGCTCATGCCGCCCGCTGCCGCCTTGGAATTCGCGCCCCACAGGCCGTCCGCCGTAGTGCCGTAGTATTCCTGCATCTGCCGGACCTGGTCGGCGGTCAGTCCGCCGTTGTTGTAGCCGCTTCCGGAGTAGCTGCCGGAACTGCCGAAGCTTCCACCGTAGCTCCCGCCGGAGTAGTTCCCCTGCGTCACGTTCTTAGCGGCGTCCTTCACCGCACCGGCGATGGCCCCGGACACGCTGCCGGCCAGGTTCCCGCCGGAACCGCTGCTGCCGCTGCTTTTGGTGGTGCCGCCGGAGGAGCTCGTATCCTTCGCTACGCCGGTAAGGCGCCCCACCTGTACGGTCTTATAGCCCGGAGGCGCAGAGACCGCTCCCTTGCTCCCACCGGAGGATCCGCCCCTGATCCCTGTGCCCCCGCTGCCGAAGACAGCGCCGGTCAGCGCGCCGTTGATACTGCCCCCGGCTTTGGTGCCTCCCCGGTTGTTCCCGGTACCGGTGGTCTTGTTATTCTTGTTCCTATTGGTGGTCTGGATGATGTTTCCGTTGTACCTTGCCATATCCCTTACCTCCTTACGCCCTCAGCAGGGCCGTCCATGTATCCTTGCCCACGATGCCGTCAGCGGCCAGCTTGTTGGCTGTCTGGAACTTCTTGACCGCCTTCTCCGTGGCCGCGCCGAAATCACCGTCCGCGCCGTATACGCCCACGCTGTAGCCCCAGCCGATCAGCGTCCGCTGCAGCAGCTTCACCTGCTGGCTCTTGCTGCCCTTGGCCAGCATATACAGCGTCAGCGTGATATTCACGCAGGGCTCCTCCGGCTTCTCCGGCTCCACCGGCGTACCGTAGGCGATGGCCTCGAAGGGGAAGTTGTCGCCGGGGCACCCGGTGGCGTTCACGTCCCGGTGCTTCTGCACCTTCGTGATGCCGTACTTCTGCTTCAGATAGGCCACCAGCTCCGCGCCCGCTGCCCGCTGGGCCTCCGGCATGGCGGTCTCCGTCATGTAGTTGCCCTCGAAGCACACGCCGATGCTGTCGTAGTTGTTGTTGCCGGCGTGGGCGCCCACCGTGTCCTCCGGACGCCCCCGGTAGACGGAGCCGTCCTTACGGACAAAGAAGTGGTACCCGATGCCCACCCAGCCGTTGGCAAGATGCCAACTGTGGATCTGCTGCGCCGTGCAGGTCTTAGCCGCTGCATGGTGCAGGATGATCCGCGTGGTGGAGGCCCGTTTCGTCAGCGAGCCGTTCCACTTGTAGTCTACCTCGTTAATTTTCATCGCCCGCGCCCTCCGTGTCCGCCGCCACAGTCTCCGCGTGGCTCTCGGTAACGTTCTTCAGCTTTTTAATGAGCGTCACCAGGAACTTCGGCACCGGCGCGCCGATGGCCGCCACGTTCTCGAGAATGGAGATCAATTCGTTAATGATCAGCCATGCGATCACAATAGCTGCGATGAGGAAATCCACGTTGATGTGGATGCCCACCTGCTCCATGCCGTAGCGCAGCAGATAGTCCGCGCTCATCGCCACCAGCACGATCACAAGATAGCCCACCTTCTTGATGATGCCCTTGATGCCCGTCCGGCTGCACAGCTCACCGGCAGACCACGCCTTGGCCATCCCCGTGCCGTAGTCCACCACCATGGCGATCACCAGCACGATAAGAGGGATGAAAAGCTGTACCATATAGGCGCTCAGCACGCCCAGCGCGGCGGCCGTCACCGCAGAAATAGGGTTCATAGTCTCTTTCATGTCTCGCTCCTTTCCGCGCCCGGTCAGGGCGCTTTCGTCATGTCCTCCGCCCCTGTGGCAGCGTCCAGCTCCCGCAGCAGCGCTTCCTTCGTCTGTTCATCTCGTATCACGGCCACGGCGCGTTCCACCAGGCAGCACAGCGCCTCAATGACCTCCAGCTCACCCATCTGCGTTCTCCGTCCAGCCGTACACGCCCGGCTCCCACACGTTGCCGTCCGCGTCGCTGGTCCAGTGCTTACCGTTGTGGCTCACCCTGTCCCCGGCGCTGTAGGCATCGTGTGCGCCCGTGGGCTGGCTCCACACCGGCCATGCCTCCGCCGGATCTGCCGCCGCCGCCCACAGGGATGCCGCCTTGTCCGGTTCCCAGCCTGTCTGGGACGTGTGAGCCTGTACGCAGCGGTACAGCTTCTCGCCGTAGTTGCGGAGCTGGCCCACCGTATAGGCCACGCCCGCGGTCCAGTCGGCGAACATCGTCCGGTGCTTGCCCGCCGTGGCCTGGTCGATGCTTCCCGCCTCCGCCAGCGTCACAAAGGCCACCTCTGTGGCCGCCGTCTGCACGGCCAGCCGGCTCTCCAGTGTGTCCACCTTCTCCCGCAGGTACGGCACGCTCTCCACGATCTCCGCCGCGACCTCCTCTGTGCCCTCCATGGGTGTCCTGTTGCTCAGGGAATACACCTTGCCGCCCAGCACGACGCCCTGCGCGTCAGCGGCCTCACAGAGGCCGTAGCAGCCGTTTTCCTGCAGCTGTACCCATACCGGCCATTCCTGCGCGGCCACCTCCTGGCCGTCCCTCTTGAATACATACATGGTCTAACGCTCCTTTCCCGCGCCCACCAGCGCGGCAATGTAGTTCAGATCTGCGATGGGTGCCTCAAAGAAGGCGTTGCCCCAGAGGAAGTGGTCCTCGTGGTCCGGGTGCCGGTACTTCCCGCACAGCTTGTCCGCCCACACCCGGTCCCATCGGTCCTGGTGTCCGGCGTCCCGGCGCTCCAGCGTCTTGCAGATGGCCTCCGTCAGCGCCCCGCGCCGCAGGCCCTGTCCATCGTCGTCCCGCTTGAAATGCTCATGGGCCCGCTGGCTCCCGGCCGCGCAGAGCTGCCGTCCCTGGTAGTACAGGAAGTCGCCCCGCCTCTCCAGCGCGGCGCCGTAGGGGATGTTCACCCTGCCGGATATGCCATCGAACCGCGCCCGTCTGTGACATACATACCTCATGCTGCCCTCTCCTTTCGCAGTGCGCTGTGCAGCGCCCGCAGCGCTGTCAAGCGTCCGTTGTCGTTGTGCCTCTTGTAGTAGCCCTTGGCGCTCACGATCTGCGCTCTTACGCCCTCCCAGTCGCCCCTGGCAGCCAGCAGGCGCATTTTCCGCCGGCAGCGCCTCTGTGCATCCCCGGCGTGTTCTCTGCTCTCCCGCGGCACATGAAACGGAGGTAGGCACATTCTCCGCCATGCAAGCGCCCGCCATAGTCCCGGCGGGTGTGTCGGAACGCCGTTCCTTGGCGTTCCGACAAGCGTCCGTGCAGCGGTGCGGAAGACGGTTTCGGACGGCGTGCGCCGTCGCGGGAAGTGCCTCTCCTTTCGCGCAAGGTCCTGTTGCTGTTCGACCTGCTCACCCTCCAAGCGTAGAGGGGGCACGAAATCCGGGGGCCACGCCAAGCGAATTGCTGGCATTGTTGTTGTTCGCGGTGCCCGACGTGTTCACATTGCAGAAATTGTTGCTGTTGCTGGCATTCGGCGAGCGCAGCCAGGCATTGACCGCCTCCCGCCGCCAACACGGTCGTGCACTTATTCAGAGACACACCCATAGTCTTATGACTTCCTTTTCTTTTCCTGCGCCATATACCGGCGCTTGTCGCTGTCTGCCACCGCCTCCAGCTTCTTACGCAGCGCCACGCAGTCGGCGCCTACATCCGTTTCCATCCGGTGCAGCTTTTTCAGCGCCGCCTCGGCGTTCAGCGTGACGCCCTTGCCGTTGCGGAAGGCGCCCTCCGGGTTGGACCGCAGCACCTCATGTACCTTGTCCATTCTCTCGCCCAGCGCCTTGGCCGCAGCGTGGCAGCGCAGCAGGTACTCCCGCCGCAGCGCCAGCTTCTGCCCGTCGCTGGGGAACACGTCGTTGGCTTTCACGGCGAAGTCCTGTACCTCCCCGGCCAGCTCCGCCGTCGGTACGGCGATCAGCCGGCCGTACCGTGCGCTCATGCACGAGAGCAGGTCGATGACCTCCACATACAGCTTCTTGCTCAGCAGCACGAACTCCGGATCCCGCGGGTTGTTCGGATCCGGCTTCTGCCTCTTATAGGCCGGTACGCTCATTTCGGCTCCTTCTCCTTTCGTCCCCCCCCGGCTTCCGCCGGGGGATAGTCTTTCCGATGACGGGCTTCGCCCGATCACGCGCAAAAGCCGGGGGCCACGCCAAGCGAATAGCTGGCATAGCCGTAGAACGCGGCGCCCGACGTGTTCACACGGCAGAAATTGCTGCTGGCGCCGGCATTCGGCGAGCGCAGCCAGGCATAGACCGCCGTGGTGGTCGCCGAGTGCTTGTAGAACACCTTGGGGTTGCCCGCCTTGAAGTAGTCGTACTGCGCCTGCTTGCTCTGCTCTCTTGTGTCCGCGTATGTCCGAGTACCGAATATCTCATATTCAGCTAGTAAGAATGCGTAGTCCGTGGTTTCCGACACACCTTCAATGGTAGAGTTCAGCGTGTATTTCGTCACCGGCTTCATCACCGCCCGCAGGTCCTCCGGCAGCACCGCCATAAGGCTGCCCTGCAGAGGGTTGTCCGGCGTACCGTCGTTGCCCAGTACCGTCTTGTGCATCCGCGAGCCTTTCCATCCGTAGGAATTGGTATCCGTGGTGTTCATAGTGAAGTACGCGCCGCTGGTCCGGTTGCCGTACTCGCTGTCGCAGAAGGCCACCATGGCGGTTCCGATCTTGCCCATAAGGAAGTGGATGCGGTGCTCTCCCTCCACGGCGCTGTTGTGGTCAAAGCCTATGATGAACGCCTTGACGGTCACATTGGACACGTTGAGGCTCTGCCAGGTGCCGGAGAGCGTCACGTCCTTAGTGTCGCCCACGGACCAGTAGTTGGCCCCCTGCCCGGCGTCCGATACCGCCTTGATCATCTCCCAGCTGTTGGTGTTCAGCTCCGCCGCCACGAAGCTGAGGGTGATCTCCTGCGGCACCGTGGCCGTCTTGACGTCCGTCGTGGTGGTGCCATCCTTGGTGGCACTCACGGTGTAGGTGCCCGCCTCGTCCAGCTCCAGCACTGCCTGTCCGTTCTCGCTGACGGCGCTCACCGCCACGCTGCCCTTCCGGGCAGTCACCGTGGCGCCGCTGTCCACGTTCACCACCAGCTTCTGCGCGCCGCCGCCCGCGCCGCCGCCAAATCGAATGATAGTAGGCATTTCTTTACTCTCCCTCCTTGATGACGCGGATGGGGATGTCCACGGTGGGCTTCTTACCGTAGGCCTTCAGCGTCATGGTGCCCGCCGCCTGTCCGGCGTCCGTGATGTTGGCCGCCTGCAATGCCTTCAGCTGCTCCGCCGTGATGTTCACCGCCGGCACCAGCTCCTGGTAGCTGGTGGCCGTCACCCCGGCGATGGCCAGTGTGTACACAAAGGGCGCTTCGCTGCCCGTCCAGCCGGACGCCAGCAGCGTGGCCGTCACCGTGGCCTTGGGGCCGGAGTAGTCCGTGCCTGCCGCCGCCGCGGTCACTCCGCCGGCGCCGTCGCCCTTCAGCAGTCCGCTGGCCGTCACCTTGGTCTGGAAGTCGCCCACCTTCTTGCCGCTGTCGGACAGATTGCCCGCCGCGTCCAGCGCGGCCAGGTTGCCCGCCGCTGCGGGCACCGTCTTGTCCGCCTTGTTCCCAATCTTGGCCAGGTCGCTGTTGAACTGCGTTTCCGTGCCGGTGTAGCCGCCCTTGCTGGCGGCGGTGTAGGCACTCTCGCCTGCCTCGCCCTGGGGGCCCTGTGGGCCTTCCGGTCCCTCCGGGCCGGTAGGGCCGGTGGGGCCCGTCGCGCCGGTAGCGCCCTGCTCGCCCTTTTCACCCTGGATACCCTGCACGCCCTGGGGGCCCTGTGGGCCGGTGTCTCCCTTGGGACCCTGTGCGCCGGTGGCGCCGGTGGGGCCCTGGGGGCCCTGCGGGCCCTGCAGCTTGCCGAGGCTCACCCAGTCCGTGGCCAGCTCAGACCATATAAAGATCTCATCGTCCTCCGCCGTCACCTGGTAGGCGTACTCGTTGCCGGTGGGGAACGCCTGCTTCAGCGCCGCCAGCGTCGGGTAAATGTCCTGAATGGTGAAGGACTTGCCGTCCTCGCCGGGATCGCCCTTCTGCCCCTGCGGCCCGGTGGGGCCTGCGGGGCCGGTGGCACCGGTCGCGCCCTGCGGGCCGGTCTCGCCTTGGGGGCCCTGTATGCCCTGTGCGCCCTGCGCGCCGGCAGGACCGGCAGGGCCGGTGGCACCTGTGGCGCCGGTGGCGCCCTTCTCGCCCTTGGCACCCTGCAAACCGCGGGGGCCCTGTATGCCCTGTGGGCCTGTTGCGCCTGTGGCGCCCTGCAAACCCTGTACGCCCTGGGGACCCTGGGGGCCGCGGATGTTGTAGGCGGGCGGCGGCGTGGCCGTTTCGCTCAGTACGAACGTCAGGTTGCCCAGGCCGTCCACCGTCGGATACCATGCCGCGCCCCGCGGTCCCTGGTCACCGGTGTCGCCCTTGTCGCCCTTGTCGCCCTTCGCGCCTGTCTCGCCTTTGTCGCCCTTCACGCCGGATACGATGGTGTATGTGCCGTCGTCCGTCACCACACTGGCCCCGCCGAACTTCAGCCGGCTCCGCTGCGGCATCTGCTGCCCCGCCGCATCGTAGATCAGGTGCCCGGACGAGGCCACCTCCGTCCATGTCGCGCCGTCCGAGGATACCTCGATGTGCTTGTCCGCATTCAGCCGGATGTACTTGATGTCCTCGCTGCCGTACTGGATGAGCTGCTCCACGCCCAGCGCGACCAGTGCGTCGATAAGCTTGTTGTGCCCGTCCCTAACCGGCCCGGAGGTGAGCCGGTCAAAGACCTTTTTGTTGTCCTCAGCCGTCCCGCCGAGTTGGTCCGGGGATGCCTGTACGCCCTTACTGGTAATGTCGGCATCCGTGATCTTGAAATCGCTCAGTCCCATGTATTCACCGCCTTATCTCCTGTAGTTGGTGCCCGGCTCCTTGTACTGCACGCCGAAGGCGTACAGGCCGAAGGGCTCGTTCACCTCGTCGTTCCGCAGGCGGAACCGCACCTTGTCCACCTTTTTCAGCTTCACCTTGCCGTACAGCGTGCGCGGCGTCTGATCTCCACTGAAGGTGAACTTCGCGAAGTCGATGTACTCGAAGCTCAGGTACCGGGCCTTGCTCTTGGCGTCGTACACCTGTTTCCAGATACCCCGCACCAGCGCGTAGATCTTCACGCCGGTAACAGGTGCCGCCGCCAGCCGGGCGGCCACACCTGTGAACGACTTGGTCTGGAAGAACAGGTTGCCGTCGAAGTCCGCCGTGTCCCAGTATGCCGTGATAGCCTCGCCGTCGTCGTTGTAGCTGGCCGGGCTGTCCAGGCTTGATGCGAACCGGCACAGCTTCCCGTCCGCCGTGCCGAAGCACAGCGCGCCGTCCTTATCCGTGAACATGACGCGGGCCGGGATGTCCGGGAAGTAGTAGCACTCATACTGGAAGCTGCTGTAGGGGCTGTTTTTCTCGTAGGTCTTCTGCTGCAGGTCCAGCAGGTACACCGTGCCGTCCAGCGCCATGGCGTAGAAATCGCCGTAGATGCACGCGCTGGCCGCGCTGCGGTCCTCCGCCTCGCGGATGGCGCTGCCGATGTAGTAGCTGCGTTCCTGGCTGTACTTCTCGCCGGTCAGCTCCTCTGCCGTGATGGCGAACACGCCGCGGTCCGTGAGGAACAGCGGCTCCTTGTCCGTCCGGCAGAAGGTGTCCGGCGCCACCGCGTCCTGTCCGATGATGGTGTTGGTGATGCGGAACACCGCCTCGCCGTCCTCATTCAGCGAGCCGGTACGCACCACCACGTTCCGGCCGTCGGCGCTGCCGGTGAGGAACGCCGCCAGCGTGTTGCTGAGCACGGTGTACCCCACCACCTCGCCGCCGTCGCGGGCTATTTTGGTGTAGTTGGTGTCCGGGAAAAAGGCCGGATCGTCGAACTCGCTGTAGAAATCGGTGCCTTTCTTGTCGCTGTTCCCGCTGAGGAACGCCCGGTCCGTGGCACCGCCCACGCCGTACACCGCCGGGATGGTGCAGTGGTTGATGGTGTCCGCGTACCCCTCCCGCGTCTTGGAGGCGGTAATGTGCACGTTGTCCTGTCCTGTCACCGGGCTCTCCCCCGGTGCGGTGTTGAACGTCACCTTCCCCGCTCCCCTGTCCACGGTGAAGTCCGTATTCTCCACCTTGGCCACCCACTCGCCGTCGCTGTTCAGCACCTCCGCCGTCACAGGATCACTGTCCAGCCCCTCTGTGGTCAGCTGGTACACCGTAGCGTCCTTCGTGCCGAGGAAGCTCTCCGTCCACTTCTTTCCGATGAGGTTCAGCCCCTGGTAGGCCGTTCCGCCGCCGGTGGGGCGGCGGGAGATGATGATCGTCGGCACCGTGGCGTTGTCGCTCACCGCCGAGAGCGTCGTGCCGTCATATACCCGGTACACGCTGCCGTCCAGCAGATACAGCTTCTCGTCGAAGACGAAGCTGCGGCTCCTGGCGTCCGCCATGTCCCCTATGGCCTCCAGTGTCCATGCGCCGTCCGTGCCGATGTTCCGCCGGTACAGCTTCCCGCCGGCATGGACCAGCACCTCGCCGGCCAGCCGGTGGATGCCGTTGATGGCCGCGTTGCCGTAGGCCGTCACCATCGTGGTGTAGCCTGTCCGCTTTCGGACCTTTCCCACTTGGTCGCGTATCATGTTGGGGGCCTCCGGGGACCTGGACTTGTCCACGTTGCTGGGGCTGTTGTTCAGGTCCACGCCCCGGAACGCCTCCACCACCACGCTGTACTTCTTGCTTGCCGCCGGGACCGTGAATTGAGCCATGCGTTACCACCACCCTGTCGTATTACGAACACCAGCGGACCGGATGCCCGATCCGCTGGATGCGTAAGCCGTCTGCACCTTCACAAGACCGTCCTCGTACTCATTCCGCAATATGGTCGCTATGGAGATGTCGTCCTCCTTGTACAGTTCCGCCGCGATATACAGCGGGATCAGCACAGCGGCCTCCGCTGCGAGGTCTATCGCCTCCTCATCCGGCGTTTCCGCCGTGATGGTCTGCGGGTACGCCTTGTACCATAGTGTGTAGGTGCCTACCACGCAGCCGGGGATGATGAACACGTCGGTCACCGACTGCACGTCGCGGATGCGGTGCACGTTCGAGGGGTCGTTGATCTTCAGGCCGTCGATTTCGAGAATAACATCACCCTTGCGGATGCCGGCCTCCGAAGCCGAACCGCCCTCAACGACGCTGGCCACATAGACACCGCCGATCTGGTCGATGCCCAGCTCCTTGCCCTCCGTATCGAGGAAATCCTGGTCGACCGGACGGAACATGATGCCCAGCATGGCGCGCTGCACGACGCCGTACTCCTTCAGATCGA
>OLXG01000472.1_pt1 | contig 16162 bp, 15 predicted proteins | sample 1673861 | NCBI WGS metagenome assembly OLXG01 (sample SAMEA103958130, study PRJEB25191) | human gut metagenome | biome: human-associated habitat [ENVO:00009003]; feature: intestine environment [ENVO:2100002]; material: feces | place: Germany | collected 2013/2015
CCGCTGACCTCTTGAATGCCATTCAAGCGCTCTCCCAGCTGAGCTATACCCCCATGGAACCGGAACCCCTTGATTTTACTGGACTTCCGGGATATTAACTTTTTAGATGCCGCGTTGCGATTGCGGGTTGCTTTACTGGTGACTTGCTCTCCCAGCTGAGCTATACCCCCATGAGCAAAAGTATAATAGCAAACTATGGCGTAAATGTCAAGATGTTTTTTCTCGTTTCCGCAAAAAAATATTTCTCCCGACATATGCGCCATAGATGCGGCTACGCACCGTAGATGCGCGGTCAGTGCTTTGCCGGTGCAGGATGCTCCGTTCCTGTCAGCAGGTTGTTCCACAGCCACTTTGCGGAATCCATGATATACCGGCAGTCCGTTGCCGCGTTACCCGCGCCGGACATGTACCGCTCGTGCAGCGCGTCAAGACTGCGTATGCCCTTCGGCTGTGCTCGCCGTGCGGCTATCCTGCTGATGTAGTCCTCAAACGCGGTGTGAAGCTGCTTTTCATATTTCACATGCTCCGCCATAGTGCCGCCGAATATCCTGTTGTGCGGAAATGTGAAGCTGTCCGCGGAGTAGTGGATAAGCGTGCCGAAGGAAAACCACTGCCACAGCGAATGCACGCCTTTCCGCGTCAGCTTTTTCATAAGCTTGCTGCGGTGTTTAAATGAATTGTCCGCGTGATGACCGTGCATGAATTCATGCCGGAGAGAGCCTCTTGTATACGTCAGCGGATTGATATCCGGCTCTATGCACCCGAACAGAAACATCAGCCGTTTTAATCCGCTGAGCTGGACATCCTTCTGCGCAAGCAGGAGCTTGCCGATGCGCAAATGATCCTTTTTCTTCATTGCTGAACCTTCTTTGAATGTGGCCTTGGCCGCCACGCGGCAGCGCCAGGCCATTGAAAATGCGGCATCAGGTATTATATCCCCTCTGCCGCAGTTGTTATACTCCCTCTTTGACCGATGGTCAAGCATGAAATTATGAACAATGTGTATGTAGTATATGGCTATGGCGATATGTGCCGCAGCCCTCACACGCCGTAGATCGACTTCAGAAGCGCCGTGCCGGTGGCGGTTTTGAACAGACGCTCCATCGCACTGCGTATTTTTTCCTGTGAATAGTTCGCCTCATCCGCGTTGACGAGATAGTCAGCTTCGAGCAGGATCTGATAATCTATCCCATCGACCTCGCTGTAGGTATGGTGGTGCCCGACCAGATACACGACGCGTTCGGTCACATCCTCCGCAAGTCCGCAGCCGGACAGGAATTCGCGCGCGAGTATGACGCCCTCGGCCTCCTGGTATTTGCCGTTTGTGTTCCCATACTTCTCGCGGCACAGCGGGCAGGCGATGTCGTGGATTATTGCGGCGATCCCGGTTATCTCGCGCACACGCGGGGATAGCTGCTCACACGCCGCGATGGTCTCGGCAAAGGCATAGACCTTCATGAAATGATTTATGTCATGGTGATTGCCGTGTGAATACTCTATCATCCGGCACATTATTTCCTGTACGTTCATTGTGTTTTCTCCTCTCGTCGTTATCACTTTGCTTATTCCTGCGCCGCTATCTGCATCGACAGCGCGACGCCCTCGCTCACGCCGGAGTGTATATCGCCGATATATATGCTTGGTTCCTTCCCCTCAAACAGCATCCTTGCGCAGAAAACCTCGCACATTGCGCGCTCAAAATCGTCGAACAGCCCCTCGTCGGCCAGTTCAAACTCCAGCGCCGACATTGCAACGGTCGCGCGCCACCCCGCGCCGCCGTCCGGAACCTCCGGCAGGAAACGGCGGTAAAGCTCAAAGTGCGTCCGGCAGTAGCGGCTTCTCAGCGTCGGCACGTTTATGACCTCCGCATAGAGGCGCGCAACAGGCGGGTCGTTGAGTATGCGGTGAAGGAATGCCGCTTCCACCGTGAAATACCCGCGCAGCCCAGTAAGCTCACTGCCGTCTGCAAACACGCGGTCAAGAAACGAATTCATTATCCCGTCGTGCTCCAGCATCAGCAGGTCCTCTTTCTTCGGGTAATGGTACGTCAGATTGCCCACGGATATCCCGCATGCGTCGGCGATCTGCCGCATAGTCACATTGTTGTACCCGTGCGCGTTGAAAAGCAGCTCGCTTGTCCGGGCTATTTTGTTTTTTGTAATATCATTCATGCGGCTATTATATTTCACGCTGCCCGTAAAAGCAACAAGAAACAAAATATTTAGTACAAGTACTAATTTAAACTTGAATATTTTTAGTACTTGTACTAGAATGACAAAGGAACGACAATTACCGCAACAGTACATAAGGAGGATATTACTATGTCAAGAAGCGCATGGGCGAAATTCGCCACTTATATCAGCTTCCACGGCGGGCTGTTTCTCGGCCCGATGAACGACGGCGCGCCGTTCGTGGAGATGTTCCGCCTGCTCATATCCGAAGAGGAGTGCGAGCTGGGCGTGCACATCCCCAACAAGCCCACATCAGTAGAGAAGATAGCGGCGGATGCGAAGGTCCCCGTTGACAGGGCGGCGGCAATGCTGAAGCATATGAGCCAGAAAGGCGCATGCTTTGAGCGCGTTACTGCCGACGGAAAATGCTTTTATAACGTCACCCCGTTCATTCCCGGCTTTTACGAGTTCGTCATGACAGACCCGGAGACGAAGAAAAACCCCGAAGTCGCGTTCCAGTTCCGCCGCACGCTCAACGAGCTTGGCGTGCTGCTGCGTAATGTCAGCGTGCAGGGCGGCGGGCTGATGAAGGTCACGCCGGTCATGAAGGAGATCAACGCCCAGCAGAAGGTGTACGCCTATGAGGATGTGCTCACCTTCATAAACAACGCCAAGCACTACTCCGTGGCCGACTGTGCCTGCCGCACGGCGGCCAAGCTTGTCGGCAAGGGCTGTGAACACCCGATAGAGGACACTTGCCTCCAGTTTGACGAGACGGCGGATTATTACGTCCGCACGGGCCGCGGCCATTATATCACGCGCGAAGAGGCGATAGGCGTGCTCGACTACACCGAGAAGGCCGGACTTGTCCACTGCGCGTTTCAGGTCGAGGGCAAGGATTATACCACGTTCATCTGCAACTGCTGCGGCTGCTCCTGCGCCGGAATAAGGCAGATAAACCGCCTTGATGCAAACCCCATGTCGCACTCCAACTTCCGTGCGCAGATAACGGCGGACAAGTGCGTCGCCTGCGGCGAGTGTGTCAGCATCTGCCCGGTCAACGCCGTCACGCTCGGCACCAGCTTCGACTGCGACGGCAAGTGCCAGAGCTATGAGTACCGCCACGCGACTAACACGGTGCTCCGGAAGGGCGACCTGCACGACGATTTTATAAACGAGCGCAAGCTCACCGGCAAATACGGCACAGCGCCCTGCAAGGTCACATGTCCCGCGCACGTCAGCGTTCAGGGCTACATACAGAAAGCGGCCGAGGGGAAATACCTCGAAGCGCTTGAGGTCATCAAGCAGGATAACCCGCTGCCCGCCGTCTGCGGCCGCATCTGCCCGCACCCGTGCGAGGCGAAGTGCACCCGCAATTCTCTCGACCAGTCGCTGGCGATAGACGCGATAAAGATGTTCGTCGCCGATCAGGAGCGCGAGAAGGATAAGCGCTTTGTGCCGCAGAAGACGGCGCAGCACGACAACAAGGCCGCCGTCATCGGTTCCGGCCCTGCGGGGCTGAGCTGTGCGTATTATCTCGCGGTCGATGGCTTCAAGGTCACAGTGTTTGAAAAGAACGCGCGGCCCGGCGGCATGCTCATGATGGGCATTCCCTCGTTCCGCCTTGAAAAGGAAGTGCTCGACTCCGAAATAGAAGTCCTGCGCGAGCTTGGCGTTGAGTTCAGATGCGGCGTCGAGGTCGGCCGGGATACGACCATTGCGGCCCTGCGCGAGGCCGGATATGAGGCGTTCTATCTCGCCATCGGCGCGCAGAAGTCCGCCGCACTCGGCATCCCCGGCGAGGAGATTGACGGCGTGTACGGCGGTGTGGACTTCCTGCATGAGATAAACTCCGGCAATAAGCCCGCGGTCGGCAAGCGCTGTGCCGTTATCGGCGGCGGCAATGTCGCCATGGACGTGTGCCGCAGTGCCGTGCGCCTCGGCGCGGAGGAGACGTATATCATATACCGCCGTTCCGAAGCCGAAATGCCCGCCGATAAGCAGGAGATAGCGGAGGCAATGTCAGAGGGCGTTAAGTTCCGCTTCCTCAACGCGCCCGCCGCCATAGAAGGGGAGAACGGCAAAGTAAAAGCGCTCAAGGTTGAGATCATGGAGCTTGGCGCGCCGGATGAGAAGGGCCGCCGCAAGGCGGAAGGAACGGGCAAATTTGAAGAGATAGCCGTGGACAGCGTTATCGCCGCCATAGGACAGACCATAGACTGGGGCGCGCTCGATACCGGCGCAATGGAAAAGGGAAAGAAGAGCGCCGCCGTTGTGGACGGCATCGCCTATCAGACCGCAGAGGCGGACATCTTTGCCGGCGGCGACTGCGTGACCGGGCCGAGGTTTGCGATAGACGCGATAGCCGCGGGCAAGCAGGGCGCGATATCCATATCCCGCCTCCTTCGCGGCCGCAACCTTACGGACGGCAGGAACGCGAGCTTTGAGGCCATAGATACTGACGACGTCAGCGTTCGCGTCAGCCGCATAGACGCGACTCCGCGCCAGACTGCGCCGGAGGTTGACGGAAAGGCCTCCGCAAAGACCTTCAAGGATCTGCGCGAGGGGCTGACAGAGGAGCAGATACGCCGCGAGGCCAAGCGCTGCCTCCATTGCGGGCAGTCCGTTGTGGACACGGATAAGTGCATCGGCTGCGGCGTGTGCACGCACCGCTGCAAGTTCGACGCGATACACCTCGTGCGTGTGGACGACACCCAATCCGCCGAAAACATGGCCAACTGGTACGGCCGCCTTGCGCTGAACCTTGTCAAGCGCGGCGCAAGCATTGCCGCGAACGCCGTGGGCGAGCTTGTCAAGAAGGACTGAGCCATGCATGAACTCAGCATTGTTGAAAGCATGGTCAGCACGGCCGACGGCTTTGCCAAGGAGCGCGGAATAAAAAACGTTGCGTATATCACGGTTCAGGTCGGCGCGCTGACAGGCGTCATTCCGCATTATCTCTCCATGTACTATGCGGACGTAACAAAAGGCACGGCGCTGGAGGGCTCGGAACTGAAAATAGAGGCGGTCGCGGCGGAAGCCTTCTGCCGCGCCTGCGGAGAGGTTTTCGACCCGTCGAATGAGACGCACTGCTGTCCCGCCTGCGGCGCAGAGGACTATGAACTGCTGCACGGCAGAGAGCTGACCATAAAAGACATGGGCTTTACAGAAGAATAGACAAAAACCACATGGGCTGTGAAATGCAGCCCATGTGGCAATAACTGCGGAAAATTTTTATTGCATGTGCCTCGACGTATGACATATATAGTCTGATGCGCTTTTAAGTCATTATATCACAACCCAATTGCACATACAATACAAGTGCAGCAAAACTTGAGGGGTATGATATGATCGACTATAAGCAGATCGGCGTCAAAATCAGAAAAGCCAGACTGGAAAAGAAAATCACGCAGGAGCAGTTGGCCGCGCTGGCAGATGTCGGCGTGACGCATATAAGCCACATTGAAACGGGCAACACGATACCGAGCATGAAAACGCTTATTGCGATCGTAAATGCCTTGGGTTGCTCAATGGACGAGTTGTTCTCGCTTGAGGTCAGGTCGGCAAAGCCCGTTGCGCTTGGTCAGTTGTCGGCGCTTCTGGACGACTGCACCGAGGAAGAGATGAAGATAATAACCGATACCGTTTCTGCGCTGTGCGAAAGCCTCCGGCGCAACAGGCGTGAGATGTGATGAAATTATAAAAGAGCGTGTACGAGATCCCGTACACGCTCTTTTGCTCAAGACACACGAAAGGGGAGTGCACCGACTTTACAGCAGCGCGTCCTTCTTTTCAAGGATAGCGGCGGCCGCGGCGCAGGCCGGGCAGTCGCAGTATTTCGCCCCTGCGGCCTTCAGCTCCTGTGCGTGGGCAAGCAGACCCGCCGCGCCTTCCGCGCCGAATATCTGGGCGCACCTGTCAGACTTGCCGAACGCGATAAGATCGTCGATAGGCTCAATGTCCTCTTCAAGCTCCGCTATGAGCTTCTTCGCGGCCAGCGCCTCGTCCGGCGTGCCGATGGCGTCCAGCCAGTTCTGTGCGGCTTCCTTTGCCTCCGCACAGCAGGAGTGCGCGGCGATAAGCTCTTTTGCCTTTTCAATTATGTATTCCTTCATAACTATTGCTCCTTAATAAAATATATCGTGCTTATATTATACCGCTTGCCGCGCTGCGCGGCAAGCACATTTTGCTTTATGCGCGCTCCTGTCCGCCTGCGCTTTCCCGAAACTCGCTGGGGAAGCAGCCGGTCAGCTTCTTGAACACCCCGGAAAAATGCCTGGGCGAGTAGTAGCCGACCATGACGGCGATCTCGCGCACACGCACGTTGGGCCGGGAGAGGAGTATCTTCTTTGCGTGCTCTATGCGCACTCCGGTTATGTACGCGGAAAAGGTCTGGCCCATGCGCTCATGAAAGACGGTGCTGAAATAATTCGGCGTCATACCCAGCCTTTCCGCGAGGTATACCACGCTTATATCCTCCATATAATGCCGCTCAACGTAGTCAACGACTCTGTCCATCTTGTCGCCGGGTCCGCGGCCCGCCTTGTATATGCGCGCCTTGTGCGCCATAAGCTGCGCCGCAAGCGCGCCGAACTGCCCATCCCAGACAAGCTCTGCCCCCAGACATGTGCCGAGCAGCCGCGTGAACCGCGCCGCGTCTATCGCCGCCGCGCCCGAGGACGCGCCTTTCAGCTTTGCCAGCGCCTTCTCATAGCAAAGTCCGTCGGCCTCGTGGAAGCTTGCGGCAAGCTCGTCCGCGGCGTGGAAAAGCTCCAGCGCCGCCGCGGGGAAGTGCAGCTCGTCCAGCGCGCGCAGTTCGCCCGCCGCGCCGAAGCGCAGAGCCTGCTGCCCGTCACCGGCGTTCATCTGCGTGTACAGCGCCCAGAGCGTCGCCCCCTGCGCGCACAGACAGGTCACGCACAGCCCGCTTCCGGAAAGCCTGCGGCACAGCGCCTCAAGCCGCGCGCTTATCTGCACCGGAGGGGCCGCGCAGAATATGATGAAATCCAGCCCTGCCTGCTTCGGCTCCCATATCAGCGACCTTACACGCTGTCCGGCAAGCTCCGTGCTCAGCCCCTGCAAAGCCTCCGTCAGCTTTAGATACGCGCTGCCGTAAGCCGTGCCGCCGGGCGCGCAGTCAATGTAAAACCTGTAGTCGAAATAGCAGCCGCTGCGGCCCTGACACGGGTCCGCGGCCTCACAGCGGCCTATCTCTTCCCAAAGCTGGAGGCATTGCGCCGCGCGCACGCCGAAGTCCGTGTTTATCCCTCTGCGCGTGTGCACAAGCTGCTGCCGCAGCTTGGCGAGAAGCTGCTCAAGCTGCTCGCTTTCTATGGGCTTCAAGAGATAATCCGCCACTTGAAGCGCTATCCCACGCCGTGCAAAGCTAAAATCGGAGTGTGCGGATATGATGACGAACTGCGTGTCGGCACAGATGCGGCGGCACTCTTCAATGGCCGACAGGCCGTCCATCTGCGGCATTTCAATGTCCACAAAAGCGACGTCCGGCCTGTGCAGACGGCACTCCTCAACAAGACGCTTTCCGTTCGCGGCCTCGTGGATTATCAGTGTCTCCGCGTCAAGCTCACACAGAAGGCTTTTTAACTGAAAGCGGGCAAGCCTGTCGTCGTCGGCGATGAGTATCACCATTGCGTATTCACCTCTATCCCGAATGAAATAAGCAGCGCTGCAAGCTCCTCCGTGCTCACGGGCTTCGGCAGTACGCATTCAATGCCGCAGCGCGCGATGCGCGGCGAATACTGCGCCATGTCATAGCCGCTCATGAGCATCCAGCGCGTGCCGGTATACTGCCCGGCACAGCTCTCTATAAGCTCCAGCCCCGTCATGCGCGGCATTTTGTGGTCCACAAAGGCAAGCTCCGGCGTGCCGTGCTCTTCCAGCAGCGCCATGGCCTGAAAAGCGTTGGCGGCGTGCAGGTATTCCGCGCGGCCCGGCAGCAGCTCCTCCAGCATACTTTCAAGCCCTATCCGCACAAGCTTCTCGTCGTCAGCTATCAATATCTTCATACCTTTTCATCACCGTCCAGCGGTATCGTTATGCGCACGCGCGTGCCGCGGCCGGGGGCGCTTTCTATCGTGAAGCTTGCCCCGCAGCGGAACATCTCCAGCCGACGCTTCACGTTCTCCAAGCCGACGTGCGGCGCATTCTCCGCAAGCGCCGGGTCAAAGCCCGCGCCGTTGTCGCTTATCTCCATGCACAGGTTCTCTCCGCCGTCTGTAAGCCGGACGGCGAGAGTGACGGTTATGGCTTCTCCGGTGTCCTCCATGCCGTGCACCACGCAGTTTTCCACGATTGGCTGCACTATCAGCTTCGGGATGGCGATATCTCCCGCGCCCTCGTCCACCGATATGGTATACTCAAGCTGCTCCCCGAAGCGCAGCTTCTGCAATTCAAGGTACTGCCGGGCGAACTGGTATTCCTGCGCCGCCGTGGATATGTCGCTGCTGCTGCATGTATAGCGGAACAGCCGCGTCAGTTGTATTATGCTGTTTTCCAGCAGCTTTCGTTCGCCCATGCGGTTCAGGGCGATGAAGCCGTTCAGCGTGTTGTAGAGAAAATGCGGGTTTATCTGCGATTGCAACGCTAAGTATTCGGAACGGCTCTGGCTCTCGCGGGCGCTGGCCTCCGCCTCGACAAGCTCGTGCAGGCGCTGCCCCGTCTTGTTGAGGGAGTCCGCTATCATGCCGTAGCCCTCGCTGTCCGGCACGGTGCATTTATAGGCAAAGTTGCCGTGGCGGAGCTGTCTTATCCCCTCAAGTATGGCGTCGATGGAGGCCAGCGCCCCGGCGGAGCGTATCCGCCAGAGAATGTAGGTGACAGCGAACGCCAGCAGCGCCATTGCGATGATTATGCCGATGGATCCGGCGAAGCTTGCGCCCATATCCGCGTCGGAAACGGCGTAGACCAGCATCCAGCCGGGCGCGGCCAGCGCGGGCGTGAAGATGTGGTATTTCGCGCCGCCGGAACGGGCTGTGCCCGCGCCGTTGAGCGCCGCCTCCGTCAGCTCCGGGCGCACTGTGCCGATGCTGTACACCGTGCCGCCGCGGCTGTCCGCCAGCAGCAGAAACGAGTTTTCGGACACGTCGAACGCCGCGAGGCTCTGCCCCAGTGCATCCGCGCGCGTGTCTATGCGCATTATGCCAAGGCTGCGCCCGTTGTCAAAATCCTGTATGACGCGCAGCAGGGAAAAGCTCTCCTCCGCGCCGTCCAGCCGGAGGAATACGGGCGCGGTGCTTTGCCGTCCTGTCAGCTCGTAAAGCCGCTGCACATATTCGCGCCCGGCCTGCTCCTCAATAAGCCCGGCAGTGCTGCGGCGGATGGAGTACGCGTCCCCCTGATATTCGCCGAGAGGGTAGAAGGTGATGCCCTCTATATGCTGCGGGGATGAGTGCAGCATCTTTGTCAGCAGCATCGTGTATTCCGATACGGCGGGGGCGGTGTTTAAGTATTCCGGCGTCTCCGCACCGGCGCGGCAGAAGCCGTTGTGCATGTAGGAAACCGTCAGTGAGGCTTCCTTATATAAATATGGGGTGAAGGATATCTGCTCAAGCTCGTTGAAGGAGTCCGCCATGGCCCCGGCCGCAGTGTCCAGCATGGAGGAATAAAGCGTTGCGTTGAAGTCGAACGCCGTGCGGCTGTAGTATATGGAAAGAGCGGCGGACAGCCCGATCAGCGGCAGAAGCGCGCTGAAGAAAAACTGCCGCAGGAATGTGCGCGTGAAGCTGGAGCCGAGAAGCTTTCTTTTCATAGGCCATTTTACCTTCATTTTCGTACTGTGCTTATGCCACAATTATACCAGCTTACGCCGCGGATTTCTACGGCTATTTTGGCTAAGTGTACAAAACAGCTTCTGAATCGTAGGATTGGGGCATATAAAATCAGAGAAAAAAGCTGTAGAATAATTACAGCCATAAAATACACCGAAATTTCAGAAAGGGGTTCAAAATGAAAAAAATTACAGCATTGCTTCTCGTCCTGATCCTGACGCTGTCAATGGCCGCCTGCGGACAGACGGCGCAGCCGGCGGCAGAGGCTCCGGCGGCGGACACCACGGCGGAGGCCGAAGCGCCCGCGGAAAACGTCACCATCACGATGTGGGTCAGCGGCGCCGGCCCGCAGGTCGAGGCCATGCAGGCCGCAGTCAAGGCCTTTGAGGAGGAGACGGGCTACACGGTCGAGTTCTCCGCCCCCGGCGAGACCTATGAAGAGCTTATGAAAACCAAGATGGCGGCGAACGACATGCCCGACGTGTTTGACACGCACGGCTGGTCCGTCGCGCGCTACAGCGATTACCTCATGCCGGTCAACGAGCTGGACTTCGTCCAGTACATAGACCCGCAGATCGCGCCCGTTATCACCGATGAGGACGGCAACATGTTCGTGCTTCCGTTTGACATGTCCATCGAGGGCATAGTCTACAACGTTGATGTGTGCGAGGAAGCCGGCGTCAACGTCGATGACATCAAGACATGGGCAGACATGGAAGCGGCCTTTGACAAGGTCCTCGCCATCGGCAAGAATCCTGTTCACATGGGCGGCGCGAACAACTTCACTGTCGGCTGGTTCTATGACCGCGTTGCACCCAGCTACTTCATCACCAATCCCAACGGCAACCTCGCGGCAGACCTCAAGGCCGGCAACTTTGACGAGACCGTCTGGGCGGAGATCTCCGCAATGCTCGACTCCTGGGTCAGCAAGGGCTATCTCAATGAGGACTGCGTGACAGGCGAGTACACCGCCGATGTTGCTTCCATTGCCGAGAACGAGACCGCATTCCTCTTCTATGGCAATATCGCCGTTCCCATCGCGCTTGGCATGAATCCCGATGTCAACCTCGGCATGATGCCCCTGCCCGCAAAGACCGCTGATGATGACGTCACCCTCATCTCCGGTGAGAACGTGGCTCTCGGCATAAGCAAGGACAGCAAGGTGAAGGATGCCGCGATAGAGCTGCTCAATTACCTTGCCCAGCCCGACGTTGCCAAGGCCATCCCCGAGGCCACCGGAAATAAGCCGGCCCTCACCAACGTCAAGGTCGATCTCGGCATGATCCAGCCCTATCTTGACAAGTATTCCGGCGTCAGGGCCTTTCCGTTCTTTGACCGCGAGTATTGCCCCAGCGGCCTGTGGGACACCATCTGCGCCTCCGGACAGGATGTCCTTGCACAGAAGGACGGCGCTGTGGAATCCACGGCAAAGCTCGTCAAGGATACATTCAACGATAAGTTCGGCGCATAAGGGCCTGTACTTTCACAAAAATCTCACGGACAGGGATTTTATATCCCTGTCCGTGGTTTGAATTCGGAGGCATCGTTATGCAGAAAAAAAACAGGCTCATCAACCTGTTCTACGTTCCGGCGCTGGCACTGTTCGCCGTGTTTGTGGTGCTGCCGTTCATAAAGGGCATTTACCTCTCGCTCACGAACTGGAACGGCTATTCCCCAAGCTATAAATTCGTCGGGCTGAAAAACTACGCCCGTATGCTGACGGATGAAAACGTGCGCACGGCGTTTGTCAACACCATCATATACGGCTTTGGAAGCACGCTCGTGCAGAACGTGCTGGGCATCGCCTTTGCCGTACTGCTCAACAAAAAGTTCCGCGGCCGGTCGCTTATCCGCACGGTCATATACCTTCCGGTCATGATAGCGCCGCTGATCATGGGCTATATCATGTACTTTTTCTTCACCTATAATAACGGCGCTGTGAACGACGTGCTGAAGCTCTTCGGCGCGCAGCCTGTCGATTGGCTTGCCAAGGGCAGCAGGGCCGTTATCATACTCATGCTTGTAAACTCGCTTCAATTTGCCGGGATATCCATGGTCATTTACCTCGCCGGGCTTCAGAATATCCCGACGCTGTACTATGACGCCGCGGCGATAGACGGCGTGAATGACCGGCAGCGCTTTTTCTACGTCACCCTGCCGCTTCTGATGCCCGCCGTCACATCCTCCGTCACCATCAACCTTATCGGCGGATTGAAGCTTTTCGACGTTATCTCCGCGCTGACGGGCGGCGGCCCCGGATATGACACGAACTCGCTCTCCACGCTCATCCACCGCCTCTACTTCGGCAGTGAGCGCGCCGGTTATGCCGCGGCGGTCGGGCTTGTGTTCTTCGTCTTCATTATGATAGTCAGCAACATCGTGGTAAAGGCGCTGCAAAAAAGGCAGGTGGAACTGTGAAAAATGAAAGCACGGCGAGAAGGCTGCTGCGCATACCGGTGCTGCTGCTGATCACGCTGGTCTATATCTCGCCATTCTACATACTTGCGACCATATCCTTCAAAAACCCGGCAGACCGCAGTTCTTACTGGCACTTCCCGGATGTGCCCACGCTGGAGAATTTCAAAGAGGCGATAGCCGGGACGGGGATAATGGGCGCGCTTGGGCGCACCGCGATAATAACCGTGTGCGTGGTGGTGCTGGGCGTTGCGATAAGCGCGCTTGCGGCCTATCCGCTGGCACGGCGCGAAAGCCGCTTCAACAAGGGTGTGCAGGCGTTCGTGCTGGGGATAATGATGGTGCCGCCGCTGAGCATACTTGTGTCGCTGTACTCCATCATCGTCGGCATGGGCGGCATAAACAAGCTCTGGGCCGTGATACTCGTCATCATCACATATCAGCTCCCGCAGGGCATATTTCTCTACACGAATTTCATCCGCTCCATTCCCGTCGCGCTGGACGAGGCGGCGACGATAGACGGCTGTGGCCCGTTCAAGACCTTCTTCCTCATAATCCTTCCACAGCTAAAGCCCGTCACGGCCTCCGTCGCAATACTGGCCGGCATAAACTGCTGGAATGACTATCAGTTCACGCGCTATATACTTCAGGCTTCCAGAATGAACACGGTCACGCTGTCCATTTCCCAGTTCTTCTCGCAGACGTACAGCAACCTGTACGCGGCCTCCGCGGCCGCGCTGCTGGCGATACTGCCCGTTATCGTCTGCTTTATCATTCTGCAGAAGTACTTCATTCAGGGCATGATAGACAGCGCCGTAAAGTAAGGGGGATATTATGCAGCTTATTACGCTGAACACGAAAAACACAAGCTATCAGATGGGCGTGAATGAAAAAGGCTTCCTTTTCCATCTGTATTACGGCCCGCGTATGGACTGCGACGCTTCGCAGCTCCTCACATATTATTTCCGCGGCGCAAACGGCGTTCCGTATGATTACAGGGGCGGCAACACGTTCTCATGCGATTTTCTCCCACAGGAGTATTCATGCTGCGGCGGCGGGGATTACAGGCGGCATGCCTTCGTCGTCACCGGCGCGGACGGAAGCTCCGCCGTCGATCTGCGCTATTCCGGCCACAGCATTACGGAAGGGAAGTATTCCATACCGGGGCTCCCCGCGGCATATGGCGGCGGGGCACAGACCTGCGCGATAGTGCTGGAGGACAAGCGCGTTGGCGTGCGCGTGACGCTGCGCTACGGCGTGTTTTATGATGAGGATGTTATATGCCGCGCTGTCGAGGTGGAGAATACCGGCACAAACGCGCTGCACCTTAACCGCGTCATGAGCATGTCCATGGACTTCCTGGCAGGGGAGTACGAGCTCGTGCATTTTTACGGCCGCCACTTCCACGAGATGAACCCGGAGAGGACGCCTGTCGGGCATGGCTGCTTTGCCATCGGCAGCCGCAGGGGCGTGTCCGGCCACCAGCACAACCCGTTCGCAATGCTTGCGGAAAGCGGTGCGGGGGAGGAGCACGGCGCGATCTATGGCATGGCGCTGATGTACAGCGGCAATTTCACCCTTGAAGCGCAGCAGGATCAGTACTCGCAGACGCGGGTACAGATGGGCGTGTCGGATGAGCGCTTCGACTTCCTGCTTGATTGCGGTGAGCACTTTTTCACGCCGGAGGTCATAATGGCGTTTTCCGATTCGGGCTTTGGCCGCCTGAGTCACATATTCCACCGCTTCATCAGAAATAACGTCTGCCGTGAGCCGTACAAGCTCTCCCGCCGCCCCATTCTGGTCAACAACTGGGAGGCGACGTATTTTGACTTCACCGGTGAAAAGCTCGTCGAGATAGCCGCGGAGGCGGCGAAGCTCGGCATAGAGATGTTCGTGCTGGACGACGGCTGGTTCGGTGAGCGCGGCCCGGATGACCGCGGCCTCGGCGACTGGTATGTGAACACCGGTAAACTCGGCGGGGAGCTTAAAGACACTGTGGACAAAATAAACGCGCTGGGGCTTAAATTCGGCCTGTGGATAGAGCCGGAAATGGTCAACGAAAACAGCGCGCTTTACCGTGCGCATCCCGATTGGGCCATGACGATACCCGGCAAGCCGCCTGTCCTCGGCAGAAGTCAGCTCGTGCTGGACTTCACGCGCGCGGATGTGCGCACAGCGATATATGACATGATATGCGCCGTCATAGACTCGGCAAATGTTGAGTATATCAAGATGGACATGAACCGCAGTATCTGCGAGGCGTACTCGGCTCTTGCCGAAAGGCAGAACTTCGGCGAGCTGTGCTATAAATACGTCCTCGGCGTGTATGATTTTATCGAGCGTCTGCGCACGCGCTATCCTGATATGCTCATAGAGGGGTGCAGCAGCGGCGGCGCGCGCTTTGACGCCGGCATGATGTACTATACGCCCCAGATATGGACGAGTGACAATACCGACGCTATTGAGCGCCTGCGCATCCAGTACGGCGCGTCCTTCGGATATCCCATCTCCGTTGTCGGCAGTCATGTTTCGGCCGTGCCGAATTACCAGAACGGCCGTGTCACGGATATAGACACGCGCGCGGCAGTCGCCATGTCCGGCAACTTCGGCTATGAGCTAGACCTGACGAAGCTTTCGGATGAGGATAAGAGTAAAATTCGCCGCCAGATAGAGGCGTTCAAGGCTGATTGGGAGCTTATCCACAACGGCCTGTATTACCGCGTGACGGACTGGCCGGATAAGTCCGGCTATATGGCGTGGAACTCCGTCAGCCCGGACGGTGCGCACGCGCTTCTCACAGCCGTCACCACCGACAGCAGCGGCACGGACTACGGTAACCCGGTCGTTATCTACGTCCGCTGTAAGGGGCTTGACGCGCACGCGCGCTACGTCTGCCGCGAGACCGGCATGACGCTCAGCGGAAGTGAGCTGATGTTCATCGGCATTCCGCTTCCCGCGGCGGGTGAATACACCGCATTCAGGTTCCATTTCGATAAGGAAGCGTAAAAAAACGTGGCCGCCATGTGCGGCCACGTTGCTTTTCAGTTAGTTGTTCCGGTCGTCGTCCTGATAGTCCACAACGTCGGAATAATCAAAATTGGTGTGGTAGTAATCCTTGAATTCCTTGACGTACCGGGTCACATACACCACGTCGAAGATGTTGAACGCGCCGTTCAGCAGAAGTCCGATGCCCAGCAGCACGATGAGCGCGCGCCCGCTTTCACCCGGCCAGAAGACAAGCAGGATGCCCGCCAGCACGGACAGCAGCAGCGCCGCGAATACCAGCCACCAGCTTCCGCGGCTCATGAACTGCCTGACGTCCAGCACGGACTGAAGCTTGAACAGGCTGTCCGCGAGGATGCCGACGCCGATGACGATGCATATGAAGTTCATCAGCCCCAAAGGATTCGTCAGCACGAGCACGCCGAGGATGATGAAGAAAATGCCGCCCGCCAGAACGTTTCTGGAAAGGATCAACGGCGCACTGCCGGAGAAGTAGGCGATGAGCTCCACAACGCCGAACAGGACAAGCCCTATCCCGAGGATGATGCCAAGCGCCGAAAGAGAAAAGCCCGGATAGCACAGCATCACAAGGCCGAGTATGCATTCAAGCACCGCCACGGCGCTGTATACGGTTTTTACGGTTTTGAGTATGCTTTTATCTTTCATATGAAAGCCTCCATAGAAAAATTTTGATATATTATAAACCCGCGCGCGGCAGCATTCAATTCATAAATGAGAGCTTTCATCCCAATTTGCCGCCGCGGACAAAATGAGTTGCCAAGCCGG
>OLXG01000474.1_pt1 | contig 16147 bp, 14 predicted proteins | sample 1673861 | NCBI WGS metagenome assembly OLXG01 (sample SAMEA103958130, study PRJEB25191) | human gut metagenome | biome: human-associated habitat [ENVO:00009003]; feature: intestine environment [ENVO:2100002]; material: feces | place: Germany | collected 2013/2015
TCTGTTGATGGTAAAATATAAAGTAATAAGAGGTATTTTAACATTATAGACATATCATAAATGTATTGGGGGTATTTAATACATGGAACTACATGTTATAGAACGTGAAGGAAGGGAGACAGTTGTTCTACTGGATAATGAGATGAGAATTGTAAAGCCAGTATACGACTATCTAAAATTCCAAAGACAAAAGGATAAAGCTCTCAATACCTTAAAGGCAAGTGGAAGTGATTTACGAACCTATTGGGAATTCTTAAATGATAGTGGTTATGAGTATGACAAGGTTACTCCTAAGATGATTGCTGAGTTTATAGACTATCTAAGGGCATCAGATGATGATGTCATAGCTTTTAACAAGGAAAGTAAAAGGACTAATAAAACAATCAATCGTATATTGAGTACAATCCATATGTTTTATCAGTTTGAAGCAGATATGCAGGAAATAGATAATCCTATCCTAATGCATGATGTAAACAGACCTTTTAATGCTTTTAAAGGCATCTTGGAGCACGCAAAGTCTGATAATAAAACAAAGCAGTCCATCTTCAAGGTAAAGGAAAGTGATTATAAAATAAATTTTGTTACTGATGATGAAATGGAACTGTTTTTAAACCATTTAGACAAGCGTAGAGACATCCTTTTATACAAGATGCTCTATCTTACAGGGGCAAGAATACAAGAGGTTTTAGACCTTGAAATAGACTCTGTACCACTTCCGGATATGTCACAGTTAGTAGGATGCTTTCAGCAGATTAAGTCTAAAGGAAAGACCAGGGATTTGTATGTTCCTATGTCACTAATCAAGGAACTTGATGATTTCATCATGGAAGAAAGAAACCTTATTGATACAGACCACAGTTACATCTTTGTATCAGAACAGAAAAGACAGCTTGGCAAACAGCTTACCTATCGTGCAGCTTATGATAAGCTTAAAAAGGTACAGAAAGAAATCGGTGTGGATTTTAACTTCCACGATTTAAGACATACCTTCTGTTCTAACCTTGTGCAGTCTGGAATGGATGTAAGTGTTGTAAGAATGATTATGGGACATGAACATTTATCTACTACTCAGAAGTACACACATCTCTCTAATCCGTACATTGAGGACAGCCTTTCAAGGTATTGGAATCAGAGTACATTGATTGGAGGTGGCTCTGATGGCAAGTAGACCAGATGGTGATGGATGGAACATCGTTGAAAATGACAAGGACTCACAGCACTATGGAAGGAACTTTAAGTTTGATTTTTCCTATATTTCAAGCGAAGAAATTAAAGACGTTGTAAAGGACTATGTTTGGCAGAATTACAGGGTTGGAAATAAGTCTTTATATACCTTATACTGTGAGGTTCATACCCTCTTCTTTCAGTTTATTAGGTTTGCTGATACAAGAAATATCACATCATTAAAAGGATTAACTAATACTGATGTAGACCACTTTATTTCTTATCTGCATACAACCATTTCAGAAAGAACAAAAAAGCCTTTTGGAGTAGGTATGCAGAGAAACAGTTTAAATACATTGAAATCTATCATTCGTTGGTGTCAGCTTCACAGACCTAACGATGTACCTGTGACAGAAATCTTTACAGGAAATGAGTATATCGGTGTTAATCGTAAACTTAAAATCGACTTTATCCCAGATGATGTTGTAGCACAGATAAATGGGGCTCTCAAAACAGAAGAAAACCCATATCTAAAGTATGGCATTATCATCCTGCAATCGACAGGAATGCGTATAGGAGACCTTCTAAAACTTCGTATTGACTGTATTAAGCCACACTTGATTAGTGGATACACAATCGAGTGGACTCAGCATAAAGGACGCAGGGATAAGGCTCCTATGCCTGTTAGAAGCGAATGTGTAGCTGCGATAGAGAAACTTATTGAGGTTACATCAGAGCTTCGTAATGAAGCTGATGAAAAGGATAAAGATACTCTGATGATTTGGCGAGTGCCTCAAGGTAGAGGTGCAGGTTCAGTGAGCGTTATTACAACAAAGACATTTACAACGAACTGGTTCAGAGATTTTATCAAAAGAAACAACATCAAGGATGCCAACGGCGATTACTACAACCTTACAAGCCATCAGTTCAGACGAACTCTTGGAACAGACATGCTTTCCAAAGGAACTAACATAAATGTTATTCAGCAGGTGTTAGGTCATTCAGATCCATCTGTTACAAAACGATTCTATGCAGATGTAAAGGATAAGGAACGAGCAGAAGTATTCAAGAGTGTCGGTGTTATCGGCAACATCAATCAGATACAAAGTAGTGCTTTTGATAATGTATCAGAGTTTAAATGGTTTAAGGCTAATAAAGATAAGTGTGTTGCAGGGTTATGTGATGGCTACTGCACGAAGCCTGTTACAAATGGAAACATCTGTCCGAGACTTCTTAAAAGACAGAAATGCTACACTTGCAGTCGTTATATCACTACACCAGAGTATTTGGAGGCTCATAAACAGCACTTGGCTAACCTTGAAAAACAGCTTGAAGAAGGTGCTATCTATGGTGAGCATTACGCAGAACACTTTATACCAACTATAGAGGTATTGAAAGTCATCATTGAAAGATTGGAGGGATTGCAAAATGGCAACTAACTTAGATTTACAGTTACAGGTCATAGAGCCTGATACAGACTTAAACAGCATAATAATAGGCAACTCCCGATACAGTGATGATGTATGGGATTTAAGACCTTTTATTACTGCTAAATCAACAAAGGAATCGCGGAAATATATCCGTTTTGAATATATATATGACGCAGATATAAAGGAAACTGTTAAGCAGTACGCATACTACAAACTAGGTAAAGTAAAGCCACAGACAGTTAGAGACTATATCAATAGTTATCTTCCAATGTTCATCGAATACTGTTCTTTGAACGGTATTCACAGTTTTGCAGATGTATCTTTGGAGGACTATCTTAACTTCAATCTTTGGATGAAGGATGAAAAGAAAGTGGCAACAAGCACAGGAAAATCAGCGTGTCATGTGGTAGAAGAAATCATCCGTATCGGTCAGATGAAGGGATGGAATGTACCACAGTTTCATCTTCCTAAGACAGAAACAGCTAATCAGTTATGGTATACTCGAAGGTCTATGAAATACAACAAGACGAAGCCTATTCCAGAGGATGTGTTTGATAAGATTTTGTACCATGCCATACATGATGAAAAGGATGTGCTTACAAAGGCAGGTATTATCATTCAGAGTCAGACAGGACTTCGCATTAACGAGGTTCTATCCATACAGGAAGGCTGTGTAAAGCGTACAGCAGATGGTTACGATTACATGGAAGTAACACTTGGTAAGACCGAAAAGGGTGAGCCTATCATTCATAAGGTGTTTATCAATGACATTGTAAAAGACGCCATTGCAGAGCTCTCAGAATACACAGCAGAGCTGCGCAAGGAAAGTGGCTTAAAGGAGTTGTTTCTGTGTAGAATCAAATCTCAAAATAATAGAGTTGCACTTTATACTTTGACACATTGGAATGATAAAAAGCTTAGATTTTTCATTGAACGACATGATATTCGAGACAATAAAGGTAACTTATATCCACTTACATCACATCAGTTTAGAGCAACTTTTGTAAGGGAACTTATTAAAAGAAAAGTGCCTATCGCTATGATTATGAAACAGTATTCGCATGTTTCTATCGAAATGACAGCACACTATCTTACCTTGCAGGAAGAAGAAGTTAAAGAAATCTATTCCGATATGATTTTAAGTCCAGAGTCAAAGATTGCAGGACTTCGTGCAAAAGAAATCAAGGGTAAACTTGATGATTTATTTCATGGTAAGACCGAGGATGAGATTAATGGTGTAATCACAGATTTAGCCAAGACAATGAGTTTTAATCCTTTGCCTACAGGAGTATGCTTGTACGATTTTAGACGAGGTAATTGCACTGATGGAGATGGCTGCTTCTTTTATAACTGCCCTAACTACATCACAGAAGTTCAGTTCTATCCAATCTTGAAGGATGAATTGGATTTACTTGAAAAGGAAATGGCAAGGTTAAAGGAACTTGGTCAAGAGCCAGCGTATCAAGTGCAGGCAGTTAAGTACAAGTATCTAAAACCATTGGTAGAAAGTCTGGAGGTGCAGTTAAATGTCTAAAAAAGTGTCGGATAGTCAGGTTGCAGGCATTAAGGCTCATGCAGAGGCTAAGAATAAAGAAACCATTGATAAGGTCAACAAGGCTATAGATAAGCTTAAAAGGAAGAACAAACCTATTAACTTTGAAACTGTCTGTAAGGAGGCAGGCGTATCAAGAGCAACTCTTTACAATAATGCACAGCTTAAAGAGCGTATTTTAAGCCTTAGAGCAATCTCAAAGGCAAGTCCTTTAGATGATGTGGTTGCTGTTAAAAAGGATAAAATACAGCTCAAGGATGATAAGATTGCATCTCTCAGGGAACAGGTTAAAAAGTTAGAGGATGACAAAAAGAAACTGATTGTTCAGTTAGTCGATTATGAGGAATTGAAATCCGAGAATGAACGACTGAAGAAACAGTTAGCTAAGGAATAGAGGTACGCTTATGAATGATGTACATAAAGAAAAGATTTATTATATACTGCAACAGGCAGATGAATTGAGTGCAGAAATATCAAAACTTATGAGAAAAGATGCTGACCTTTCAGAAAAACATCTTAATGACCTGCCAAGAGTTATTGGATGAAAAATAATTTTAGGAAAGGAGAACGTAGTAGACAGTATTTTATGTAAAAGAAGTAATAAATGCTTAATTTACAATACTTTCATACATACGATACAGTCTGCTACTAAAAATAACATATGAAATATGAAAATGTAAGACTCACAGAAGCTGTGCGGCGTATCAGGATGATATTTGTGGTGGGCGTCATCGCTGCGTGTGTGCTGTATGGCGGAAAAATATCAGCATTTGCGGAGGATACTCAGGAACAGTATGACTCATCACAGAGCAGCTATGGTCAGTTGCTTGAGCAGGAGGGCGATACTTCAGGTATCCTGCAATTTGGCGGACAGATAATAGAAGATGAAGCATCGGATTCATCGGAAGCGTCACTGGCAGCGGCAAATTCAAAGAAATATGAGAGTGCCATTGTCGGCGCTGTGGAGAAATTTTCACCGAGACTCAATGTAAAGAGCTGGGGATTGACCACACGAAATGTTGCAAATGTAGTCACAACCGCAATGAATGCGCATCCCGAGGTCGTGTATGTGGCAAGATACAGTTATCTGTATGACCAGACCACAGGAAAGGTCGTGTATCTGAAGTTCTCATACAAGCCAAATGCCCGAACCGAAAAGAAGCAGTTGGATGCAGCCATAGCGGAAGTGAACAAGCAGATAAATACAAAGAACATGAAGCCGACAGAGATCGTGCTTGCATATCATGAGTTCCTGACATCCACAGTTGCATATGACACCAGCGGGGCTAAGGAATTTGATCCAACAACCGGAAGAGACCACATGTATGATATGTATGGTGTATTGGTTAAGAGGAGCAGCGTGTGTCAGGGATATGCGGAGACCATGTGGTATTTCCTCAGGAAAGCCGGGGTTCCGTGTGGAGTTGCCACAAGCCAGTATGTAAACCATGCGTGGAATGTTGTAAATATAGGTGGAAAGTGGTATCACGTTGACGCAACCTGGGATGATCCCGCAAGTGATATACCGGGAAGGTCGATGCATGATTATTTCCTTGTAAGCTTTGACACCCTGAACAGTAAGACTAAGGCCGCCAGCAGCGATTATTATCTTGGCAGATATGACACAAAGGTGGGAAATGTATGGAAGGGAACATACAGCAATGCCACGGATAAGCGATATGAAAAAGGCCAGTTCTGGAATGGCGTTGAGAAGGTAATCTTTTATAGAAAGGGCTACTGGTACAGCATAAAGCAGGGCAGCCAGTCATCATACTATCAGATAAACAAGTACAGCTTCACCAACGGTGTAAATACAACGATATTTACCGGGCAGGATGAATGGCTGGATACAGATGGTACGGCACTTAACAAACAGTATGGAACACTGTTCCTTGCACAGGAAAAGCTCTATTTCTGCACATCGAGATATGTTGCATGGATAGATCTTGAGGTAAATGAGCGCAAGGCGTGGGCTATATATGACATAAGACAGAAGTATGTATCAGGTGTAAACATATATGGAATGGGATATTACGGAAATGATGTTGTGATCTGGGTTTCCGACACTCCATCCTGTACAAGAAAGGACGCTTATTATCTCGGAGCATGTATGAGCCACAAATGGCAGGCGGGAGAGGTTACAAAACAGCCGACATTCACATCCCAGGGATCGCAGAAGTACAAATGCAGCAACTGCGGATATACCAAGAATGTCACACTTGACAAATTGAAGCTTGCGACGGTGACGGTCAAAACGAAGAATACAGGTAAGGGAATAAGCCTCACCTGGAATACCGATTCAAGAGCCACCGGTTATAAGGTATACAGACGCACAGGCAAGGGTGCATACAGACTTATAAAGACAGTGAAGGGAAGCTCTGTGAGATCAATGGTAGACAGATCTGTTGTAGGAGGAAAGACCTACACATACAGAGTATCGGCATACAACAGCTATACAAAGGGCGGCTCCAAGGCAAAGAGCCAGTATTATATAGGTTGCACGACCGCAAGAGCAAAGAATACCTCACAGGGAGTAAGAGTCTCCTGGAAGAAGACAAAGGGAGCCGCCGGCTATAAGATATACAAAAAGACAGGCAGCGGCAGATTTAAATGTGTGAAGGTTGTGAAAGCAAAGACCAGAACATATCTTGACCGCCGTGTGAAGTCAGGAACAAAGTACACATACTTTGTAAAACCATACAAAGGAAAGACGGCAGGAACCTACAAGAAGGCTAGTGTCAAGTACAGATAAAAAGTAAATAGAGCGCGTAAAAAATACCATGTACAGCATTTCGCCTGTACATGGTATTTTTGCTTTTGTTATATGCTTAGAATGATATTATTTTTCATTCTTGTGTTCTGTTATGTCCCTGTGGGAATTGTCGAACAGATCTGTGTCGGCCACATCTGATGAATCATTTCGATTCAGCGTCTCGCCTATGCGGGCCTTTGCCTCAGTTCCGGCAGCCTTGATACCCTCGGTGATCACCTCGCTCTTTTCCTTGAGATTTTCACTTATCACAGCGCTTTTTTCCTTTACGTTCTCTGTAAGCTGCTCAGCCTTCAGTTTGATCTTCTTTGTTATGGAGAAGCTTTCAGGGTTATTCTCAAATGCTCGTTTGATCGATGCTGTATCGTGAAGAGAGAGAAGGAAGCTTGGCTTCTCCTTGAACTTCTCACGATCCAGAGCCAGTCGGGACTTGAGTTCCTCAACACGGACAATAAGATCATTCTCTTTCGCAAATTTCTTCACCTTGTTCATCAGGTTGAATGATACAACGCAGTCGATTACGAATACCCCGTAGAAAAAACCGATGAAGAAGGAGAATGTCAGGTGATCCGCCAGCCAGTACACAGCGTTCAGTATGTGTGGATGGAGGAAGAAATAGTACAGTGCCGCGATCACACCCCAGAAGAATGAGAACAGCGGACATATGATGCCCTGTATATTGCCCCACTCATCTGAGTAGTCCCACAGCTTGATGTTCATTCCTATTATAAATATACGTCCGGCAATGTATTCCACAACGGTCATGGCGATGGCCATGATCAGTACCACCAGAACCTTTTGCAAAACAGGATGGGCGTCAACAGCATCTATATGGATCAGGGACAGGAGATACAGCACCACAAGGCCTGAACCGTAGAGAGGCAGGTAAGGCCCGATGAGGAATCCCGGGTTGATCCATTTGTGGCTTGGGTTGCTCTTGGAGAAGAACTTTCTGAATATGACTTCAATGCACCAGCCCATGATGCATCCTATGAAAAATAAAAATAATATTACCAGAATACTTTTGATATTGAAATTATCCATACATGGAATCTCCTTTGTATATATGACTTTGCCAATAGTAATAAGATAGTATATAGAAGGAAAAAAAGCAACCTTACAAAATGTCACAAGTGTAAGATAGCTTGTTGATACTTATTGAGAAAAAAAGTCATTTAAATTGCGAATGTTATATTGGACTAACGCTGGGGGCAGTGCTATACTTACAGCAAATAAAAAGCCACGAAACAGATGCAGACTCTTTCTACAGTACGAAGATCGAGAATGCATTTTTTACGTTAAGGAGAGTTTGATTGAACAAACCGTGATTAGAAAAATCGAATCACGGCGAAGCCTGTCATATAATCTACCATGCGTATAAGTGGTCATATCATTAATCAGAATATATAATCAAGGAGGACAAAATCATGATGAAGGCATTAAAGAAGGTAAACTGGAAGAAGCTTGGAATATTTGCAGGTGGAGTATTATTTGGAACAGCTGGTATCAAGGTTCTCTCAAGCAAGGATGCAAAGAACGTATATACACATTGTACAGCTGGTGTTCTTAGAGCAAAGGACTGTGTCATGAAGACAGCAAATACTATCCAGGAGAACTGTGGTGATATCTACGCAGGAGCAAAGGATATCAACGAGGCAAGAGCACAGAAGGCAGCAGAGGCTGACTTTGAGGATGCTGAGTGCACAGAGGCTGAGAGCGCTGACGCAGCAGAGACTGTAGAAGGGTAATCAGTATAAGACAAAACATAAGAAAGAGGCGAAGATCTTGAAGTTTTCTATTTTAAATGAAACAAAGAATCGTCTGCGTATACACATGGCACAGAGCCGTATGACCATGGCACAGGCCGACATACTTCAGTATTATCTGGAGAACTGTGAGGCAGTGGAAGAGGTCAAGGTGCACGACAGAACCTGTGACGCGATCATCATATATGATGGTGACCGTGCAGCGGTGATAGATGCGCTGAGACAGTTTGGATATGACAGGGTGGAGGTTCCGGCGGATCTCACAGAGACATCAGGCAGAGTCATGAACAGACAGTATGAGGACAAGCTGTTTTGGAAGACCGCCTGGTACATGACCAAGAAATGGATCATGCCAATGCCGCTTCGGTATTGTCTGACATCCGTCAAAGCTCTCAAGTATATAGGCAAGGGGCTCAAGTGTCTTGCGAACAGGAAGCTTGAGGTGCCGGTTCTCGATGCAACAGCCATAACAGCATCCATTCTGACAAATGATTTCGCGACAGCGGGATCAGTCATGTTCCTTCTGGAGATCGGTGAGATCCTTGAGGAGTGGACACATAAGAAGTCGGTGGATGGACTGGCAAGAAGCATGTCACTCAATATCAATAAGGTATGGGTGCGTGTGGATGATTGTGATGTACTTATGGACAGTGCGAAGATCGCAAAGGATGATCTGGTAGTGGTTCATATGGGCAATGTCATTCCATTTGACGGTGTTGTGGATCAGGGCGAGGGCATGGTCAATCAGGCATCCCTCACCGGAGAGTCAGTACCGGTCCACAAGGGACACGGAGACAGTGCATATGCAGGTACAGTTGTTGAGGAAGGTGAGCTGGTGGTCAGAGTTGTAAAGACTGGTAAGACCAGCAGATATGATAAAGTTGTTGCGATGATAGAGGAGTCTGAGAAGCTTAAGTCAGGACTTGAGAGCAAGGCAGAGCATCTTGCAGATGGTCTTGTGCCATGGACTCTCGGTGGAACTATCCTCACATACCTTTTAACAAGGAATATCACCAAGACACTTGCGGTGCTCATGGTCGACTATTCATGTGCACTGAAGATGTCCATGCCTATAGCGGTATTGTCTGCTATACAGGAGGCAAACAAGCATCACCTCACAGTCAAGGGCGGCAAATTCCTGGAGGCTGTAGCTGATGCAGACACGATAGTATTTGACAAGACAGGAACACTTACAAAGGCATCACCTACGCTTGTACGCGTCGTATCATTTGACGGAAGAGATCCTGATGAACTGCTCAGGATAGCTGCATGTCTGGAGGAGCATTTCCCTCATTCCATGGCAAGAGCGGTTGTGGCAGGAGCTGCAGCCAAGGGGCTGGAGCATGAGGAGATGCACTCCAAGGTTGAGTATGTTGTGGCTCACGGTATCTCATCAAGCATAGACGGCAAGAAGGTTGTCATAGGAAGCTATCATTTCGTATTTGAGGATGAGGGCTGTGTGATACCTGAGGATAAGATAGAGCTGTACGAGTCGTTGTCCAAGACTCATTCACATCTGTTCATGGGAATCGATGGCAGGCTGGCAGCAGTCATATCCATCAAGGATCCGGTCAGACCTGAGTCGGCTGAGGTTGTTTCAAGGCTCAAGAAGCTGGGAATCAAGAAGGTTGTCATGATGACAGGAGACAGTGACAGAACGGCCAAGGCTATTGCAGAGCAGGTAGGGGTGGATGAGTATTACTCAGAGGTCCTTCCTGAGGACAAGGCAAAGTTTGTCGAGGCTGAGAAGACTGCGGGTCGAAAGGTCATCATGGTGGGAGATGGAATCAATGACTCACCTGCACTGTCGGCATCCGATGCTGGAATTGCCGTAAGTGATGGCGCGGAGATTGCCAGAGAGATCGCAGATATAACTGTCAGTGCGGACAATCTGTACGAGCTCGTAACACTTAAGGAACTCAGTAATAAGCTGATGAGCAGGATCAACAGGAACTATCGCAAGATAGTGACCATCAACACAGGACTTATCATCCTGGGCGTGATGGGAGTTATCCAGCCAACCACATCAGCACTGCTTCACAATTCATCGACGCTTCTCATAAGTCTTGACAGTATGAAGAAGCTGCTGGATTGATGATCGGAGCATAGAATTATATTGATGATCGAAGCGTAGAATCATATAGAATATAAAATAAAGCTGCCCTCTTCACTGTGATGAGTACCCGGGATTCCGGAACATTAGTGAGGAGGGCAGTTTTGTAGTTAAAAGATGATTTTAAATAATAAAAATAATCTGTAAGAATTGTTGACCGGGCCGACAGAATATGACAAAATGTACGTATAAATCATGAGTAGATAGCTGAACATAAGGGCAGAATATTAGCAGATATTATCTGGAATGTTTATGAAATGAAAATATACAGATGTGTGTGGAGCACAGCGTGATGCGTGTGTTCATCACAATAGAATGGAGGATGATCAGTATGGTAAAAACGGTAAAAGGCGATAATTTTGAAGATATAAAGGCATGCGGTGTGGCGGTTGCGGATTTCTCAGCAACATGGTGCGGACCATGCAAGATGATGGCACCGGTATTTCACACGGTTGCAGATGAACTGAATGGTGAAGTGGATTTCTTCAGTGTGGACGTGGATGAGAATCCCGGACTTGCGGCTGCCAATAAGGTGTTCAGTGTTCCGACATTGATACTGTACAAGAATGGTGTTGAGGCATCGAGGAGTGTCGGAGCTATATCCAAGTATGATCTTCTCGATTTCATTGAGAAGATCAAATAATTGTCTGTGATATGTATCCCGGATATTTTAATTGGGATCTGAATTGAAGTGGGGATACAAACTAGAAACAGGAAAAACATAAAGCCCTGTCAGACTTAACATTCATATGGGTCTCATATTATGGATACATATGAATGTTAAGTCTGACAGGGCTTTAAGGTTATTGAAAACACATTGACTATCTGGCGTCTCTGTCTACATATTCTCTATACTTAACCAGACTCTTATATGCCGGTCTGATGATCTTGTCCGTGGTGACAAGCTCCTCGATTCTGTGAGCGCTCCATCCAACTATACGTGCCACTGCAAAGAGCGGTGTGTAGAGCTCCCTAGGAATTCCGAGCATCTCATACACGAATCCGCTGTAGAAGTCTACGTTAGGGCTGACACCCTTGTATATCTTGCGTTCCTTGGCGATGAGCTTTGGCGCGATCTTCTCAATGTTGTTGTACAGAGTCATATCCTCGTCCCTGCCCTTGGCAGCGGCAAGCTGTTCGACAAATGACTTGAATACTTTTTCTCTTGGGTCTGACAGTGAGTAAACGGCATGGCCCATACCATAGATGAGTCCCTTGTGGTCGTAGGCTTGCTTGTTCAGCAGCTTATCCAGATATGCCTCTATGGCCTCTTCGTCATGGTAATCCTTTATGTGCTCCTTGATATCGTCCATCATGTTCATAACCTGCAGGTTGGCACCACCATGCTTCCTTCCCTTGAGGGATGAAAGGGCGGCGGCAATGGCAGAGTATGTGTCAGAGCCGGATGACGTTACAACTCTTGTGGTGAATGTGGAATTGTTACCACCGCCGTGTTCCATGTGAAGCAGAAGTGCTATGTCAAGAACTCTTGCCTCAAGCTCGGTATACTTCATGTCAGGCCTGAGCATCCTGAGGATGTTTTCAGCCACGGAAGCATCCTTGTCAGGTCTGTGAATGTACATACTTCCGTCGTTCTCATAATGGTTGTATGCGTGATAACCATACACAGCCATCATAGGAAATGTTCCGATGAGACCGATACACTGTCTGAGAACATTGTCTATATCCAGGTTGGTAGCCTGATTATCGTATGAAGCCAGAGTCAGCACACTTCTTGTCATGGAGTTCATTATATCCACACTAGGTGCTTTCATGATGACATCACGGGTAAAGTTGGTCGGCAGGTTCATGGACTCGGCGATGACACTGCTGAATTCTGAGAGCTGAGCCTCGGTAGGCAGTTCTCCGAAGAGAAGAAGATAAGCAGCTTCCTCAAATATATGGCGTTTTCCTTTGCCGCCTTTTACGAGATCCTGTACATCATAGCCTCTGTACAATAACTGTCCGTCACACGGAACCTTCTGGCCATCCACATCCTTAAATGCTATGATCTGTGATATATTGGTAAGACCGGTCAGAACTCCCTGTCCATTCTCATCACGCAGTCCTCTTTTTACTCCGTATCTGGCATAGAGCTCTTTGTCTATCACATCATGCTGCTGACAGAGAGAAGCCTGCTTCTCCACGTATTCTGTCAGATTCTCCATATACTCCATATAAGTAACTCCTTTCCGTTTGTATGATAAATCAGATGATCTTTTTGCATATGTCGCTTAGACAACATGCGTCGCAATGTGGCTTCGTTCTGGCTGTGCACACGGATCTGCCGTGATCCACCAGCCTGTGACAGAAGTCATTGCTCTCATCTGGAGGTACAAGCTTCCACAGTTCCATCTCAACCTTCTTCGGATCTTTTATCCCGTCAACCAGTCCCATTCGGTTGACAAGGCGTATACAGTGGGTATCTGTTACAATGGCAGGTTTGCCGTAGATATCACCCATGATGAGGTTTGCGCTCTTGCGGCCTACGCCGGGGAGCTTAAGCAGCTCATCTAGACTGTCAGGAACCTGGCAATCATAGGAATCAACAAGCATATTCATACATGCACTAATATCTCTGGCCTTGCTCTTCCCCAGTCCGCAAGGTCTCACAATGGCCTCGATGTCACTGACATCGGCAGCAGCCAGTTCTTTTACTCCTGGATATTTGGCAAATAAATCCTGGACTACCACATTCACCCTTGCATCAGTGCACTGCGCCGCCAGGCGGACACTGACAAGAAGCTGCCATGCGTGTGAAGTATCGAGGGTGCATACCGTGTCAGGATATTCCTTCTTCAGCCTCTCGATAATGTCCAGTGTTCTCTGTTTTTTCGTATATCTCTTCTGTGATTCCATAAAAAAGACCTCCAGTCTCTATATGATAACATGAAAGGCCTGCAAATGGATATCGAAAAAGAATTCTTAATAAAAATGTTAGAAGTGTGAAAATGTTGGGAAGAGAAGACATGCCGCAGCCCAATATATGTGCTGGGCTGCGGCATGTCTTTGCTGGTATAAATAGCATGTCTGAAAGATTTTACTTTGTTCCGAAGATTCTGTCGCCGGCATCGCCAAGTCCTGGGCAGATGTAAGCGTTCTCGTTCAGCTCGCGGTCAACATGACCAACGTAGAGCTGGATGTCAGGATGAGCCTTGAGAAGTCTCTCAATTCCCTGCGGTGCAGCGATGATCGACATGAACTTGATATGCTTACCGCCATGCTGCTTGATGAAATCAACGGCAGCAACAGCTGATCCTCCGGTTGCAAGCATAGGATCCGTGACAACTATAAGTCTCTCATCGATAGGATCAGGGAGCTTGCAGTAGTACTCGTGAGGTTCATGAGTCTCCTCGTCTCTGTACAGACCGATGTGTCCGATCTTGGCTGTAGGAACCAGAGCCTGAAGTCCACTGACCATTCCAAGTCCTGCACGGAGAATAGGTACGATCGCAAGATTTCTTCCTGCGATGACCGGAGTCATGCATTCCTCGATAGGAGTCTCTATACATACATCCTCGGTAGGAAGATCTTTCAGAGCCTCATATCCCATGAGCATGGCGATCTCTTCAACAAGTGCACGGAATTCTGCAGTTCCGGTGTTCTTATCTCTGAGCTTTGAAATCTTATGCTGAATAAGTGGATGTGTCATAACTGTGTAATCTGTCATATTGTGTAACCTCCTAATAAATAATATACAGATAATTATTATGCCTCAATGTCAGAGTTCTGTGGATTCATTCCAAGTCCACGGCTTACATCACCCTTGGTGTTCTCACCAAATGTATAGTCGTTACCAGGCAGTATAGCATTCAGCAGGATGCCGAATATAGCTGCGAGGGCAAGTCCTGTAAGAGTGATAGTTGTGCCTCCGATCGTGAATGTAAGGCCATTTTTGAAACCAAGTCCACATACCATGATAACGGCTGCGATGATCAGGTTTCTTGACTTCGTGAAGTCTACGTGGTTCTCAACCACATTTCTTACACCTATGGCTGAGATCATTCCGTAGAGGATGAAGCTTATGCCGCCAATGATGGCGAAAGGCATTGAGCGGATGACTTCTGCAACCTTAGGTATGAAACCGAGGATGACTGCAAAAATGGCAGCCAGTCGTATAACTCTTGGATCGTGAACGCGGCTGAGCTCGAGAACTCCTGTGTTCTCTCCGTAGGTTGTGTTGGCAGGACCGCCAAAGAGTGCGGAGAGAGATGTTGCCAGACCATCACCGATAAGTGTTCTGTGGAGACCTGGATCCTCAAGGAAATTCTGATCTACAGTTGCTGATATGGCACATATATCACCTATATGCTCCATCATGGAAGCGATGGCGATAGGAGCCATGACAAGTATGGCAGTTAAGTTAAATTTACAGATCTGGAAAGGTGGCAGACCGAGAAAATGTGCGTCTGAAACTCCAGAAAAGCTGAGTATTGCTGAACCATCAGGGTTGGTCATACCACAGAAGTGAAGTATGAGTGCAACGCCATATGAGATAAGTACACCCATGAGGATAGGTATGATCTTGAACATGCCCTTGCCCCAGATGTTGAACACAATGACAACAGCCAGTGCGATAAATGCAAGCAGCCAGTTAGTGGATGCGTTTGATATAGCTGATGGTGCGAGGCTCAGACCGATACATATGATGATAGGTCCGGTAACCACTGGTGGAAGGAATCTCATGACACGCTTCACGCCGACAAGCTTGACGATCAGTGCAAGTATCAGATACAGAAGTCCTGCAACCACAATACCGCCACATGCATATGGAAGCTTTTCGCCCATTGGCATGTCCTTGAATATGCCTGTTTTAAGGTCTGCAACTGTGGAGAAACCTCCCAGAAATGCAAATGAAGAACCGAGAAATGCAGGTACCTTAAGCTTAGTGCATAAGTGGAAGAACAGTGTTCCAAGACCGGCACATACAAGAGTTACCTGAATTGAGAGTCCCTGACCCTCGAAGTATCCGTTTACGAGAAGCGGAACAAGAATTGTTGCACCAAACATGGCAAACATATGCTGGAATCCAAGTAAAAGCATCTTTGGAATTCCAAGCTTACGTGCATCACGGATGGCTTCTTTTTGATTATCCATAAGTAATAATCCTCCCATATTTTTTCTTAGTTAAATATTATAAAGTTTATTTACACTAAGGTCAATTTGAATAGTGAAATTTCCAAAATAAACTTAAGATATGTAATATATGTCAGCACTTGACAAAATGTTACAGAATTGTTACAATTCTGCTTGGATTGAGTAAAGGGGAGAAAAATAAAGATACAGGTCGAAGGAGACTACAGATATTATGATTGAATTAGAGAACGTGAGTATGACATACCCTGGGGGCAA
>OLXG01000477.1_pt1 | contig 16077 bp, 19 predicted proteins | sample 1673861 | NCBI WGS metagenome assembly OLXG01 (sample SAMEA103958130, study PRJEB25191) | human gut metagenome | biome: human-associated habitat [ENVO:00009003]; feature: intestine environment [ENVO:2100002]; material: feces | place: Germany | collected 2013/2015
GAGTCACGGGCGGACGGTAATATGGCGCGGAGTCAGTCACTCACGGCTTTTTCGGTTTCCCCGCGATATAGCCGGACGGTGAAGATCGCGGTCACGATGACGATGGCCGCCAGAATGGCTTCCAGAGCTGGGATGGGGACGGCGTCCTTGAGCAGCATGGCCAGGGCGTCCACGGCGAAGTGGATGCCCATGGCGGCAAGGAAGAAGCCCCGGCGGTGATACCGGACGGCGCGGTACACCAGATACGACAGGCAGATTTGCAGAGCGAACGCAATGAGCCGCTCCACGCCGACCATGTAAAAGAGGTAAGCCGGAAGCGTCCACAGCTGGGAGATCGTCTTCAGAGAAGTCGCCCGGGCGGCTTCGTCCAGCCCGGCGAGGGCGCTTTCCAGCTTGCCGCCGTTGACCATGGAAACGGTGGCGAGGTTGGAAACGCAGGTCAATCCGCCGACGAACAGCGCTTCAACGCCGCCGTGACCCACGCCGTACATCAGGGCGTTTTCCTTTTCCAGCTGGCTGCCCAGAAAATACTTCATGGCGATGAGCCGCCCGAATTCCTCAAAAACCGCAGCCGCCGCGCCGCCGTACAGGGCGGACAGCCACAGATTGCCCGTCAGTTTCTCCCCAAAGACGGCGCTCATGGCCAGGTGGAGCATCTGCTCTAAGAACATGGCGAAGATGACGAAGGTCACCGCGCCCAGGAGCATGTCGGAAAGCTTTGCGCCGGTTTTGCGTTTCAGCAGGATGCACAGCGCTACGGGCGCTGCCACGCAGAGAATCAGGCTGACGACCATGCCGGTAATGCTTGCGGAAGATACTGTGTTCATATCGTTTTCTCCTTTCCGTTATAAGCCGGTTTTTGCCACAAGGGTATCGTAAAGAGTTCGGGTGCTGTCCGCACTGCTGCCGCTGAGAACCAGCGTTTTTCCGTTCACCGACAGAATGACGCAGGCTTCCGGACGGTAGTAGGTGTAGCGGGTATAGGTGCCGAATTCCGCATTTTCAAACGTCCCCATCAGCAGCCGGAAGCTGCCTACGCCGTAGGTTCGGGTGCCGTCCACGTTGCCCTCCCGGTATTCGATGCCGTCGATGGCGTCGTATTTTACGGTGAGGTCGTCGAAATAAGAGGCTTCCACGGTAAAGCTGTCGCTGTCGAACCGGTAATGGAGATTGCCGGTGAACAGCATGACCGCGACGAACACCACAATCACCGCCGTGAAGATCAGCATGCCAACGGAGATTTTCTTGGACAGCGGGTCGGGTTCACTTTTCGTTCCGTGGATCCGATGGTAGCGGTAAGAATAGGCGATGGGAAGGATGGACAGAGCGGCCACGGCGAGAACCGTGACGATGATCCCCGGCACCTCCGGAAGCAGAGCGGCAAGCACCATTATAAGACCGCCGATGACCCAGACCTTACCGGCGAAGCGGTGGGTGGCATTCCAGTTTTCCTCGCTGCCCAGCGTCCAGGAAATCCGGATGCCCACGGTGCGGTTGGGGCGGCATTTGGGGAAATAGTTGCCGATGGCGGCGAACATCAGTCCCAGCCCCGCGAAAAGAAGGCCGGCGAGCCGGAATTTCCACCCCAGCGCCACCGCGTAGGTGATGCCGCTGACGAGGATGGAGACGGCGGGAATCATCCAGAACAGCAGACCTACCACTTTTTTGCTCTGATTCCGGTTTTTAGCGTCCCGAAAAACGAAAAACAGCACCAGATAATGGGCGGCCAGCAGCAACAGCGGCTGGAGAAATACGGCGGCGGCCTTGCCGCTCCATCTGTCCGCGCCGTGCATGCCCCAATGGGTGGCAAGCTGGCCGGGAAGCCGGTTCCACAGAAGCAGCCCTGCGGCGATGGGGAGAAGGGCAAGCAGCGTGGAGACAATCAGTTCTTTTTTGTACTGCTTCATCATGGGGCAGCGCCTCCTTTCAAATCCGTGAGCCAGAGCATGATTTCCTCTAAGACCGAGGTGTTCAGCTCATAAAAGATGAATTTTCCCTCCCGGGTGTCCCAGATCAGGTCGGCATCCTTCAGAACGGACAGGTGCCGGGACACGGCGGCGGGGGTGATGTCAAAATGGTCGGCAATTTCCCCGGCGGACAGCCTGCCGGACTGCAAGGCATCTGGAATCATGAACTATTGGCTCCGTGGGATGGAAAGTACACCATCAATATCAATCAACCACAATCCAATTCATGAAGAAATTCTTACTATTACCGGCTTTGGCCTTCTGCTCTTTGGCAGCGCAGGCGGCCGACCCGGCACTGAGTTTCGAGGGCGATGGGACCGCCGCGTCCCCCTATCTCATCAAGACTGCAGACGACGTCATTGCCCTGGCTACGGCCTGCAACGGCGCCACTTCCACTACCTCCGGCCACTATGCCGGCAAGTACTTCTCCCTGACGGCCGACATCGACATGGCCGGCAAGTCGGGCTTCTACGGCATCGCCACCGCCCCGGCCGACAAGGCCACCTCCACTGGCACCTATCACTTCGACGGCATCTTCGACGGCTGCGGCTATCGCATCAAGAACATGAAGATCAACGGAGTGGTGCGCAAGGACGACGGCTCCGTCAACACCTCCACCGGCGCCAACGGCTCGCGCCGCTATTGCGGCTTCTTCGGCGCCATCGGCACCGGCGGCAAGGTCTCCAATCTCGTCATCGACGCATCCTGCCGCATCGAGGCTTACAGCTACGTGGGCGGAGTGGTCGGCAACCTCGGCACCGACGCCTTCGTCGAGAACTGCGCCAACTACGCCGAAGTCGTCACCTACGACGGCTACACCGGCGGCATCGTGGGCTGCCAGGTCACCTCCAGCACCAAGACCGGCGGCATCTCCAACTGCTTCAACGCAGGCTCCATACGCAGCTGCGGCAGCATTGTGGGAGGCATCGTGGGCCGCGCCAGCTACGGCGAACTCAAGAACTGCGCCAATGTCGGATCAGTGCTCGCCTATAACTTCGACCCCGTCAAGGCGGCCTTTTCCCAGACCAAAGTCGGCGGCATCGTGGGCGACAACCAGTATTCGCGCATGGCCGAGTGCTTCAACGCAGGCGACGTCTACGCCATGAAGGAGCAGGCTGGCGGTATAGCCGGTTCCATATCCAGGAATTCCACCAAGGGCGGCATCTCCAATTGCCTCAACGTGGGATACGTCTACGGCTCCCTCGGATACAACTGCGGCTACATAGCAGGCGTCAACTACTCCTCTTCGAGCGTAGTGACCGACCTCAGCAACTGCTACTACGACGCCCAGATGCTCAACACGCTCTTCGGCGCCGCCGACATGACGTTCGGCGGCAACGCCACCATACAGCGCCTCAACACCTCCCGGCTGACCAGCGGCCAGACACTGGCAGGTCTCGAGGGCTGGGTGTACAAGACTGGCAGCTATCCCGTGCCATCGGGCCTCAACTACCCCGAGTTGTTCACCGCAGCCGCCACATACGTCAGCATCCCGGCAGGCCAGAACGCCGACCTGATTACAGGCTTCGCCACCGCCTCCACCGGCACCACAGTGGGCCTGGAGCGTCCCACAGAACTCTTCACCGTAAGCGGAAGCACCGTCACGGCCCATCCCTCGGCCGGCAACGGCGTCGGCGTGCTCACACTCACCAACGGCGCATTTACCCGTCATCTGCTGCTCAGCACCTACACCATCCCCTTCTCCGGACAGGCCGACCGCTGGCGGCCGGAGCTGCGCGAGCGCTATGCCTACGACCTGCGCCAGTGCGACTATCAGACGCTCGTGCAGGAGGCGTACACGCCGGGCTGGTAGCCCAGCGCCTTGACCTCCTCGCAGAAGGCGATGGCGCACTTAGTGCGGTCGGTGGTGCCCAGACCGTCGGCCCGGCCGTTGCTGCCGCCGGAGGCCTCGGTGTCAAAGTAGATGGGGTAATCCAGCTTGCGGCCGTTGAGGACGTACCAGCAGCCCTGGGCTTCCTCCCGGGCCTCGTTCTCGTTGACGGCCTGGCTGAAGCAGTAGATGCCCACCCGCAGCCCGGCGTTGCGGGCGTTGGTGAAGTGCTCCTCAAACTTGGGGTCCTGCACCAGTGCGCCGGAGCCGTAGCCGCGGTAGCCGATACGGATGATGGCAAACTCCACACCTGCCGTTTTCACCTTGTCCCAATCGATGCTGCTCTGGTACTTGGAAACATCGATGCCGAAGGTGGCGGGCTGCTGCACGCCGGAAGCATCAAAATAATAGAGCTTGTTGTCGATGCTCTGGATGCCGGTGACGGGCTGGTGGGTGTTCTGGTCGTAGTAGTAGGTCTTGCCGTTTTCGGTGCGCCAGCCGGAATACTGGGGCGTTTCTTCCTCATCCTTGCCGAAGAAGAATTCCCACAGCCACTGCAGCAGGCCGTTTTCACCGGTAAGACAGGTGGGGTCGATGCTCTCTTCGTCCAGCGTGCCGTTGTCCAGTGCATCCCGGATCTCCTCGGGGGTCAGCAGAACGGTGCCGTTGATATCCTTGATCTGGGCTTCGGCCAGCACATCCTCGCCGTTCTCGGAAGCGGCAGGCGCTTCCTCGGCTACGGGGGCGGTCTCCTCCGTTTCGGGCAGGATGGCGGCCTCTTCAGGAGCGGCCATCGGGTCCTCGGCGGCCAGCGCCTCGGTCTCTGTCAGGAAGTGGGGGAAGGAGTTCTCGTTCTCGATCTCCGAAGCATCCCCGGCCATGGGGTCGGCGGGGACAGCCTCCGGCTGCACGGCGGGCTCCGCAGCGGGGACGGCGCTCTCTGCCGGGGCGGCGGCGGTGTTCTCTGCCTTGGTCACGGGTGCGGCAGGGGTGCTGGCTGCGGCCTGCTCCTGAGAAGAAGCGCTCTCCTCTTGCTGGGTGCTCTCGGCCTTTGCCTCGCTCCTGTCACTCTTATGATCGAATTTGGGCAGGGTGACCCTGCCCTCAGTCTGCAGGGCGGCGGGCTCGACCGTCAGGCCCGCAGGCTGGGATGCCAGCAGGAAGGTGGTGCCCGCACCGCCAATGGTGATGGCCGCCGCCATCACAAGGCACGCAACAGCCTGGCCGATGCTGCGGCCGGTGCCGTTCTTGCTTGATTTTTTGAAAGATGTTGGTTTCATGCCGCTTGCTCTGCCTCCAAGCTGGACCGGGCAGGATACACGAACTGCACCGGCCCGCCAATATAGTCTCGCATAATTGCGGATAAAGCTATTTTTACTCTCCCAGTATACACCCAAACCCGGGTCGCCGTCAATCAGTTCGCTGTGCTCCGGCATCGCGTCAGGCAGAAAAAGCGGAAAGAAAAACACGCTCCACAGTAAAAACGAGCAGGAAAGCAGAATCATTGCATCCAAAGCTGTGAAATTTGTCGCTTTGGACGAAAAACGCGGCCCCCTCTTGCTGTCTTGACAGGTGTATGGTATGATACTTGACACGGAAAGCTCCCGCGCAATGGGCCGGGAGAGAAAGGTTAGGAAGAGTCTATGTCAAGTGTAAAGGACTTTTTGAAGCGGAAGGATATCGTTATCACTCCGCAGCGTTATCTCATCGAGGCTCTGGGTGCCATGGCACAGGGTCTGTTCGCCAGCCTGCTGATCGGCACCATCATCAAAACTCTGGGCCAGCAGACCGGGCTGGAGGTGCTGGTCGATCTGGGCGGCTATGCCTCGGCCATGAGCGGCCCGGCCATGGCCTGTGCCATCGGCTGGGCACTGCACTGCCCCCCGCTGGTGCTGTTCAGCCTGATCACCGTGGGCTACTCGGCCAATGCGCTGGGCGGCGCAGGCGGCCCGCTGGCTGTCCTGATCATTGCCATTGTGGCTGCTGAGGTGGGCAAAGCCGTGAGCAAGGAGACCAAGGTCGATATCCTTGTCACCCCGCTGGTGACCATTTTTGTGGGCGTGGGCCTTTCCATGCTCATTGCGGCTCCCATCGGTGCAGCCGCCAGCCAGGTGGGCACCCTGATCATGTGGGCCACTGAGCAGGCCCCGCTGGTCATGGGCATTCTGGTGTCTGTCATTGTGGGTGTGGCACTGACCCTGCCCATCTCCTCTGCCGCCATCTGCGCGGCTCTGGGCCTGACCGGTCTGGCGGGCGGCGCTGCTGTGGCAGGCTGCTGCGCCCAGATGGTCGGCTTTGCCGTGATGAGCTATAAGGAGAACGGTGTGGGCGGCCTGGTCAGCCAGGGCCTGGGCACCAGTATGCTCCAGATGGGCAACATCATCAAGAACCCCCGCATCTGGATCGCTCCCACGCTGGCCTCGGCCATCACCGGCCCGCTGGCCACCTGCCTGTTCCACTTTGAGATGAACGGCGCGGCGGTCTCCTCCGGCATGGGCACCTGCGGTCTGGTGGGCCAGATCGGCGTCTACACCGGCTGGGTCAACGACATCGCGGCAGGCACCAAGGCTGCCATCACCCCGATGGACTGGGCGGCCATGCTGCTGATCTGCTTCGTCCTGCCCGCCGTGCTGAGCGTCGTCTTCTGCGAGATCGAACGCAAGCTGGGCTGGATCAAAGAGGGAGACCTGAAACTGAACTAAAAGGCAGAACTCCCTCCGTCACAGCTTCGCTGTGCCAGCCCCCTCTGGGAGGGGGCCTTGACGCAGCGGTATTGCTGCAAAGCCTCCCTCACTGAGGAAGGTGGCATCCGCAGGATGCCGAAGGGAGTTCCTTCCCATCCAACACGGCCTGCGTCAGCGTGTCGCCCTCATAGGTCAGCTTGAGGGAGAAGAATGGGCGGTCCTCTTTGAGCAGGCGGAAGAAGATCTTGTCGCCCTCCCAGATGGGCAGCGTTTCGACGGTATCCGTCGGCACCCATTCCAGCACCCCTTCGTTGCGGGCGGGGTCCCGGATCAGTTCACCGGTCCAGCCGTCTGCGGTGTAAAGGTGCATGTACTCGGTCAGACGGCCCAGAATGAAGGTCACGATGCCCCGGCAGCGGAAGCGGGTCAGCTGAAGGCCGGTCTCTTCCCGCACCTCGCGCAGCAGGCAGTCTTCCGGGCTTTCGAACGGCTCGAACTTGCCGCCCACGCCGATCCATTTGTCGTGGTTCATGTCGTTTTTCTTGGTGACGCGGTGGAGCATCAGCCACTTGCCGTCCTGCTCCAGATAGCACAGCGTCGTGTTCCGCATGGGAAATTCAGGGTTCATGAAGCGTTCTCCTTCTGATAATAAAAGAGACCCTCTCCGTCATTGCTCCGCAATGCCGCCTTGTCCCCTTCTGGCACTAGCGTGCCACCTCCCCCGGCCGGGGGAGTCTATCAAAGGGCGAGGTTTTGATGTTGAGTTCTGTCAGCATCAAAGCTCCCCCAACGGGGGAGCTGGCGAGCGGATGCGAGACTGAGAGGGTCTTTTCGTTCTTTTTTATTTCCGTGCAGCGCGGCCCTTGCCGGCGTTGTTCAGCTTGCGGACCAGATCGTTCTGGTGCTTGCGCTGCGAGGGGGTGGGTTCCGGGTCGTGCGCTTCGTTGCCGCGCGCGCTGATCTGGGTGGAAGCGGGGTCCACGCGGACAAGGTTCCACTCCTGATTGCCGCCGGAGACGTAGTTCCAGATCTGGGCCTGGGCACCGTTCGCGGTGTTCATGCCCACGAGGTCGATGTACTTGTCAGCCAGCACGTTCCGGATGCGGGTGCGGCCGCTGCGGGTGGGTTCCAGCGCCCAGCACTGGCTCAGCCCGCTGCTGCGGCTCCACTGGTGCAGCCAGGTGCCCTCGACCACGCCGCCGAGCGCCAGATCGATGAACTTGCCTGTGAACCGGTTCTGGATGCGCCAGCGGCCCTCACCGGCATCCACGAACTGCCACTGCTGCCACGGATGGCCTGCGTAATCCCACAACCGGATCGCAGCGCCGTTCTCGGTATTGAAGTTCTTTACCTCCAACACCTTCCCATTCGGGGCTTTGATCAGGTAAAATTCATTTTCCATTAAAACGACCTGCGATGCTTTTGCCATAGAGCATGTTCTCCTTTCCGGTATCCGCCGATTTGATGGTTCTATTATAACGCATTTCTTCTCTGGCAACAAGAATGGAAAATCACAATCTTTTGTCGTTTTCTTGTGCGTTTTGCTTAAAAAGATACGTTTTTCCCGCCAACTTGGGCACCGTGTACCACAGGAACAGGGCCGCAAGGCTGAGCCACCGGATCTGGGCGTTCGTCAGGTGCTCGTTCAAAAGCCAGCCGACGCCGAACGAGAGCAGGTTGGCCGTCAGGGCGTAGAGCACCGGGCGGGGCGTTTTGCCCTCCGGCCAGGGCAGCCAGCGGCAGTAGGCGGAGGCTTCCACCGCGAAGACCAGCACTTCCATTCCGGCGTAGAGCGCAAAGCCCGCCCAGGGGCCGAGATAAAACAGCCCGTAGTGGAGAACAAGGTTCAGTGCAAGCTGCGTGGCCAGATTGACCCCGCCGATGAGGTTCTGCTGGGCTTTTTCGCGCAGGCCGAACACCAGGGCACCCAGCGCTAGCTCCAGAATCAGCGTGATGAGTAACCGGGAGGTGAACAGGGAAATCTGGTCGCTGTCGGTCCGGTTGGTGTAGACGTGCATCCAGCCGTCCTCCGGGTCGAACAGCACCTGCCATTCGCTGTCGAACGCATACCGCTGGACCGGCTCTTTGCTAATGGAAAAGACCCCGGTGTCCATATTATAAAGGAGCACATAGAATTTCTGGGGCGGGTAGTACCCCCAGGTGAAGGTCTGTTCGGTGTCGCCGAAGTATTCCTCGAAGTAGCCGAGGAAGTAGTACCCCTCCGGCGCATCGTAAGCCTGAAAGGCTTCCCACACCTCGCGGGAACCCATCCAGTCCCCGTATGCGTTGGGGGCGCTCCATGGGCCGGTGGATTCTGTATTGCCCAGCAGAGTCACGGCGTAATTCTGGTCGTTGTAGATGTAGAGCCTGAGCGTGACCGACGGTTTCGGCCCCATATCCGCGAAGGCAGGCGGCGAAACGGTCAGCAGGAGCAGGGAGGCGAGTAGAAAACCCAAGATTTTTTTGCGGAGTTTTTCTTTCATGATGGGGCCCTCCGGCTTTCGAAAACAAAAATTCCGACACGACTTTCCTTAACTTGTAAACGAGGGAGGGACAGCTGTTATTGCATGGCATTCTGTACAAACTTCAAACAGGACTTTTGTGCAGTATTTTCTGTACTTGCAAGGAAAACAAAACGCCGGTTTCCGGGGCGTTTTGACCCGAAATGTGAACAAATTGTTTCCGGCTCACGGCCAATTCAGAACACTGACTTCACATTTATAAAGCAAAGCGAACTTTTACACTTTACTTCGATGAGTAAAACGAATTTCAACAAAAGCTTTCAATTGTTTCATGATTTCGGATATTGACTTTAGATTGAAATTGCGGTATAGTAAGGATGCGGAGAGCGGAAAACGCCCCGCTGTGTACTGAACTTCGGGTCCAAGACCCGTAGAAAGATATAGGAGGTTTGATTATGTACTATTACATTCTGGGCTGTGGTATCGCATGTCTGATCCTGTTCGGCATCAACAGCATGGACACGGTATGTGTCAAGCCGGCCGAGATCCTGGGCAAGGTCATTCTGTGGCCTCTCGCCCTGATGGAAGCAGTTGTTCGTTACAGCTCCACTCATCACAACATCAAGACCGCGCTGTAAAACATCTCGTTCCCAGGTAAAACGACAATCAGGCGGCTGCGCTTTTTTGGAAGGCGTAGCCGCCTTTTTGTTTTGCACTTTGGCGCGGCGTATGGTACAATAAGAAAAACCCCGCCCGGCGGGCTCACCCTGAACAACGAATAGGAGAACTATGAAACCCGATTACAAGCTGGTCGCAAAGGCCAAATATATCCACATGACCGCCGACCTTGCCAGTGAGCTCTGGCACGAGGTCTACAAGCGCTATTACCCGGCGAAGCAGCTGGACGCGCTGGTGGAGACGCTGCAGAGCGCCGACGCCATCGAAGAGGACATCGACCGCGATGTGAACTACTTCCTCGTCTTTCTGGGCGACAAGCTCATCGGCTACTTTGCCTGGAAGATGGAGAACACCGCTCTGCACCTGCTCCACCTCTATCTGAAGCCGGAGTACCGGGGCAAGGCCATCGGCCGCGACATCGTGGCCTCCTGCGAGCGGCTGGCCCGCGGCGAGGGCCGGGGCCGCGTCTGCTGCGAGGTGCACACCAAGTGCCTGCCGGTGCAGCAGTTCTTCAAGGCGCGGGGCTACCGGCTGCTCAAGCCTGTGGAGAACGCGGTGGGCGGCATCTCCATGCAGCTGACCGAAATGGAAAAGATGCTCTAAAATTTCCCATTGCAATTTTCCTGCGTTTGTACTACACTAATGTAGTGCAATGAAGTGCCCATCGTGGGCCAGACCCCCACCAAAACGATAAGGGAGGAAACGAGCCATGGCAAAAGATCATCCCACCGGAGAGTCCGGCCTGTATTCGGCACTGCTGGAACTGAAAACGCCGGAAGAATGCTATCGCTTTTTGCAGGATGTGTGCAGCTACGCCGAGCTGAGTGCAATGGAGCAGCGCTACAACATCGCAGAAAAGCTGGTCAGCAAGCAGAGCTACACCAGCATCATGGGCAATATCGGCGCGTCCAGCGCCATCATCAGCCGGGTCAGCCGGGTCATCAGCAGGGAGGACAGCGTGCTGCGCCGCCTGTTGGAAAAAAAGGCCGAGGCACCCACCGAGGAATAATGCAGGACCGCGCACGGCGGGGCAGGGGAGCACTCCGCCCGCGGTGCGCTTTTTTATCCCCTGCTGCGCACAGCGCACAGCAGGGCCGCAGGAAGGAGCAGATACAATGAGCAAAGCAGTTGTCTTTTTCGCCGATGGCACCGAGGAGTGCGAGGCATTGCTGGTGGTGGACCTTCTCCGCCGCGCCAAAGTCGAGGTCATCGTGGCGTCTGCCATGGGCCGCAGGGAGCTGGTCAGCAGCCATAACATCCACCTGACCGCTGACGCTCTGGCCGAAGAGGTGGATTATTCCGACGTGGACATGGTCGTCCTGCCCGGCGGCATCCCCGGCACCCCGAACCTTGCCGCCAACAAGACCGTGACCGACACCTGCACCGCCTTTGCCAGGGCAGGCCGGAAGGTGGCGGCCATCTGCGCGGCCCCCAGCATCCTGGCTTCGCTGGGCCTGCTGGAGGGCCGGAACGCCACCGCCCACGCCGGGTTCCAGGACAAGCTGGCCGGTGCCGGCGTCCACGACGAAGAGGTCGTGGTGGATGGCAGCATCACCACCAGCTACGGTCTCGGCGGCGCCATTCCCTTTGCGCTGGAGCTGGTCCGCCAGCTGGCCGGCCCGGCGGAAGCCGACCGCATCCAAAACGCCATCGCCTATCGGCACTGAGAGGAGGCTTCCCCCATGCGCTTTGTCACCTGCCGTCTGCCGGACGGCATCGAAGACCCGGCCATCCTGTCGGCAGATGGCCGTCAGGTCTGGCCGCTGAGCTGGCTGGGCCTGCGCTATGAGACGCTGTCCGACGCCATCCCGTTCCTGACCCCGCAGGTGCGGGCGGGGCTGTCGCTGGCCATTGCGGGCATCCCGGCCCTGCCCATCGAGGCCGTCACGCTGGAAAGCCCCATCCCGGCCCCGGCGCAGGACGTCATCTGCCTGGGCATCAACTACATGGCCCACTCGGACGAGGCGGAAAAGTATTCCGCCGACGCCTTTGCGACCCGGCATCAGGATGCCATCTACTTTTCCAAACGGGTCACGCGGGCGGTGCCGGACGGCGGCTTCATCGAGGCCCACACCGACCTTGTGAAGAAGCTGGACTACGAATGCGAGCTGGCTGTGGTGCTGGGCAGAGATGCCAAAGATGTGCCTGCCGGGCAGACGAAGGACGTCGTCTTCGGCTACACCATCCTGAACGACGTCTCGGCCCGCGATGTCCAGACGGCCCACAAGCAGTGGTATTTCGGCAAGAGTCTGGACGGCTTCACACCCATCGGGCCCTGCATCGTCACGGCGGACGAGTTCGAGACCTACCCGCCCAGACTGGGTATCCGCAGCTTCGTCAATGGCGAGAAGCGGCAGGACTCCAACACCGGCCTGCAGATCTTTGACATCGACCACGTCATCGCGGAGCTTTCGCAGGGGATGACCCTGAAGGCGGGCACCCTCATCGCTACCGGTACCCCGGCGGGCGTCGGCATGGGGATGGACCCGCCGCAGTTCCTCGTCCCCGGCGATGTCGTGCGGTGCGAGATCGACGGCATCGGCACCCTGACAAACCCAGTCCGTTGAACGATGGGAACGACGGCCCCGGACATGACGCCGGGGCTGTTCTTGATTTCCGAACTGTAATATAATCGTTGAAATTTTGATTTTGTTTAGAAAAAGAGGGGCAAACCTGTCTTATTCATAAACCGTTCAAAATAAATTCATATACAGTTCATTGACATCCGGTATACATAGGGCAACGAAAGGCGCACCGCTGCGCCAAACCCCAGAACCGTACAGCAATGCAGACCCCCAAAAGAACGGCCTGTGTTTGAGGAAAGGAATTGGAACGCTATGAAAATTGGTTTTACAGAGCTGATCCTTGTCGTGATCGTTGCGTTCGTGGTCATCGGCCCGGATAAGCTGCCGGAGTACGCACGCAAGCTCGGCAAGATGCTGCGTGAGCTGAAGAAGTACACCGGCGCAGCCTCCGAGGAGATCCAGAAGAACGTCGTCGAGCCGCTGAACGAGATCCAGGCTCCCATCAAGGAGGCGGTCGCCCCCCTGACGGACCTCAAGAAGGACATCGACGACAGCATGAAGGATGTGACCAAGAGCTTCACCAACATCGGCAAGACCAGCAAGGAAGAGGCCAAGAAGGCCGAGGAGGCCGAAGAGGTCACCGAGCTGGAAGATGCCGTGGAGGAGCTGCCCGAAGAGCCTGCCAAGGCCGAAGCTGCTCCCGCAGAAGAGCCGGCGAAGGCGGAGGAAGCACCGGCTGAGGCTGCGGAACCCGTGAAGGCCGCAGAAAAGCCCGCCGAAACGGAAGCGCCCGCCCCGGCTGCGGAAGCTGCCCCCGCCCATGAAGCCGAAGCCGCTGCCCCGGCGGAAGAGGCCAAGGCCTGACCGTTCCTATTTGGATGCACCCGCGCCCGCGGTTGTACGATACATTGTAAATCAGCCCGCCCGCACGGCGCGGCAAGAGGAAAAAGGAGATTTTATTATGAGAATCGGACCTCAGGAGCTTATCATCGTTCTGATCATCGTTCTGGTCATCTTTGGACCCAAGAACCTGCCGAAGCTGGGCAAGATGTTCGGCAAGACCATGAAGAACTTCAAGGAAGGTATGGACGACGTCGATGACAACGGCGAAGTCAAGAAGACCGAGACCCAGTCTGAGGACAAGGCTGAGAAGAAGGACGAGGAGTAATTCGTGGCTACAAACGTTAAGCGCAAAAAGAAAGCCGAAGTCATGTCGGAGGACGGCAGCATGACGCTGACCGGCCACCTGAAAGAGCTGCGGAACCGGCTGATCATCTGCGCAGTCGTGTTTGTGGTGGGTGTGATCGGTTTTCTGGCAGTTTCGGACAAACTGATCGATCTGCTGACGGCCATGGCCCGGAATGCGAACTATACCTTCGTCTTCCTGGCCCCGCAGGAGAAGCTGATGCAGTACTTCCGCGTCTCGCTGATCGCGGCGGTGGTCATCACCGTGCCAGTGGCGCTGTATCAGATCTACGCCTTTGCAAAGCCGGGCCTGAAGCGGAGCGAGAGCTTCTTCTTCAAGCTGGTGCTGCTGCTCGGCCTGATGCTGTTCTGCGTCGGCATCCTGTTCGCCTATAAGGTCACCCTGCCCTTTATGCTGAACTTCCTGGTCACTCTGGAAGGCACCGATTACATCACGGCGTCCATCAGCATCGAGAGCTACATCAACCTCTGCCTGACGATGTTCATCATCTTCGGCTGCGTCTTTGAGATGCCGCTGGTCACCATCATTCTGGCCAAGATGGGCATCGCAAACCCGGAGATCATGAAGAAGGGCCGCGGCGTTGCTATCGTGCTCATCTTCCTGGTCGCAGCCATCATCACCCCGCCGGACATCGTGTCCCAGTGCTTCGTGGCAGTGCCCATGTGCCTGCTGTACTTCGTCAGCATCTTCCTGAGCGGCATCTTCTACAAGCCCAGAACGGACGATGATGAGGACGACGAGGAAGAGGACGAACCCGACGAGGAATAAGCCTTCTGGCCTTTCATTGCAGCGAAAACGCGCTCTGCCTTGCGGCGGGGCGCGTTTTTTGCGCCCTGCGGTCCACAGAACACAGCCGCGCCCCGCACGAGACTGGAAAAATCCGAAAAAATGGCTCCCCATCTGCGGCAGAATATGTTATAATGGCAACAAGGTAAAATGATCAGCGGGCGACCGCTGCGGAAAAGGGGTAAATGAATCATGAAAGAATACGCATTTGGCATTGATCTGGGCGGCACCACCGCAAAGGTCGGTCTGTTCACCACGTCCGGCGCACTGCTGGAAAAGTGGGAGGTGCCCACCGACACCTCCAACGCCGGTGAGCACATCCTCGAAAATCTGGCCGACGCCATTCACGGCAAGATGACCGAGAAGGAGATCGCCGCAGAGCAGGTCGAGGGCGTGGGCATCGGTGTGCCCGGTCCGGTTCTGAACTCCAGCGTCGTGCCCATCGTCTGTGCCAACCTCGGCGGCTGGGGCGAGCGGAACGTTTCCGCCCAGCTGTCCGGCCTGCTGGACGGCTTGAAGGTCCTTGTCGGCAACGACGCCAACGTCGCTGCCCTGGGCGAGATCTGGATGGGCACCGCCAAGGGCTGCCGCAGCGCAGTCATGGTCACGCTGGGCACCGGTGTCGGCGGCGGCGTCATCGTCAACGGCAAGGTCATTGATGGTGCCCACGGCGCGGGCGGCGAGATCGGCCACATCACGGTCGATCCGCACGAGACGGCCGTCTGCGGCTGCGGCAAGCGCGGCTGTCTGGAGCAGTACTCCAGCGCCACCGGCGTCGTCCGCTGCATGAAGAAGCTGTTGGACGAGAACCCGGAGGTGGAGTGCGTCCTGCGCGGCACCGATTTTGCCGCCAAGGATGTCTTTGATGCCGCCCGCAATGGCGATGCGCTGGCCTCCCGCGAGGTCGAGGATATGTCCAACACGCTGGGCATGGCGCTGGCCAGCATCGCCTCCACCACCGACCCTGAAATGTTCCTCGTCGGCGGCGGCGTGGCCCGCGCAGGCGATGTCCTGTTCGACCCGCTGGTCAAGCACTTCAAGGAATACGCCTTCCGCTCCTGCCGCGAGACCCCCATCAAGGCCGCAAGCCTCGGCAATGACGCCGGCATCTATGGTGCCGTCCGTCTCATCGTGGGCGAATAAGCCGAACGTTTCCACGGGAGATCGGAAATGCAGTTGAATTTATTTGTCCGGGACGTGCAGAGCGACCAGATCATTCCCGTAAAAGTCGTTCCGGCCAGTGATGCGGATTTGAAACAAACCGCTTCTGCTGGTTGGCAGACGAGCTGGAATACACAGACTGCGCGGCGTTTTCCAAACCGTGTTGCACTGAAAACAGAAACCAATGAGCTTTTAGGTCTGATGTCCTATGCAGCAGATGAAAAGTTTATGGCGGTGGAAGTAGTCTATCTGGAAAGCCAGCCGGAAAGCAATGCAAATTTGCTGCATTCCGCTGGGCAGGCAAAACGTTATCTGGGGATTGCAAAGGCGCTGTTTGCGTATGCTGTAAAAGAATCGGTAGAAAATGGCTTTGATGGCGTTGTGCTGTTCAAGGCAAAAACGGATACGCTGCTGAGATACTATATCCGGGAGTTCGGCGCACGGCAGGTCGGGCGGTATGATCCGTTCCGGCTGGTGATCTGGGAGGATGCGGCGCAAAATCTGATCAAAGAATACGAGGTGGGCAATGATGAATGAACCAATGGAAAAAAGCTGGGTCGTTCCGTTGGAACAGGAGGATCTGGACTATTTCGCCTATTTTCGGTCGGTCTGTAAGCGCTACAACATCGATCCATCGAAGGCAACACGTCTGGAGTATGATTTTGTGATGCGTGTAGCGGAGAGTGAATTCTACCTGCAAAAGGCAGCGACCTGATTAAAAACTAAGAAAAGCGAAGCTACTGAATTTTCAATGGCTTCGCTTTTTGTGGTTTTAT
>OLXG01000489.1_pt1 | contig 15838 bp, 15 predicted proteins | sample 1673861 | NCBI WGS metagenome assembly OLXG01 (sample SAMEA103958130, study PRJEB25191) | human gut metagenome | biome: human-associated habitat [ENVO:00009003]; feature: intestine environment [ENVO:2100002]; material: feces | place: Germany | collected 2013/2015
AGTGTAAATATAATATATGAATTTCAGCGCTATCCTGTGCCGGATGTGAAGGAGCGCGAGATACCAACACTGGAAAAGCTTGCAGAGCTCGAAGTATCTCAGGTGTACACAGAGGACGATCTGCGCATGGCGAAGGCGTGGATAGCGGCGCGCGACAAGGTGATATCCGGTACGAAGCTCAGCGGGATAGACCTGATGAAGCCAACAAGCATTGAGGACATGGCGCGGTACTGCGACGGCTTTGACGGCTTTTATTTCAATAGCAAAAGCAGCAGCTATGTTGACAGCTATTCCAGTGACGTGCTGCAAGCGTATAACGGCGATGAAGGTACGTTCTTTATACTCCAGTGGCTTAATGGTGACGATTATGGTCAGGTAGGAACCATATCGTCTAGAGCGCGTGGAACACGGACATTCTCCATATACGAAGGAAAAGGCCGCATGACTATCGAAATTGAGCCTGTCGATTATGTGAGGGATACCGCGAACCTGTCGGCCATAATGCCGGATATGCTTTGCCGCATGGTAGGCAGCGATAGTGACGCGATGCTTCGCGTCCTTGGCGTCGATCAGGAAATGCTGGACTGGCTCAGTGAGAAGCAGAATGGCGGCGAATATGCCGTTTTGTATGAGCTTTTCGGGAGAAGCGAGCCGGTGTACCGAGAAACCAGCACGTACCGTTATATTAAATTTTCACGCTTTGTGGAGGGCACAGACGGCGGGACCGTCAATGTCAGCGTGACCATATTCCTGCCAGATGAGGGGCAGGGCTTCAGCAAGGCGTGGATAGAATACACATATTATTGACCGGAGGGAAAGCATATGAACGCTTGGGAAAAAAGACTCATCACCGCGATAAAAAAGGCCTGTGCCGCGAACGGCGCGCAGACGCTGTACGACGGACAGCGCCTCTGCGCACTGATAGAGAGCGCGGACCCCGAGCTTGCGCAGCAGCGCGAGTATAAAAACTTCCGCGCGCTGGTACGCTGCGGCGGGAACACGCTTCTGGCGCAGTCCGCCCACGCCCCGCGGGCGGAGCTTCAAAAGAATATCGAGACGCTTGGCCGCAGCATGGGCAAGGGCTACGCCATCGACCGCGTCTCCGGCGAAAGGAGCTGCGCGCTGTACCTCACCGCCGTGACAGGCGACGAAAGCTATATCCGCGCGCTGGACGCCGCGCCGGAGAACAAGAACGATCACACACCTCAGCCAACGCCGCGCCCCGCGCCCACTCCGGCGCCGCAGCAGACACAGCAGCAGAGGCCCACGCCCACTCCAGCGCCTCAGCCGCAGCCGCAGCCGCAGCCCGCGCAGAATACGCCCCCCGCGAAGAAGAGCAGCCGCCTTATTGGTGTTCTGGTCTCCGTTGTGGTGGTGCTCATCGCCGCGGCCCTCGGCACAAGTACGGGCAGGGCGCTGGTCGGCGGCCTGTTCGGCGGGGACAAGCTTGCCGGTACGACCTGGCGCGGCGAATTGAATATTACAAAGGAAATCGCCGCAGAGCTTGACGAGACAGTTGCCAAAGAGTTTGCCGATATGGACGACATCCCGACTGACAGTCTGCCGCAGTTCTCGGATTACTGCGGGGCCATAAAGGTCGTTGCCGACCTCAGCTTCAGCGACGACGGCGCTATCAGCATGACTATTAACGAGACGGCGCTGAGAAATACGGCGCGCGAAGCCATTGGTGAACCAACGGCGCAGTGGATGTTGGACTGCCTCAAGGCAATCAGCCGCGAAATGGGCGCGGATCTGGAGAAAATGGGCTATTCCGACGATGATATACTCCTTATGACCGTGGGCATGACAAAGGACGAGCTTACGGTCTATGTCGGCGATTATATGGACGAATATGTCGGCGATGCGCTGAAGGAGGCCGCCGATGATGTAACTGTTTCCGCCTATTACAAGGTGCGCGGTGGAAAGATATACATCCTTAATACGCCGAATCAGAGCGTCTCGAACAGCCCGTACTATACCTTTACTCTGAAGGATAGCACTCTGGTGCTGGAGACGGCCGTGGGGCTGGACGAAGGGGCGGAGAACGTATACCCGCTCACATTGACTAAGGTCGGCTGACGGAAGGGAGAACGATATGGCAGGAAAGAAAGAGGCCGTCGTGCTGCTTGCAAAGTGCGGCGCGCATCAGAGGACTTACGGCATAACGGCGGAAAAGACGGCGCAGGAGGAATGGTGCATGGTGTGGGCCTTCCCGTTGAAGGAGAGCACCGCCCGGCGCGAGGGCTATGACAAAACGTCCATCCGCGGCCAGCTTTATACGGGGCCGGAATACCCCGGCTGCCCCTACTGTGCCGCGCAGCACATCGTCATATGCAAATGCGGGCGCGTCGGCTGTGACGACGGCGGCACGGTCTATAAATGCCCATGGTGCGGCGGTACGTTCGGCTTCGGCGAATATGACGGCCGCGGGATAACCGCAGGCGGCGACATATAAGCGAATATCAATAGTTCGGCGCGGCCAGAATGCCGCGCCGAAAAAATTTCCCCGCCGGGGAAATTTCCTGTTGTTTTACGGCGGAAAAAGCGGTACTATAAATATAAGAATATAAAAATTGGGGAGACAGAAAATGCGCCGATTTCGCAAATACCGGAAGCCGAATTACAGCCGCACCACGAAGCTGATACTCATCGCCGTGCTCGTGCTGCTGACAGCCGTGCTGGGCTATATCATCATGCTGGAAGCGCGCCAGATAAAGCTGGAGCGCGCCGGGCAGTTGCCCACGCAGCAGACGGCGCAGCCGGTGCAGACGCAGCAGGAGGGCGAAACTGATGCGGACGCCGCCGCGCAGGAGGCCGAACAGGCACAGGCAGCGCAGCAGCGGGCAGAGGAGGCGCGCGCCGCGCGCATCGAAGAGGGGAAGAAGTACAGCTTTTATCAGAAGCTGGCGCACGGGTGCGACGTGAACATGCTCGTCATGGGCGACTCCGTCATCAGCGGCGAGGGCGCAAGCGGCGATGATACCACGTGGATCGCCCAGCTCAAGGCGTATGTTGAGGATAAATACCTCTCCGGCAGCGACTATACGGGCACGATGTCCGTGACGAATCTTGCCGCGGAGGGGAGCACCGTTGTGAAGGGCTATTTCACGGCGATGGAGCTGGACGACGGGGTGGACTATGACCTTGCCGTGCTGTGCTTCGCGCATGACGATGCGGACAAGGACTACGGCGTTTATTTTGAGGCGCTCGTGCGCGCCATACACTACCGCTATCCGGACTGCGCGGTGATATCCGTGCTTGAGGCCACCGAGGGCGGCCACACAAACAAGATGATGTCCATGGAGACGGTGTGCAAGTATTATGATATCCCCGTGGCGGACACCTTCGCCGCGTACTACGCCCTCGGCGAGAAGGACTTCTTCACGGCCTTTTCCGACTCCATCCACCCCAACGACAAGGGGCAGACCATATATTTTGAGACCATCCGCGACATAATAGACGAGAATGTGGAGAACGACACCGGCAAGATGGCGGATACCGCCGCGCTCAGCGGTGAGGCTGCGCGCTTTGACCGCCTCACCTACGTTTCCGCCGCCGACTTCACGCGCGACGGAACGGAGTTTTCGCTTTCGCAGGAGTTCACCGGCGTGCTCATCCTTGACTGCACATATCCCATCGTCAAGGAGAACGCCAGACTCGTGGCCGACGATATACTTTACAATCTGCCCAAGGACGCGCCCTTTGACGGCCCGCGCGGAAACTATCTGCTCATTGCCAGCAAGGAGATGGTCATCACGGATAAGATGAGCATCACCTTCACGGACGACACGCTTGCCGCGGGCTTTTCCGGCGTGTATCTGTGCTCGTCTGCGCCGGAGGAGGCCTCCGCGTCCTGAGCGCGCGAAAAACCGAATAATTTTGCAAAAAGCTGAAACATTTTCAACTCCCGCTGCGTTTATATAAGTGAACGGAACGATAAAACCGGACGGAAAGGAGCGAAAAAATGAAGAGGCTTTTTGCTTTTTTATTGTGTTTTATTCTGGCGCTGCCCGTGCTGACGGGCTGCGGCGCGGCGCAGGGGGATGCCGCGCCGCAGGATAACGTCCCGGCGGAGGCAACCCCGGCGGAGATAACGCCAACGGCGCTGCCCCCAACGCCCGCCGCGACGGCTGTGCCGACGCTTGCGGAGGGGAGCCACGGCGCGGATGAAGCGCCCTTCGTGCGTGCCGACAGTTGGTTTCCCGAGGACGCCGCGCCGGAGACGCCGCGCGACCCGGCGCTGGGCTACATCACGAGCTATGAGTGCGCGCAGGCCGAGGATGAGCGCGTCGGCTGCTTCTACATAGAGCCCGCGCGGCTGGAGGCGATACGCGCGCTGCCGCAGGATGAGAAGCGGATATTCAACCTCGTTCCGCTTCCGGGCTATGCGTACGACGCGCGCTATGCCCACGTGCTGGAGGCGCTGGAGGCCAACCGCAGCGCGATGAGCATCTATTATAAGGCCATGGCCGGGGAGCTTCCGGCGGAGGACTATGACTTCGACGTTGACCCCGACGATTATCCGCTGGCGAAGCTTAGCTGGTACAGGGATGATTTCGACAAGCTCCCGCGGGAGTGGTTCGAGCTGTACGAAAAGGGACAGGAGGTCATGCGCCTGGATTCCGAGAATACGCAGAAGCTTGCAAGCGCCCTTACGCTTGAATACGACACGGCGGCGGCAAAGGCGCTCAGCAAGGCCGGGGCAGACGTGCAGGTGCGGAAAATGACGGAGGTTTACGACGGGAAGGAGAACGTTTCCTACATCCTCTTCATCACGGCGACGCCGGAGGAGCTGTGGACGCTGAGCGAGACGGCGGGCGGCCTTTACATGCTGAATCTGTATGAGGACGACCTGTACGCGCTGTACGATACGCCCGTCTGGCCGGAGGGCTGAAGGGGCGGCGTATGGAGAACATGAAGAAAGGGGCGCGGCGCGTGAATGAGAAAAAGCTTGTCTCCCGGCTGCAAAAGGGCGACACGGCGGCGCTGGGCGAGGTAATAGATATCTACACGCCATATGTCTATGCGATAGTGTCCAACGTTTTTGCCGGGATGCTGCCCGAGGAGGACGCGGAGGAGACCGTGTCCGACGTGTTCACGGCGCTGTGGTACAGCCGCCTGAACGCCGAAGCGGGCGCGCTGAAGGCATACATCGCGGCCATCGCGCGCAACAAGGCGAAGTCGCGTCTGCGCGCCATGCGCATAAGCGAGCCCTTGCAGGACGATTTCCCGCTTGCCGACTGCAAGCTTCCGGAGGAGCAGTATATCCTCGACGAGCTGGGGGATATCACGCGCCGCGCGGTCGAATCCCTGCCGGAGCCGGACAGGGAGATATTCCAGCGCCACTATTTTCTCTACCAGAAAACGCAGGACATCGCCGGAGATATGGGGCTGAACGCCGGAACGGTGCGCACGAAGCTTGCGCGCGGCCGGAAGCGGCTTCTGGCCTATCTGACCGAGAGGGGGTATAGCTGTGAAAATATATTTAACTGACGCGTGCGCGGGCATCTGCCCGGAGAAGGTCGATATAGGCCGCGCGGACGCCGCGCTGACCGGACGCGTCAAGGCGGCGGTTTTTGAAAATATAGGCGCGCCCGTGCCGAAGGCCGCGCCGCGCCGCGCGAAAAAGACGCTGCGCACTGTGCTTCTCGCGGCGGCGCTGACGGTGCTGCTGAGCGTGACGGCCTACGCCGTTACGAGCTTCACCATGCAGCGCGAGGAGATCCCGGAGGGCGAGGGGCTTGCCGGACGCAACACCTATGCCGACGCGGACGGGAATATAATAACCGACGCCAAGGCCGTCCTGCCCGACGCGGGGATGAGCTTTTCCTTCACGGGGCCGGAGGAGGCGCGCAATGTGCCGCAGTTCCGCTGCTTCTGGCTGCCGGATGAGCCGACCTACGGCATGACCGACGCCGACGGCTGGACGCAGCACCTCATAAACGACGGCGACGGCTGCTCCAACAGCATCCCGTATGTCATCGACATCCAGAACGTGCCCACCGGCAACAGCCGCTATGTCATCAGCGGCCGGGCGGAGGTCGCCGGCGAAGAGGATTGGGGCGCGTGGCATGTGCAGATGATAAGCTCCGACTACAGCGGCACGAGATATGACTACGAAAACGACCGCGCAAATTACGTGCTGCTGTTTGACGCCTCGCGCGGCTACCTCGTGACGGTGTGCGGCACGGCAGAGCTTGAGACGCTTGCACATATCGCGCGCGAGCTTGAGGTGCGCGAAAGCAACATCCCGTATGTTTCCGTGGACGACATGGTCGTCGAATCCGTCAGCATACTTGAGCCGGGCCGCGGATAAGGCCGGTAGAAATCAACATATAAAATTCCCCGGCGGGTGCAGTCAAAGCCTGCACCCGCCGGGGATATCTTCGTCTTTGCCGGTATTTATTTCCCGCCGCAGAACTTGGCCTCGTCGTCGGACCAGCCGCGGTCAAGCAGCCAGTAGGCGCAGCCGCCGTCGTCCGGCGTGTTCAGCCATTCGTCCGGATCCTGCGCTGCGCGCGTCATCTTCTTGCGCGTTTCATACTTGCGCAGGTCGTCGATAGTGAAGGGCAGGCCAAGCTCTGCCGCGATGGGCAGCAGCACGGCCTCGCATACGGCCTCGCGCAGCTCCAGCGAGCCGGGGTAATTGGCCTCGGCCTCGTCCACGCGGCGGCGCAGAGCCTCGTCGGCGTCGTAAAGCTCAAAAAATTTTATCACGTTTTCATTCATTGCATCTCTCTCCGTTCGGTTTGTTTTGTCGTATCTGTATCAAGTATATCCGTATCGAGGACGTATTTCCCCGAGCCGTTTATCACAAGCGTCCCGCCGTAGCGCTGCACGCGCTGAAAGCCCGCGCCGGTGTAGCTTTTGTGCACATGGCCGTGGATGAAGTACTTCGGGCTGTACCTGTCCAGCAGGGGCAGGAAGGCCTCAAACCCGCGGTGGGCGAAGTCGTCCGCGTCGCCGCAGCCGCGCGGCGGCGCGTGCGCCAGCACGATGTCCACGCCCCCGGCGCGCGCAAGCTTCAGGCGCAGGCGCTGTATGCGCCGCTCCATCTGCCGCTCGGTGTACTGATGAGGGCCGCCCGAGTACATCGGACTGCCGCCGAAGCCAAGAATGCGCAGACCGTTCACAGTGACGATTTTCCCGTCCACGCAGTCGCAGCCCTCCGGCGGCGCGGCGGCATAGGCGGCGTCGTGGTTGCCGGGCACGTACAGGAGCGGGCGGTTCGCCATGGTGACAAGGAAGCTGAGATAGCTTGCCTTCAGGTCGCCCGCGGACAGTATCATATCTATCCCGGCAAGCCGGCCGGGCGTGTAGTAATCCCAAAGATACGGGCTTTCTTCGTCGGACACGATGAGTATTTTCAAGGCTGAGTGATCTCCTTTACCGGGGGAAGTTCGTTTCTGTATATGCCCAGCAGCCGCACCAGCCCCTGTGACTTCGGCAGAAGCTCGTCAAAGCCGGGCAGCGCGCCGTCCACGTTGTCGCAGAACCAGTCCATCTTCATTATCTCATCTGCCGTCAGCTCATGCTCGCCGTCACAGCGCAGAACGCCGTGCTGATCCTTTATGCGCGTGCGGAACGGCGAGACCGCCCCGCTGACAAGCCCCTTTTTCAGAATGTCCGCCAGCGAGTGCACACCGTCCGGCAGAGAGGAGCTGAGCTGTATGTCGATAACGCCGGTGTCCATGCCCCACCAGTAGTTTATGGCGTGCCCGCCGGGAGCGTCGTTCCATGCGCCGGAAAGGATGCTGAGCAGCACCTTCTCATAAAAGCGCCCCCAGTGCCAGCACGGCACGGCCAGCGGCAGAAGAGACCCGTCGGTTCCCAACTTGTACGTGCCCCATTCCATCGCCCAGTGCGACTTCACGGGGTTCGTGGCGTCGCGGTTGGATATCACGGTTATCCCGTGCGACAGGAAATCGCCCAGCGGGTCGCCGGGGGTGCACGTCCAGCGCAGCTTCACCCGCGCCCGGGGGTTCGTCAGGCGCACGCCGAGGGCAAAGGCGTTCACGCTTGCCGGAACGCCGTATATGGGATAGTTCGAAATATAGCCCACCGCGTCCGTTTCCGCCATTGCCCCGGCTATCGCGCCGGTGATGAACTTGGCCTCGTATATGCGCGCGTAATACATCCGCACGCCGGTGTACGGCAGCGACAGCGCGCAGTTTAGCACCTTCACGCCGCTGTTTTCCGCCGCGACGCGCCGGCACGCGTCTATCATGTGCGGCGTCGTTGCGAATATCACCTGCGCCCCGTCCTTCACGGCGCGCGTCATCGCCTCGTAATACTCCCCGTTGTAGGCCGGGTACACGCCGATGCTCAGCTTTGTGCCGAGGCGCCCGGCAATGTATTCGCGCCCGTGCTCGTGCGCGCGCGTCCACGCGCTCACCTTCGGGTCAAAGGCGTATATGAAGGCGACCTTCAAATGCTCCGGCCGCGCGGCGCTGAGGAGCTTTGAAAGTATGCCCTGCGCGCGCTCGTCCGGCTCCGTGCTGACCTCTATCGGCTCCGCCAGCGTCAGGGCCTTTATGTCCGGCCAGAGCGCGGCGATGGCTTTCGTCAGTTCCGGCTGCGTCAGACCCTTTATGTCCGCAAAGGGATATACCTGAAGCCAGACCAGCAGCGCCTCTTCCGGCGTCACGTCAAGGTTTTCGGTGTTCAGCTTTTCAAAGGCCTGCCGGAAGTGAAGAAAGCCCGCGGTGAAGCTCAGCCGCTCCTTATCCGTCCACTCGTGCCCGGCCTCAAAGCCGAGAAGCGCCTGTAGCCGCGCGTACTGCCCGCGGTGGCGGAAGGAGATGAGATACAGCCGGCTGAGCTGATAAAAGCGCATGAACTCGTAGTACACGACGACCTCATGATCGTCGGAGTATTCCGGCACGATGCGCGTGACTATGCCGGGGATGCCCGGCGCGCCGTAGCTTTTCAGCACGCTTACGCGCTTGTTGCCCTCCTGCACGTAGAACTTGCCCATGTATTCAAAGCATTTCACCGGGTCGCGGATGCCCTCGTCGCCCAGATGCGCTTCGCATAGGCTTATCCACTTGGCGGCAAACTCCGTCGCCTCCTCAAGCAGCGGCATGAAATTCCCCGCCAGCGCGTACATGCGCCCGGCGGACTTCGTGCCGATGACAAGCTCGGAGGGGATGTTCACAAGACCGAGATTTGCCCGCCCGGCCACCGTCGCCTCGTCCAGAATATCGTCCAGCACCAGCGGGTACGGGTATCCGCCGCGGCTGACGGCGGCCTTGTAGTACCGCTGCCCGGCCTTAAGCGCGTGCGCGTATTGTTCAACTGCTTCCTGTCTGCTCATGTGCAGCCCTCCAGCGTGGTGATATAAGACTGTCGAAAAAGTGGCTTTGCCGCTTTTTCGAGAAAGCTTCGCTGCGTTCTGCGCCTCTGTTGTCCGCTGATAGCGGACAATTCGACGCTCACTCCGCGCAAAGTGTTTTCTGCCACGCACATGTCGCGGCAGAAAACGGATCATACTGCTTTCGCGTCTGCGGACGCGAAACTCTGCGAGGCTTTTTTGACATGCTGATAACCATGTTATCATGCGCGGGCGGAAACTTCAATCGCAAAGATGTAAAAATTGCCGCGCAAATGTGCCCGCCATTGAAATATGCACGGCGTTGGGGTATAATGAACCTGATTATCAAACATATTTCCCGTATGGAGAATTGCATGGACAGAACGCTGAATGAAAAGCTGGATATATTCTTCGACGATGCGCGCACGCGCCGCGCGCTGTTCTGGCTCATCCTCGCCCTTGGCATATTTGCAAGGGTGTTCCGCTTCGGCCTTGTGCCGGGCGGCATAAATCAGGACGAGGCCTTCGCCGGGTATGAGGCGTGGGCGCTGCTGAATTACGGCATCGACACCGCGGGCTATCATAATCCCGTTTACCTCACAGCCTGGGGCAGCGGTATGAACGCGCTGGAGAGCTATCTCATGATGCCGTTCATCGCGCTTTTCGGATTGAAGGTGTGGGTCATCCGCCTGCCGCAGCTCATCGTCTCCTGCATGAGCCTGTGGGTGGCGTATCTTCTCGTGCGCCGCACCGTGAACGAGCGCGCGGGCCTCACGGCGATGTTTATGCTGGCCATATGCCCGTGGCATATCATCATGTCGCGCTGGGGGCTGGAATCGAACCTTGCGCCGGGCTTTCTGCTGTTCGGGCTGTATTTCTTCGTGCGCGCGCTGGACGCGCCGCGGTACATGCTGCTCTCGGCGCTGATGTACGGGCTGAGTCTCTATACCTACGCCACCATATGGGTTTACGTGCCCGTGATGCTGCTGGTGCAGCTCATATACTGCATGGCGTGCAGAAAGCTGCGCTTTGACAAGTGGCTTTGCCTTTCGGGCGTGCTGCTGGCGGCGCTTGCCGTGCCGCTGCTGCTGTTCCTCGCGGTGAATTATGGGTATATCGACGAGATACGCACGCCGCTTTTCTCCATCCCGCGGCTGCTCTATATGCGCACGGGGGAGATATCCCTTGACGAAAAAGCAAAGAAGCTGGAGCTTATCTGGAAGATATTCATCGACCAGAACGACGGGGAGATATGGAACAGCCCCTCGCGCTTCGGCCTTTTCTACTATATCTCCATGCCCTTCGCCGTATTCGGCATCATCTTCTGCATCCGTCAGGCAGTCGTATGCGCCCGGCAGCGTGAGTTCTGCCCGGAGGTGCTGCTGCTCGTGCAGTTTTTCGTGTGCCTGCCCCAGTGTATGCTCATAAAGGCGAACGTCACGAAGATAAACATGCTCTTCATCCCGCTCGTCGTCTTCATCGCGCTGGGGGCGTACTTCCTTTCAACGGTCAGTCACAGGCGCGTGCTGACGGGGCTTGCGGCGGTCTACGCGGCGCTGTTCGTGGGCTTTGAGTGCTATTACTTCACGACCTATGAGCGCGAGACGCGCGCGCACTTTTCCTACGGGCTTGAGGACGCGCTGGACGCTGCGATGGAAAAGGCGGACACGGTGTATATAGACCAGAATGAGTTTTACACAAAGGTGCTCTTCTATGCAGAGGAGCCTGTGGACGAATTCAGAAATACCGTTGAGTACCTTTATTATCCCACGTCGTATCTGCACGCGATGAGCTTCGACAGGTTCCGCTTCTGGGTGAACCCGTACTTCCCGGAGGACGGCGCGGCCTATGTCATGCCCGCGGGCAGCGATTACGGCAAGCTGCTGGAATGCGGCTTCACCGTGGAGTATTACGGGAACTATGCCGTGGCATATAAGGAGGCGGCGCGATGAAGCTGAAAGCGAATTACCATACGCATACCGTGTTCTGCGACGGCACGGACACGCCGGAGGACGTGGTGCTTGCCGCGATAGGCAAGGGCTTTACGCATCTGGGCTTTTCCGGGCACATGGACTACTTCGCCCATGTGGACGCGCCGCGCTATTTCGCCGAGCTACGGCGGCTGGAGGAAAAGTATGCCGGCAGGATAGAGATCCTGCACGGGCTGGAGCTTGACAGCATCTATAAAGACCACGCGCAGGCCGAGGCGGAATACACCATCGGCTCCACGCATTATCTGGATGTTCCGCCCGTGGACGGGGAGTATCTTTCCGTGGACAGCTCGCCCGAAAATTTAAAACGCCTTGCGGACGTATACTTCGGCGGCGACTATTACAAGCTTTCAAGGGCGTATTACGAGCTTGCGGCGCAGGCGGTGGAGCGTATGCACCCGACGTTTATCGGCCACTTCGATCTCGTCACGCGCTTTAACGACCTTCCGGCGGCGCAGGGCGGGCAGTATCTCGACGAGGACGACGCGCGCTATTACATGCCCGCGCTTGCGGCGATGGAGCAGCTCGTGCGGCAGGGCGCGGTGTTTGAGGTGAACTGCGGCGCGCTGAACCGCGGCTATAAGCGCCATGCATATCCCTGCCCGCGGCTGCTGCGCGCCCTGCGCGGCTTCGGCGGGGAGATCGTGATAAGCTCCGACGCGCACAGGAAGGAGCTTCTGGACGGCGGCTTTGACATTGCGCTGGAAACGGCGCGGGAGTGCGGCTTTGACCATGTCAACATCCTCACCCGCCGCGGCGATGGGGCGGACAAGCGGCCCGCGCCGCGCGGCCTCTTCTGGCAGACGGTGCCGATAAGAGAATAATAAAATATGCTCAGGCGGTGCAGCTTTTGACTCTGCACCGCCTGAGCTTTATACCTGCAAAAGACGCAGCATTTCCTTCCGGAGGTGGCCGATTATGCGCTTTTCAAGGCGGCTTATGTAGCTTTGCGAAATGCCCATTATGTCGGCGACCTCCTTCTGCGTGTATTCGCGTCCGTCGGGCAGACCGAAGCGCATCAGGATTATGCGCTTTTCCCGCTCGTTCAGCGTGTCTATGGCCTCCATCAGCATCTGTTTGTCCGCGTCGTCCTCAAGCGGCCGGGCGACCTCGTCCTCATCCGTGCCGAGAATGTCGGACAGCAGAAGCTCGTTCCCGTCCCAGTCGGTGTTGAGCGGCTCGTCAAAGCTTATCTCCGTGCGCTGGGCGTTTATCTTGCGCAGGTACATGAGTATCTCGTTTTCGATGCAGCGCGAGGCGTATGTGGCAAGCTTGATGTTCTTTGACGAGTTGAAGGTGTTCACGGCCTTTATAAGCCCTATCGTGCCGATGGAGATGAGATCTTCAATGTTGATGCCGGTGTTTTCAAAGCGTTTGGAGATATACACCACGAGGCGCAGATTGTGCTCAATAAGCAGCTTTTTCGCGTCCTCGTCCCCGCCCTCCGCCGCGCGGACGGCGGCCTCCTCCGCCTGCCGGTCCAATGGCGGCGGCAGGGTGTCGCTGCCGCCGATGTAAAAAAGCGGCGGGGGCTGGATGCCGAGGATGGAAAGAATATGGTCGCGCAGGAAAAAGATCTGGGGTTTGCAGAGCATGTGAAACTCCTTTCCGAAAATGATTATACTATGCCCTCATAGCCGTCGCCGGAGGCGTCGGGCGAGACTGCGGCAAGCACGCTTCGCGCCCGGCCGTCTATCTCGGCGCTGTCGGGGCGTATCGCCGCCAGCATTCCGCCCCCGCCGATGGCGGAATACGGGATGAGGCGCAGCCGGCCGCGCAGCTCCGGCAGGGCGGAGGCGGCCTCCGTGAAGGCCACGGCGTCCAGCTCCAGCAGGGCGGCGTTCGCGCCCAGCAGCGCCGCGGCGGCGTGCGGACACACGACGATGACCTCCGTGCCGCTGACGGGGTCCTTAAGGCAGTTGCCCGTGTCAACCAGCGCGCGGAAGCGCGCCTCGCGCGTGCCGAGTCGCAGCGTCACATCCGCGTGCGGCTTCGCGCTGAGCTTCGCCCGCGCGCGGAACACCAGCCCCATCAGCGCATAGCACAGCGCGAAGGAGAGGAAGAGCGTGCGCATGTCGAACGCGGGATAGCCCCCGGCAAGGCCGATGGCCCATATGAAGCCGCCGAAGGCCGCCGACACGCCCAGCAGCACCAGCGCGCACCGCCACGGGCGCTCCTCCGCGCCGAAGGCGATAAGCGCCATGATAAGCCCGGATATCAGCTTCGCCCACGGCGCGGAGAGAAAGCCGAGGCGCGGCAGGTACACCGCCGCGGCGTATGCCGCGCCGAAAAGCGCGGCCAGCGCGTACCGCCCCCGGCGCAGCCGCACCGAGCACACCTGCGCCGCAGCGAGGCAGAGAAAATAGTCTATGACAAGGTTGAGGAAAAAGAGACTGTCTATGTAGATAACTTCCATGCCGCAATTATACAGCCGGGGCGGGCAGATATTTTGTCATTTGGGAATTGTCAAAAAACACATACTGTGGTAAAATCAATAAGCAAAATATACGATTTACAAAAGTGGGGGTTTGATGCCATTATGTGGTTCTGGTTCGCGGTGATCGCGCTTTTATGCTGGAGCGGGTCCGATCTGTTTTCAAAGATAGGCTGTCAGGATGCTTCGGATAAATACAGCCATCTGAAAATGGTCACGGCCGTCGGCGTCGTTATGGGGCTGCACGCGGCGTATGAGATATTCTTCGGCGGTGTGGAGATAAACGGGGAAGTGATCCTGACGTATCTGCCAGTGTCGCTGCTGTACATAGGCTCCATGGCGATAGGCTATGTCGGGCTGCGGTATATCGAGCTTTCGATATCCTCGCCCATATGCAACAGCTCCGGCGCGGTCGTGGCGGTGCTGACCTTCGCAACGGCGGGGATAAGCGACGACCTGCCCCCGCTCGCGCTCGTGGCGGTGGCGCTGGTGTGCCTCGGCGTTATCGCGCTTGGCGTGACGGAGGCCAACGAGGATGAGGAGCTTCGCCGCGCCCGGCAGGATGAGTCGAACCACCACTACGCGAAAAGCTGGATAGCCATCACGATACCGGTGATATACTGCCTGCTTGACGCGCTGGGCACCTTCGCCGACAGCCGCGTGCTGGAGATCATCAACGAGGATTCGGCCAACGTCGCGTATGAGCTGACCTTCCTTGTTGCGGGCATGATCAGCGCCGTTTATGTGCTGGGCGTGAAGAAGCAGAAGCTCTTCTTCCGGCAGGAGGCGCCGAAGTACACCGGCGCAATCTTCGAGACCGTGGGCCAGTTCTTCTATATCTACGCGCTGGCGGACACCGCGCATGTGGCCTTTGCCGCGCCTATCATCTCATCGTACTGCGTGGCGTCCGTGATCTGGGGGCGCATCTTCCTGAAGGAAAAGCTGTCGGTAAAGCACTACCTGTCGATAGCACTGGTCATAATAGGCATCGTCATCATGGGTATACTTGATATATGAAGGAGTGCATTATGCAGGCAAAATACAAGCGCGTACTTATCAAAATAAGCGGCGAGGCGCTGGCCGCGGAGAAAAAGACGGGCTATGACTTCGACTTCGTCATGCGCGTGTGCAATGCCGTGAAGGACTGCGCCGCGATGGGCGCGCAGGTCGGCATCGTCATCGGCGGCGGCAACTTCTGGCGCGGCGTGAAGGACGGCGCGGGGCATGTGGAGCGCGTGAGCGCCGACAGGATGGGCATGCTGGCCACGGCGATAAACTGCCTTGCCGTGGCGGACGTTTTCCGCAAGCTCGGCACGGATGCGCGCGTCATGACCGCGGTGGACATCCAGGGCGTGGGTGAGCGCTACGACACGAAGAAGGCCATAGAGTATCTTGAGGGCGGGAAGATAGTCCTGTTCGGCTGCGGCACGGGAATGCCGTTCTTCTCCACTGATACGGCGGCGGTGCTGCGCGCGGCGGAGATACACGCCGACGCCATACTCCTCGCCAAGAACATAGACGGCGTCTATTCCGACGACCCGCGCAAGAACCCCGCCGCCGTCAAATTCGACGCCATAAGCTATGACGAGGTGCTTTCGCGCCACCTCGCCGTGATGGATTCCACGGCGACGAGCCTTGCCATGGACAACGACATCCCCGTCGTGGTCTTTGCGCTGGCCGAGCCGGAGAATATCGGCCGCGTGCTCTGCGGCGAGAAACTGGGCACCGTCGTAAGCTGATTTACAACAGGTACACCATACGTTACCCTCGGTTGACAAGAGCATACACGCCTGACAGTGCGTCTTTCCGGCGCTTTTTGCCCTTTTCGCATCGTCAGAAGAAACTTGCGCCATTTCGTTTCCGCCTTTCGGCGAAAACTGCATTTTGCGCGTTCCTTCTTCCTTTTCAAATCAAACCCACTTTGTTGGGCTTTGATTTGATTTCTGGGGGTTACGACACATCTGCGTCTCAAAAAACAAAAATCACACGAAAATCCATCGCTGTCAGGTGCAGACAGTTTTGACGAGGCAGGAAAGCGATCAGAAGACGAAAAGGCCGCAGGGAATACTTTGTGTATTTTCAAGGTCTTTGAGGACGTAT
>OLXG01000501.1_pt1 | contig 15640 bp, 9 predicted proteins | sample 1673861 | NCBI WGS metagenome assembly OLXG01 (sample SAMEA103958130, study PRJEB25191) | human gut metagenome | biome: human-associated habitat [ENVO:00009003]; feature: intestine environment [ENVO:2100002]; material: feces | place: Germany | collected 2013/2015
CTGACGGTTGGTCCGGATATCCGGTTAATCGAATTTTAATCCCAATATTTCCGATTCTTTGGCAAGAATTCGTAACTTTGCCTGATTGTTGTTTATATTATTGTATCGATATGAGAATCACCCTTTCGATAATGTGCCTGTCACTCCTGTTCGCATGCGGGGGAGGCGCGGCACGACGGTCCGCAAAATCGGCAGATGCTGCCGCCGCAACGACAATAATTCGCCCTGAAGAGGTCCCGTATATCATCAAAAATACATATCCGCACTCCCGCACGTCGTATACCCAGGGACTCTTCTGGTACGACGGTTCGCTGTGGGAGAGTACCGGCGAGTACGGCCATTCGCGGTTGATGCGTGTGCGGTTGGAAGATGGTTCGGCCGAACGGAGCCTGTCGCTTCCGGCATCGGACTTCGGTGAGGGGGCCGTGGCGCTCGATTCGCTGATATATATGCTGACGTGGCAGGAGGAGCGGGCCTATGTCTATGATGCCGCGACACTGAAACTATTGAAAACGTTCGATTATCGCGGCGAGGGTTGGGGACTGACCACCGACGGCGAGTGGCTCTACATGAGCGACGGTACGGACAAGATCTACAGGATAGACCCGGAGACCTTTGAGCGCCGCGGGACGATTGCCGTGACATTCGACGGCCGGGCGCTGTCGATGCTCAACGAGCTGGAGTGGATCGACGGCCGGATATGGGCGAACGTCTACCTGACGAACCAGATCGTGATGATCGACCCGGGCAATGGCATGGTGACCGGGTATGTCGACCTGACGGGTTTGCTTTCGGATTCGGATATCGATTCGTCGACCGACGTGCTGAACGGTATTGCCTATGATGCCGAGGGCGGGCGGCTGTTCGTTACGGGCAAGAACTGGCCCAAGCTGTTCGAGATTGAAACGGGCAAATAATTCTGAAAAAACTTATGAAAAGATCTGATATTGAACGTCTGCTGTCGGAGCGTATACTGTTGCTCGACGGCGGTCTGGGAACCATGGTGCAGCGGTACGGGCTTGATGAGGCGGCCTATCGCGGCGAGGAGTTCGGCAGCTGGGAGCGCCCCTTGAAGGGTTGCAACGACCTGCTGGTGCTGACCCGCCCCGATGTCATACGTGAAATACACGAGGAGTACCTGAAGGCCGGTGCCGACATCATCACAACCGACAGTTTCAATGCCAATGCGGTTTCGCTGGCCGATTACGGGTTGGGCGGGTATGTTTACCGGATCAACCGTGCGGCGGCTGCCATAGCGCGTGAGGCTGCCGACCGGTTTACGGCTGTGGATACTTCGAAACCGCGCCTGGTGGCTGGGTCGATGGGCCCGACGAACCGTACGGCATCGGTTTCGGCCGATGTGAACGATCCTGCGGCCCGCGAGGTCACATTCGAGGCGCTTGCGGTGGCCTATGCCGAGCAGGCGCGGGGACTGATCGATGGCGGTGCCGACATCCTGCTCATCGAGACGGTCTTCGATACGCTGAATGCCAAGGCGGCGCTGTTTGCCGTCGCGGAGTTGTGCGAGGAGCTGGGACGGGATATTCCGGTGATGGTTTCGGGGACGCTGGCCGATGCCAGCGGCAGGACGTTGTCGGGGCAGACGGTCGAGGCTTTCTATACTTCGGTGGCGCATGCCCGCCTGCTGACCGTCGGGTTGAACTGCGCTTATGGCGCCCGCCAGATGCTGCCGTATATCGAGCGGCTGGCGTCGGTAGCCGAATGCCGTGTTTCGGCGCACCCGAATGCCGGCCTGCCGAACGTCATGGGAGGTTACGACGAGACTCCGGCGGCCTTTGCGGCCGACATCGAGGAGTTCCTGCGCCGCGGGTTGCTGAATATCGTGGGCGGTTGCTGCGGCACCATGCCCGAACATATATCCGAACTGTCGAAGATTGTCGGGAAGTACTCCCCGCGGCCGCTGCCCGAGCCGCGCCATCAGACGGCACTGAGCGGGCTGGAGCGGTTGGTTGTGACGCCCGAGGCCAACTTCATAAACATTGGCGAGCGGACCAATGTGGCGGGTTCGGCGAAATTCGCACGGCTGATCCGCGAGGGGAATTTCGACGAGGCGTTGTCGGTTGCGCGGGCGCAGGTCGAGGCCGGGGCGCAGATCATAGATGTCTGCATGGATGACGGTCTGATCGACGCCGAGGAGGCGATGACCCGTTTCCTGAACCTTGTGGCGTCGGAACCCGAGATAGCGCGTGTGCCGGTGATGATCGATTCGTCGCGTTGGAACGTGCTGGAGGCTGGTCTGCGGTGCGTGCAGGGCAAGAGCGTCGTGAATTCGATCTCGCTCAAGGAGGGCGAGGAGGAGTTCCGCCGCAAGGCGCGGCTGGTGCACCGTTACGGTGCGGCGGCAGTGGTTATGCTCTTCGACGAGCGCGGGCAGGCCGATACGCTGGCCCGCAAGATCGAGGTGGCAAAGCGTGCATTTGATATACTGGCCGAGGAGAAGTTCCCGGCCGAGGATATAATTATCGACCCGAATGTGCTGGCCGTGGCCACGGGAATCGAGGAGCATGACCGTTACGGGCTGGATTTCATCGAGGCGGTGCGCTGGATCAAGACAAACCTGCCGCATGTCAAGGTGAGCGGCGGGGTGAGCAACCTTTCGTTCGCCTTCCGGGGCAACAATGCCGTCCGCGAGGCGATGCATTCGAGTTTCCTCTATCACGCCTGCCAGGCCGGAATGGATATGGGTATCGTCAATCCGGCGATGCTGCAGATCTATTCGGATATCGACCCCGAGATGCTTGAACATGTCGAGGATGTGGTTCTGGCGCGGCGTCCGGATGCTGCCGAACGGCTGACGGCCTTTGCGGCAGGGGTAAAGCCGCAGGCGGCGCAGCACGACCTACATGCCGATGAATGGCGCAAGGGTTCGTTGCAGGAGCGCATCTCGCATGCGATGCTCAAGGGAATAACGGACTGCATCGAGGAGGATGCCATGGAGGCCTACCGGTCGTTGGGATCGCCCCTTGCAGTGATCGACCGGATGCTGATGCCGGCCATGGAGCAGGTCGGGAAACTGTTCGGTGAGGGTAAGATGTTTCTGCCGCAGGTGGTCAAGAGTGCCCGCGTCATGAAGCGTGCCGTGGGTGTGCTGACGCCATATATCGAGCAAGGGATGTCGCATGCCTCCCACAGCGCAGGGCGTGTGGTGATGGCGACGGTCAAGGGCGATGTCCACGATATAGGTAAGAATATCGTATCGGTTGTGCTGTCGTGCAACGGCTATGATGTGCGCGACCTGGGTGTGATGGTCGAGTGCAACCGGATTGTCGATGAGGCGATCGCCTGCGGTGCCGATGCCATAGGGCTGAGCGGCCTGATCACCCCGTCGCTCGAGGAGATGATACGTGTGCTTCGCGAACTGGAGTCGCGGGGCTGCAGGATACCGGTTGTCGTTGGCGGCGCAACCACTTCGGACATGCATACGGCGGTCAAGATGGCGCCGGAGTATTCGGGAGTGGTGATCCGCAGCCGCGATGCCTCGGACAATGCCCGAATACTGTCGCGGTTGATGGGCGACGGTCGGGAAGCATATATCGCAGAGGTGCGGCGTGAGCAGGCACGGTTGCGCGAGGATTTCGAACGAGGTCTGGAGCGTCGGAATCTCCTGACGTTGGCCGAGGCCCGGGCCCGCCGTCATGTGAAACGTGTCGAGGATATCGTTCCGGCGGCGCATGTCGGACGGCTGGTGCTGCATGATATCGACATCGAGCAGGTGGAGCCGTTCATCGACTGGAACTTCTTCTTCCCGGCATGGGGGCTCAAGGGCCGTTATCCCGAGATTCTCGATGATGCCAAATACGGCGAACAGGCCCGCAAGCTTCATTCCGATGCCCTGGCGCTGCTCGAGCGCATCAAGCGGAAGCGTTCGCTGCGGCTGGAGGGTGTAGTGGGAATCTTCGAGGCTGTGGGCCGCGGGGACGATATAGAGATCACCGACCGTCACGGCAAACGTGTGGTGATGGCTCAGTTGCGCAGCCAGAGGGCTGAGGAGCCCGAATCGTTGTCGGTAGCCGACTATGTCGTGCAGGCCGATACGGGCGCAACAGACCATGTCGGGGTGTTCGCCCTGACGGCGGGTGCGGGGCTGAAGGAGCTGGAAAAGTCGTTCCGCGATTCGGGCGACGACTACAACGCCATACTCTCTAAGCTGCTGGCCGACCGGTTGACGGAGGCCTTCGCCGAGATGATGCACCTGTTCGTGCGTCGCGAGATGTGGGGCTATGAGGGTACGGATACCGAAGCCCGGCCAGCGGATATTATCGAGGGTCGTTACCAGGGCCTTCGGTATGCGTTCGGATATCCGGCTACGCCCGACCATTCGCTCAAGCGAGAGGTATTCGAGCTGCTGAGCATCGAACGGACTACGTCAATGCGTCTGACCGACAACTGGATGATCGATCCGGGCGAGGCGCTGTGCGGGATGATCGTTGCCGATCGTGATGCACGGTACTTTGCCGTGGGGACGGTCGACGATGAGCAGGTTGCGGATTATGCGCGTCGGCGCGGCCTGACGGAGGATGATATCCGGCGGATCATGCCGCGAAACCTTTAAAAGGGTAGAAAACGGATCATAGAAAAGGAATAAACATATAAATGAGATGAAAGTCATCGAACTGATAAACGAAGCGGAACGGTCTGGACGGGCCCGGTTCACATTCGAACTGCTTCCACCGCTCAAGGGCGACGGGACACAGGGGGTCTTCTCGGCGATCGATACGCTTGTGGAGTACGATCCGGCCTATATCAACGTGACCTGCCACCGCGAGGATGTGAAACTCGTTGAGCGCGAGAACGGGCTTCTTGAGCGGCATATTGTACGCCGCCGGCCCGGAACGGTCGGCATCTCGGCGGCCATCATGCGGCGCTACGGCATCGAGGCGGTTCCGCACCTGATTTGCGGCGGCGTGTCGCGCTACGATATCGAGGATTCGCTGATCGACATGGATTTCCTGGGGATCGAGAATGTGCTTGCTCTGCGCGGTGACAGCCGTCAGGGCGAGAAACGGTTTACGCCCCATCCGGAGGGTCATGCCCATGCCGACGGTCTGGTTGCACAGATCGCGGCGATGAACCGCGGCGAATTCGTCGACGGCGAGGTCGAGGAGTGCCACCATTCGCAGTTCTGCATCGGAGTGGCAGGCTATCCCGAGAAGCATGCCGAGGCGGCCAATCCGGAGGTCGACCTGCAAAACCTGAAACGCAAGGTCGAGGCGGGGGCTGATTATATCGTTACGCAGATGTGCTTCGACAACGAGCGGATACTGTCGTTCATCGAACGCTGCCGTGCGGCGGGAATCTCGGTGCCGATCGTGCCGGGAATCAAGCCTATCTCGACCGTGGCGCATCTGACTCTGTTGCCGCAGACCTTCCATGTCGACCTGCCGCAGGCTCTGGTTGACGAGGTGTCGCGCTGCCGTGACAACAGGGCGGTCCGCGAGGTGGGTATTGAATGGGCAACGATGCAGGCTGCCGGCTTGAAGGCGGCGGGCCTCCCCGTTGTACACTTCTACTCGATGGGCAAGACCGACAATGTGGCTCGTATAGTGAAGGCGGTATTCTGATGGAAAGGCTTGGGGATATGGATTGCGGATGGATCATTGAGGCGGCTGCGGCACTCGAAAACGAGACGGTCGGGGTGCGCCGCCATTTGCATGCCGATCCTGAACTGTCGTATCACGAATACCGGACGGCTGATTATATTCGCGGCCTGCTGGATGAGACCGGCATGGCATGGCGGCCGGTGGCAGGGACCGGAACGCTCGTTGAGATCGGGGGAACGGCCTCGAACGGGAGCGGGCGGACGGTTGTGCTGCGGGCGGATATCGATGCACTGCCGGTGCATGAACAGGTCGATGTGCCGTGGCGGTCGAGAAACGAGGGCGTGATGCACGCCTGCGGCCACGACATGCATACGGCTGTGTTGATGGGGGTACTGAAGATCCTGTCGGCAAACCGGTGCCGTTTCGGCGGGCGGATCCTGGGGCTTTTCCAGCCCGGCGAGGAGCGGAATCCGGGCGGGGCATCGCTCGTCCTGGCCGAAAATCCGTTCGAAGGATATAACGTTGCGGCCGTGATCGGCGAACATGTCGACGTCGGGCTTCCGGTCGGGAGTTTCGGATTCCGCGAAGGGTGTTACATGGCCGCCAGCGATGAGTTGAGGTTCCGGGTGAAGGGTGTCGGAGGCCACGGCGCAATGCGTCACCTGTTGCGCGATCCGGTTCCGGCGGCGGCATGGCTTGTGCTGGAGCTGAGGCGTATGGCCGATGAGACCGATACGCCGGCATCACCGGTGGTGCTGTCGGTTGGGCGCGTGGTGGCCGACGGGGCGACGAATGTCGTGCCGGACGAGGTGCGGATGGAAGGTACCCTGCGCACGTTCGACGAGACCCTGCGGCGGTCGCTGCACGGCGGGATCATCGCTGCGGCAGAGGCGGCAGGCCGGGAGTGGGGCGTCGAGATCGAAACCGATATAAGCCACGGCTATCCGACGGTGGTCAATGACCGTGCGCTGACGGCTCTGGGCCGCTCATGCGTGGCGGAGATCTGGGGTGCAGACCGGATTGTCGACCTTGATCTGCGCACTACGTCCGAGGATTTCGGGTTTTACAGTCAGCGTTATGCGTCGTTGTTTTACAGGTTGGGTGCCGGTGCGGAGGGTGTCGACAGCGCCGACCGGTCGCCGATGGAGTCGGGGTCGCAGCACAGTCCGCACTTCTGTCCGAACGAACGGGCGCTGTTCTACGGAATGGTTCAGATGACGGCGCTGGCGATGAAAACAGTTAATGAGATTTAAAACAAGCATATTGATATGTCAACGAAAGAGAAACGGAACCAGGGCGGTTCCAAACATGGCTCAGGACGGGAACGCTCGGCCATAATCATGAATGTATTGCGTTCGGAACCGGGGCGCAAGTTTACGTTGAAGAGCCTGGCGGCGGTTTCGGGCGGTGCGGATCGCGACGGCCGTAACGAGACGGCGGCGATCTTGCGGGCGATGGTGTCGGAGGGCACGGTCGAGCTGGGGGCCGACAGGAAATACCGGTTGAGCCAGCGGTCGCTGCCCGAGTATGAGGGAGTGGCCGATATGGTCTCGTCGGGAGCGATCTACGTCAAGGTCGAGGGGCTGGAGGATGACATATACGTCCACCAGCGCAATACGCACAATGCCCTGAACGGCGACCGAGTGAAGGTTGCCGTGATGCGCAAGGGGCGGCTCGGAGGACTCGAGGGTGAGATCACGCAGGTTGTCGAACGCAATCCGAAAGGGTATGTGGGGACGGCCCAGGTGAGCGAGCACCAGATCTTTGTGAAGGTCGACTCGCGCAAGGTGCCGATGGACATATATGTTTCGAAGCGTTCGTATCCCGACCTGCAGGACAATGCCAAGGTGATCGTACATGTGGTCGACTGGACCGAGGGCAGCAAGAGCCCCGTAGGCGAGATCCGCGAGGTGCTGGGCATGACGGGCGACAACGATACCGAAATGCACGCCATACTGGCCGAATACGACCTGCCCTACAAGTTCGAAAAGGAGGTCGAGCAGGCTGCCGAGGCAATTCCGGGCGAGATCACGGCAAAGGATTATGCCGAGCGTCGGGATTTCCGCAACGTGACCACATTTACGATCGACCCGGCCGATGCCAAGGATTTCGACGATGCACTCTCGATCCGCAAGGTTGCTGACGGTCTTTGGGAGGTTGGCGTGCATATCGCCGACGTGACCCATTACGTTCACCCGGGCGATGTGGTCGACAGCGAGGCCGAGGAGCGCGGTACGTCGGTATATCTCGTAGACCGTACCGTACCGATGCTGCCCGAACGCCTTTCGAATGAGCTCTGCTCGCTGCGTCCGCACGAGGAGTCGCTTTGCTTCTCGGCGGTGTTCGAGATCGACGAGGATCTGACGATACATAACCGCTGGTTCGGCCGGACGGTGATCTACTCCGACCGCCGCTTTACATACGAGGAGGCTCAGCAGGTGATCGAGACCGGCGAGGGCGACCTGAAGGAGGAGATCCTGACACTCAACCGCCTGGCACAGAAGATGCGTGCGCAGCGTTTCCGCAACGGTGCGATCAGCTTTGCCCGCAAGGAGGCCAAGTTCCGCCTCGACGAGAAGGGCAAACCGCTGGGCGTCTACTTCAAGGAGCAGAAGGAGGCCAACCAGCTGATCGAGGAGTTCATGCTGCTGGCCAACCGTCAGGTTGCGGAGTTCGTCGGCCGCAAGCGCGGCAAGTCGGGCCAGCGGACGATGGTCTACCGTGTGCATGACGAACCGAACAGTGACAAGCTGTTGCGTTTCCAGAGTTTCATCCTGCGCTTCGGGTACTTCTTCAAGGCCGACAAGGGCAAGGCCGTGGCCAAGGCGATGAACCGTTTGATGGAAAAGATCAAGGGGCGTGTCGAGGAGAATGTCATCTCGACGCTTGCCGTGCGGACGATGGCCAAGGCATACTATACGACAGACAATATCGGCCATTACGGTCTGGCATTCCCCTATTATACCCACTTTACCTCGCCCATACGCCGTTATCCGGACATGATGGTTCACCGGTTGCTGGCGGGTTATCTGGCCGGTGCGAAGTCTCCGGACAAGGCCGCCTACGAGAAGCTGTGCGAGCATGCCTCCGAACGCGAGGTGATAGCGGCCGAAGCCGAACGGTCGTCGATCAAGTACAAGATGGTCGAGTATATGTCCGACAAGATCGGACAGGAGTTTGACGGTCATATTTCGAGCCTTACGGAGTGGGGTATTTATGTCGAGCTGGACGACCTGCATATCGAGGGTATGGTATCGCTGAAGGAGATGCGCGACGATGTCTACCGTTTCGACGAGGCGCTGTATGCAGTTATCGGACAGACTTCGAACCGCCGTATGACGTTGGGCGACAAGGTGCATGTGAAGGTCCGTCGGGCCGACCTGGCGCGCAAGCAGCTCGATTTCGAACTGCTGTATGCGATCGATCTGAAGAGCGGTCTCCGGACGGATATCGAGCGCCGGCCGCTTGTGGCGTTGGATGACAAGATTTATCGCAAGGATCCGCGCGGCCGCAAGGGACGGCGGTAGGCGGGATGGCGGCTGAACGCTGCGAATGTCAGTGCGTTGGTTATGTGTAGATGGACCGTTTGTGGCGGTGCTGTTTACGGTAGCTCGGTCGGGACAGAGCGTTTGTCGTTAACGTAATTGATCGGATGTCGGTGAGATGGTTTTGCCGGCATCCGGTTTTTTTTGTGTGCGCGAGATGCTGGGGCGGGGTAGTCAGATGGCATTCCGGTGAGAGGGATGTGTGTGCAGAGATTGTGTGCGGGAATGGGACGGAACGTTTTTGAGAAGCGTTTTTTTTGAGCGCTTCCGGAGGGCGCCGTGGCGGTTGATAATTCTGATGATAAAGTTGTCAAAAACTGTTTATAACCGCAGTGTAAGCAGTGCAGGCTGTCAGTTTATTTTCTTGTATTCAATTATTTGCATATGTGAATAATAAGCTGTTGAAATGTTGAAAACTTTATACATAGCCCTGCCGGCCGCCGCAGTGAGCTCTGCTCCCCTCCCAGATTAAATATGAAAACAAGGCTGCAAAATGAAAATCGGACGGAACCTTGGTTGGTCCCGCCCGATAATTCAATTATTCGGATTCAGTATATGTGCTTTGCTCGTGCGGCGCAGCCTCGTGTAATGGCACGTTGCTGAACTCTCCTTTTTCAGACACACCGTTCCTCGCCGCCGCTCCAGCCGCAGACCGCGCTACTTGATCCGGTAGATCTTGCCCTCGATGAGCGTAATGTAGACACTGCCCTGATCGTCTGTGACAATCTTGTTGGTGGCCGAGTTGCCGAATTTCGCACGCCAGATCATCTTGCCGTCCTCGGTGAAGGCCGCAACCTCACCCATGCGGTTGGCCATGTAGACAATGCCGTCGACGTCGAGTATCGGACACGGATTGTGGTCGTAGCCCCAACCGGCATCCGTGACGAAACGTTCGGTATATTCATTCGGAGCACTCTCGACGGCCAGCAGCTGTCCGTCCATCGTCTTGGCGTAGATGAGCGAGGAGTCGTTGCTGATACCGGTAGTTTCGCGCACGCGGTAGGCGTTCGAACGCCACAACTGCTTTCCGGTTTCGAGGTCGATGGCCGTGAAATAGCGGTCAGGGGCCACGATGAAGACCTTGCCGTTGGCAATTCGCGGAACGACGTTGCCCGGCGAGAAGAGTTTGTTGCCGCCACCGTTGTTCCATTTCCATAACAACTCGCCGGTCGCCGCGTCGAGGCAGTAGAGATAGGTTGCCCATGCTCCGAATACCACGCGGCCTTCGGCTACCGTCGGGGCACCCTGTGCCTGCCCGTCTCCGCACTGGAACTCCCAAAGTATATTGCCCTTCTTGAGGTCGACGGCTGCGAAGCGTCCGCTGCCGAGACCGGTGTAGATTACGCCGTCGCTGACGGTTCCGTCGCCGATGACGGGCGATTTGGTCTTGATGCTCCAGAGTTTCTTGCCGTCAGAGGCGCGGAAGGCGTTGAGCGAGCAGTCGGACGAACCTGCTACCACGATGCCGTCGCTGTATATCGGGGTCGAATAGACCGAATTGCCGAAACGATGGCTCCAGAGAGTCTTTCCGGTGAGGGTGTTGACAGCGTGGAGGTATCCGACCGAGTTGCCGTAGTAGATTACGGGACCGTTGACGGCCACACCGGTGAAGATCGAGGCGGTATCCTCGAGGATGAGTTGTGCGCCGGTCTTCTCGAAATCGAGCGGCGGAACCGGAGGATCGACGGGCAGCTTGCCCAGCTCTTCGGAGTATCCCTGCTTGCAGCGGAACCGCTCGACGGGCTCCTGGCCGAGGATCTTCTCGGACATGTATATCGAGTCGTTGGCCAGCCGCAGGACATTGTAGCCGTAAGTTATGTTCTTCCCGCCGCCCATCTGGAGGGCTCGTCCCATGACACCCGGGATCGAGTCGTAGTTGTTGAGGCGGAGCTGGTGGTAATGTCCGCAGAGGGTCATCTTTGCGCCGTACTTGCGCAGCAGTGCGGTGATCTGGTCACGGTTCGAGAGGTCGTTGGAGAGCGGGTAGTGGCAGACGCTGACTATGCGGTCCGTAGGACGGGCGTTGCGCATCGTCTGCTCGATCCAGAGAATGTCCTCGGGGCGGATCGTACCCTCGGCCATCTTCATGTACGGGCCGCTCTGGTAACCGATGAACAGGTAGTTCCCAGCACGCATAGCTACTCGGCCCTGTTCGTGGAAGAGTTTCCCGTATGTGGCGAAGGCGCTCTCGGACCATGTAGTTTCGTGGTTTCCGGCCGTTATAAGGAGAGGCTTGTTGAAGCCCGAAACGATCTCCTTGACATTTTCGAGCTCCTTGTCGCTGCCCATGTTGCAGAGGTCGCCCGAAATGATAACCATGTCGTAAGGCAGCGAGTTGACCTCCTTGACTGCCACACGCATTGCCGAATCCATCCGGTTGCCCGGAGTGACATGTATGTCGGTGAAGAATGCGATGTTGAGCTCATCCTTGTCGGGGCACACGGTCGGGATCTGAGGTTTCCTGGCCGGTGCCGCGGTGCAGAATCCAACCAGAAGGATAGATAGAATAAGGTTTCTCATGACGGTAGTTGTAGTTTTGTTGAGTGTTGATGCAAATGTAGCCAAAAAAAAGCGGATTGTTGCACATTTGCGAAAAATTACATATTATTGTCTTTCGAAACACAAGTTTACTTACTAACCCAAATAGCTTCATCTTATGAGATTCAATCAGATTGTTCTGTTCATGGCATCGCTCATGCTTCCGACGGCGCTCGTTGCGTCGCCGCTGGACGGCGCTGCCGAGAAAAAGTCGCAGGAGGTGGTCGTTGGCGCCGAACGTACCGATCAGTATTATCCCCTGCTGAAGGGCAAGCGCGTGGCTGTGCTCTCGAATCATACGGGTATGGTCGGTGACCGCCACGTGGTCGACATGATGCACGACGACGGAATCAACGTAACAGGTATCTTCGCCCCCGAACACGGTTTCCGCGGATCGGCCGATGCCGGCGAACATGTTTCGAGTTCGGTCGACGAGAAGACGGGTATTCCGATCCGTTCGCTGTACGACGGCCGTTCGCAGCGCCCGAGCGACGAGGATATGAATACGTTCGATGTCCTGGTGGTCGACATTCAGGATGTGGGACTGCGTTTCTATACCTATTATGTCACCATGACACGCCTGCTGGATGTCTGCGCCGAGAAGGGCAAGAAGGTTGTAATCCTCGACCGCCCGAATCCCAACGGCTTCTATGTCGACGGCCCGATCCTCGACATGAAATACAAGTCCGGGGTGGGGTGGCTTCCGATACCGGTTGTTCACGGCATGACGCTCGGCGAGCTGGCCCTGATGGCCAACGGCGAGAAATGGCTGACCGACGGCCGGCAGTGTGACGTGACCGTCATCACGTGCCTCAACTATACTCACCAGACCAAGTACCAGCTGCCGATAGCACCATCGCCCAACCTGCCCAACATGAAGGCGATCTATCTCTATCCGTCGACCTGCTACTTCGAGGCTACGCCGGTGAGCCTCGGCCGCGGAACCGACAAGCCGTTCATGGTGTACGGCCACCCGAACATGATCGGTTACGACTTCTCGTTCACGCCGCGCAGCATTCCCGGGGCGAAGTTTCCGCCGCAGCTCGACCGTCTGTGCTGGGGCCGCGACCTGTCGCAGATTCCCGACGAGGAGATCTGGGCCAAGGGTATCAATCTGGAGTATGTGATCGATGCCTACCGCAATCTGCATATGGATGATTATTTCTTCCGCTCGTTCTTCGAACTGCTGATCGGTGTGCGTTACGTGCGCGATATGATCGAGGATGGTGCGAGTGCCGACGAGATCAAGGCCATGTGGGCTGATGACGTGGCAAAGTTCAAGGAGCAGCGCCGTCCATATCTGCTGTACGCTGAATAGTGACGGGGCAATTGTATGTGCTGTACGGGCGGGATCGGTAACGGTCCCGCCCGTTTGTTTTATGTGTATCTGGCCGGGTGGGGAGGCGTTACAGTGCGGATGGTTTACGGGAGGTGTTGCCATTATAGCTGTCGGCAGGTCTGTTTGGGGTTACCTTCATAATTGTATTGTTTTTGAGGCGTCGTTGAGACAGCCGTATCCGGAGGGCGACCAGATGTTGTTTTTTATATTTCTAAAGATGCCCATATGGGCAGCGGCCGTATAAAAAAATTCGGGGAGCATCCCTGCTGCCCGAATCGCTAACAAATATTCCAACTAAACTTACCTAATACTATCTAACCTTATCAGCCTCTATGATAGATAATTGAAATAGATGAAGTGTGTGAAATCCTAATTATTTTTGGTAGTTGTGTGTAGTCTGTCAGTTGTAGTTCTTTGCCGGTAGTTTGTCTGTCATCGTGCGGTTGCGGTTCAAGTTCAGGTTCCGGTAGCCGGGGCGTATGGTTGCGATGGTATCGGTTTGCCGGTCATGCCGGTGCCCGCGATCCTGTTGTCACGTTATCATGTTACGCACCTGTCCACCCGTTGTTCGTCAGTCTGTCAGTTGTATGCCGTTGTCCGTCTCGTTGTCTGTCCGCCTGCCGGCAACCAGCTATTGGTCGCTTGTCATTGCCCCCCCGTTGGCCGCCGAGACAGTGAAATCGGTTGTCTGCTCCCAACCGGTTTTGTTTTCGCACCTTGTCGGGGTGTACCGGTTATGAAACGAAACAAAGATAGACTAAAAAATAGAATATGCCAAATTTTGCGGGAAATTTATTGCAATAAAATTTTTAGTGGTTGATTTTTATGTTGTTATACGCTGGGCTAACATTGGCGGATCTGTGGGTATATTCAGTTTTGCAGGGGACGGAAGCTCGTTGCGGCTGAAATGTGTCTTTTTCGAATTGATTGCGAATCGAAATCCGTATAAAACGAGCAAAATTGTTTGAAGAGACTGTCTCCCGTGTCGTTAAGGTGCGTATCATGGGCTGAAAAGAGTGTCAGATGAGCCATATTGCCGGCTTAATTGGCCGGACGGGCTGCATCAGGTTGGGGTATGCCAATCGGACGGGCTGCACCGGGTCGGTGGTGACGTGCCATAATTCGAGCCCTCCGTGGCATGAGTCGGTATGCCCGAGGCATCATCCTGATGCTCAGCTTATTTTCTGCGTCAATGATACTGGTGGGTGTGTCTCAGGCCTTCGGGAAGAGGCAGTTTGCGGCGGGAGAAACTCAGTATCGATCCCGTCAGGGCAAAGGCCGCTGCTGTGGCCAGGGCGATGTGGTTGCTGTTGGCCGGAAACATGTGCAGAAAGAGTGCTACCATTGCCGCACCGGCCGTCTGCCCTATCAGGCGTGCCGTAGCAAGCATGCCGCTTGCACTTCCGCTGCGGGACTGCGGCGCCGATGCTATCATGACACTGTTGTTTGGCGACTGGAACAACCCGAATCCGCCTCCGCACAGGGCCAGCCGCCATACGATATCGAAATGCGACGGATTGTCGGGAAGCAGCAACAATGCTACAAGCCCTGCGGTCATTACCGTCAGCCCCACGCCGCCGAGGATGCCGGCATGGATGCGCTCGATGAGGATTCCGGCAAGCGGCGCGACGACGATGATCACAGCCGGCCATGCGGTGAGCAACAGGCCCGTTTCGACCTCGGTATATCCCAACTGGTGCTGCAGCATGAACGGCAACGACACCAGAGCAAGCATCTGTGCCGTGAAAGAGCAGATCGATGTGCAGATCGAAAGCGAGAATATGGGGATTCGCAGCAGGTCGAACGGCAAAACCGGATATTGTTTGTGGAGCTGGTTGCGTACGAAGAGCGAACCGGCAATGATTGTCATGGCGGCCAGCGTGATTATCGTGACTGCGCTGAGACCGTGCGAAGCGCCTTCGATGGTGAATATCAACAGTCCGAAGATCAGGGCGTTGAATATCCCGTCACGCCAGTCGAACTTGCGGATTACGGTTGTGGGCGGATTCTTTGGCAGATAGATCGAGCTGAATGTGATGGCGATCAGTCCGACGGGAATGTTTATGATGAACAGCCAGGGCCATTCGCCGACCGACAGTACGGCCGAAGCGAGCGACGGGCCGGCTACAGCCGAGATTGCAACTACGGTGGCGTTGATGCCCATGCCTCGGCCGAGGCGGTTTCGCGGATATATTACGCGGATCAGGGTTGTATTTACGCTGGTTATTGCTGCGGCACCGATACCCTGTGCGGCACGCGAGATGACGAGCGTGGTCAGTGAGCCGGAGAGTGCGCAGGCGACGGACGAGACGGTGAAGAGGGTGAGACCTCCTATATATATATTTCTGTATCCGATAATGTCGCCGAGGGCCGAGAATGAGAGCAGGGTGACCATTATGGCGAGCTGGTATCCGTTTACGACCCATATCGAGTCGGCGGCCGATACGCCGAGCTGCGAAGCTATTGTGGGCAGCGCTACATTGGCTATCGAACCGTCGAGGACCGATACCGACACACCGAAAGCCACGGCTACGATGGCCCATATCCGGCGAGGCATCGGCAGTCCGTCCCATTGGGTATTTGCAGACAGGTTTGGCTCCATGAACAAGTGAATACAGTAAATTCGACGGGACAAAGTTATGATGTTTGATCGAACC
>OLXG01000502.1_pt1 | contig 15630 bp, 13 predicted proteins | sample 1673861 | NCBI WGS metagenome assembly OLXG01 (sample SAMEA103958130, study PRJEB25191) | human gut metagenome | biome: human-associated habitat [ENVO:00009003]; feature: intestine environment [ENVO:2100002]; material: feces | place: Germany | collected 2013/2015
CGGCGGCGTGGGTGTACTGGGTCAGGTCGTTGGTGCCGATGACCAGAAAATCGCACCCGTGGGCCACGAATTCCTCCGCGGTCAGGCAGGCCGACGGCACGCTGAGCATGACGCCGAAGGGGGTCTTTTCGTTGAAGGGCACGCCCCGCTCCCGCAGGCTCTGGCGGCAGTGCTCCACGATGTGCATGGCGGCGTCCCAGTCCTCCACATCGGTCACCATGGGGAACATCACCCGCAGCGGGCCCCGGTGGGCGGCCCGCAGCAATGCGCAGATCTGGGTCTCGAACTGCCGGGGCTGGCGCAGGCTGTTGCGGATGCCCCGCAGCCCCAGCTTGGAGGACTGCACCCCCTGATAGGCGTCCGCCATGGTGCGGTCGGCGCCAAAATCGAAGGTGCGCACGGTCACAGGGCAGCCCTGTGCCGCTGCAAGGCAGGAGGAATAGAAGTAGAACTGTTCCTGCTCGTCCAGAATGCGGCCGGGCAGCATCATGTAGCTGCTGCGCAGCAGGCCCACGCCCCGGGCACCGGACTGCATGGCGGTGTCGATATCCTCCGGGCCAAAGCAGTTGGCCAGCAGCTCAAAGGCTGCGCCGTCCCGGGTGTAGCCGGGCTGGCGGCCCAGCACCCGCATTTCTTCGTTTTCACGCTGCAGCTCACAGATGCGGGCTTCTGCCTGCTGGCGGGCCACCGCGTCCGGGTCCAGGATGCACTCGCCCTTGGTGGCGTCCAGGATCACGGTGCGGCCGTCGCAGTCGTCCAGGAACTCCGGCCCCACCTGCACGATGCCGGGGATGTTCATGGCCCGGGCAATGATGGCGGCATGGCTCTGGCCGCTGCCCTCGGTGGTGACGACGCCCAGGATCATGCCGGAGGGCACACTGAACAGGTCGGTGGGCATCAGGCGGTCGGCGGCCAGGATCACCGGGTGGTCCAGTGCCAGCCACATGCGGGGCCGGTTGCCCAGAATGTTGATCACCCGGCTGGTGGCGTCCAGAATGTCCACACTGCGCAGCTGCATGTAGGGGTTGTCCTTCATGTTGGCCAGCTGGTCGGCGTAACGCTGGCCCACCTTGTCCATGGCGGCGGCGGCGCTGATGCCTGCCTTGATGCAGAACCGCACCTCGTTCATCATGCCTTCGTCGTCCAGCATCATGCTCTGGAACTGCAGGATGGCCTGCTCGGTGGAAGCGGCCCGCTCTGCCATGGAGTCCAGCTCGCTCTGGGCGGTGCGCACCGCATCTTCCAGCTGGCGCAGCTCCCGTTCCGGGTCAAAGGGCCCGGTGCTGAACGTTTCCACATGGCGTTCCAACCGGCTCACCTGCCCCAGCACAAGGCCCGGGGACGCAGAAACACCTTTACAGATCTTCATGTTCGGTCACCTCCGGCAGTTCCGGCGCGGTCAGGGCCTGCCAGACCAGCGCCTGCAAGAATGTATTGGGCAGCAGGGCTGCCAGCGCCGCCCGGCCCGCGTCCGCGCTGCCTGCAAACAACGGGGCGAACCCGGCCATGCGCGCCGGGTCGCAATGCTCCAGAAACGCCTGCCCCAGCGTCCGGGTGGTGTAGTACACCGTGGGGTCTACCCCCACGTCCTCGGCCACGGTTTCCAGCGGGGCAAGCTCGGTGTCCTTCATCCGGGCCAGCAGCAGGGCCGCGTCTGCGGTAAGGGTCACGGGGTATTTCTCCCGCACGGCCTTCTGCACCGCGTCGAACCGTGCCCGGAACGCGGCAGCATCGGCGCTGCTGTCCGGGCCGTTGTCCACGGCATAGGCGCAGCCCCGCACCCGGCCAAAGGCCCGCAGGGTGTCGTAATAACCCAGCTCCACATTGCGGCGGGCGGTATCGGGGTCAAAGTGCAGGATGTCGCCCAGCTCCCAGTAGCTGCGCACCATGGTGGTGGGCAGGCCGGTGAGGTTGGGGCGGGTGATGCCCACCCCCTCCAGATCCACACACACCAGCTCGTCGGCACCCATCTTTTTGGCAAGGCCGGTGGGCATGTTGTCGCTGTAGCCGCCGTCCAGGAACTTGACCCCGTCGATGTCCCGCGCCCGCAGGGCAGGGAAGCAGGCCGCCGAGGCCATGAGGTAATCCTTCACGCGGCCCTGCGGGATCTCGTCCAGCGTCAGCTCCCGGGGCTTCAGGCCCCGCTGCTCCACCGTGACAAGGCCAAAGCGGATGTTGGCGCGGCGCAGCGCGTCCTCGTCCAGCACCCGTTCCACGATCTCTTCCAGCGGCGAGACGTCCATACCGCCGGCCTTCACCACGCTGCGCAGAAAGCTGTGCAGGGCCGACAGGTCGGCGTTTTCTTCGGGCAGCTCCATCACATCCTTGCTGCGGATGGTCAGCCACATATCCCGCGCCACCTCGTACAGGTCCAGCACGAACATGGCACCGTTCAGGCTGCCCACACTGGTGCCGGTGATGATCTGCGGGTGCCAGTCCAGCTCCATCAGAGCCTTCCACACGCCCACCTGATAGCTGCCGCGTGCTCCGCCGCCGGCCAGCACCAGCGCTTTGCACGGAGTGGTTTGGTTTTCCATACTGCCTGCCTCCCTGTCTGTCTTTGCTGAAATTATACCATATTTTCCGGAAAATTTCTCCCCGTTTTTTGGTTCCTCACGGCTTTTATACGGCTAAGATCCGTGGTATACTGGGCAGGAATCATCTTGAAGGAGGAACTTTGCCCCATGCGCTGCAAGCAATGGATCTTTGATATGGACGGCACCCTCACCGACAGCATGACCGTGGTGTGGCGGGGTGCCCCGCTGGCGCTGCTGCAGCGCTATGGCCGCACGCCCAAAGCAGACCTGAACGACGTGCTGCTGACCATGGGCATGGCCGACGGTGCCCGCTACCTCATCCGAGAATACGACCTGCCCCTGACCGAGGCGGAATATTACGACGTGATGCGGGACGTGATCGCCCAGCTGTACGAAACGGTGGACCTGAAGCCCGGTGTGCGCACCCTGCTGGCAAAGCTGCAGGCCGAGGGGGCCCGGCTGTGCCTGTGCTCCAACACCTGGTCCGACCAGTGCCGCACCGTGCTCACCCGGCTGGGCATCGCGGACTATTTTTCCTTCATCGTGGAGGCGCAGGGCGTGCTGCACAAGAGCCGCCCGGAGGTGTTCTTCGAGTGCATGCACCGGCTGGGCGGGGCCGACCCCGCCGCCTGCGCCGTGTGCGAGGACGCCATTTACGCCGCTTCCACTGCCCACAAGGCCGGGTTCACCGTGCTGGGCGTGCAGGACGCCGCCAGTGCCGACGATGCCCCTGCCATGGCGCAGGTGTGCGACCAGTTCCTGCCGGACTGGACCGCACTGGACTGGACAAAGATCTGAGAAATTTTTCCGCAAAAAACACGCCGGTGTTCCCGCTGTGGGAGCACCGGCGTGCTGTTATTTCAGGCTGTATTTCTGCTGCTGCACCCATTGCTGGAAGGCGTCCCGCACGGCACCCTCCCGCCCGCGGGGGATGGAGATGCGGGCCCCGCTGCGCATGCGCAGCTCCCCGGCAGAAAGCAGGTCCGCCTCGGCCAGATTGACCACATAGGAGCGGTGGGGCTGCAAAAAGCGCCCATCCGCCAGCAGAGGCTGTGCCACCGCAGAAAACGGCACCCGCAGCGACAGGGTGGGCACGTCCTCCCCGCTGGTGAGGTGGAAGTGCACGATGTGGTGGGTGCACTCCAGATATTCGATGCCCGCATAGGGCAGCGCCCGCAGGCCCTCGGCGGTGTTCACCGTGACAGACGGGCCGTATTCCGGCTCGGTGGCGCGGGCCAGCAGGGCCGAAAGCTCCCGCTGGCGCACCGGCAGCAGCAGATATTGCAGCGCATCCACCTTGTAGGCGCTGTAAGCGTGGGCCGTGGTGCGGGCCACAAAGGCCAGCGGGGCCCGGCGGCCCCGGCGGCGCAGCTCCCCGGCAGCCGCCAGCCCCACCGGCGCAGCCGAGCCGGAAAGCTCCAGCAGGTACAGGTCGTACCGCACGCCCTCCCCGTCCTTCCGCAGCAGGGCGTCGGTGTCCGGCAGGTGTTCCACGATGCAGGCGTCCGCTCGCCGGGCAAAAAATTCCATGCACTGGCGTTCCAGCCCGCTGCGCAGGCCCGCGTCCGGGCTGCACACCGCAATGTGAAAGATCACAGGATCCCTCCTCTTCAAACCCGCCCTTGCATTTTGCGCGGTGCGGGGGTATAGTAATCAAAAAAACAACAAAGGAGACGCCGCCATGTCAAAGCCCCTTGTCAGCATCATTCTGCCCGTGTACAACGCCCAGAACCACATCGCCCGCTGTCTGGAGAGCATCTGCGCCCAGAGCTGGCAGAACATCGAGGTCATCGTGCTGAACGATGGCTCCAAGGATCAGAGCCTGCCCGTGTGCGAAGCGTTCCGCGCAAAGGACGAGCGCATCGTGCTGGTGGACAAGGCCAACTCCGGCGTGTCCGACACCCGCAACCTGGGCCTGAAGCTGGCCAGCGGCAAGTATGTGCAGTTCGTGGACAGCGACGACTATATCGACCCGGACTTCACCGAGCATCTGGTCACCGCTGCCGAACAGAACAACGCCGACCTGGTCATCGCACCTTACAAGATGGTGATCCCCGCCGGGGCCACCAAGCCGGAACAGGTGCTGGACAAGCTCCAGGACGAGCTGGGGGTCATGACCGTGGCCCGGCCCCCGGAGGTACGGGAGTACGGCTTTCTGCCTGCCGGGGTCTACACCCAGGACGAGTTTGCCCGGCATCTGATGGACAAGCCTGCCTCCTATTTCTACAGCGTGCTGTGGAACAAGCTCTACCGCCGCGAAATGCTGCTTGCGCACGACATCCGGTTCACCAGTGAGATGCGCTGGGCCGAAGATCTGGTGTTCAACATGCAGTACATCCAGTACGCCGCGGTGTTTGCTTCCATTGCACAGCCGGGCTACTACTATGTGCAGAATCCCCAGAGCATCTGCCACACCCAGATCAACCCCGCCACCCTCGTGCAGAACAAGATCCAGGTGTTCCGCTATTACAAGGACCTGTACACCCGTCTGGGCATGTACGAGCAGGTGCGCCCGCAGCTGTACAAATTCCTGGTGGATATCGCGGAGAGCACTTACCCTTCCGGCCCCTTCAAGGAGGTCATCGACGAGGCCAAGGCCTACTGGAAGGATGCCCGCGAAGACGTGCAGACCCGCACCGCCGAGGCGCGCGAGCGCTGGAACGGCATGCGGGAGGAGCTGCGGGAAACGGCGCAGGAATGCAGTGCCGAGTGGAAGGCCCGGCACGACAGCGACCCCAAAGAATAAGCAAAAGCAACAAACGGGAAGCCGCAGGAGCTTGCACGCTCCGGCACGGCTTCCCGCTTTTTTATGCGATGTTCAGCGGCCGGGTGCTCAGCAGCCGATGGCGGCACACTTCTTGGCCAGCCACTCGCGCTCCTCGTCGTTCAGGCGGGGTGCCAGCTTCTCGAACACCTGACGGTGATAGTTGTTCAGCCAGTCCAGCTCGTCCTTGGTCAGCACACCGGGCACGATGGGAGAAGTGGCGATGGGCACGAACATGATCGGCTCAAAGCCCAGGAAGGTGCCGTACTGGTTGTCGGCCTTGTGCACGCACACCAGCTCGTTCTCGATGCGGATGCCCACCAGATCGGTCTCGTACACGCCGGGCTCGTCGGTCACGATCATGCCCGGGCGCATCAGGGTGGTGTTGCGGCCGTTCAGGGCGTGGGGGCCTTCGTGGACGTTGCCCACAAAGCTGACGCTGTGGCCGGTGCCGCAGCGGTAGTTGATCAGGTGCTGCCACAGCGGTTCACGGGCGATGGTGTCGATCATATGGCAGTCGCAGTAGTCCAGCCAGACCGCCTTGGCGATGTCGATGTGGCACTGCAGGGTCCAGGTGTAGAACTTGCGCTCGTCCTCGGTCAGCTCACCCAGCGGGTAGGTGCGGGTGATGTCGGTGGTGCCGTCCATGTAAGTGGCACCGCTGTCCACCAGCAAAAAGCCCTTGCGCTGGAGCTTTGCGTGGTCCTCCGGGGTGGCGTGGTAGTGCATCATGGCTGCGTTGCCGCCGTAGGCCGCAATGGTGCCAAAGCTCTCCACAATAAACTTGTCGGTGGCGGAGCGGTACTTGTGCAGGATCTCGTCCACGGTCAGCTCGGTCAGCTCTTCGCCGGCTTCCAGACGCTTTTCCAGCTCGATCTGGAACCGCACCATAGCCACAGCGTCGCGCAGGTGGGCTTCCTTGTCGTGGGTCAGCTCCACCTCGTTCTTCACGCCCTTCATGGGCAGCAGCGGGTCGGCCAGGTCCTTCACGGTGAGGGCGGCGTTGTTCTCCAGCACCTGATACACGGCATAGTTCACGGTGGCGCTCTCTGCCAGCACGGTCTGGGGCTCGGTCTCAGCGGCCATGAAGTCCAGCACACTGTCGTACTCGGCCAGGGTCACACCGTTGGCTTCCAGTTCCGCCTTTGCCTCCGGGGTCACGCGGGCGGTGTGGATGAACAGCACGGCGCGGTCCGGGGTGACATAGCAGTAGGCCATGGCGTAGGGGGTACACTCGATGTCCATGGCGCGCAGGTTCAGCAGCCAGGCAAGGTTGTCCAGCTTGCCCACCAGCTGGGCGGTGCAGCCCAACTCGGCCAGCTTTGCACGCAGCTGGCCCAGCTTTTCGGCGGGGGAGAAGCCTGCGTATTCCTTGGGCAGGATCCAGGCCGGGGTAGCGGGCAGAGCCGGGCGGCCCTCGGTCCACAGCTCATCCTCCAGGAACAGGGTCTTGATGGCGGCGTTCTTGGTTTCCAGCGCCTTCTTCACGCTGTTCACCAGCGCGCAGCTGGCGGTCAGACCGCACAGGCCCAGCTTGCCGCCCTCAGGCACCACCTTGGCGCAGTATTCCTCCACGGTGGGCACGCCCGGCTCACCCATCTTCATCAGCTGGATCTCGGTGCCTGCGATCTCCTTCTCGGCCTGCACAAAGTAACGACCGTCGGCCCAGACAGCACTCTCGGTCATGGTGACCACAAAGTTGGAGTTTTCACCATGGAAGCCGGAGAAGTAGGTCAGGGAGGTGTAGTGGTCGGGCAGGTACTCGCTGGAGTGGGGGTCGCCCACCGGGATCAGGTACACGTCCACACCGTTTGCCTGCATGGCGGCACGCAGAGCGGCCAGCCGTTCGGGAACTGTATTCATGCTCATAGAAAAGCCTTCTTTCTCATATTTGCCGGAAGAACGTCCGGCGGCGGTGGTTTGCTACTGCATATTGTAGCATTCCGGCGCAAAGAATGCAATGCAGGAGTGTCGGCTGTTCCGGACGCAAACACGCAGCGGCCCGCAAAGACCGCTGCGCGTTTTTTCTTCACACGCTTGCCGTGCTGTCAACAGCCGCCGCAGTGTCGCCTGCATCCTGCGGGGGCTGACCGCCTGCCGGTCGTTGACCGTCCGTTGGCGGGGTCTTGCCGTCCGGGGGCATCCGTCCCTCTGCCGGAGCCTGCCCCTTGCCGAATCGCTGCCCGCCGGGGCCGCCGGTTCCCCTTATTTGTCGTCCAGAACGCGAAAACGCAACCAAATTGCAAAAAATGTTACAATTTTTTCTTGAAAAAGGCCGTTTTCCCATTGACAGGCTTGCTATAATAGAGATGTAAGATTTTACGGGCCAGCGCTCTGCGGCTCTGTCTGCTAACAAAGAAAGAGGCATTCAAACTATGACCAAAATTGATATTTTTTCCGGCTTCCTGGGCGCCGGCAAGACCACTCTGATCAAAAAACTCATCAAGGAGGCCTTTGCCGGCCAGCAGGTCGTTCTGATCGAGAACGAGTTCGGTGAGATCGGCATCGACGGCGGCTTCCTGAAGGAGTCCGGCATCCAGATCAATGAGCTGAACGCCGGCTGCATCTGCTGCTCTCTGGTGGGTGATTTCCGCACCGCCCTGCAGCAGGTGGTGGAGCAGTACCACCCCGACCGCATCGTCATCGAGCCCTCCGGCGTGGGCAAGCTGAGCGACGTGACCCGCGCCGTGGAAGGCGTGGCCGAGCACCTGGATGTGCAGCTGAACAGCTTTGTCACCGTGGCCGATGTGAACAAGGTCAAGATGTATATGAAGAACTTCGGTGAGTTCTACGACGACCAGATCAGCCACGCAAGCTGCATCATCCTGAGCCGCACCCAGAACGCCACCGAGGAAAAGATCGCCGCCGCTGTGGCCATGCTGCGTGAAAAGAACCCCACCGCTACCATCGTCACCACCGCCTGGGACGCCCTGACCGGCGAGCAGATCCTGAAGGCCATGTCCACCAAGGACGACTTCAAGGCCGAGCTGATCGCCATGGCTGCCAAGGCCAACGAGGAGCACGCCCACGAGGACGAGGAAGAGGAGCACGAACACCATCATCACCACGACCACGATGATGACCATGATGAGCATTGCTGCTGCGGCCATCATCATGATGACGACGACGATGATGAGGATGAGCACGAGCACCATCATCACCACGACCACGACGATGACCATGATGAGCATTGCTGCTGCGGCCATCATCACCATCATCATGACCACGACGCCGATGAGGTCTTCACCAGCTGGGGCGTCGAGACGGCCAAGAAGTTCTCCAAGGCTGACATTGAGCACGCCCTCACCGAGCTGGACACCGGCAATTACGGCATGATCCTCCGCTCCAAGGGCATCGTGGACGGCGGCGCAGACGGCTGGCTGGAGTTCGACTACGTTCCCGGCGAGTGGGAAGTCCGCGCACGCGGTGCAGACGTCGGCGGCAAGCTGGTGGTCATCGGCTCCAAGCTGGATGAAAAGGCCATCGCCGCACTGTTCGGCTGCTGATCGGCCCTGAAAGGATAAAAGATTATGGCAAATGAGATCCCGGTTTACCTGTTTGTGGGCTTCCTCGAGAGCGGCAAGACCAAGTTCATTCAGGAGACTTTTGAAGACCCCAACTTCGACTCCGGCGACAAGACCCTTCTGCTGGTCTGCGAGGAGGGCGAAGAAGAGTACAATGAGAAGAAGTTCGCCTTCCCCGGCGTGACGCTCTACAACCTCGAGAACAAGGCTGAGCTGAACCCCCAGAACCTCGCAAAGCTGGCCAAGGAGGCCGACGCAGGCCGCGTGGTCATCGAGTATAACGGTATGTGGATGCTGCAGGACCTGGCAAACAATCTGCCTGAGAACTGGATCGTCTACCAGTGCATCGCCACCGCCGACGGCACCACCGCGCTGACCTACGCCCGCGACAACTCCATGCGTGCGCTGATGCTGGACAAGATCGCCCGCAGTGAGCTCATCGTCTTCAACCGCGCCGAGGCCGTCAACAACGACGCCGCCCGTCAGGAGCTGCACAAGCTGGTGCGTCAGGCATCCCGCAAGTGCGACATCGCCTATGAGTTCGCTGACGGCAGCGTGGCCTACGATGATATCCCCGACCCCCTCCCCTTCGACCTGAACAAGCCGGTGGTGGAGATCGGCGACGACGATTTCGGCATCTGGTATATGGACTGCCAGGACGAGCCCCAGAAGTACGCGGGCAAGACCGTGAAGTTCCTGGCGCAGGTCTGCCAGACCAACCGCGCGGGCAAGAACAGCTTCGTGCCCGGCCGCTTTGCCATGACCTGCTGTGTGCAGGACATCCAGTTCGTCGGCTTCCCCTGCTCCTACGATGGCTACAAGGCGCTGGAGCAGCGCGCCTGGGTCACTGTGACCGCAAAGGTCAATTACAAGTTCCACAACATCTACCGCGGCAAAGGCCCGGTGCTGACCGCCATCTCGGTCGAACCCGCCGAAAAGCCGCTGAACGATGTCGTCACATTCTCTTAACCCGCACACTGAAATCACATCAAGGAGGATCTCACCATGAAAACGTTGTTTCGCGTTCTGGGCGCGGCTGCTGCCGTCGCCGCCACCGGTGCCGCCATCGTGGTGCTGGACAAAATTCTGAACGACAAGGGCCCGCTCCACGTCGAAGAGGTGGAGTTCCCCGAAGAGGCTGAAAAGGACCCCGCAGAGGCCGCTAAGGCAGCCGAAGCCTACGCCGAAGGCGAGGCCAAGACCGCTGAGCCGGGCGACGCATGGCCCCCGGCCTTCGAGAAGGCATCCGAGGAAAAGGCATCCGAAGAGCCGGAGGCTCCCGCTGCACAGCCGGAAACGGCCGAGGAAAAGCCTGTGGCCGAGGAAGCACCCGTGAATCCGGTGGAGGCCGGCCCCGCCGTCGCCCCCAAGGATGAGACGGGCAAGTTCGACGTCACCAAGATCGCTGAGGCCAGCGATTTCACCGGCGTGGAAGAGGAATCCGGCTGCAAGAGCTGAGATCGTGAACGATAAAAAAGGACGTCTCGTCGCAGGATGAGACGTCCTTTTTTGATACGTTTTATGTGCCGTTGGCGATCTGCTTCAGCCGTTCTTTGTCCAGTACGGTGACGCCGCCGCGGTAAAGGCGGACAAGGCCCTCCCCGGCAAAGTATTTCAGCAGGCGGCTGACGACCTCGCGGGCGGAGCCCATGTAGCGGGCGATCTGGTCGTGGGTCATGCGGACATCCACGCCGCCGGTCTTGGCCAGCTCATCGGTGAGGAAGATGGCCAGCCGCCGGTCGGCGCTCATGAACAGGATCTGCTGCATGGTCCACATGGTGTCGGAGAAGCGCTCGGCGGTCATCTGGTAGGCGTAGCAGCGGACATGGACGTTCTGCTGCATCAGCTGGCGGAACACGCCTGCGCCGATACAGTAGGCCTCGGTGTCCTCCTCGGCGTCGATGTACAGGTCAAAGTTGACAGAATCCATCACGCAGGATGCCGACAGGATGCAGACTTCGCCGGGAAACAGCCGGTAGAGCGTGATGTCCCGCCCATCCTCCGAGAGCAGATAGGCCCGCAGCTGGCCCGACCGCAGCAGCAGGATGCCCACGCAGTTCTCGACCGGGCTGTGGACCCGCTCCCCTTTTCGGTAGCGTACCGGGCGGGTGAAGCGGCAGAGCTGCGCCTGTTCCTCCGGCGTGAGCTGGTCCCAGAATGGGAAAGCGCAGGCCAGACAGTTCCGGTTGACCGGAGTATTTTGCACATCGGACATGGTGTTATCCTTTCCGCACCGCTTTGGCAGCTTCGGTGCCTGCAAGTGCTCCCTCATAAACGGCCTTGGCGACCTGCAGCAGCCCGCCGGTGCAGTCCCCGGCGGCGTAGAGACCGGGCAGGGTGGTCTGCATCTTCTCATCCACGACGATGCGGTTTCCCTCGACTTCGGCCCCCAGCTTGCGGGCCAGCGCCGTGCTGCCCGCCACGCCCAGCGCCACGAACACGCCGGACAGGGGCACCTGTCGGCCGCCGTTCAGCTGCACACCGGTGACGGTCTGTTCGCCGAGGATGGCGTCCACCGTTTCGGGGCAGACTGTCACCTCCGGCGGGAACTGTGCCGTCAGCGGGGCCCCGTTGGTCAGGAGGGTGACGCTCTTTACCAACGGCAGAAGGGCCTGCACCTCATGCAGGGCATATTCGCCGCTGCCCAGCACCGCCACATCCTTTCCCCGGTAGAAAAAGGCGTCGCAGGTGGCGCAGCAACTCACACCATGGCCTTCCAGCTCTGCCAGACCGGGGATCTTCGGTGCGGCGCGGGAAGCGCCGGTGGCCAGGATGACGGCATCGGCGGGGAACTCGCCCGCCAGTGTCTCGACGGTGAGCTTGTCGGTGTAAGTCAGGCCCACGGCCTCGGTAGTAACGAACTGCACCCCCAGCGCTCTGGCCCCTTCGATGCCCCGGCGTTCCAGTTCGGCACCGGAGATGGGTTCGGCAAAGCCGTAGTAGTTCTGGATGTGTGCGGCGCGGTCCAGTGCGCCGGGCCCTTTGGTGAGAACGGTCGTTTCGACCCCTGCGCGGGCCGTGTACAGAGCGGCCGACACGCCGGCCGGGCCGGAACCGATGATGACGATGTTGGGCATGGGAAGCCTCCTGAAGTTTTTCTTCTAGTATACACCTTTTCCCGCAAAAATCTGTGACCAGGTCTCAAAACTGCACACTTTTCATCCGGGGCCGAGTGTGTTATACTGAATCGACTGAATTTGACCCAGGGAGGCACCGAACATGTCCAAGCAGCGTTTGCTTTTTATCACCACCGGCGGCACCATCGCCAGTGTGCGCACCGCACAGGGGCTGCGGCCCGTTCTGACCAGCAAGGAACTGCTGGCCCATCTGCCGGAACTGAACGAGCTGTGCTGCCCGGAGACGCTGGCGCTGTGCAGCATCGACAGCACTGACCTCGGCCCCGAACACTGGCTGCTGATGGCGCGGGCCGTGCAGGAGAATTATGCGCTCTACGATGGCTTCATCATCTGCCACGGCACCGATACGCTGGCCTATTCGGCGGCGGCGCTGTCCTACCTCATCCAGAATGCGGACAAGCCGATCATCCTCACCGGTGCGCAGCAGCCCATCTCCAACGAGATCACCGATGCGAAGAAAAACCTGCGCGACAGCGTCATCTGCGCGCTGGACCCCGGCAGCCGGGGCGTGATGGTGGTGTTCGGCGGGCATGTCATCGCGGGCACCCGCGCCAAGAAGAACAAGACCATCAGCTACGATGCCTTTGCGTCGGTCAATTTCCCGGCGCTGGCGCTGGTGCAGGGCGACCGGCTGGTGCGGTATATCCCCTCGCCCTGGCCCACCGGCCCGGTGGAGTTTGGCCGGGCGCTGAACCCCAAGGTCTTTCTGCTCAAGCTGACGCCCGGCCTTGGTCCGGAGCTCATCCCGGCCATTTTTCAACAATACGACTGCGTCATCGTGGAAAGTTTCGGCGTGGGCGGCATCCCGCAGCGGCTCATGGACGCTTTTGCAGAGAATCTGGGCGATTACGACAAGACCCGCAAGATCCTGATCTTAACCACACAGGTCACCTACGAGGGCAGCGATGTGGGCATTTACGAGGTCGGCAAGCGGGTCCGGAACCGGTTCCGCTTCCTGGAAGCCCACGACATGACCATTGAGGCCGTCGTCACGAAGGTGATGTGGCTGCTGGCCCAGAACTGCGAGAGCTTCGACCAGCTCCAGCAGCGGTTCTATCGGCAGGTCAATTTTGATACGTTTTATCATTGAAAATAACAATACCGCCGAACGGCGGTATTGAAGGCGCTGTGTCCAAAACGCAGGCGGCCGCCCCTTGCCGGTACCTAGGTGCCGGGCAGGGCGATTTTCGGTACGTTTCAGATCATGAAAATCGCCCCCAAATTTACAAAAACGTTGCAACTGTGCCGTTGCACAAGCCAAAAGGTATGGTATACTATAAGAGGATTCTGGCAGAACTTCTGCCGCAAATGCCCCGCTGAGGGGCCAAGATAAAGGAGCATTGGAACATTATGGTTCGCATTACTATGGAAGATGGCGGCGTCATCGACATTGAGCTGAATGAGGAAGCCGCCCCTCTCACCTGTGAGAATTTCAAAAAGCTGGTCGGTCAGGGCTTTTACAACGGCCTGACCTTCCACCGCGTCATCCCCGGCTTTATGATCCAGGGCGGCGACCCGTCCGGCAACGGCACCGGCGGCCCCGGCTGGCACATCAAGGGCGAGTTCCTGCAGAACGGCGTGAACAACCCCATCAAGCACACCCGCGGCGTGATCAGCATGGCCCGCGCTATGGACCCCAACTCTGCCGGCAGCCAGTTCTTCATCATGCACCAGGATGCTCCGCATCTGGATGGCCAGTATGCTGCATTTGGCCATGTTGTCAGCGGCATGGACGCTGTGGATGAAATCGCCGCAGTTGCCACTGACTGGAACGATAAGCCCCGTACCCCGGTCGTGATGGAAAAGGTCGAAGTTATCGGCTGACATCCTGCCGTAAAATTGTAACAAAAAGCGCATGTGCTGTTCCCGAACCGGGAAAGATGCACATGCGCTTTTGCGTTATGGATAACCGTTTTTCAAAAACAGCAGGGGAGCCGCTTACCCAAAGATGGAGCCCACGTTGCCCAGGAAAGATGCTACGCTGTTCAACTGCTGCTGCAGCTGGGCCACTGCGTCCATGGTGGCGGGCAGCTTGGCCATCACATCGTTCAGGGCGTCCACATCGATCTGGCTCAGCTTATCGGCAATGTCGGGCAGGGTCTGCATCATGCTGTCCAGCTGTTCGGTGTCCAGCTTGGCAAGGCTGTCCTGCAAGGTGCCGGCAATCTCGTTCACCTGGGCGCAGGTGGTGATCACCTGGTTATACGCCGTGTTGAACCGCAGCAGCAGCCCGCCCATAATCAGGCAGAGCACCACCACAATGGCAATAGCGGCCCACAGCAGCCGCTTTTGGCTGCGCAGCAGGGCGCGGTTTTGCTGATCCTGCAATTCCAGCTGCGCTTCCACGCGGTCCAGCTGGTGCTTCAGGTCCAGGGCGTCCACCTTGCCGTCACCGGTTTCATCGTCAGTGGCATTCAGGGCGGCCACTTTGGTGTTCAGGGCATCGTCCATCTGTTTGTTCAGCTTTTCCATGGGGCAAAACTCCTCTCTTGTGTGGGCTGCATGCGGCATGCTTTGGTTACTGTGGGGCTTTCATCTCAAACCAGAAGGTGGAACCTTTGCCGACCGTACTGTTTACCCCAAAGGGGAAATCATGCTGCTGCAAAATGGCCTTGGTGATAGAAAGCCCCAACCCGGTACCGGTCTTGCCGGCATCCTGGCGGGCGCGATAGTAGCGGTCGAACAGGTGCGGCAGTTCCTCCGGCGGGATGCCGGGGCCGTGGTCCTCCACTTCCACCCGGCAACCGCCGTTTGGCATGGGGATGGCCCGCAGCACAAACACACCGTCCGCACCCATATGGTGGGTGGCGTTGCCCAACAGGTTGTGCAGCACCCGTTCCATCATGGCGGGATCGGCGCGTACCATGCATTCCTTGTTGGCTTCCAGCTGCAGCGTCCAGCCATTTTGCTCGCACACGGCGTCATAGCGGCCCGCGACCTCAAAGCAAAGCTGGCTCATGTCAAAATCAACGGGGTTAAGCTTTTCTGCACCGCTGGAAACTTTGCTCAGCTCCATCACGCTGTTTACCAGCGCGCTCAGGCGGTCAGTTTCGTCCACAATAATGCTGCACTGTTCGGTGCGCTTGGCCTTGTCATCGCCGGTAATATCGCGCACCGTTTCGGCATAGCCCTTAATCAGGGTCAGCGGGGTACGCAGGTCATGGCTGACATTAGCCAGGATATCTTTTTCCAGCTGGGCGGAGCGTTTGACTTCCTGCGCCATGTGGTTGAACTCCCGCCCCAGCAGGCCCAGCTCATCATTGCGGACTACCGGCACCTGAACATCATAATTGCCGTCGGCAATCTCGCGGGCACCCTCCGAAAGCTGGCGCATCGGGCGGGTGAACCACCGGCTGAACAGCGCCGCCACCAACAGGTTGAGCGCAATCAAAAAGATGGCAACCGGAATCAGCACACTGCGCATGACCTCGGCGGCTGTTTCAATCTGTGCCAGGCTGGCGGATACGATCACACCGTAACTGCCGTCTTTGGTCAGGCAGCCCACCAGCATCTGCCGGTTGCCGCCGGATTCAATAATTTTGTACAGCGAACCCTCATTGTACAGGGCATGGCGGGCCAGGATGGCGGTTCGGGTGTCTGGGGTATATACCGTCATGTTATCGCCGAAAGTGGCCATGCTGTTGTGTAAAATGCAGGGGTAAAGCCCC
>OLXG01000510.1_pt1 | contig 15439 bp, 10 predicted proteins | sample 1673861 | NCBI WGS metagenome assembly OLXG01 (sample SAMEA103958130, study PRJEB25191) | human gut metagenome | biome: human-associated habitat [ENVO:00009003]; feature: intestine environment [ENVO:2100002]; material: feces | place: Germany | collected 2013/2015
CTGCTGATTGTCGCTCTCGGGGCGGCGTTTTATGCGGAGGGATCCTCCTCCGACCCTGCGATGCGGCAGGCCGTGGCCGACATTCGGGCGGCCATCGACGATTTCGAGCAGACGGCCCCCGGACGTCAGACGCTCGATGAACTGAATGCCGCCGCCCGTGAGGAGGTGGTCCGTCTGCTGAACCTTTCGGCTCACCAGCGCAAGGTCTTCGATCCGATCTATGCCTCCTATCGCGAGGCGCTGGAGCGCGCCGTGCGCAGCGTCTCCGATCCGGTGACGGCCGACGATGCGCGCCAGCGCACCGTGTTGAAGGAGCGCCTGTCCAACATCGCCGCCGTGGCGCAGGTCAAGCGCGACTATGTGGACCGCTTTGCCGAGGTGCTCACGGCCGAGCAGATCCGGCAGCTCTACAATGCCGAAGGACAGATCGGCACGAGCATCAAGCGCGCGGCGGGCGAACGCCGCACGGAGATGCCGCGGGTGTTGTCCGGAAGCGGCCGGCGTGTCTCGCAGGACTGGGGGGCAGCGGGCGACTATACGGCCATCGAGACCGGCGCCTTCTTCCATGTGACCGTCAGTCCCACGGCCCGGACCATCACGGTGACGGCCGATGACAACGTGATCGACTACCTGAAACTCGACCGTACCGGCGGTCGGCTGGCTTTCAGTCTCCTGCCGCGATCCGGGCGGACCCGCCGGATCGAGAACCTCTCCATTTCGGTGGTGGTTCCCGTGTCGGCGTCGCTGCGTGAGATCTCGGTCGGTTCCTATGCCGGATTCGAGAGTGCGACGCCCCTCAGGGTGAAGAACCTTTCCGTCTCGGTCTCCTCCTATGGCTCCGTGAAGGCCGATATCGTCGATTCGGGAGATTCTCGGCTCCAGGTGTCGAGTTACGGCCGTTTTACGGGCAAGGTCGAAAGCGCCGGCGCCCAGCTCACTGTCGCCAGCTACGGGACCTTCGAGGGCCCGCTGTCGTGTGTCGGAACAGCCGCCGTTTCGGTGGGCAGTTACGGCTCCTTCAACGGCGATATCCGTGCTGCGCAGGCCGACCTCTCGGTCAGCAGCGGCGGCAAGTTCTCGGGAGCGCTGCGGGCCGATGCCGCGTCGGTTGGGGTGTCGAGCTATGCCCGGTTTTCCGGCCCGATCGATGTTTCGGAGCTGAAGGCTTCGGTCAGCAGCAGCGGAGTGCTCCAGAGTGCCTTTGCCGGCCGACGGTGCGAGGCTTCGGTGGCCAGTTACGGGAAACTCGTGTTCACGGGTTCGGCTGATGTGGAGGCGGTGTCCGTACAGCTCTCGCCGCAGAGCAGCTTCTCGGCTCCGGATTTGCGGGTGAAACGCTACGACATTCGTACGTCGAGCTATTCGAAGGCCGACGTGTGGTGTTCGGAGTCGTTGCGCGTCGATGCGGCCGCGACGTCCCAGGTGACTTACGACGGGCCCTGCCGTCTGGAGGCGCAGACCTCGACCGTCCGGCGGCGGTAGGTGTCCCGGATCCCTTTCCCGGCACTTTTCCGGATCAAAAAAGCGGGCGGCCCGAAAAGGCCGCCCGCTTCGGTATATGGAGGGGATTCGGTTTTTCCCCAATGGTTCGGTCCGGCTTTCCCGGTTGTCGGGTCCGGCCCCCCCCCGTCCGGTCTCCGCCGTCCCGCGTCGGAAGTTTTTCCTTACTGGATGCCGCGGAGGTGTTTCTCCCAGGCCCAGGCCGAAGCGAGCGTCTCATCGAGCGTGCGTTCGGCCTTCCAGCCCAGCTCGTTGTTGGCCAGCGTCGGGTCGGCCCAGATGGCGATGATGTCGCCTTCGCGGCGCGGTGCGATTCTGTAGTTGAGCTTCAGGTGATTGACCTCTTCGAACTTGCGGACCAGCTCCAGCACCGAGACCCCGCGGCCGGTGCCGACGTTGAAGATCTCGTAGGGCTGCTTGTTGCGGTCCTCGATCATGCGACGGATGGCGGCCACATGGGCGCGGGCCAGGTCCACGACGTCGATGTAGTCGCGGATGCACGATCCGTCGGGCGTCGGGTAGTCGTCGCCGAAGACCGAGAGGCACTCGCGGATTCCGGCGGCCGTCTGCGTGATGTAGGGCACGAGGTTCTGCGGCACGCCGCGCGGGAGCTCGCCGATCAGGGCCGACGGATGAGCGCCGATGGGGTTGAAGTAGCGCAGGGCGATGCCCTTCAGTCCGGGATAGGCGGCCAGCGAGTCACGCAGGATGTCCTCGCACATCTGCTTGGTGTTGCCGTAGGGCGAAGTGGCCGGTTTGCGGGGCGTCTGTTCGGTGACGGGCTGCTTGTCCGGTTCGCCGTAGACGGTGCACGACGACGAGAAGACGATGTTCTGACGCCCGAACTCGCGCATGAGCGAGATGACGTTCATGAACGACGTGAGGTTGTTGCCGTAGTATTCGAGCGGTTTCTGCACCGACTCTCCGACGGCTTTCGATGCGGCGAAGTGGATCACCGAGTCGAATTCGTACTGTTCGAAGACCTTGCGGAAGGCTTCGCGGTCGCAGCAGTCCACCTTGAAGAAGGGAATCTCCGCGCCCGTGATGCGGCGCACGCCCTCGACGGCGCTGATGTCGCTGTTCGAAAGGTTATCGACGATGACCACGTCGTAGCCGGCATTGATGAGTTCCACGGTGGTGTGCGACCCGATGTATCCCGCACCGCCGCTGACCAGTACACACGATTTTTTCATGTAAGGAAGGATTATGTTTCTCACAAAGATAGCGAAAAATACGGGATTTCGCGCATTCTGCCGCAAGGAGTTGGAAAATCGTTCCGGGAACGGTGTGGTGTCCCGTTTTTTCCATATTTTTGTCCCAAAACAAGCATGCGATGGAACGATTCAGAGTGGGCATTCTCGGTGCCGGGCACATTGCGGTGAAGATGGCGCGCACGCTGCGCGGAATGGAAGGGGTGGAACCCTATGCGATCGCTTCGCGCGACGGGGCGAAGGCCGCGGCTTTCGCCCGCGAGCACGGCTTCACGCGGTCGTACGGCTCCTACGGGGAGCTGGCGGCTGATCCCGACGTGGACCTCGTCTACATCGCTACGCCCCATTCGCACCACTATCCCCAGGCGCGGATGTGCCTCGAATGCGGCAAACCCGTCCTTTGCGAGAAGGCCTTCACGGCCAACGCCGCCGAAGCCGAGGCGCTTATCCGCCTCTCCGAACGGCAGGGCCTGTTCCTCGGCGAGGCCATCTGGACGCGCTACATGCCCTTCACGACGACGGTTGCCGATCTGGTCCGCGGCGGCGCGGTGGGCCGGGCGCAGATGCTGACGGCCAACCTCGGCTATGCCATTGCCGACAAGGAGCGGATCGTCCGGCCGGAGCTGTGCGGCGGGGCGCTGCTCGACCTGGGGGTCTATCCGATCAACTTCGCCTTCGCGCTCTTCGGCACGGAGGTCGAGTCGGTGGCTTCGTCCTGCGTGAAGGGCCCGTCGGGGGTCGATATGCAGGAGAGCATCACCTTCCGTTACGGCGACGGCCGCATGGCCGTACTCTCCGCCACGGCCTGCTGTGCCACCGACCGGCAGGGCATCGTCTCGGGCGATGGGGGCTACCTGGTGGTGGACAACATCAACGACTCCTGCACGGCCGAGGTCTACGACACCTCCCACCGGCTTGTCGCGCGGCATGTCTGCCCGCCGAAGTTGACCGGTTTCGAGTACGAGGTGGCGTCGGCGGTCGAGGCGATCCGCGCCGGGCGCTGCGAACCGCGCGAGATGCCGCACGCCGAGACGCTGCGGGTCATGCGCCTGCTCGACTCCCTGCGTGCCGCCTGGGGCGTGCGTTATCCGCAGGACGGTCTGGAACACCTCTCCACGCTCGGCCTCTGACGCAGGATCGGCCGCAAGGTTTTGGCGCCGCACCCCGTAAGGGAGTGCGGCGCTTTTCGTCGGAAGGACTGGCTCAGAAGGTGTAACCCACTTCGAGGTAGGCGTAGCGCCCCAGGTAGGAGGTCGTCGAGGTGAGGATGTAGTAGGTGTTGAACAGCGTGGCGGTGGCGTCCGGCCGGTTGATCAGATCGACGGCCCCGACCGAAAGGCTCAGCCGGTTCTCCTTTCCGAACTTGCGTCCGGCAGCCAGGTTCAGGAGGACGTTGTGTGTCGTCAGTTCGTGCGAGCGGCTGTTGCAGTAGAACTCGTAGCGGACGCCGATCTGTCCGAAATATTTTCCCAGACGCAGGTCGATGTTGCCGATGAGCTGCTCGCGCAGGTCGCGCGTAGTGGCCTCCTGGGCCGTGTAGGAGCTCATTACGGTCGAGGAGGAGATGTCGAGCCGGATCTTCTCCGAAAAACCCGAGTTGAACCCCGCCGTGACCGAGAGCGAGTGGTTGCCCGAGCGGTAGAGCCGCTCGTCGAGGTAGTAGGGTGTCTGTCCGAAGTTGTAGGAGAGGCTGCCGCGGAGGGTCGAGCGGATCGGGGCGATCTGTTGTGAATAGAAGAACGATCCGCCGACGCGGTAGCACCCGCCGACATTGACCTGCGAGGAGAGCTGCGCTCCGGGCTGCGCCGTGTAGTCGTACTCGGGGAGGTAGGTCTCTTCGAGGAAGAGGCGGGTCCGCGAGGTGATGTAGTTGAACGTGTAGGAGCCGTAGAGCGTCACCGAGCAGTTGAGGGCCTTCTCGGCGTTGTTGAGCGACAGGGAGGCCGATCCCGACAGGTCGTTCGGCTGCCGCAGGCGGTCGTTGCCCGTGCGCAGCGAAAGGGGGTTGGTGGCGTCGAGCGTCTGGCGCAGCGCCTCGACGGGGATGGTCTGCGAGTAGGAGCCGATGTGGAGCGAGAAGTTGCGCCGCGGCGAACCGACCGAGAGGTCGAGCGTCGGGTTGAACTGCAGGAAGTGCCGCGGGAAGCGGTGCCGCTCGGGAAAACGCTCGCTGCGCACGATCTCGCTGGCCGAGAACTCGACCGATCCGAACAGGCGGAAGCGGTCGTCGTAGTAGCCGCCTCCCGAGCGTACCGTGTGGCGGCGGGTGTCGGTCGTGTAGTCGTAGCTGTTCACCGTATCGACGACCCCCTGCGGGTCGTTCAGGTAGTCGCGGGCGCGCTGCCGCGAGCGGTTGTGCTCGCGGGCGAAGTGGTAGGAGAGGTGGATCTGGCCGTGTTCGCCCAGCCGGTAGCGGTAGGCTGCCGAGGCGTTGATGTTGCAGCGGGTCCCCTCGCCGTCGTTGTGCAGCCGAAGGCGCAGCCCGGGGGTCGAGGCCAGCGTGTCGGTCTGCCGGCCGTCGCTGTCGCCCGAAGAGTAGTTCACGCCGGCCGAGAGGTTCATCGACGAGCGGGGCGAGAGGCGGAAATCGTATCCGGCATTGAGTGCGGCGTCGATGTTGCGGCGGTCGTTGTCCGTGTGCATGTCGGTCAGGGTCTGCTCCTCGTCGATGCGGCGCAGGGTCCGGCTCCCGCTGCGGGAGTCGAAGCCGCTGAAGCGGGCGTTGGCGCTGGCGAAGAAGGAGTTCTGCCTGCGGCGGATGACGGTCATGTTGCGGATGCCTACCCCGAGCGAGCCGGAGCGCGACGTGCTGCGGCTCTCGTCGCTGCGGAGCGTGTACTCGTCGGTGGGAAAGTAGTCGCTCAGCGAACTGTCGAGCGAACTGCTCCGCTCGCGGGTGAAGTCCACGGCACTCATCATCGAGGTCGAGTCGCCGCGGCGGAGCGTATGTTCCAGGGAGGCGTGGGTACGCTGCTGCGGGGTGATCCGCGAAGTGAATGCCGCATTCTCCTTCTGCCCGTCGTCCTTCGAGTTGTGCAGGTCGAGACGCAGGTTGCCCCGCTCGCTGTTGCGGTAGAGCGAGGCCGACTCGGTGTGGCGGATCTCGTGCCGCCCGGAGTAGTCCTCCTCGAGGCTGGCGCCGAGCGTCGCCCCGAGCGATCCGCCCCGCAGGACGGCGCGCTTGGATTTCGTCTCGATGTTCATCACCTTCTCCTTCCCGGCGGCGATGTCGTTCGTCCGCCGGGCCTCGGGCGAGGTCTCCTCGTAGATGCGCACGTGCTTCACGTCCGAGGCCTCGAGGTCGGTGAGCACGTGCTGCGTGGCCTCTCCGAAGAGGTCGCGGCCGTCGATGAGCACGCGCTTGACCTCCTTGCCGTTGGCATAGATCTTCTCGTTGCGGATCTCGACGCCGGGCAGCTGCCGGACGAGTTCGCCGAAGCGGTCATCGGCCAGCGTCTTGAAGGCGCCGGCGTCGTAGACCGTCGTATCGCCCCGGAAGACCATCGCCACCCGCTTGCCGACCACCACCACCTGTGCGATCGCCTGCGGGTCCACCTCCATCCGGACGGGAACCGTGTAGCGGAATTCGTCGGGGGCGTAGCGTTTGCGGAAGTTCCGGTAGCCGACGTAGGAGACCTCCAGATCGACCGAGTCGCGGAAGATGCGGTCGCATGCGTAGGCGGCGACCACCTCGCGGTAGTAGTCCCGCTTGGCGGTGGTTCCCTGCAGCGTGTCGCCACGGCTTGCGATGCGGACCGTGGCGCCGATGAGCGGATCGCCCGTCTTCCCGTCCTCGACCACCACCAGGGCCCTGTTGCTGCGGGGACCGAAATACTGGGGCCCGCCGCCGTGCGAGGTGCGGGCACGGGGCGCTCCGGGCAGCACGACAAGCAGTGCGAGCAGCAGCGGGACGAGGCGGTTCAACGGCGGGACGGTTTGCGCGAAGATAGTGATTTTTTCGTATATTTGTCCATCCGCCTCTCCGGAAAGGGCGAGGTGGGAAGACGCCCCGAAAAGAATGAAGCAAAAGGAAATCTTCACCTTCCGCGATGCCGAGAAGCAGGCGGGTCCCGTGGCCTTCTCGACGATGGTCAAGCCTGCAGGCTCGGCCTGCAACCTCGACTGTCACTACTGCTATTATCTGGACAAGGCCGTGCAGTACGGCGGACGCCAGGCCGTGATGCCGGACGACCTGCTCGAGTGCTACATCCGCCAGTACATCGAGGCCAACGAGGTGCCGACGGTAACCTTCTGCTGGCACGGGGGCGAGCCGTTGCTGCTCGGGCTCGACTTCTACCGGAAGGCAATGGCCCTCCAGGAAAAATACGCCGGTGGCAAGCGCATCGAGAACACGCTGCAGACCAACGGCATGCTGGTCGATGAGGCGTGGTGCGAGCTCTTTGCCGCGAACAACTTTCTGGTGGGCCTCTCGCTCGACGGCCCGCAGGAGATCCACGACGCCTTCCGTGTGACGAAGGGCGGGCGGCCGACCTTCGAGCGGGTGATGCGCACGGTAGAGCTTTTCCGTCGGGGCAGTGTAGAGTTCAATACGCTCAGCGTCGTGAACCGCCTTTCGGAGGGACGCGGTGCGGAGATCTACCGTTTCTTCCGCGATACGATGCGGAGCCGCTACATGCAGTTCCTGCCGGCCGTGGAACATGTGGTCGATGTCGCGGGGCTCCACCGCCCGCTGATCGTCTCGCCCGAACGCGAGGGGGCGCGGCTGGCCGAGTGGTCCGTGACGGCCGATGGGTACGGGCGTTTCCTCTGCGACGTGTTTGACGAGTGGGTCGTTGCCGACGTGGGCCAGTATTTCGTACAGATGTTCGATGCGACGCTGGCCCAGTGGTGCGGCGTACAGCCGGGGGTCTGCTCGATGGGCGAGACGTGCGGCGATGCGTTGGTCGTCGAGCACAACGGCGACGTCTATTCGTGCGACCACTTCGTCTATCCCGAATACCTGCTGGGCAACATCCGCGAGACGCCGCTCGCGGAGATCTACCGCTCGCGGCGGCGCATCGAGTTCGGGCTTGCCAAACGCAACGCCCTGCCGGCCGAATGCCTGCGCTGCGACTACTATTTCGCCTGCCGGGGCGAGTGCCCGAAGCACCGCTTCGAAACGGGGCGCGACGGCTGCCGCAAGAATTCGCTCTGTGCGGGCCTCAGACGCTATTTCCAGCACGTGCATCCCTACATGGACCGGATGCAGGAGCTGATTGCCCGGGAACAGTCGCCCGCATGGGTCATCCCCTTCGCCCGCAAGCGCATGGGGCTGATGTGACCTCTCCGGGTGCGGGTCGGACAGTCCTGTGGCGGATAACCGCCCGGAACACGAAACGAGGGGCTCCCCTGCGGGATACCCCTCGTTCTACTTTGCAGGCCCTGTAAGCCGGGTTCTGTCCCCGGAGCGGACTCCGGGGCTCTGTCATTTATCTACGACGGCAGTCACCTGCCGCCTCAAGCAACCTACCCCCCGACATCGGACGAGCCATCCTTGATTGCCGGTATACACGGTCTTGCAACCCACGGGACGTACGGCCGGATGACATTGCTGCCTCCGCGGTGGGCTCTTACCCCGCCTTTTCACCCTTACCCGCCGTCCGGAGCCGGCGACCTGCGGCATCGCACGGATCCCGTCGTGTCCCGAATCTTCCGCCGGCGGGCGGTCATTCTCTGTTACGCTCCCACAACCTCACGGCTGTCAAGTCGTTAGCTTGCGTGGCGCTCTGTGTTGCCCGGACTTTCCTCCCCCGGCTTGCGCCGGCGGCGACAGAGCGGACCTGCGCTGCAAAGATACGAAAAATTTTCCGCGAGGCCCCGGCCTCCGGTGATTTTTTGCTGCGCTCCGCAGCGGACGGGCGCAGACGGCGGTCAGAGGATACGCTTGACCCAGCGGAAGAAGCGGTAGGGCATGTAGCGGAAAGGCGGATCGATCCAGGTCGGGGTGGTCACCGTGGCCCGGCGGTGCGAGAAGGCGTCGAAGCTGTCGCGGCCGTGGTAGCGGCCCATGCCCGAGTTGCCCACTCCGCCGAAGGGGATCTGCTCGTTGGCGATGTGCATGATCGTGTCGTTGAGGCAGGCGCCGCCCGACGAGGTGTGCAGCAGCACGTCGCGGCCTGTCCGCTCGGGCCCGAAGTAGTAGAGCGCCAGCGGCTTTTCACGCGAGGTGACGAAATCGACGGCCTGCTGCGCCGTGTCGAACGGAATGACCGGCAGTACGGGCCCGAAAATCTCCTCCCGCATGACCGGAGCGTCGGGATCGACCTCCGCGAGCAGCGTCGGTTCGATGTAGCGCTCCGAGCGGTCGGTGCGCCCGCCTGTGAGAATCTTTCCCTGGCGGAGGTAGCCGGCCACGCGGTCGAAAGCCCGGTCATTGACCAGGCGGACGTAGTGGCGGCTGCGCTGCGGGTCGTCGCCGTGCAGCTGCCTGATGGCCCGGGCGTAGGCTGCAGGGAACTCCTCGAGGAGCGAGCGGTGGAGCAGCAGGTAGTCGGGGGCGATGCAGGTCTGCCCGGCATTGAGCGTCTTGCCCCAGGCGATGCGGCGTGCGGCGATCCCGATATCGGCGCCGCGGTCCACAATGCAGGGGCTCTTGCCGCCCAGCTCCAGGACGACGGGGGTCAGGTGGTGTGCGGCCGCCTCCATGACGATGCGCCCCAGTTCGGGGCTCCCGGTGAAGAAGATCAGGTCCCAGCGTTCGCGGAGCAGGAGCGTATTGACATCGCGGTGGCCCTGTACGACGGCGACATACTCCTCGTCGTAGATCTGGGCGATCATCCGTGCAAGGGTGTCGGCCACGTGCGGGGTGTAGGGCGAGGGTTTGAGCACGGCGGTGCATCCGGCCGAAATGGCCCCCACCAGGGGGTTGAGCAGCAACTGCACGGGGTAGTTCCACGGGGCGACGATGAGTGCCGTGCCGAGCGGTTCGGAGAGGATGCGGCTCGACGAGGGCTGCAGCTTGAGCGGCGTCGGCCGGTGCTCGGGACGCATCCAGCGCCCGAGGTGGCGCAGGTGGTGTCGCACCTCGCCCCGCACGATGCTCAGCTCGGTGAGGTAGGCCTCTTCGGGCGATTTGTGCAGGTCCAGCCACAGCGCCTCACACAGTGCCCCCTCCCACTGCACGAGCGCCTGCTCCAGGCGGCGGAGCATCGTGCGGCGGAAACCGGCCGGGAGGGTGGCTCCCGTGCGGAAATAGGCATTCTGGGCCGCGCGGATTGCGGCGATGCGGTCTGAGGAGGTGCTTGCGGGTGTCATGGCGCTTCGGTTTATCGGTTGGATGTGTGGTCGGGGGTGCGTCGTCCGGTGAAGTGGTCCATCGTGCGGTAGATCCCCATCGCGTTGCCGACCAGGGCGTCGAACAGCTTGTCGGGCAGCAGTCCCTGGACCAGACGGATGAAGTGGAATCCCCACGGCAGACCGCGGAAGGTACGGTTGCGCTCGACGGCACGCACGATGCGGCGGGCCGTCTTCTCGGGATCGAGGATCGGCACCAGACGCGAACGGACGCCGGCGAACATGCCCGTGGCGATGTAGTAGGGGGCTACGGTGGTGACATGCACTCCGCTGCGGGCCTCCTGCAGCTCGATGCGCAGGGAGTCCGACCACCCGATGACGGCCCACTTGCTTGCTGCGTAGACCGACATGCGGGGATTGGAGATCATCCCGGCGGCCGAGGCGATGTTGCAGATGTGCCCCTCGTTGCGCTCCAGCATGCCGGGCAGGGCCTGCAGCGTGAGGTACATCGGGGCCGTGGCATTGACGGCCATCGTGCGTTCGATCTCTTCGGGGGTCTGGCGGTCGAAGGTCTTGTTGCCGGTGATGATGCCGGCGCAGTTGATGAGGATCTCCACCGGACCGCATTCGGCTGTTGTGCGGGCGAAGGTCTCCTCGACCTGCCGGCGGTCCGAGACGTCCGCGCGGTAACCCGCCGTCCGTTCCGGGGCGGCGTAGGCCGCCAGCGAGGCGGCGATGTTGCGCTCGTCGATGTCCCATACGACGACCTTGCGAGCACCCCGTTCGAGCGCCAGCCGGCCCATGATCCGGCCGATGCCCGAGCCTCCGCCGGTGATCAGCACGCATTTGTCCTTGAATCGGGTCATATTCTTGTTCGGTTTCGTGTCGGGTTCCGGGCGCATTCGGCCCCTGCCGGGCGGTTACCTCTTCTCGCGGAAGATGTTCAGGTGGGCCAGCAGCGGGTTGCGGCGCGGCAGGAGCAGGAATTCGGCCAGCAACAGCACGAGGGCGGCGATGAGCAGATACTGGTACTGCTCGTTGAACTCCTCGAAGCGCAGGGTCGAGAGCTCCGCCTGCTCCATCGAATTGATCTCCTTGACGATCTCGTCGAGACCGATATCCTGCTTCGTGGCGCGGACGTAGGCTCCGCCGGTCGTCTCGGCGATCTGGGCGAGCATCTGCTCGTTGAGCTTCGAGACGACCATTTCGCCCTGCTCGTCCTTGATGAACTCTCCGTCGATCTGGATCGGGGCCCCCTCGGGCGTGCCGATGCCGATCGTGTAGATGCGGATGCCCTGTTTGGCAGCCCGTTCGGCCACGGCCAGGGCGTCGTCCTCGTGATTTTCGCCGTCGGTGATGAGGATCACCACGCGGCCGTGCGGCTGCTCCGTGTCGCCCGAGAAGGAGAGCAGCGCCTGTTCGAGCGCCTTGCCGACAGCCGTGCCCTGCACCGAAACCAGCGAGGGGTCGATGCGGCGGGCGAAGGCCCGGGCCATGCGGTAGTCCGAGGTGATGGGCAGCTGCACCTTCGGCTCGCCGGCGAAGACGATCAGACCCACGCGGTCCTGCTTGAGCCCGTCGAAGAGCTTGCCGATGGCGTATTTGGTCCGCTCGAGGCGGTTGGGCTTGAAATCTTCGGCGAGCATCGAGTTCGAGACATCAACCACCAGCATCATCTCGATGCCCTGGGCCTTCTCCTCGCGGAGTTTCGACCCGAACTGCGGGCGGGCCGCCGCCAGTGCGATCAGCAGCACGGCCGCGGCGAAGAGCAGGAACTTGATGACCACGCGGCCGTTCGAGACTTCGGGCATCAGCCCGTCGAGCACCTCCGGGCGGCCGAAGCGGGCCAGCCGCCTGCGGCGGTTGCGCATGGCCAGCCAGAAGAGGGCCGCGAGCACCGGAAGGGCGGCGAGCAGCCAGAGGTATTGCGGATTGGCAAATCGGAACATGTGCGTAGTGCGTTTTTTACGGTATTCGTTTCAGCACGAGGTTCGCGAGGAGGAACTCGGCCAACAGCAGCCCCAGCGCCGCGAGCACCCACGCAAGGAACTGCTCGTGGTAGGAGAGGTGCTCGGTGACCTCGACCTTGCTCTTCTCGAGCTGGTTGATCTCGTCGTAGATGGCCTTGAGCTTGGCGTTGTCCGTGGCGCGGAAATAGCGGCCTCCGGTCATCTCGGCCATGGCCGTGAGGGTCTTCTCGTCGATCTCGACCTTCTGCTTGACGAAGGTGATGTTGCCGAACATGTCCACGGCCGGATAGGGGGCCATCCCCTCGGTACCCACGCCGATCGTGTAGACGCGGATGTTCTGCGCCTTGGCGATCTCGGCGGCGGTGATCGGGGTGATCTCGCCGCGGTTGTTCACGCCGTCGGTGAGCAGGATGACGACCTTCGACTTGGCATCGCTTTCGCGCAGGCGGTTGATGGCCGTGGCCAGTCCGTTGCCGATGGCCGTGCCGCTGTCGTCGATCAGGCCGCTGCGGATCTGCGCGAGCAGCGTCTGCAGGGTGCTCTGATCGGTGGTCAGGGGGCTCTGCGTGAAGGCTTCGGCGGCAAAGGCCACCAGTCCGATGCGGTCGCCGTAACGGTCGGAGATGAACGATCCGGCCACCTCCTTGGCCGCCGTGATGCGGTCGGGCTCGAAGTCGCGGGCCAGCATCGAAGCCGAGACGTCGATGGCCAGCATGATGTCGATGCCTTCGGAGGAGGTGCGTACGTTCTGTTCGATCTGCTGCGGCCGGGCCAGTGCGACGACGAGCAGCCCGAAGGCGGCGGCCCGCAATGCGAAGGGCAGGTGGCGCAGGTAGTAGCGCACGCTCTTCGGGGCGCGTGCGACGCCCTCGACGGTCGAGATCTGGATGGCTGCGCCGCCCTGCATCGTCCGCCAGACGTAGTAGGCGATCATCGGTGCGAGCAGCGTCAGCAGCCACAGATAATGGGGTGATGCGAAATGCATGGTCGTGTCGTTTTACCAGTTTTTCTTGCCGCGGACCACGACGCCCTGGCGCTTCTCCTTGAGCTTCTCCTGCGTCTTGTCCTCCTGGGCCTGGATGGCGTCGAGCATCTGCTCCTGCTCCTGAGGCGAGATGCCCGAAGGGGTGGGCTGTCCCTCTCCGTCGCCCTTGTCGCCCTGGCTGTTATCGGGCTTCGCGGGCTGCTGCTGCGGGTCGCCGTCCTGCTTCTTGTCCGGATTGTTGTCGCCCTGCTGCTGCTTGTTGTCGCCCTGCTGCGGGTTTTGCTGCCCCTGGCCGTTCTGGTTCTGCTGGTTCTGATCCTGATTCTGGTCCTGGTTCTGCTGGTCGTTGCCACCGCCGCCGTCCTTGTTCTGGTCGTCGAGCAGCCTCTTGGTGTAGGCATAGTTGTACTTGGTCTCCATGTCGGAGGGGTTGAGCCGCAGCGACTGCTTGTAGCTTTCGAGCGCCTCCTTGTACTTCTTCTGCTTGAACTGGGCATTGCCGAGGTTGTAGTAGGTCTCGGCCAGCTCGTTGTCCGTGCGCAGCGTGTCGGCCGTGGCCCGGAGGATGGTCTGTTCGGCGGTGTCGAACCGTTCGGCCTTGTAGAGGGCGTTGCCGAGGTTGTAGGTGGCCTCGAAGGATTCGGGGGCCGCCTTCAGTGCTTCCTCGTAGCGTTTGATCGCCTCCCCGTACTCTCCCTTGTTGTATTGCCGGTTGCCCTTGCGCACCAGCGACCGTTCGGGCATCTGCTGGGCCGTCGCTTCCGTGGCTGCAAGGAGGACGAGGAGTATGCAAAGCATTCTGTACATCGTTCTTGCCGTTTTAGGGTTGCGTCGGGTCGGGACCCTCGGCGGGAGCATCCTCCTCGACGAGCTTGGTCTCCTCGACGAAATAGTAGGCCTTCAGGTAGCAGGCCTCGTTCTCTTCGGCCTCGGGGGCCGCCTTGGCGAACTTCACCAGGTCGGCCACGCGGAGGATCGCCGTGAGGTCCATGCGGGCCTTGTCGGGCAGTTCGACGGGCTGCATCGCCGCGATGATCTCGTCGGAGGTCATCTCCATGGCGCCTATCTCCCAGCGGGCCGCAATGTAGGTGCGCAGGATGTCGGTGATGCCCGAGTAGTACTGCTTGTGGCGGTTGTTCTGCCAGAGTTTCTGGTTGTGCAGCGCCTCGAGGGCCTGGATGGCCGCGACGTGCGGCGGCAGGGGCGGGGCCGGGCGGAAGAGGTCGCCGATTCGTTTGCCGCGGCTGCGGAGCCACCGCACGAGCCCCCAGGCTGCGGCTGCAAGGAGCAGCAGCGCCGCGGCGCCCCAGATGAGGTAGGTGCGGATTTCGCCCAGCCGGAACGGCAGGTTGTGCAGGTCCTTCACGTCGTAGATCGACTGAGAGGTGGAGTCGATCTCGAAGGTCCCGACCTTCAGATAGATCGAGTCGCGGCTCGACAGCGTGTCGAGGATGTTCTTGTCGGCGTAGAGCACGTGGGCCGTGCCGAGGTTGTAGTGTCCCTCGTCGAAGGCGGCCAGGCGGTAGCGCTTGCGGAGCTTCAGGTGGCGTCCGTCGCGCTCGAGCGTATCGACCGGCAGGCTCTCGACCAGTTCGATCTGCCCCTTCGGGTCCTCGAACTCGGGGAACTCGACCACCTGCACCAGATCCTTCTCGACGTCGATGACGTAGTCGAACCGGTCGCCGATGGCGATGCTGTCCGGTTCAACGTGCGCCGTGACCCGCGGCGTCTGCTGCGCCGCGGCCGTTGCGCCCGCCAGCAGGAGGAGCGCTATGGCAAAGAGTCGTTTCATCGCTGTTTGAAGAGTTTCATCAGTTCGGCCACGTAGTCGCCGTCGGTCGATATGGTGGCCGTGTCGATGCGGTTGTGTTTGAGCGTGGCCTCGATCTCGGCGCTGCGCTGCCGCCACGATTCGGCGTAGTGGTCGCGCACGGCGCGCGACGAGGTATCGACCCACACCTTGCGGCCCGTTTCGGCGTCGCGCAGCTCGACGATCCCCACGTCGGGGAGCTCCGTCTCGCGGGGGTCATAGACGCGGATGCCCACCAGGTCGTGGCGGCCTCCGGCGATCTTCAGCGCGTCGTCGAGGGCCGAGCGGTCCTGCGACGAGTCCATGAAGTCCGAGAGGATAAAGGTCGTGCACCGCTTCTTGTTCACGTTGGTCAGGAAACGGACGGGCTCGGAGAGCTTCGTTCCGGTCGATTCGGGCCGGAAGCCGATGAGCTCGCGGATGATCATCAGGATGTGGCTGCGCCCCTTCTTCGGGGGGATGAACTTCTCGACCTTGTCCGAGAAGAAGATGCAGCCCACCTTGTCGTTGTTCTGCGCGGCCGAGAAGGCCAGCACGGCGGCGATTTCGGTGATGATGTTCTTCTTGAGCCTTTCGGTCGAACCGAACATGCGCGATCCCGAGACATCGACGACGAGCATCATCGTCAGCTCGCGCTCCTCCTCGTAGACCTTGATGTGGGGCTTGCGCGAGCGTGCCGTGACGTTCCAGTCGATGTCGCGCACGTCGTCGCCGGCACGGTACTCCCTCA
>OLXG01000511.1_pt1 | contig 15434 bp, 18 predicted proteins | sample 1673861 | NCBI WGS metagenome assembly OLXG01 (sample SAMEA103958130, study PRJEB25191) | human gut metagenome | biome: human-associated habitat [ENVO:00009003]; feature: intestine environment [ENVO:2100002]; material: feces | place: Germany | collected 2013/2015
AACTATATCGTCACACGATATAATGTGCTCACGATATATCGGAACGCGATATAAAAACTTTCGATCGAAACGGAGAGGTATCGAAACGATGGAAGCCATGGCCCTGACCGAGTCCACCTATTACATTCTGCTTGCTCTTTATCATCCGCAGCATGGATACGGCATCATGCAGCAGACCGAGCAGCTTTCCGGCTGGCGGGTACACCTTGCCGCAGGGACATTGTATGGAGCGCTGAACTCCCTGTGCGAAAAAGGATGGATCCGACAGCTGCCCGTGGAACGTGGGAGCCGCAAAAAAGAGTATCAGTTGACCGCGGAAGGACTTGCAGTCCTGAAGCACGAGCTTGCCAGGCTGCAGCAGCTGGTTGCAAACGGCGAAAGCATCCTGAAGGAGGAATGACCATGAACACGCGCAAAACCATCCATAAAGTCTATCTGGCATGGGATTTCAAGAAGGAAGAACTCTGGCTCAACGAAATGGCGGCGGAAGGCTGGGCTTTGGAGCATGCAGCGTTTTGCTCGTACACCTTTGTGCGCTGTGAGCCTGGCGAATACATCATCCGCATGGAGATGAATGCAGACCGGGACTATCGCAGCTTTGTGGAAGAAACCGGTGCAGAATATGTCGGCGGCTGTGTGAACTGGATCTATTTCCGCCGCAAAGCCGAGCTCGGGTCGTTTGACCTGTTTTCGGACATAGATTCCCGCATTGCGCATCTTGCACGCATCGGTAAATCGCTCTGGCTGATCTGCCTTGCCAATCTGATCATCGGTGTTGTCAATATCACAGACGGGCAGACGTTTTCCATTGTAAATCTGCTGTGCAGCGTTCTGCTGGCCTATGGTCTGGGCCGCATCCATGGGATGAATGCATCCCTTGAAGAAGAGCGTGCCCTGCACGAATAAACCTTGTCAAGCCTTTTGTGCCACAACCGCATAGAAAAACAAAATGTATCTTTGGGTAAAACAGCAATAGCAAACGTTTCTCCTGCGTGATACAATAGCAAGCGTTGCGTGCCCTGCCGCCGCAGCAAAAAGATTGAAGGAGAAATGAACGATGGAACAATGCTATCTGATGCCCGGACAGGAACGCTGCGAACGATTCAAGGACGCAAACGGTGTTCCGCGTGTTCACTACTCCTACCGTTCCCTGCACGGTGCCTTTTTTGACTGCGAGAGCCGCAGCCTGGAGGAAGCCCAGCATCTGTGTGAGGACTGGCTGGTCGGCCAGGACCGATGCTACCGCAACTGATCCCATAAAAAAGCAAGCGCCTCTGTTTCATGGATGGTCACTCCATCCGGAGCAGAGGCGCTTTTTGTTGTTAGTTCCACAGCTGTGCGCAGACAAGCTCCAGCACACTGCCCGCAATACAGCGGGATTTATCCGAGATCAGGAAACAGTTGGAAAGCTCTTCCCGGCGGGGGTCCACATCAGCCACCTTGAACCCCGGAGTGACCGGGTAGCCGCTGCGCAGCAGACCGCGCAGGATGCCGCCGATCTGTGTGGTGACCGGGATGGATTTGCCTTCCGACGTCCGGATCTGTGCGATGATCTCCCCTGCTTCCACCAGGTCACCGATCTTTCGCACATCCTGAAAGATGCCTTCCGTCTGCGCATGGATGACCCGCTCCTTGCCATAACCGCCGATGACACCCGGAATACCAGTGTTCGGGGTGGCAGCGCCCTCCCGGATGATACGGCCCAGCCGATGGCCGCGCTTCGTCTCGACCACGGCATCCACATCCTGTCCGGCTGTAAATCCGGGGCCAAGGGCGATGGTCAGCGGTGCCATATCACGGGTGGTGCCAAGGTTCTTCTTGGCCAGAATGGCATCCACCAATACATCCGGCTTTGCTTGTGCCACGCAGCTGCCTGCCGGGTCGATGAGGACGGGCACCGCATTCTGTGCCCAGACGGTCGGAGCCTGTTCCAGTGTGTCGATACGAACAGCCCTCAGGCCCTCTACCGTTGTTTCACCTTCGTACACAGCTTCGCAGAGCGACACCTGCCGCCGGATAGCCGCCGGGTGAGCGGTTTCCAGTACAAGCACCCGCAGCCCAGCGGACCACAAACGATGGATGGTGCCGGTAGCAAGGTCGCCGCCGCCGCGCACCAGGATCAAGGCATCCTGTTTCATTCGATGGATCCTCCTTCCGGAATGATTTCCAGCAGAAGCTCCATGGAACCACCGCAGGCCGCAACCGCGGCATCTTCGTTTTTGCCGTCGGCCGAAAATGTAACCGTCTGCACCGATGCTGTATGCCCGGCCAGCATTTCAGCAGCGGCCTGCCGAGTACGGTATTCCATGATGCCGCCGCCCACACTGCCCACAGTCGTGCCATCGGGCAGGAGCAGCATTTTGGAGCCGACCTCCCGCGGGGTGGAGCCGTGCCGTGCAATGATCGTCGCCAGCACTGCAGGCTGGCCGTTCTGTGCGGCCTGCTCCATCGCCGCCAGAAGCGCCGGAGCAAAGCCCTCGGTCTGAGGGCGGGCGTTTTTCACTTCCACGATCTGCGCCAGAATGGACAGCGCGATCTCTTCGGCTGTTTTGGCCCCGATGGCAAGTCCGATGGGGGCCTGCACAGCTTCCACCCTTGCAGCATCCGCCCCGGCTTCCAGCAGCTGTCGCCGTACCAGTGCGGCCCGGCCCCGGCTGCCCATCATGCCAACGTAAGCCGCCGGTTTCTGCAAGATCTGCTCCAGGCAGGCCACATCAAAGGCATGGGCGCGGGTCACGACCACAAAGTAGGTCTCTGCCCCGCCGGGCACCTGCTCCAGTGCCTGTGCAAACGGTAAGCAGAGGACCGTGTCCGCACCGGCATCCCGCAGGTCCTGCGCATATTCCGCGCGGTCCTCCATAGCAAGCACCGGCAGGCCCAGCAGTTTTGCCAGCCGTACCACCGATACCGCTACATGGCCGCCGCCGCAGACAACGATCTGCGGCACCGCACCGAATCGTTCCACAAACACCCGCGTGCCGTCCAGTTCCAGAAACCCGGTGGCTGTGCATTCCTGCAAACGGGAAAGGCTGCGCTGCAATACGCCGCTGCTGTGGGTCTGCCACACCGGGCGCCCGCCGCGCAGCAGCATCCGGCTACCGGCCTCCGGTCCATCCAGCACCGCTGCAAGGGTACAGTCTCCGGTGACCTGCCCTTTCTGCAGGGCATCAACCAATGCGCTCATAAAATGTTCTCCTGTTCGTCATTGCTCCACCTGCGACACCGCGTCGTAAGCCGCCGGGTCCAGCAGGCTGTTCCAGTGTTCCCAATCCTCCGGCGTCATGCGCCAGGCAAGGCCGCACCCGGCGGAGATCTCCCGTGGGAGCGGGATCAGCCGCCCGGGGATCTGTGCCGTGGCGCAGTGCTTCTCCCAGGCCATGGCTTCCACCGTTGTGCGGAAGGAGAGCACGATATAGGTCTTTTTTGTGCGCATTTACAGCTCCTGTGCCAGCTCCCGCACGGCCTGTGCAGCGTGCAGAGCTTCTTCCATGGTATTGCTGTGTGAAAAGCTGAACCGTACCACGCCCTGTTCCACCGTGCCAAGCGCCTTGTGCATCAGCGGGGCGCAATGTGCTCCGGCCCGCACACAGATGCCGTAGTCCTCCCACAGGATATCGGCCACCCGGGCAGAGTCCTCGTCTCCGATATTCAGGGAGACGATGGGCGCACGCAGAGCGGTCTCAATGTCGCCGTATACAGTCACGCCCGGCATACCGCATACTTCTTCGTAAAAACAGCGAGCCAGTGCAGCTTCGCGGGCGGCCAGCGTTTCCACGCCCTGTGTCAGAAGCCATTGTACTCCGGCGCAAAGCCCGGCAAGGCCGTGCACGTTCAGGGTGCCGGCTTCCAGTGCGGTGGGCATCTGGGCGGGATGCTGCTCGTCATAGCTGTGCACGCCGCTGCCGCCCACTACAAGGGGCGCGATCTGCACACCCGGACGCACATACAGCCCGCCGGTGCCCTGCGGCCCCAGTAAAGCCTTGTGCCCGGTGAAGCACAGCACATCCACACCCAGTGCCTGTACGTCGATGGACTGGGCTCCGGCCGTCTGCGCGGCATCCACGATCAGCAGCAAGCCGTGCCGGTGCGCAAAGGCCGCAGCCTTTGCAAGATCGGTACAGTTGCCGGTCACATTGGACGCTCCGGTCACGACCAGCGCTCTGGTGTTTGGGCGCACAAGCTCTTCCCATTTTTCATATTGCAGGCGGCCTTTGGCGTCTACCCCGGCAAAGCTGAGCTGGCCCCCCTGTGTCCGCAGCCGGTACAGCGGCCGCAGGACCGAATTATGCTCACACACGGTGGTGATGACATGATCCCCCGGCCCCAGCAGCCCGCACAGGGCGGTGTTCAACGCGCCGGTGGCGTTGGCCGTAAAGGCAATGCAGGCAGGGTCCGGCGCGTGGAAAAGCTCTGCCAGCGCTTCCCGTGCGGCATACACCAGCCGGGAAGCATGCAGGGTCGGCTCATGGGCACCACGGCCGGGATTGCCTGCGGTGTGCAGGGCGTCCAGAATGGCGGTGTCCACTTCCTGCGGTTTGTACAGCGTGGTGGCAGCATTGTCCAGATAGATCACGGCTTGACCACGTTCCCGGCATGGGTCAGCTTTTCCACGATGGCATACATGTTCGTCACGCTGCCTACGGCCAGCTTCTCGGTCAGGCCGTAATAGTTCAGGCAGGTGCCGCAGGTCATGATCTCCACACCTTCCGATTCCAGCGTCTTGAGGTCCTCCAGCATGGGAGAGCCCTCACAGGTCAGGGATGCACCGCCGTTATAGAACAGAACCGTCTTGGGCAGCTTGTCCTGCTGCGTCAGGGCAAACACGAACGCCTTGAGCAGGGTCTTGCCCAGCTCCTCGGCCCCGGTACCCATAGTGTTTGCGCCAATGGCCACCACGGTATCCGTGCGGGCGTCCGGCATGCAGACGGCCGGGGTCTCTTCAGCCGCCGGGGCCTCCCCGATGGTGAACAGCACTCGGTATTCCCGTTCGGCCAGCTTTTCGGCGCTGTACTGATAACCCTTTTGCTGGGCCATCTTGGTCAGGTTCTGCACGGCGATCTCGTTGTCCACCAGAATTTCCACCTGACCAGCACCCTTCAGCTCCGAAATAGCGCGCTTGGCCTTGACGACCGGCAGCGGGCAGGCGTCTCCTCTTGCATCAACATGAGTCATAATCGTTTCTCCTTTCAGTAGGTCAGTATGTTACTGCGATCTCGGTTTCGGTTCGGGAAACGATCTCGCCCACGATCTTCGCGGGCAGACCAGCAGATTGCAGTTCCCTCTCCAGCGCGCTGGCCTCCACCGGGTCCACTGCCAGCAGCAGACCGCCGGAGGTCTGCGGGTCGAACAAGACTTCCTCCATGGCAAACGGAACGCCCTCAAACCGGACAAAAGGCCCTGTATGATTGCGGTTGCGCTGCCCGGCAGCGGTGTACAGGAAGTCATCCGCCGCCTTTTCCGCGCCCGGCAGCACCGGCACGGCGCGGGCGTTGATCTTGCAGGAAAGTTTCCCGCCCATCATCTCGTGCAGATGCCCCAGAAAACTGAAGCCGGTCACATCGGTGGCCGCGTGCACAGTATACCGGCGGCTGATCTCCGCAGCGGTCTTGTTCAGGGTTGTCATGGAACTGATGGCGGCTGCCATGTGTTCCGGGGCCGCCTCGCCCACACGGTTTGCGGTGCACAGCAGCCCCACACCCAGCGCTTTGGTCAGCAGCAGCTTGTCTCCCGGCTGGCCGGCATCGTTTGCGTACAGATGATGCGGGTCCACAAGGCCGGTCACCGACAGGCCGTATTTGACGCCGGTGTCTGCAATGGAATGACCTCCGGCCAGAATGCCCCCTGCTTCGGCTACCTTTTCGGCTCCGCCGCGCAGGATCTCACCCAAAACGTTCAGGTCCATATTTTCCGGGAAACACACCAGATTGAGGGCAGTTTTCACCTCGCCACCCATGGCATACACGTCGCTCAGGGCGTTGGCCGCTGCGATCTGCCCGAAGGTATAGGGGTCATCCACCATGGGTGGGAAAAAGTCCACCGTCTGCACCAGGGCCAGATCTTCTGTAACGCGGTAGACGGCGGCATCATCCCGGCTGTCATACCCCACCAGCAGATTCGGGTCCTTTTCGCCGCGGGGCAGCTTTTCCAGAATGCGGCTCAGCACACCGGCACCCAGCTTTGCCGTGCAGCCGCCCCCGGTACAGAATACGATTTTTTCATCCTTGCTCATGCACGTTCTCTCTCTTCAAATTGTGTCAGAACGCCGTTCACACGATAACGTTCCTGCAGAACACAGAGCGTCTGCTTCCCGAGCAGTTGGCGCTGCGGCGTATCTGCCTGATTGAGCACCGCATAAAAGGCCCTGCTGCCCACCCGTTTCCGGCCGCCCTGCTCACTTGCCAGCAGTTGAGCCAGAAGTTCCGGGGTCAGGCAGGCCTCCGGCGGAACGCCCAGCAGCATGCAGGCTTGTTCCAACCGGAAGCAGCATTCTTTCAAAGGGTGGCCCAGTGCGGAAAGCCCGGCCACCGCCAGTACGATGTCGCTTTGCGGCAGCAGAACAGGTTCCTGCTCCGCCGGGGCTTTGCACGGGAAATGCTTTGCACCGTCGGCTTCCAGAAACACGGCGTCTGCCTGTGCCATCCAGTGGGCAAGGTCTGCTTCCGGCGGTGCGGTCAACTTACCCTTGGGAGCCGGAGAGCCCACCACGGCATAAGAGCCGCGGGCCCAGAGTTCCTGTATTTCGGCGTCAGTCTTTGCCCAGAGCCAGTTTTCCGGGCGCAGGATGTGGGTGGTAGTGGACACCAGCACCCGCCAACCTTTCTGCGCGCAATGGCTGGCCATGGCATACAGCAGCGTTGTTTTTCCGCCGCCGCCCACCAGCGAGACCACATGGCCTTTTTCCGCCAGAAACGGAAACTGCTGTTCCCCGATCATTTGTGGTTTTCAGCGGCGGCCATGGCAATCTGCTCCGGAGTAATGGGCAGCTCATAGAAACGAGTGCCGATGGCGTTGTAAATGGCGTCTGAAATGGCCGGCAGCGGCGTGTTGATGACCACCTCACCGATGGATTTTGCACCAAACGGGCCGTTGGGCTCATAGCTGTTCTCAAACTCCACGTTGATTTTTCCGATGTCGATGCGGGTGGGGATCTTGTACTGGAACAGCGAGTTTTCTTCCGGGCAGCCCTTCCGGTCATAGGTAACATTCTCGGTCAGCGTCATACCGATGCCCTGCAGCAGGCCACCTTCCGCCTGCACACGGGTCAGGTTGGGGTTGATGGGCGTACCGCAGTCCACGCAGGCGTCAAATTCCAGCACCTTGACCTCGCCGGTCTCGGTGTCCACTTCCACTTCTGCGGCACCCACCATGTACGGCGGCGGCGACAGGGGCGAGGTGTGGGTCTCGGTGGCTTCCAGCGGGACCATATGGCCGAACTGAGACGCATAGGCGATTTCGGACAGGGTCTTTTTCGTTTCCGGGGCGGCGCTTTCAAACACTTCTTTGCCGTCAAACTCCACAGCATCTGCCGGGCAGCCCAGCAGCTCGGCACCCAGCTTGCAGATCTGTTCCCGCAGCTTCATGGCACACTTCTCAGTGGCCTTGCCGGTAACGTAGGTGGTACTGGATGCATAGGAACCGGAGTCATAGGGAGAGGTATCGGTGTCGGCACCAAATACCGCAATGTTGTCCAGCGGGCAGTCCAGCACTTCGGCGGCGATCTGCGCCAGCGTGGTGTCACAGCCGGTGCCCATATCCGCTGCACCGATGATCAGCGAGTAGAATCCATCATCGTTCAGCTTGAGGGTCGCACTGCCCACGTCCATGCCGGAAATACCGGATCCCTGCATGGCCATGCCCATGCCGACGGCGCGCACCTTGCCGTTGCCCAGATCACGGGCCGGGTATTTGTGCTCCCAGTCGATCATCTCCCGCACCTTGACAAGACAGCGGTCCAGCGCACAGCTGGTGTTCACGGCACCGTAGTAGGCAGGCATCACATCGCCCTCCTGCACCGTGTTCTTCAGGCGCAGGGCAAAGGGGTCCATGTTCAGCTTGTGGGCCAGCTCATTCACGGCAGATTCCACAGCAAACAGGCCCTGGGTCGCACCGTAGCCGCGGTAGGCACCGGCAGACATGTGGTTGGTATACACCACATCGCTGACAAAGCGGAACGCTTCGGCCTTACCGTACAGCGGGATGGATTTGTGGCCGGACAGACCCACCGTGGTGGGGCCGTGCTCGCCGTAGGCACCGGTGTTGGACAGCGTGTACAGGTCGATGCCCTTCACGATGCCGTCCTTCGTGGCACCCAGCCGGACATGCATCTCCATTTCGTGACGCGGAGAGGAGGCCGTCTGGCTTTCCACCCGGCTGAAAATGATCTTGGAGGGCTTTTTGGTTTTCCAGGTCACAAAGGCTGGGTATACCTCGCTGACCGCTGTCTGCTTGGCACCAAAGCCGCCGCCGATGCGGGGCTTGGCAACACGCACCATGGATGTGGGGATGTGCAGGGCATTGGCGATGTTGCGCCGCGCATGGAACACGATCTGGGTGGAGCTGAGCACGTTCAGCCGCCCATAAGTGTCAATGGAACAATAGGTGCGGAAGGTTTCCATCATGGCCTGCTGGCAGGCCTTGGTGTGGTAAACATGGTCGATCACCACATCGCACCCCGCCAGCACTGCGTCGATGTCTCCGGAGCCGCACTCATCGTGGGCACACAGGTTGCGCTTGTTGTCGGCTCCCACCGGGCACAGGGCCTCCCAGTTGTCCTCCGGGTGCACCAGAACCGGGTTGTCCTTGGCGGTGTGGAAGTCCAGCACCGGTTCCAGCACCTCATAGTCCACCTTGATAAGCTTCAGCGCTTTGTCCACGCATTTTTCGTCCTTACCGGCCACAATAGCCACCACATCACCCACGAAACGGACGTGGCGGTCGATGACCAGTCGGTCACGGGGGCTTGCCTCCGGGAAGGTCTGACCTGCCTGGGTGTAGCGGGGCGCATCCTGCGGCACATCCTCCCAGGTGAAGATGGCTTCAATGCCGGGCACCTTCTTGGCCACGGTCGTGTTGATCGTCCGGACCATGGCGTTTGCATGAGGCGAGCGCAGCAGCTTGACGATCAGGCAGTCCTGCGGGATCACATCATCCATATAGACCGGCTGGCCGGTGACCAGCTGCATGGCGTCCTTTTTGCGGAACGGTTTGTTGACCGTGTTCATTCAGCAGCCGCCTCCTTCTGTTTCTTCCAGTCCAGAAAATTCAGGATGCCGCGCAGCTGGCCTTCATAGCCGGAGCAGCGGCAGAGATTGCCGGAAAGATATTCTTTGATTTCTTCGGCAGACGGGTATGGATTTTCCCGGAACAGCGCCAGAGCATTCATGATAAAGCCCGGGTTGCAGAAGCCGCACTGCTCTGCGCCCTGATCGGCGATGAAGGCGCCGAATTCGGCAGCTTCTTCCTGCAGGCCCTCCAGCGTGGTCACCTTGTGACCGTCGGCGCGGGCGGCCAGCACAGAACAGGACAGCACCGGCTTGTCATCCAGAAAGACCGTGCACAAGCCGCAGTTGGAAGTTTCGCAGCCGCGCTTGACGCTCAGGCATCCATGTCTGCGAACAAAGTCGATGAGCAGCGTATCGGGAGCCACATCGTCCGAGACGCGCACTCCGTTCAGCATCAGATTGATCTGCATTTAGTTTCCCTCCTGTACGGCGCAGTTTTCCAGTTCTTCGGCTGCACGCCGCACCAGCACACCAGTCAGGTGGCGGCGGTATTCGGCGCTGCCGCGCATGTTGGAACCGGTGACCACCTGTTGTTGGATGGTTTCGGCCAGCTGCTGCGCCGGAGCTGCCGGTTCTTCATACAGCACAGCCTTGAGCGGGCGGGCACCCACCGCAAACCGGTAGCTGCCATCCTGCAGCCGGGCAGCGGCACAGGTGAGCACCGGAATGTCGGTCTGGCTGTTGCGCACCGACTGGTAGCAGTAATCGGCCGCTTCTTTCCGGACCAGCAGACGCACCACGATGTCCCGGTCGTAGGGACGCTCGGCATACTCCCGCAGCGGCACGATGCCGCCCTTATACAGCTCCACCGAGCAGTCCATGGCCAGGAACAGGGTCAGCACATCCGAAAAGCCAAACCGGCTGTAGATGCTGCCGCCGACGGTGGCCAGGTTGCGCAGCTGCACGCCCACGATGTGGCGCAGCGCTTCCCGGACGGCTCCGTGGGTAAAGGCTTCCAGTCCGGGGTGGGTCTCCAGCTGGCGCAGGGTGACCATCGCCCCAATGGAAAAGCCCACATCCGTTTCCTCGATCGTGTCCAGCCCCAGGCCGGACAGGTCGATGGCTGTGCCGACATTGATGGTCTCCATCTTGAGCCAGATCATGCCGCCCAGGATGCGGTTGGCCTTTTTCTGGTTGAGCTGCCAGGCTTCTTCCAGACTTTCGGCCCGTTTGTATTCTCGGATCGTCATCATATGCAGGTCCCTTTCTTTTTTATCCTTGCTGTTTCTATTTTAACACAGACATAGATTGCGTTTCAATCGGCGATTGCGCTATAATGGAAAAAATCCCATCGGAAAGCGCAGGTCTTTTTTATGCAAATGCATGCTTCTACGGGGTGTGTGCTCATGGCCTCTGGTCTGAGTACCCGCTTTGGCTCCAACAAGCTTCTGGCACCGTTTGACGGTCAGCCCCTGCTGTACCGGGCCTTTGCAGCCACCGACACGCCGCAGCTGTCGGCACGTATCGTGGTGACCCGCTCGGCGCAGGTGCAGGCGCTGTGCAAAGCACAGGGGGTGCCGGTGCTCCTGCATGCACTGCCCGGCCGGAACGATACCGTGCGGCTGGGACTTTCGGCGCTGCTGGCACAGCATCCGGAACTGACCGGGTGCATGTTTCTGCCCGGTGACCAGCCCCTGCTGCGCCGGGCTACGGTGGACCAGCTGCTGACGGCTTTTGCACAGACGCAAAAAGAAACAGAACGGGTGATCTTCCGTCTGGGTGCCCCGGCCGGAAACGGCCCGGACCCCCTTGTGGGAAGCCCCGTTCTGTTCAGCAACGGCTTTTTCCCGGAGCTGCTCACCCTGCCGGAGGGCAAGGGCGGCAGCGTCCTGCTGCACAAGTACCCGACGCTGGTGCATACCGCCTGTATCGCACAGCCGGAAGAGCTGGCCGACACCGATACGCCCGCCGCACTGGCGCAGCTGGAAGCGCTTGTCCGGGAAAAGGGATAAGATTTACTCTGCCTGATCGTTCTTGGGCAGCAGGACGTTCAGCAGGATGGCTACGAAGGCAGCCGGAACAATACCGGACTCACCGCAGATCAGCTGGAATGCATGGGGCGTATTGGCCAGGATGCCGCTGTTGGCACCCATGCCGTAGCCTACACCCAGCGCCACCGACACGATGGTCAGCTGGCGCGGGGTCATCTTTTCCTTGGTGATCAGCTGGATGCCGCTGACCACGATGGAAGAGAACATCATCACGGCTGCGCCGCCCAGAACGGCCTGCGGCATGATGGAGATCAGGGCGCCCAGCTTGGGGATCAGGCCGCACAGGATCAGGAACACGGCACCGGAGGCCAGGGCCATGCGGTTGACCACCTTGGTCATGGCCACCAGACCCACATTCTGGCTGAAAGAGGTATTGGGCAGCACGCCGAACAGTGCCGCAAAGGTGGAGCCGAGGCCGTCGCAGATGACACCGCCGGACAGCTCCTTGTCGGTGGGTTCGCGGTTCATGCCGCCCTCCATCACGCCGGAGATGTCGCCCACCGTTTCCACGGCGGTGACAATGAACATGATCAGCACCGGCAGGATGGCACGCATATCAAACACGATCTTGACCGGGACCAGCTTGGGGATGGCAAACCAGGAAGCCTGTGCCACCTTGTCCCAGTTGAGCACCCAGGCCTTGGTGTACTCCACGCCGTCGGCGGTGACACCGGTGGTGGGCAGCACAAAGCCCATGACAAAGGCTGCCACATAACCGGCCAGAATGCCGATGAGGATGGCGGAAGAGCTGAGGAAGCCGGTGGTCCAGTGCTTGAAGATCAGGATGACCACCAGCACGAACAGGGCCAGCAGCAGGTTTTCCACCGAGCCGAAGTCCTTGGCGCTGTTGCCGCCGCCAAAGGAATTGATGCCCACCGAGATCAGCGACAGACCGATGGACAGCACCACGGTACCGGTGACCACAGGCGGAAAGAACTTGCGCAGAGGCTTGAGGAAGAAGCCCAGCACACTTTCAAAGATGCCGCCGATGATGGAAGCGCCCATGATGGCACCATAGGCCAGCACACCGCCTCCCATGCTGCCGACAACGCTGTTGAACACGCCGATAAAACCGGAGCTGGTACCCATGATGATGGGCACACCGCCGCCCACGGGGCCGACCGTGAACAGCTGCACCAGCGTGACCACACCGGCCACGAACATGGCGCTCTGCAGCAGGGTGACCTGCAGGTCTGCAAATTCACCACCGGCAATGCCGCAGGCACTGGTGATGATCAGCAGCGGGGTCAGGTTGCCCACGAACATGGCGCAGACATGCTGCAAGCCCAGCGGGATGGCCTGCCGCAGGGACATTTTGGCTTCAAACTGATAAGCCGCTTCTTCAAGCTTGACTTCCTTCAAAAAATCCACTCTCCTCAAGGTTTTAAAGGTTTATGCGGTTCGGATGCTTTGCAAAAAAAGCGAAAATATTATAGCAAAATGCAGATAAGATGTAAAATAAGTATGACTTTTATATGAAAAATTGCTGCATTCTATAATCGAACTTTTCTCCGGCAGACAAGCAAAAAAGCAGGACTTCCGCATGATTTGTCCAGCCTGATTCGCCTGGCATCATACAGAATCCCCTGCTTTTTTCGTGCTTTTCTCTGTTTTTTGTGCGATACGGAAAAATTTGCTTCTCTGTGGTCAGAGCAGTCCATAATCTCGCAGACAACGCGTAAGACCGGTCTGTGTGGTATCAAATACGATGCCCTGCGCCCGTAGCTTGCTGCAATCCATTGCAAGATTCCGTGCCCAGTCAGCTTCCTGAATATCGACCATGATTCCCAGCGTCTCAGCAAACTGCCGGGCGGTCAGCACCATGTTTTTGGTATTTTCGCTGCCAAAGTTGTAGACCCCGCCGGGCAGGGTCAGGGCAGCTTCCAGCAGTGCTACCGCCTGCCGGACATAGGTGATGCCCCGGAAGTCCCAGACAGAAAAGCGGACAGATTCTCCCCGCTGCGCCGCACGCAGAAGGTTCAGCGGCAGGTTGCCCCGGATGGGCAGCCGGTAGCCCGGCAGGTCGTACATCCATGTGGCGCGCAGCAATACAGCGCTCGGACAGAGCGCCTGCACCCGCTGCTCCATTTCCAGCTTGCCCTGCCCATACACATTGGCAGGCTGCAGCGGAATGTTCTCCGGCAGCGGGCCGGACTGCTCTATACCGGCATAGACCTGATCCGAACTGAAGGCCACCAGCTTTGCACCGGTCTCAGCTGCCGCCCGGGCAAACCAGACCGGCAGCTCCACATTGGCACGGTAAGCCTGCTCCGGGTGATCGGCGCAGTAGCCGGTATCCGAAATGGCTGCGGTGTGCAGGATGACATCCGGGCACTGCTGCAAAACAGCCTGCCGCACGGCGTCCTCCCCTGCTGTTGCCAGAAAGCCTTTGGGAAAAGTGCATAGGTCGTACCGCCCCGTCCATTGCTGCATCACACGGGAGCCCACAAAGCCGCCTGCACCGGTTACAAGGATCTTTTTCATTTTGTTTCCCCGCTATAAGGCATCAGATAAAAAATTCCAGCACGAACACCACGGCGCAGCAGCCCGCAGCCACCTGAAACAGGCTTGCGCCAAACCATGCGGCAGCAATGCCAACTACCAGTGCAACAGCACCGGCTGCCGGGCTCTGCGTTGCCTGAATGATGGCAGGGAAAGTCATCACGGCCAGCGTCACATAGGGCACATAGTACAAAAACGACTGGACGAAGCGGTTTTTGATTGGCTTGCGGATCAGTGTCAGCGGCAGAATGCGGATGGCATAGGATACCAGCGCCATGACCGCAATATAAATATAATTGTTATGCGTCATCTTCGTTTTCCTCCTGCCTGACCGGGAACAAAAGCGCTGCCGCACCGGAGATCGCCACCGTTAAAAGAATGGTGCGAGTGCCCTCGGAGAGCGCCGAGATGCCCGGCAGATAGCTGCACAGAAAGCTCAGCGCAAAACTGATGACCACCAGCACCGCAACGATCCGATCCTTACGGGCGGGCGGGATAATGATGGCCAAAAACATCCCGTACAACGCCACACTCAGGGCGCTGACCACCCGCAGCGGCAGCAGATTGCCCGCTATAATGCCCAGCGCCGTACCGGACGCCCAAGCAGGTGCCGCCAACAGGATAGCACCATAGGTATAGTACGGGTTCAGGCTGCCCGGGCGGGCGATGGTAATGCCGAACAGCTCGTCCGTGACGTCATAGCCGATGAGCAGCCGATGCCAGAAGGGTGTTTCCGGCGCAAAGCGCTGTGCCAGCGCGCAGCTCATCAGTAGATACCGTGCATTGGCGATCAGGGTGATGACCGCCACCTCAAAATAGGTGGCATTTGCCATAATCAGCGCAAATGCGGCATATTCTCCTGCGGAGGCATTGTTCAGCAAGCTGACAAGAAATCCCTGAAACGGCGTAAAGCCCGCCTTGCGGGCTGCGATGCCCAACGAAAACGATACCGCAAAATAGCCCAGCGCAATGGGCACGCCATCCCGCATTCCGTCGCAGAACACCTTGCGGCTGAATTGATCCGCCCTTCCTGTTTGGACGAGCTGCGGCTCCAAAAGCCTCTGCTTCGATTCCATAGTTGATACTTCCCCTTTCCTATTTTGCAAACAACGGATCCTATTATACTCCCCTGCGGGCGGAGAAGGCCAAGCTGGAGAAGGCCGGATACAAGGTCATCCTGTCTTTCGCCGACGATAAGCCGGCCCAGCAGAACGCTGACATCGAGAACATGGTCAACAACGACGCCAAGATCGTCGTGGTCGCCTCCAAGGATGGCACCGCAGTGGGCCCCGCCGTTGAGAAGGCCCGCGATGCAGGCGCCAAGGTCATCGCCTACGATCGACTGATCATGAACACCGACGCCGTCGACTACTACGCCACCTTCCAGCTGGAGCAGGTCGGCGTGCTCGAGGCCACGTGGCTCATTGACCAGCTCAAGCTTAAGGATGGCGCCACCGGCCCGTTCAATATCGAGCTGTTCACCGGTTCCCCGGATGACAACAACGCCAAGTACTTCTTCAAGGGCGCTTGGGATCTGCTGCAGCCGTACTTCGAGAAGGGCGTGCTCGTCTCCCCGTCCCAGCACGGTCAGGGTGGCGTGACCAAGGACTTCACCGTTGAGGATTGGCAGAAGATCTCCGTGATGAGCTGGAAGACCGAG
>OLXG01000520.1_pt1 | contig 15170 bp, 14 predicted proteins | sample 1673861 | NCBI WGS metagenome assembly OLXG01 (sample SAMEA103958130, study PRJEB25191) | human gut metagenome | biome: human-associated habitat [ENVO:00009003]; feature: intestine environment [ENVO:2100002]; material: feces | place: Germany | collected 2013/2015
ATCCGCAAGGGCGACTATCAGGCCGCCATTCAGGAGCCGGGGCTCATCAAGGTGGAGGGCTGGTACGACACGCCTACTGTGCAGCACAGCCACATCGAGAACCACGGCTGCTTTGCCTATGAGGAAAACGGCCGTATCGTCGTGGTGGCGTCCACCCAGATCCCCCATATCATCCGCCGCATCGTGGGCCAGGCCCTGGGCCGTCCCTGGGCGGACATTCAGATCATCAAGCCCTACATCGGCGGCGGCTTCGGCAACAAGCAGGACGCCCTGTATGAGCCCCTGTGCGCCTGGTGCACCACGCAGGTGGGCGGCCGCTGCGTCCGTATCGACTGCACCCGTGAGGAGACGTTCGTCTCTAACCGCGTGCGCCACGCCATCCGCTTCCACATCGTCACCTGGCTGCACAAGGACGGTTCCATTGCCGCACGGAAAGTGGAGTGCTTCTCCAACCAGGGCGCTTACGCCTCCCACGGTCACTCCATCGCGGCCAAGGCCATGGGCTCTTTCCCCCAGATCTACCCCTGCGACAACTTCGAGGGCGACGCCTGGACGGTGTACACCAACCGCCCCGCGGCCGGCGCCATGCGCGGCTACGGCATGCCTCAGGCCTCCTTTGCCGACGATGCCAACATTGACGAGTGCGCCAAGGCTGTGGGCATGGATCCGCTGGAGTACCGCATGAAGTACATCATGCCCAAGGGCTTCCACGACGGCTTCTCCGGCAACACCAACTACTACGACTCCTTCCGCGACTGTCTGGAAAAGGGCAAGGCGTACATCGAGTACGACAAGAAGAAGGCCGAGTATGCCAAGGATACCGGCAACATTCGCCGGGGTATCGGCGTGGCGGCGTTCTGGTACAACACCGCCGTCTATCCCATCTCGCTGGAGACCTCCAGCAACCGTATGCTGCTGAATTTGGACGGCACCGTCACCATGCAGTGCGGCGAGACGGAGATCGGCCAGGGCGCTGATACCGCTTACGCCCAGATGACCGCCGAGGCCGTAGGCCTGAAGAGCTACCGGGACGTCCGCGTGGTCTCCTGCCAGGATACGGATATCACGCCCACCGGCCTGGGCGCTTACGCCAGCCGCCAGACCTATGTGGCCGGCTTCTCCATCCGCCAGACGGCGACCCTGCTGCGGCAGAAGATCCTGGCCTACGCCACCAAGCTGACCCGCCAGGCCGTGGATAATATGGACATCGTGGACGGCAATATCGTCCGCAAGCAGGATGGCGCGGTGCTCATGAGCCTGAGTGAACTGGCCATGACCGCCCAGTACAACGCGGCGGACAGCGAGCACATCACCGCCGAATCCACCTACACCATCCGCAACAACGCCTACTCCTTCGGCTGCACCTTCGCCGATGTGGAGGTGGACATTGCCCTGTGCAAGGTGAAGCTCAACAAGATCATCAACGTCCACGACTGCGGCAGTCTCATCAACCCCGCTCTGGCGGAGGCACAGGTACACGGCGGCATGTCCATGGCCATCGGCTACGGCATGAGCGAGCAGCTGCTGTTCGATGAAAAGACCGGCAAGCCCCTGAACAACAATCTGCTGGACTACAAGCTGTCCACCTTTATGGATCATCCCCATCTGGAGGCGCAGTTCGTGGAGAACCCCGAGCCCACCTCTCCCTTCGGCACCAAGGCGCTGGGCGAGCCGCCGGCCTGCTCCGGCGCACCGGCCATCCGCAACGCCATTCTCAACGCCACCGGCGTGGCCATCGACTGCACACCCATCACGCCCCACGTGCTGTTCGCCGAGTTCAGCAAGGCGGGCCTGATCCACGACAGCTGGAATGAAAAGGAGGGCAACTAAGCCATGTATGATATGAAAGCCTTATACGAGGCCTCCAGCGTGGAAAACGCGGTGGCCCTCCGTCTGGAGCATCCGGAAGCCCAGATCATCGCCGGCGGCAGCGACGTACTGGTGCAGATGCGCGAGGGCAAGCGCGCCGGTGCGGAGCTGATCTCCATCTACGGGCTGGACGAGCTGCGCGGCATCACCATTGACGCCGACGAGAACATCCGCATCGGCAGTCTGACCAGCTTCTCCCACATTACCCGCGACCCCATCATCCAGCAGTATATCAACGTGCTGGGTGAGGCCGTGGATATGGTGGGCGGCCCCCAGATCCGCAACATCGGCACCATCGGCGGCAACACCTGCAACGGCGTGACCTCCGCCGACTCCTCCTCCACCCTCCACGCATGGGATGCCATCGTGGAGCTGACCGGTAAAAACGGCGTCCGCCGCCTGCCCATCCATGAGTTCTATATCAAGGCCGGTAAGGTGGACATCCGCGCAGAGGACGGTGAAATTCAGACCGCCATCCTTATCCCCAAAGAGAGCTATGACCGCTGCTATGGCCACTACATCAAGTACGCCATGCGGAACGCCATGGACATCGCCACCCTGGGGTGCAGCGTCAACGTCCGGCTCAGCGAGGACAAGAAGACCATTGAGCGTGCCCGCATCGCCTACGGCGTAGCCGGCCCCGTGCCCCTGCGGTGTGCCAGCGCTGAAGCGGCAGCCCAGGGCAAGCCCCTGACCGAGGAGACGGTGGAGACTTTTGCCCACGCCATCCTGGACGATATCAACCCCCGTGACAGCTGGCGCGCCAGCAAGGCCTTCCGGCAGCACATCGCCGTGGAGATCGCCAAGCGCTGTCTCGTAAAATCCATTGAGCTGGCAGGAGGTGAGCTGGCATGAGCAAGCAGTATAAGCTGATCCGCTGCAATATCAACGGCAAGGACGTAGAGAAGATGGTGGACGTTCGCGCCAGCCTGACCGATATGCTCCGCAACGACTATCACCTGACCTCCGTGAAAAAGGGCTGCGAGGTAGGCGAGTGCGGTGCCTGCACCGTCCTCATCGACGGCGAGACGTTCAACTCCTGCATCTATCTGGCCGTGTGGGCCGACGGCAAACACATCCGCACACTGGAGGGCTTGCTCAGCCCCGACGGTGAGCCCAGCGACATCCAGCAGGCCTTTATGGAGGAGTCCGCCATCCAGTGCGGTTTCTGCACCCCCGGCTTTCTGATGACTGCCGTGGAGATCCTGGACAGCGGCAAGCTCTACTCCGATGCGGAGCTCCGCAAGCTGCTCTCCGGTCACCTGTGCCGCTGCACCGGATATGAGAACATTCTCAAAGCGGTGAAAAAGACCATGTACCGCCGCCTGGGTATGGAGATGCCCACCATTTGATGCCCGCAAAAAGGCCGCCCGGATGGGCGGCCTTTTTTATTTCTCTGTGCGGAAGCCGAACAATTCCCGAAACAGCTCCTGTCCGTAGGCATCCAGCTTTCGGCAGTACGCGTCATAGGCCTCCATGATCTGTCGGGCCTCGTCGGTAAGCTGCGCGCCGCCGCCGCCGGAGCCACCGATGGTGGACCGGAGCAGTTTGCAGCCGAAGCCCTGCTCCGCCGCCCGGACGATGCTCCACGCCTTGGAATACGCCATGTTCATGGAGGCCGCGGCCGCGCGCAGGGAATGGTTCTGCGCCACCGCGCCCAACAGCCGGTGAACCCCGGGACCGTAGCACTTTTCCTCCGCGAACAGGCGGGCGGTGATATGGACGATGATGTTGTCGTTCACTGAAGCACCTTCTTTCCTTTCGTGGGTCCATTTTACCAGACCTGCGTCCCCCCGTCAACGGGGCTTTGTTGACAACCCTCTCTCGTTGTGTTATTGTACGGATAACGAAAATACGAGGTGATACTATGCTGGTTTTGATACGCGGCGCAGGCGACATTGCCACCGGCATCGCTTTGCGGCTGTACCGCACCGGGATACAGGTGGTCATGACCGACCTGCCCCGCCCCACCGCCATACGGCGGACGGTGTGCTTCTCCCCCGCCATCACCGACGGCGAAACGGTGGTAGAGGATGTGCGGGCCGTCCGCGCCGACAGCCCGGCGCAGGCGCTGTCCCTGCTGGCGCAGGGTGCGGTACCCGTCCTCCCCGACCCGGAGTGCCTGTGCCGTGAGCAGCTGCACCCGGATGCCCTGGTGGACGCCATACTGGCCAAGCGCAATCTGGGCACCCGCATCACCGACGCCCCCGTGGTGGTAGGCATCGGGCCCGGCTTCACCGCCGGAGAGGACTGCCACGCGGTAGTGGAGACCATGCGCGGCCACACCCTGGGGCGCGCCATCTATCAGGGCAGCGCCCTGCCCAATACCAACATCCCCGGCCTCATCGGCGGCTACGCCGGTGAGCGCGTGCTCCGCGCCCCGGCAGACGGCATCTTCACCCGGATACTGGACATCGGCGACGAGGTCCAGCCCGGTGACATCGCCGGGACTGTGAACGGCCAGCCCATGAAATGCACCATCGGCGGCGTGGTACGGGGTATTCTGCCCAGCGGCACGCCGGTACACCGGGGGATGAAATCCGGCGACGTGGACCCACGGTGCCAACCGGAATACTGCACCACTGCCTCGGACAAGGCGCTGGCCGTTGGCGGCGGCGCGCTGGAGGCCATACTGCACCTGACCGGTGCACTGCGATAGGAGACAAGTCATGGAAGAACAGAACATCAAGCTGACTAAGCTGACCAAGTGCGCCGGCTGCGGCGCCAAGGTGGGCGCAGGTGTGCTGGCCCAACTGCTGGAGGGCATCCGCGTGCACCACGACCCCAATTTGCTGGTGGGCTTCGACAAGAGCGACGACGCCTCCGTGTATAAGATCAGCGACGAGCTGGCCCTGGTGCAGACGGTGGACTTCTTCCCCCCCATCGCCGACGACCCCTACCTGTTCGGCCAGATCGCCGCCACCAACGCCCTCAGCGACGTGTATGCCATGGGCGGCGAGCCGAAGCTGTGTCTGAACATCATGGCCGTGCCGGAGGATATGCCGAAGGAGGCCGTGCATGACATCCTTCGGGGCGGTTATGACAAGGTTTATGAGGCCGGGGCCCTGATCACCGGCGGTCACAGCATCCTGGACGATGAGCCGAAATACGGCCTGGCCGTGACCGGCTTTGTTCACCCGGACAAAATGCTCACCAATTCCGCCGCGCGGCCCGGCGACGTGCTGGTACTGACCAAGCCCATCGGCATCGGCGTGTTGACCAGCGCCGGGAAGGCCGACCTGCTGACGAAAGAGACAGTGGACTTCATGAACCGGATGATGACCACTCTGAACAAGGCCGCCCGGGACGTGATGGTCCGCTATCGGGTCCACGCCTGCACCGACGTGACCGGCTTCGGCCTGATGGGCCACGGCTTCGAGATGGCCCAGGGCAGCGACGTGGCACTGCATATCGACGTGTCCGCCATCGACCTGATCCCGGAGGCACTGGAATTCGCCCGGATGGGCGTGCTGCCCGCCGGTATGTACCGCAACCGCAGCTTCGCCGAAGCCGGCGTGGACGTGGGCACCACCGAGCTGGCCGTACAGGACCTGTTGTTCGACCCCCAGACCTCCGGCGGCCTGCTGATGGCCGTAGACCCTGCGGACGCGGACGCGCTGCTGGCGGAGCTGACACCGGTGGTCCCCAGCGCCCAGCGCATCGGCACCGTGGGCGAATATCACGGCGGCAAGCGTATTCTTCTGCGATAACCAAAAACCGGGCGGCAGTGCCGCCCGGTTTAATTTATGCCAAGGCCCGTATGGCCGCCAGTGCCGCGTCCACGTCCGCTTCCGTGCTGGCCCAGCCCAGCGAAAACCGCACAGTGCCCTGGGGAAACGTCCCCAGTGTTTTGTGGGCCGAGGGCGCACAGTGCAGGCCGCAGCGGGTCAGGATGCCGTACTGCGCTTCCAGCGCATAGGCCATCTCTGCGTTGTCACGGCGCAGGAAGTCCACGGAGATGACGCCCACCCGACGGTCCATATTCCGGGGACCCACCAGTCGGACCCCGGAAATATCCGCAAGACCGTCCAGAAACCGGGCGCACAGCGCCCTCTCGTGCTGCCGCAGGGCATCCACGCCCGTCTCCTCAATAAAACGCAGAGCCGCCTCCCAGCCGTAGCAGCCGGGGAGATTGGCCGTACCGGACTCAAACCGGTCCGGCAGATAGGGCGGCAGGTACTCGCTGTCCGAGGCACTGCCGGTGCCGCCGGCGATCAGGGGCGTCAGCTTTTGGGCGAAATCGTCCCGCAGCAGCAGCGCGCCCACGCCGCCGGGGCCCAGCAGCCCCTTGTGGCCCGGTACCGCCATAGCGCTGAGGCCGAAAGCCTGAAAGTCCACAGGGAGGTGTCCCGCCGTCTGGGCGGCGTCCAGCGCAAAGGGCACGCCCTTTTCCGCGCAGATACGGCCGATAGCCGCCGCGTCCTGCACCGCGCCGCAGACGTTGGAGCCGTGGGCCATGATGACCAGTCTCGTATCCTCCCGGAACAGCCCCGGCAGGGCGTCCAGATCTGCGAAGCCCTCGGCGTCACAGGGAACGCGGCTGACCGCCACTCCCGGCAGGCGCAGCAGCGGCCGCATGACCGCGTTGTGCTCCATGCTGCTGACGATGCAGTGGTCGCCGGGGCGCAGAAGGCCGGAGATGATCATATTCAGCCCCGCCGTAGCACCCGGCGTCAGAATAACGTGGGTAGGCGGCTCCGGGAAATCGAACAGCCGGGCCAGCCGCTGCCGCAGTGTCAGCGTCACCAGCCCCGCCTCCTGGGCGGCGGTATACACGGAACGGTTCACGTTGGCTCCCACGCAGTCCAGGTAGTATTTCATCCGGTCGCTGACCCCCGCCGGCTTGGGGAACGACGTGGCGGCGTTGTCAAGATAAATGGCCTCCATGCAGGCACCTCCTCACAGCTCGTGACCCATCATACCACAGAAAGTGAAGTTTGTCACGGTCTTGACTTTTCCGGTACAGTGTCGTATAATGGCATCGCTATTCTTTAAAAGAAATAACGCAAAGGAGAGACACATCACATGAAAAAAGTAAGTTGGATCGTGGTCATCGCCGGCGCGGTGGTCGGTCTGGCCGCCGTGGTGCTGACCCATCTGGGCAACCCCGCCAACATGGGGTTCTGCATCGCCTGCTTCCTGCGGGACATCACCGGCGCGGTGGGTATGCACGGCGCAGCCAAGGTGCAGTACGTCCGGCCGGAGATCATCGGTCTGGTGCTGGGCGCCTTCGTCATGTCCGTGGCCACCAAGGAGTTCCGGGCCAAGGCCGGCTCCTCCCCCGCCACACGCTTCGTGCTGGGCGCCTTCGTCATGATCGGCGCACTGGCCTTCCTGGGCTGCCCCCTGCGGATGGTCCTGCGTATCGGCGGCGGCGACCTGAACGCCGTGGTGGGCCTGGTGGGCTTCACCCTGGGCATCTTCATCGGCATCCAGTTCCTCAAGCGCGGCTTTTCCCTGAAGCGTGCCTATCCCGTTGGGAAGGGCGAGGGCGGCGTGCTGCCCATCGTGATGACCGGACTGCTGATCCTGGTCATCGCCGTGCCCAGCCTGTTCAAGTTCAGTGAGGAGGGCCCCGGCTCCAAGCACGCGCCCATGCTGGCTGCACTGCTGATCGCCGTGGTGGTGGGCGCTCTGGCCCAGCGCGCCCGCCTGTGCATGGTGGGCGGCATCCGCGACGCCATGCTGTTCAAGGATTTCAAGCTGCTGTACGGCTTCGTGGCCATCTTCGTGGTCGTCCTGGCGGGCAACCTCATCACCGGCAGCTTCAAGCTGGGCTTTGAACTGCAGCCCATCGCCCACAGCAGCCAGCTGTGGAACCTGCTGGGCATGGTCCTGGTGGGCTGGGGCAGCGTGCTGCTGGGCGGCTGCCCCCTGCGTCAGCTGATCCTGGCCGGCGAGGGCAACGGTGACAGCGCCGTGACCGTGTTCGGCATGATCGTGGGCGCGGCCTTTGCCCACAACTTCGGTCTGGCCGGCAACGCCGACGCCGTGAACGAGGCCAAGGAGATCGTGGTGGGCGGTCTGTCCAACAACGGCAAAGCAGCCGTGTGTCTGGGTATCCTCATCATGCTGGGTGTGTCCCTGTGGAATATACCCAAGACCGCCAGTGTGCCTGTTGAGGCCGCCAAGTAAAGGAGGAACATCACAATGACTGTTGACGCAAGAGGTTATTCCTGCCCCATGCCCGTGGTGATGGTGCAGAAGGCCGTAAAGGCCGACGCCCCCGCCACCCTGGAGGTGCTGGTGGACAACCAGTGCTCTGTGGAGAATGTCACCCGGTTTGCCGAGAGCAGCGGCTACAAGGTCGCCGTGGCGCCGGAGGGTCAGGACTTCCGTCTGTCCCTGTCCAAATGAGCCGCTACATCGCCACGTTTCACACCCATTTGTCCGCTCTGCTGACCTGCCAGCGCCTGACGGCGGCGGGGGTCCAGGCCCGGATGATGCCGGTACCGCGGAAGCTCAGCGCCTCCTGCGGCACCTGCGTGGACTACGAGGCAGCGGGGCCGCTGCTGGAGCAGATGGACACCGATGTGGAGCGCGTGTTCGCCGTGGCTGGCGAGACATACACCCTGCTGCTGGAAAACGAATGAAAAGAAGTGACCGCTTCCGCGGTCACTTCTTTTCATTCCCGGCCCTCGGGCCGTAGCGCCTATTTCTTGTTTTTACGGGCCAGACGGGCGATGTCGCCCACGCCGTCCAGAATGACGTTGGGCTGATAGGCATACGTCTCCACCGTTTGACGGGTGGACACACCGGAGAGCACCAGCACCGTGGACATACCGCTTTCCATGCCGGAAATAACGTCGGTATCCATGCGGTCGCCGACCATCACCGCCTCGGCGGAATGGCAGTTCAGCATTTTCAGTCCCGTTCGCATCATCAGCGGATTCGGCTTGCCGCAGAAATACGCCTGCTTGCCCGTCGCCATCTCGATGGGCGCGATGAGTGCGCGGCAGGCGGGCGCGATGCCGTTTTCGATGGGGCCGGACACATCGGAGTTCGCGCCGATGAGCTTCGCGCCCTGCATCACAAGGTTCGTCGCCTTTGTGAGCGTATCGAGCGAATAGCTGCGCCCCTCGCCCACGACCACATAGTCGGGGTTCACATCGTTCATCGTGATGCCCGCGTCGTAGAGCGCGTTCAGAAGGCCGGCCTCGCCGATGACGTAGGCCGAGCAGCCCGGCGACTGGTCACGGATGAACGCCGCCGTTGCGAGCGCGCTCGTATAAAACCGCGCCTCCGGCACGTCCAGCCCCATGCGGGCGAGCTTCTGCTTGAGTTCAAGCGGCGTGCAGCCGCTGTTGTTCGTGAGAAAGAGATATTCCTTGCCGGTGCGCTGCAGCCAGTCGATAAACTCCGGCACGCCGGGGAGAATTTTGTTGCCGTGATAGATCACGCCGTCCATATCGCAGATAAAGCCTTTTTTGTCATTAAAATTCAGCATTGTATTCCTCCTTGTAATTCGATGTAAATACGCCGAAAACCCGCGGCGAGCGGGCTTCGGTCGGGGTATGTTATTTTTCCGGGAACGTCACGGTGAAGGCCGAGCCTTCGCCCGGTTCGCTCTCAACGCGCACGTCCGCCTTCTGGATGAGCGCGGCGTGCTTCACGATGGAGAGGCCGAGCCCCGTGCCGCCGACGGCCTTGGAGCGGCTCTTGTCCACGCGGTAAAACCGCTCGAAAATGCGGCTCTGGCTGTCCTTCGGGATGCCGACGCCGGTGTCGCTCACGGTGAGGACGACCGCGCCGTCCTCCGGCGTGACGGTGATATCGACGCGCCCGCCGGGGCGATTGTACTTGATGGCGTTGTCGCAGAGATTGTAGACGATGCTGTGGAGAAGCTGCGGCACGCCCTGCATCGGCGCGCTCACGCCCTTGAGAGAGAGCGTAACATCGGCGCCGGAGGCTTCCGTTTCAAGACTGTCCACGGCGTTTTCCGCGATGCGGAGAAGATCGCAGGACTCGAGTACGTAGTCCTCGCCGCCCGCGTCGAGCCGGGTGAGATCGATGATGTCCTCGACGAGCTTCGTCATGCGGCCGGACTCCGTGCGGATCTTTCCGGCGAAGGGCTTCACGTCCTCCGGCCTTGCAAGCCCGCTTTCGAGCAGCTCCGCGTACCCGGAGATGGCGTGCAGCGGCGTTTTCAGCTCGTGGGAGACGTTCGCGGTGAACTCCTGCCGGATGAGCGAGGTGCGCTCGATCTCGGCGCGGTCACGCCGGAGCTGTGCCTGCTGCGCGGCGATGCGCCGCAGAAGCGGCTCGACCTCGCGGTACTCGTCCTTCTCATAATACTGCATCGGGTTGTCCGGGTCAATGGCATTGATGGGCGCGACGATCTTTTTTGTGAGCCGCGAGGCGAGCAGGAACGAGAGCCCAAGCGCGAGCAGCGCCACAAGGCAGATCGGCTGCGCAAACCCGAGCACAAGCGACCAGAGCGCGAGCTGCACGACCGAGAGACGGAGCACCGTCCCGTCCGGCAGGGTGAACGCGGCAGACGCTGCGCGGCGTAAAGCTGGCGGTCGGCAAGCGTGGGGGAGTAGCGGCGCGCCTCGCCCGTGCCGTTCTGGAGCGCCTGACGGATCTCCTCGCGCTCGAGATGGTTTTCCATGCGCGAGGCGTCCGCCCCGGTGTCGAAGAGCACCGTGCCGTCCGCGCCGATCCAGGTGACGCGGTAGTCGCCGGTCGAAAGGCCGGTGAAGTAGTCCTTGCCGCAGAGTGACACGCCCTGCGCGGCGAGCGCCGTTTCCGCGTGGAGCTGCTTCATCTGCACGCCGGTAAAATAGTTATACGATACGCCCATGATAAAGACGAGCGACGCGGCGAACACCGCGAGCGCCGCACCCCAGATGGCGGTGAATATTTTCCGGCTCATTTCACGCCCTCCATTTTATAGCCGACGCCGCGCACCGTTTCAATGAGGCCGCCGCATTCGGCGAGCTTCGTGCGCAGTGTGCCGACGTGCACGTCCACCGTGCGCGTCTCCCCGGCGTAATCGGCGTCCCACACGCGCGAGAGCAGCGCTTCGCGCGAGAACACCTGCCCGATGTTTTCGAGAAACAGCTTCAAAAGCTCGTATTCCTTGAGCGTGAGAGAAACGGGACGGTCGTTCACCGTGACGGTGTGGCGGCCCTCGTCGAGCGTGACGCCGCCGCAGGAGAGCACGCCGGACGGCTGGCGTGCCGTGCGGCGCAGCACCGCGCGGATGCGCGAGACCATTTCCATCATGCCGAAGGGCTTGGCGAGATAATCGTCCGCGCCGGTGTCCAGCCCGACGACTTTGTCGTACTCGCTGCCGCGGGCCGTGGCGAGAATGACGGGAAGCTGCTCCGTGAGCGGGGAGGAGCGCAGCTTTTTCAGCGTTTCGAGACCGTCCTCGCCGGGGAGCATGATGTCGAGCAGCACAAGATCCGGCACATGCTCGCACATGGCATCCCAGAACGCGCCGCTCTCGGCAAAGCCCCGCGCCTCAAAGCCGGACGCGCGCAGCGTATACAGTACCAGCTCGCGGATGCTGGCGTCGTCTTCCACACAATATATCATAAGGACACCCCCCTCTCATTTTCGAGCATATCATACTATATGCAATGTAAAGAGGGAAACCCCGTTCGTGTAAAATCAAAGTAAAATGTAAAAAGGGCGAAGAAAACCCCTCCGTCAGCCTTCGGCTGCCAGCGCCCCTGACAGGGGAGGTGGATTCTGCCGCAGGCAAAAGACGGAGGGCTTTCCCCGCCGGTACGTTTAAATTTTCTTTCGTATCAGCCCGACGACGAACGCCAGCACGAGCACCCCGGCGGCGGAGGCGCTGGCAATGGGCACGAGCGTGCGCGACAGCTCCCGCAGGGAAAACGACGTCGGCGCGCACAGCGCCCCGGATAGGAGCGCGAGCGCAAGACATGTGAGAGCAACGGCGCCGCGCCGCGCCCCGAGCTTCGGGAAGCACAGCGTGAGCTCGCCTGTTGCCGCCTGCAAAAGCGCGCCGAGCAGGAGAAAATCGGTCGTGACCCACTGCGCCACGACGAGCGCCTCCACGCGCTCGAGCAGGCGGAAGATACGGATACACCGGATCATAACAAAAAACGGATAATGCATCTCGGCGGTGAGCTTCGCGCCGAACGTGGCGACGACCGTGACGCATAAAAGCGCCGCGAGCAGACCGAGCGCGAGAAACGCGCGGTTGAACGGCGCGGCGAGCGGCCCCGGCTCCGTCCGGTCGGAGAGGAACGCGAGCAGAAGCAGCACACTCATCGTGCTCAAAAGCCACGGCGCGCCGCGCGCGGCATCGGCGAGAGAATCGCTCGATATCGGCGCGAGGTTTGCCGCGTCCAGCCCCGGCAGGCAGAAGAGGAACGCGAACAGAAATACGAGCGCGAGCAGCGGCAGCGCGATCTCCGCGCAGCGTCCGAGCGTTTTGAGCCGCCCGAGACACGCCGGAACGCACAGCGCCGCCATCACCGCCATGAAAAGCCACGGGCGGCTCCCCGGATAGACCGCTGTCACGAACCGGTCTGCCCCGGCGCGCAGCACGAACCCGGCATAAAATACCGTCCACGCCGTATAGAGCAGCACCGCCGCCGTGCCGCCGAAGCGCCCGAACACGCGCAGCAGCACGCCGCCGAGCCCCTCGCCGGGGACGCGCTTTCGCGTCAGCCGCCCGAGCAGGAGCCCCGCGAGCGGCAGCGGAACGAGCGCCAGAAGCGCCGAGAGCCAGACTGCGCTCCCGGCGCTCTGCACCGCCATGCCCGGCGCCTGCCGGATGAGCGGCGAGAGCGCCGAAACGAAAAGCAGTATGGAAAGCTGGCGGCGGGAGATCCCGTCGGTGCGCTCATCCATGCTCACTCTCCTCCTTCCCGTGGGCGCTGCCGTAAATATCATAAGAGCGCTCGAGCACGCTCTCCGTCTGCACGAGAGTGCGCAGCGAGGCGAGAACGCCCTCGTCCTTCACCTCCGGCAGCACGCGCCACAGCTCCAGAAAATCGGCGTCCAGCGCCTTGGACGCCTCCGCCGCCGCTTCGATCTGCGCGGCGACGGCGCGGGAGAGCTCGTCCTCCAGCCGGGCGAGCATTTCCGCGTCCGCGGTGTCCGCGCCGGAGGATTCCGTCACTCCGGCACGGACGCGCACCGCGATCCGGACGGCGGTCTCGCCGCCGTTTCGGACGGGGGAGAGGGAAGCCTTTGCTGTGTGCAGCTGCACCGTCACCGTGCCGCCGCTCCCGTCGGGGAGAACGTAGCTTGCCTGCGGTGCAAAGCCGAGAAGAAGATCCGCGCCGAGCGCGGCGTCGGTATCGAGAAAGCCGCAGAGCGTTTCGCCGCGAAAAACGGCGTACCCGGCCTCGAGCGCGAGCGTTGCGCCGTCCTCCGCTTCGGGAACGCTCCTCTCCGGCGCGGTAGGGGCGATCGCGCAGGCAAGCGCCGCGCCGCTGCGGTTGAGCCGCGAGGCGATCTCGAGCACTGTGAAGCAGTGCGCGCTGCCCTGCCGCTTGGTGTCGGCCTCGAGCGAGGAGAGCGCCGCGGTGATCTCGTTCTCGCCGCCGTTTGCGGCGACGAGAGTATAGGCGCTCTCGCCCTTCACGACAAACAGCGGCACGCTCAGCTGCGTCTGCGTGCCGCGCTCAAAGTAATCGAGGATGGGCGTAATGCCGCCGCGCGCGCAGTCCTCGCCCACGGCGGCGTACCGGATGTGCGCAAAAAACAGCTCTTCCCGCGGCGAAAAGTCCTGCAGACGCTGCACGGCGGTCTGGATGCTCGCGCCGCGCGCGGCGAGCTGCGCCGATACCGCGTCCTCGCTCGCCTCGCCCGAGGAGACGGACACCGTCATGTCCCCGATGCCGCCGTCAAACCCGATCGTCTGGATGAGCTGAAGATCCTCGACCAGCCGCGGGTGCAGCAGAGACGCGCAGCCTGAAAGCAGCGCGAGCGCGGCGAGCGCCGCGCTGAGCCGGAAAAAGCGCTTCATTTCCGATCCTCCTTTCGCAGCGGCGGCCGGAGAAAGGCGCGCCGCAGAGAGCCGGGGCGCGAATCCGTGAGCGGCGAAAGATAGCTCACGCCGAGATTTTCCGTGTCGCACAGCCGCCACAAAAGCAGCATAAGCTCCGCCATCACGCCGTAAAGCCCGAGTACCACCGCGCCGAGCACGAGCGCGACGCGCCAGAGCCGGATCGCCGCGCCGAGCTCCTGGCTCGGCTGGGCGTACCCCGCGATGCCCGCCATGGCGACTACTATAATTACAATGGGGCTCAAAACCTTCGCCTCTACCGCGCTCTGCCCGACGATCAGCGCCCCGATGACCGAGACCGTCTGCCCGACCGGGTCGGGGAGACGGATGCCGGCCTCCTGCAGCAGCTCAAACGAGAGCAGCATCCCGAGCGTTTCCGCCGCCGTGGAGAAGGGCACGGACTGCTTGGAATCGATGACGTTCTGCAATAATTTATATGGTATCATCTCCTGGTGGTACATCGCGATGGCGACGTACAGCGCCGGAAGCGCGAGCGAGAGGAAGAGCGCCAGATACCGCAGCAGCACGAGCGCCGTGGCGACGGCGGCGTGGCGCGCCCGGTCCTCCTGCACGCGCAGCATGTCCGGCAGCGACGCGGGGAGAAGAAAGCCGATCGGCAGCCCGTCGCAGAGCACGCCGATCTTCCCGCGCGCGAGACCGAGCACGAACCGGTCGGGCCGCTCGGTGTGGATCACCTGCGGAAAGATACCGCGGGGCGATCCGGCAAGGTATTGTTCCACGTCTCCGGCGGCGAGCACCGCCGGGATATCGGGGAGCGAAAGACGCGCCTTGATGCGCTCGACCTGCTCGGGCGGGGCTTCGCCTTCTATATATAATATATCCACTCTCGTTTTCGTCTCCGAGCCGAGCATCGTCTCCCAGAGCTTGAGCGACGGCTTCCCGACGCGGCGGCGGAGGAGCGCGGTGTTCACGCGCACGGATTCGACGAAAGCGTCCTTCGCGCCGAGCACGCTCTTTTCCACCGTCGGCGCGTTCACGCCGCGCTTGTCGACGCTCTTGACCTCAAAGGTGAGCGCCGTGCTCTCGCCGTCGAAAACGAGCGCGGCGTACCCCGCGGCGATATCCGAGACCGCTTCCTCCGGGGAGGAACGCTGCCGGACGGTGCAGGCCCACACGCCGCCCTCGAGCGCGCGCGTGAGAAGATCGTGTTCGGACCGGGCGCGAAGCAGCGAGAGCGGACGGACGATCTCGCTGCTGATCTGCGCGGCGCTGACGCATCCGTCCAGATAAAAAAGCGTGAGCGAAACGCCGCCCGCCGAGAGCGCGCGGCTTTCAAAATCGGCGC
>OLXG01000522.1_pt1 | contig 15157 bp, 14 predicted proteins | sample 1673861 | NCBI WGS metagenome assembly OLXG01 (sample SAMEA103958130, study PRJEB25191) | human gut metagenome | biome: human-associated habitat [ENVO:00009003]; feature: intestine environment [ENVO:2100002]; material: feces | place: Germany | collected 2013/2015
AATAAGAAAAAATATATAATAATAATTTAACATATTGCCATTGCAATGTCAATACCCAACTTTTTAATTTCGCCTGTTATTTTGCGCGAAACCGACGGCAAATGTAAACAAAATGCACCGATTTGTTTATTTTTGCCGGATTTGGGAAACCTTTTACAATACACGCAAAATATTTAGCCTTTTGTTCATTTTCCCTTGACAATAGTCGGCTTTTAATCTAAAATGAAACCGTCGTTATATAACACCCTGCCCACAATCTGCAAAATTCTATTTCGCATTTAGCGAGCGAGTGCTTGACAAATATTTACCAAGGAGTGCATTATTATGCCGCCAAGAGCAAAATTTACCAAAGAACACATCGCAAAAGTAGCGTTTGACCTCGTCCGTGCCGACGGAATGGAAGCGCTTACCGCTCGCAACCTGGGCAAACATCTGGGTTCGTCTTACTGCCCCATTTTCACGCTGTTTTCCAACATGGAAGAAGTTCAAAGTGCGGTAATGAAACAAGCCAACGACCTTTACGACAAATACATCAACGAAGGGCTTAATCAGGAAATCGCATTTATCGGCACCGTCACGCAATTTGTCAAATTTGCAAAGGACGAGCCGAAACTGTTCAAAATCATGTTCCTGCAAGGCAACGCCCCCGTCGAACCGGCAAACTACCTGCCCGACACACGCACCACCTATCCAAAGGTACTGGCTTCGCTGACAGGACCGTACAATCTTTCCGAAGAAGCGGCAAAGCATATCTACCTGCACCTTGCAGTGTACACCGTAGGTATCGGCACACTGTGCGCAGGCGACGTTTGCGCGTTTACCGACGAACAGGTAAAAGATATGTTTACCGAAGTTTTCCACAGCCTTCTTACTGAAATAAAGTAAGCGATTTTTGCATACGTTGTGATTTTTTGACTACATTTTTGCGGCGGACTGTGGCAAACTTACACCGCTTTCCGCAGGCAAAAAGGAGGGCGCATTGCCTACTACAGGACTAAAAACGGTTTGGGGCGAACAACTCGACGACAAGCCGTTGCAGGAATACCCCCGACCGCAATTTGTACGTAACAGCTACATCAATCTCAACGGTTGGTGGGACTACGCCATAACAAAAAACGACACCATGCCCGCCGTATTCGACGGGCGTATTTTGGTGCCTTTTTCACCTGAAAGCATACTGTCGGGCGTAGGACGTCAACTTAAACCGCGCGAAAGATTGTTTTACCACACCGAGTTTACGCTTAGTCGCAGCTTCGTGCGCGATGTGATACTGCTCAATTTCGGAGCGGTGGACTGCATTTGCGACGTGTTTGTCAACGAAATAAAGGTGTGCCACCACGAGGGTAGCTACCTGCCGTTTACCGCAGACATCACTTCGGCGGCAAAGATCGATCAACCTAACAGTCTTGTCGTAAAGGTGATTGACTACACCGACACCCGCTACTACCAGTGCGGCAAACAAAGTACGCACCGCGGCGGTATGTGGTACACCCCTCAAAGCGGAATATGGCAGACGGTATGGCTTGAAAGCGTACCGACCGACTACATAAAAAGCCTGCGCATAACCCCGGTTTACGACGAGGGACGGGTGATTGTTGAAACGGACTGCACCTTTGACGAGCCGGTGACTTTTATTCTGAAAGAGGGCGATGAGGAAATTGCCAAGGTTGACGGCAAAGGCACCGTATCGTTGTCTTTCCCCGACGGACGATTTAAGTCATGGACGCCCGAAACGCCGTTTTTGTACGATCTGGTGCTTATTTCGCGCCGCGACAAGGTTACAAGTTACTTTGCAATGCGCAAATTCGGTTGCGAATCGGTCGGCAGACACAAACGCCTGATGCTGAACAACAAGCCCTACTTCCACAACGGACTATTAGACCAGGGCTACTGGAGCGACGGCTTGTACACCGCACCGTCCGACGAAGCCCTTGTTGCAGACATAGCCCTTGCCAAACGCCTCGGCTTCAACATGCTTCGCAAGCACATCAAGGTGGAACCTGCTCGTTGGTACTACCACTGCGACAGACTGGGCATGCTTGTGTGGCAGGATATGCCCAGCGGCGGAACGAAACAAAACCTGCTTGTAACGCTTGCATTGCCGTATATCGGCAAAAGCAATGTAAAAGACAGCCGCTACGGACTGTTTTCACGCAGGCAAAAGATAAGCCGCGACGCCTTTGAAAAGGAATACACGGAAATGATCGGCACTTTGTACAACTGTCCGTGCATTGCCATGTGGGTGCCGTTCAATGAGGGTTGGGGACAGTTTGATGCAAACCGCATTGCCGCACTTACAAAACAAATCGACGGCACACGCACCGTTGACCACGCAAGCGGCTGGCACGACCAGGGCGGCGGCGACATCCACAGCATGCACGTCTATTTCAAAGCGACCAGACTGCACAAGGACAAACACAACCGCGTCACCTGTCTGACGGAATTCGGCGGTTACAGTCTGCCGATATCGGGACATATATTCAACACGGAACGCGAGTACGGTTACAAAAAGTTTGACGACATAGAGCAATACAACATTGCCATTGCCGACTTGTACAAACACGACGTGATAGACCTTGTACCCGAAGGACTGTCGGCGGCGGTGTTTACGCAATTTTCAGACGTGGAAGACGAGGTAAACGGACTCGTAACGTATGACAGAAAGGTGCTTAAAGTGGACGAAACGCTGATGCAAACGTTGAACGGGCAGATCCGCATTGGTAAAGAATGGATTTGATTTGAGGCGGCGTATATTGGCGCATCTGGCGACTACGCGCTAATCCGACCAAACGCGCAACAGCGGCGGCACGCAGTCGAAAAAAAAAGCACTTCTTTGTGCTGACCGCCGACGACCCTGTTGCGGTCGGACTATGAGGGTGCGGCTGCTCGCCGCATCTAACAGACTTTCGCCGGGGTGTCGCATTCCCCGGCATCCCCCGCAAGGGCACTCAGCCCGGTACACGCCCGTGCTTCGTGGCGCAATCAATGTACCCAATATACTGTTGCCATTATCTGCACCAATCTACGCCGCCTCAATAGTGAGTGACAATGAAGAGTTACACCCACTATTTACAGTGTAAGTAAAGATACAGAGTAGTCCCAAGATTTGCCAACTGCAAACAACCTGCATACTGCCACCATTGATTATGTCATGTTGAGCGTAGCAACGTGCCATTCGTTGCGCAGTCGAAACATCCCCCGGAAGGGTACATTGTAGTCACAAACATTTATTGCAATGGTTGGATAGAATACCGGCCCTACTCAATAATTTTCTACCCAACCACCAACAAAAAAAATATAATCACAATACAAAAATATGAACGATAATTACTACATGCGGCTGGCAATGAAGCAAGCCAGGGCGGCGGCGAAAGAAGGCGAAGTTCCCATCGGCGCGGTAATCGTAAAAAACGGCAAAGTGATTGCGCGCGCACACAACAGGCGCAATGCGTCCAAAAACGCCGTCGGACACGCCGAAGTACTTGCCATACAACGCGCCTGCAAAAAAACGGGCGATTGGCGGCTTAGCGGTTGCACACTGTACGTAACGCTTGAGCCGTGCGTAATGTGCCTCGGGGCGTGCTACAACGCACGACTGCCACGCGTCGTGTTCGGTGCGTATGACCTTTCGGGCGAAGGCTGCGTGCAGCTTGCAGAGCAAATCGGAACAACTCTCAACCACCATCTTGAACTTTGCGGCGGCGTTGAAGAAGAAGCGTGCAGCGATATGCTGACGGAATTTTTCAAACAAAAACGCCAAAAATGACAACGACGAAGTACACATCCGACAACAATGAGAAAACTTGCAAAATTTGAAAAAGTAACATTCGCTGGGTTTGCGCCCCACGGAAGCGAATCGATTTACAACGACATCAGACTGCCGCGCCGCGCAACCGCCAGAAGTGCCGGCTACGACTTTTTTGCACCGGACGACATCACGCTCGAACCGGGGCAAACCACCACCGTCGCAACCGGAATACGCGCGCTTATGCCCGACGACTGGTGCCTGCTGATTTACCCTCGCAGCGGGCTTGGCTTCAAGTACAAACTTCGGCTTAACAACACTGTCGGGGTAATCGACGCCGACTACGCCGACAGCGACAACGAAGGACACATTTTTGTGCGAATGACCAACGAAAGCGACAAACGACTGGACATTGCCAAAGGCACTGCATTTGCGCAAGGCATATTTACACGTTACCTGCTGACTGAAGACGACGACGCAAGCGCGATTCGCAACGGCGGACTGGGATCCACCGACGGCAAAAAATAAAACGGAAACAACTTGCGACAGAAATGCAAATATTTGTATTCCGCCGTGCTGTGCGTGTTTCGTCATGCAGACTGTAACTCGGTACGCCTACGACCGCAAAAACAAAAGACACTACAAAGGAGTAAATCGTGTTTACCGTATTTATCAAGTTGTACATAAGCGACAAATGCAACAAGGACTGGCTTACTTCCAATGCGCCGCAACACAGCAAAGCCGTAAAAGAACTTAAACAGTTGGCACAGGAATTTGACCGCAACCTGCACTTTGCCGTCATTCCGTCGTCGACCGTCGAGCGCGGAGAATCCTTTGCCGAAGTTTTGTACGAAGGCGACATGCCGGACGACCTGCAAGTCAACATCGAGTCCACAGCAAGGTTGCTCAGCCAGGACGCCACGCAACAGACGGAGGGTATCCGTTTTGTGCTTAAACTGGTAGACACCAACCTTGACATAATGTACGTGCCGGTCAAGTGATTTTTTACTTTACCTAACGTAAGTTACAGCGGCAGACAGAATACTTGTCACGCAACTCAATACAACACCAAAGAGACGCTTTGCTGTATTTAACTACAGAAAGCGTCTCTTTTAATATTATTAAAAGTGTGATAAAGTTGTACTTAAACTATTGAACAAGTACAAACGCATAGCAGCAAAAGACACATCTGCCGCCAGGCAAAACGTCCACTCGAATGGACGAAAAAGGACAACACGGATGTTGTCGATAATGTCAGACGAAAGCCTTCGTGTTCCCCGTTGCCATCACGATTTTTTACCTGACAGCGGTTATGCGCTAAACAACCCTCGGTGTTTATGCGATATTTCTTACGCTTTTGCCGTCCGCGCCGTAAATGATTGCAGAAGCCCGTTTACCGCGTTGTTTATTTTCCGTTGCTGTTCCACGGTGCGTTTTTCCGACAGACCCATTGAGCGCAGAATGTCGGCAACTCGCACGAGAGCAGACTCGTCGGGGGATTTTTTCGCAATGCGGTTTATTTCGCGCACGTTTTCGTCAATCGGCGTTTTACGTTCGGGCAGGTCTGCACGTCGGTTGAGTAATGCCACAAATTTGGCAAACAATCTTTTTGCACGTAACGTTTTGGCAATATTGGCATGACGAATTAAAACAAAAGCATGCACCGCTACCGATACATAAAGCAACGAGACAAGCAGGTAACTTGTACGCAAAGTGTCCAGCGCAAAAGCAGCGACAAACAAGACGGCACAAAGCGCAGAGCAAACAAAGGGAATAATCGACACAAGTCTGCGTTTAAGCGGTACAAACTCGAATACGTCCGACGGTTTTTCCGCACTGCCGCCAAGAAACGCACGCCACTGCCGACGATATTCTTCGGGCAACTTTTCCGTGCCTGCAAAGGAAGCATTGGGATGCGCCAGCATGTCCGACACCGCAGCGTTAAATCGTCTGTTTTGACGGCGATACCTGTCTGCAATCAGATTGACGACAGCAAACAAAACAAGTAGTACAAACATCCCTACAGCAAAGAAAACATCATACGTATTAAAAAATTCGATACATTTTGCAAAATTCATAACAGCAACTCCGTCATTTTAGTTGCTTTGATTTTCGCCCGTTTTTACTGACGATATACACCGTTTTAATTAAAAAACACAACTCTTTTACCAAACTTTACGCACACGCGGCAAAATACCACGTTTTTAACATTTACATGTCAACAGACACTTTGAACTGACGTTTTAATACAATGGTTTTTACCGCGTTCGATGCAGTTTGATTCCTCACAGGACCTCTTACACATATTCGGGCGAACTTATTTCCAGCGAAGAATAAAACAAACGAGCGGCAAACGTTGCCAAACTTACAACCAACCGCCACCTCACAGGCAAAAACGGTCGGCAAAAGTGAAACAAACAACCGACTACGCACAAATATTAAAGGACGATTGCAAAATACTGCAACCGTCCTTTCCGTTATAATTATTTTTTACTCGTCAACTTCGGCGAAGCAACTGCCGCCGATGAACTCACGCAGCAGCGAATTGCACGGCACCCATTTGTCGTCCATATCCTTGAAATACTTGAGGAATTTAATCAAGCGATTGGCTGTAATGTAGTACTGACTGTCCGACGGTACTTCGCGCAGGGCAGGCAGGGCGTATTTTTTCAGCACACACAACTCGTAGGTGAGCGCGGAATTGTACACGTAGTTGCAACCTTCCTGGAATGGGTAAATCCACTTGAACTCGCCGCGGCGCACGGAATGCCACATTTCAAGGGTACGTTCCGCACTGGCACCGCGATACTTCTTGTCGCGCACTATACGGCGCAGCAGGCGGATGTCCGTGTAACTGATGGGGTTGTGCATGTCGAGGTTCATCTGGAACTGCGGCGCAATGTAAATTTTGTACTTCTGGTACTTGGGCACAGAGTAACTAAGCGCGTCGTTGAGCGCATGTATCCCCTCTATTATTATGGGCGTTTCGGGCGAAATCTTTGTCGGGATGCCGTGTTCGGCGCGACCGTTGCCGAATTGGTAAACGGGCAATTCCACCTCCTCGCCTGCGATAAGCGCGGTCATTTGCTTGTTGAACAACTCTACGTCAAGGGCGTCGATATCCTCGAAGTCCTGCACGCCGTGTTCGTCGTAGGGGATGTCTTCGCGGTTTTTGTAGTACATGTCCAGCGAGATACGCAGCGGCGTAATTCCACGCGCCATAAGCTCGATACGCAAGCGATTACTGAAGGTCGTCTTTCCACTGCTGCTGGGACCTGCAATGCAAATAAGTTTGATGTTTTCGATGTCTGACAAAATCTGACTGCCCAGGTCGTGCAGCATGTCGTTGTGCAGAGTTTCGTTCATGTTGATGAAGTCCACCTCGGTGGCTTCCGTCACGTGTGCGTTTACGCCGGAAATAAGGGCGGCATCGCACAACTTCGCCCACTTGTAGGCACGCTTCTGCACCTTGCTGAACGTCGGTTCGTCCTTGAATTCGGGAATTTCGCCGTTCATTTCGTAACGCGGATACTGGCACACAATGTTGCCGTCGTACACAAACATGCGGAAACGGTTGATGTAGCCCGTACTCGGCACCACGTAGCCGTACATATAGTTGACGTAATCGCCACACTTGTGGAAGTGACAGATTTTTTCGGGGCGGTACTGCAACGTGAGAGCTTTGTCCAGGTCGCCGTTGGCCACAAACATGTCGTAAGCGTCTGTTTTGCTCATTGACATGCGTTCAAACGGGAGGTTGAGTGCGACAAGTCGGCGCATTTCGGCGGTCACCACTTCAACCATCCTGCCGTCGGGCTTGACGGACGGGGACATAATCGTCACCATAAGCGAACGTGAAACGCCGTAACAAATTTTGATTTTGTAGTCGGGGTACACGTTGTGGAACGCCATTGCAATCATGTAGCGCAGACTGGTTTCGTAAACCTTGACTGCGTCGGCGTCCTTGAGGTCAAGCAATTGCACGTCACAGTCAAAACTGAGTTCGTAACTCAGCTCGCGTAAGCGGTTGTTGACCTTGGCGCAGACGTAACGTTTGTCAGGGTCGTCGACAAGGCTTAGTATCGTCTGCTTGTTGTCAAGCGTAAAATGTTTGTTTCCGATATTTACAGTATACATTACTGCCTCCGTGAATGTTGTTTTTGTAGTCGATTCGGGACATTTCCGATAAGAATTTACCTTTGGTTAATTTAGCCATCTCCAATAATTTTTGGCACCCGAGCGTGCGCGATTAGAGTTACAGCCGTAAACTATTTTTTGCTGTAAACTAATAGTGGTTAAGCCTCGGCTTGTGACGGCGGCTGATTGTGCGTTAAACGCCGCTTACCGAACCCGAAGAAAAGCACGGCGATATGTGCATTACACATTTTGCAAAGTCGTTTTTGCAATTTGCCGCTTCTTTATACGGGTACAACCTTGAGCCGTTGGTTGCACATGTATTGCCGTATTTTTGCGATAGTTTTTATAATATATATAATTAAGTATTAGTATTATACACTAAAAAAATAAAATGTCAATAGTCATTTTAGATTTACGACGGCCTTATTTGACACATTTTCAGTGACGTTGAACATGAGCGCAAAAAAAATTGCCAATTGTACGAAATTTGTTTCGGTATGGTTAGTTTATTTTTCAAAATTGTTTTGTATTTTTGAAAAGATTCTATAAATGCAATTATAAAATTATGTCATCCTGAGCGCAGTCGAAGGTTCCCCCAATGAAATGGGGGTGTCGCTGACTTTCAAGCGACAAAAGGGGTGCGTTGCGCGTGTGAGCAACCCCCGGAAAGGGACAGTTCGTCTAATGTTGCTTGTTGAAATTATATCAATTACAGCCCTAAGGTACCCTTCCGGGGGAGCACGGAGCGTGCACCTGCTAAAACGAAGAAAACACCGTTAGTTATTTGGTAGGAAAAGTAAAATGATTTACGCGACAAAGTGAAATTTCGACTACACTTCGTTCCGCTCAACATGACATATTAAAAAAATTAACCCTATATTTTTTTACCACAAAAAAATTCACACGTTTTGGGGATATTTAAAGTCTGTTCGATAAAGGACAAAAAAGCACAAAAAAAATATTTACAACACCTTTGGCACGCCGATTTCGCGCGCAAAAAAAAACGAAGCATGTCGTTGTGACATACTTCGTTTATCTGCAATAAAAACTTACTCTGCGTCCGTTGTTGTTTCGGTAGCGGCAGTTGCTTCGGCTTCGGCAGCCGCTTTTGCAGCCTTACGCTTTGCACGGGCTTGTTCCTTCTTGTAGGCTTTTTCGTCCTCGATTGCTTTGACGGCAATTTCCATCGTAGCCTTGGCTGCGGCAAGAGTCGCTTCGTCAAACACTTTCAATGTCGTGGGAGCCTGTTTAAGTTTAAGTTTGTTGTCGCTCATGTAGTTGCGCAAATCGTTGTTGGCAATTACAAATTCGCACACGATTACGCCGCGCTTGATGAGCAGGCGAACGATACGATTTTTGCCGACCTTGTACTCTTCATAGCGGTCGTTTTTGAAGCAACGATTGCCTTCCACTGCGGATGCCGTTGCGACAATCTGACCGTAGTAATCCTTAAGTTCGTCGGGAAGAGCGTCGTATTTCTGCGACAAAGTTTCCTTAGCGGCAGAAAACGTAACCGAGTCGCCGTTAAGTTCCGCTTCCGTTGCTTCGTCTGCTTCGGTTACTTCTTCCGCAGATATTTCTTCGGCGCCGACGGGAGTTGATTCCCCCACTTCTTCGGCAACAACCGCTTCGGTTGCGGCTCCGTCCTCTTCGGCGGCCTCAGTCGTTTCGGCTACTGCCGCGGTTGCCGCTGCCTGCTCCGCAAGAATACGTTCATCCTCTTTGGTTACGCGGTGAAGAACCGTGATCACGGCAACACCGGCTGCTACTGCTACTGCAAGTAACAAAATCAAAATGACTAATTCCATGTTTCCTCTCCTTGTATTTTACTGTTGCAAAGACAAAATTGTGACTGTTTTGCCGAAAAAAAGTAATACGTACAGACTTTTTGTCAACATTGCACATGCCTCTGTTTTGCTTAATTATATACCCTTTTCAAAAATTCGTCAATAGTGATAAAGACAATTTGTTATTTTTTTTCAAAAATTTTCTGTATTTTGTGCCGATTCTACCGTTTTAACACAAAATATAGGGTACTATTACACGCATAGTACCCTACAAAACAGAAAATTTCGTTATTTTGCCATTTCGGCTGCTGACGTTATTTATCGAAAAAGCCGCACCGTTACTCATTTTTGATTACACAAGGCGGTTTTGCGAATTGCGTCGGACAAAACAAAACGTTGCCGTTACAAGCAAAGAATATCGTCAATAATGCCGTAATCCTTGGCTTGTTGCGCGCTCATCCAGTTGTCGCGTTCGCAGTCGATGTGCACTTCTTCGGGCGTTTTGCCCACGTTTTCGGCAATTATGCGTTCCAATTCGCTGCGGGAAGCAAGGATATTGTCAGCCATTTTGCGCATTGCCGTTTCCGATTTGTAGCTTCCGCTACGCGTGTTGATAAGCGGCTGGTGAATAAGCACTCTGCTGTGCGGCAGCGCGAAACGTCTGCCGGGCTGTCCGCAACTAAGCAGAAACGCGCCCATACTTGCAGCCATACCGAAACACACAGTCGAAACAGGCGCTTCGATATGGCGAATAACGTCATAAATTGCCAGACCGTAATCGATACTGCCACCCGGCGAGTTGATGTACAGGCTTATTTCGCTTTTGTGGTCCTCGTTGTCGAAACTCATCAGGCGCACTATCACATCCAATGCGCTGCGTTCGTTCACTTCGCCGCTTAAAATGATAATTCTTGGATCGTCCATTTCCCTTTCCTCCGCACTTTGTCACAAAAAATCAAATACATATGCATTTTTTGCCGACAAATGTCAGTCGATAATGCTGTCGATAAGTCCGTATTCCAACGCCTGCTCGGCAGTAATATCAAGCCCTTGCTCGATGTCGTAATGAATGCGGTCGGGTTCCTGTCCCGTGTGCAGCGAAAACAGCTGTTCCATAACTTCGCGTTCCAGACTTACCTCACGCGAAGCAATGGCAATTTCCGTTTGCTGATTTGTGCCTGCATGCAACGTGCCATAAGGCTGCTCGATGTTGAATGTGCAGTGCCTCAGGGCGAAACGCGAACCCTTTTTGCATCCTGCCAGAAGCAACGCCGCGTAGTTGGAAACCGCGCCCATGCCAACACCCGTAACGGGGTTTGGTATGCTGCAAATGGTGTCGTAAATTGCCAGCATATCGAGGTAGTTGCCCCCGTAACTGCCGATAAACAACTGAATCGGCTCGGTGTCGCTAAGCGCGCTTAGTTGCAACAACTGAAACACAATGTAACTGGCTGCGTCGGTGTCGATGTAGCCGTTTACAAGTATAATTCTGTTTTCGGTAAGTTTTTTTTCAAGGTCGGTTGCCAAAGTAATTACCTCCGAGCGCGTTTTCATACACATGTTGCTACCGCCGACATTCCGTCGTGCCGCACACTTTTATGTCCTTATTGTACCATACAAAATAAACGCCGTCAACAGTCATTTTTGACCATCGACGGCTAAAACGTATAATCATTTTAATTTGTTACGTCTGGTAACAATGCAGTCGATTGCACTACTTGTTACTTTTTACACGATTGCAATTTACGCACAACATCTGACAGTTTGCAAGTTCCGTTTTTCCGCCCTTGCTCCACGGCGTAATATGGTCGGCATCCATTTCAGACAATTCAAAATGTTTACCGCATTTAGCACAAATCCCGTTTTGCTTTTCGTAGCAAGTTCTCTTTTGCGTTGCGGTGAATTGCCTTATGTTAAGATACTTTTCATTGCCCGTCAACACGTAAGCATATATACCTTTTTTATTTGTAACGTCGTCGTCAGCCATCAATTCGGCGATCTTACTTTCCAACGCGTCGGTATCGTAAAGATTGTTTCCGTACCGGTCGTAAAGAGCACCCCAGTCTATACCTTTCATTTCTTTACGGTACACTGTAAACATTGTTTTAACCCACTCTATCACATTGCGGAAATACGTCCATAGTTCGTTTGCGTTGTAACTACGTTGATTTTTTGCCATGTAATCTTCAATGTTTCCCTTGCTTTTCCACCTGAGGGCGGTTTCAAGAAATTCCTGTCGTAAAGGCTTGCCATTTACATAATCTTTGGCAAGATTGTACGCCGCGCAATTAGTTTTGCTGAAATACTTTTTCGCACTTTCAAGCCACGTTCCCGTATATGTTGCGTTGCGTAATTCCTGCTCTGTAAGCGGCTCACCTGCAATGTTGATTATCCTGAACCACGACAACTTTTCCTTGTCATTGCCCTCGCAAACATATACAAGCAGTTTGTAATTCAAAATAGTTTGCTTTTCAGTATCGGTAAGATTGTAAAAATACTTTTCGTTCAGCGAAAAATCGCCGTTTACATACTTACAAAAACTAAGCGTGCGTTGTTGTCCGTCCAACACTTCGTAGTCGCCTTCATTGTTTTTTACCCAGTACATTACGTTGAGCGGAAAACCTTTATTTATGGTTTCTATAACGGCATTGCGCTGCTTATCCCCGTAGATAAATTCACGCTGATACTTCGGACGTATGTTCAGCATACCGCCGTACCCTACTACGCCCTCTTCGTTGTTGTCAACGTAGCCTTGACAAACTTCGCCGACAGTAACATCCATTAACTGTATTTTCATTGTTTTCTCCTTATCAAAATGCGTGCGTATTTTGTTTTTCCGCCTACAGAGAGTCTGCCGCCGACAAGCAATTCCGTCGGTACTGTGTAACGGTCAAGCCCTATTATCTCAAATTGTTCGGGATTGTACCTGTCCAAAAACGTGATAGGCACACCCATTATGCCGTTACACCTTCCGGCGCACGAACAGGCGTTTGTATTTTCGTTCGCCGCCGACAAGCGGTTGGGCAATTCCGCTTTGCTCGTCCCACAGTCCGCAAGAGAAACCCTTTCCTTCACTTTCGGTTGCACCGACGATTTCAAACTGTTCAGGGTTGAATTTGTCGAGGAAGGTGATTGGTACGCCCATGATTCCGTTACACTTTGCGACGGATGACAATTCTGAAGTACGGCGTAATTGTCCTTGTCTGTCTGTCTGTCTGTCTGTCTGTCTGTCTGTCTGTAGGATTGTCCCACATCAACCGTATATGTCAAGTCCTTTTCGTCATTTCCTTTGCGAAATCTTACAATGTCGAATTGGTCGGGGTTGTGCTTATCAAGGAAAGTTATCGGTACGCCCATTTCACCGCTGCATGTTTCGGTCGGCAGGTAATCGTAGGGAATATCCGTCACCTTATCCACGTTGATTGCATCGTAATTGTCGTATTTCGGATATTCTTCGGGCGTGTATTTTTTGTAAAGTTGCAAGTTTTCATGGCGTTTTGTTGTGTCAAGATTGGTAAACCAACAAATATTGCCAAACTTTGCCATCTTTTTGCCGTCTGCATTTACATAGACATTTGCTTTGTTAAAGGTACTAGGTACGGCAAATTCCTGCGCACCGCTTTTGTATCCAAGCCAGATACGTCCTTGTTGTATCAACGGAAAAATTTCCTTGTATGTAATCGCATTTTGATTACCGATGATTACAAACTTTTTACAATATGTAATCAGTTGCGCGACGTACTCGCGGAAAAGGGAAAACGGCGGATTGGTAACAACTATGTCTGCTGTTTTTAGCAGTTCCACACATTCGTCGGAACGAAAATCGCCGTTACCGTTAAGCAACGTTAACGAGTTGGAATGATTTTTCAACAAATACTCAACGTCGGACAAATCCACAGCGCCGTCACCGTTAAAATCTTTTACCTCGTTTATTTCGATTTTGTACGCGCGCCTGTTTTGATTAGGCACCGTAGGCGATTTAATGTCCGACAAAAGCGTCAACTGGGTATAAGCAATAGGCGAACTGTCGTAGCAGGTAGCAATAAGTTTTTTAAGTTTAAGTTGATTAAACTTTAAGGCAAAATACTTAAAAAAATTGCTTTCAAACGGGTCATCACAATTGCAGAAAACAACCTTATTTTCAAAATATGCACTGTAATGACTTAGTTCTTTTTCAATATCCGTAAGTTGGGTGTAAAATTCGTCAACTTTGTCGTGTCTAGCCCTGCGTAATGCACTATTCGCCATAATAATTCAAATCTCCTTATTTTATAACATTTGCACGAGAATTTCTCGTATTATTATATACGAGAATTTCTCGTAAGTCAACATTCAAACGAAAAATACTCGTATTATAGTGTTATGAATGAGGATATTAAAAAGAAAATAGGCAACAAGATTGCCGAATTACGACGCGAAAACAATTTATCGCAAAAAAATTTTGGGGAAAAATTAGGTGTATCACAAGATACTGTTTCCTTGTGGGAAAAAGGCAAAAGCCTGCCTGCAACGGAATACGTAATTGAGATTGCACAACTTTTTCAACTTTCCACAGACGAATTATTATGTCTCAAGGACTACTAAAGCAAAAGTGACGGCTATACTGCCGTCACTTTTTATTGTTTGTTTAATTTACAGGATTTTTTACCTTAACCCTACACACTTCATAGTGTTCACCGCAAATACTGCGGCTCGGCTGATGACGTAACTGTATGTTGCAAATTAGCAACTTATTTAATCTTAGTGGGTGCACGAGCCGTGCGCCGCCGAAGGGCATAAAAAAACCGCATTGCAAGCGGGGTTTGTGTGCTCGCAATACGGTCAAAAGGGCAAAAAAAATCGCACCCTCTCGGATACGCTTTTCTTGGTGATGCTTGCTTCAGAATAGTAAGTAAATTTTCAACACACTCGTGGGTTTGCATTTGTTTTTGCAGTGTTTATGCTCCACTTGTTGTAACTCCGTGTACCTGAGTACACTCGACTTGGATGGTAGATGTCTCCATCTACTCCCTTAAAGGAGGTGATCCAGCCGCACCTTCCGATACGGCTACCTTGTTACGACTTCACCCCAGTCATTGGTCTCGCCTTCGACGGCTCCCTCCTTACGGTTAGGATACCGGCTTCGGGCGCTCCCAACTCCCATGGTGTGACGGGCGGTGTGTACAAGGCCCGGGAACGTATTCACCGCGGCATGCTGATCCGCGATTACTAGCGATTCCGACTTCATGTGGGCGGGTTGCAGCCCACAATCTGAACTGGGACGGCTTTTAGGGGTTCGCTCCACCTCACGGTTTTGCATCCCTCTGTTGACCGCCATTGTATTACGTGTGTAGCCCAGGACATAAGGGGCATGATGATTTGACGTCGTCCCCACCTTCCTCCGTTTTGTCAACGGCAGTCTCGCTAGAGTGCTCTTGCGTAGCAACTAACAATAGGGGTTGCGCTCGTTGCGGGACTTAACCCAACATCTCACGACACGAGCTGACGA
>OLXG01000570.1_pt1 | contig 14691 bp, 18 predicted proteins | sample 1673861 | NCBI WGS metagenome assembly OLXG01 (sample SAMEA103958130, study PRJEB25191) | human gut metagenome | biome: human-associated habitat [ENVO:00009003]; feature: intestine environment [ENVO:2100002]; material: feces | place: Germany | collected 2013/2015
CTACGACAGCAGAGGCTGGCCGATGGAAAACTCGTTCATGCAGTATAAGATCCCCGCCCGTGTGGACATCGGCCGCATCCGGGTGGAGTTTGAGAGCAGCTACGAGCCAAACGGCCCGTTTGGTGCCAAGTCCATCGGTGAGGTGGTCATCAACACGCCGCTGCCCGCCATTGCGGATGCAGTGTACAACGCCATCGGCACCCGCTTCTATGAGCTGCCCATTACCCCGGAACAGATCGCTATGGCCGTGGAGGAAACCCGCTGAATGCTGTCCGAAGCACAGTTCCCATTTCTGGCTGAAAAGGGCCATGTCGTCTCGCTGGTGGGCGGCGGCGGAAAAACGACGCTGCTCTATCAGCTGTCGGCCCACTGCGCCCGCAAGGGCTGGCGGGTGCTGGCCGCGACCACGACCCACATCCGGCAGCCGGACCACAACATGGCCCATACAGAAGCCGAATGCAGCGCCCTCTGGGCTGCGGGGGAGTATGCCGTCCTGGGCACACCGGACGGCTGCGGCAAGCTGACCGCCCCGCCGCCGGACCTGCTGCACCGCTGGATGCGGCAGGCCGACACCGTTTTTCTGGAAGCCGACGGCGCGAAACGGATGCCCTGCAAGGCCCCGGCGTCGCGGGAACCAGTGCTGCTGCCGGAATGTGACACCGTGCTGGCCGTGGCCGGGCTTTCAGCTCTGGGCCGCCCTTTGCGGGAGGTCTGCTTCCGGCTGGACGAAGCCTGTGCACTGCTGCATACCGCACCGGACGCCCCCCTGACGCCGGAGCTTCTGGCTGCACTGCTGGCCAGCGAAGCCGGTGGGCGGAAGCTGGTGGGAGAGCGGGCGTTTTATGCGGTGCTCAATCAGGCGGACGACCCCGCCCGGCGGGCGCTGGGCGAGACGACCCGGACCATCCTGTGGGAACGATATCATGTGCAAAGCGTTCTGATGCATTTTGCAAGAGGAGAACGAGCCGAATGAGCGAAGAAAAGATCGTGTTCTGTACAGGCGGCGGTTGCACCGCCAAACTCGGCGCGGGGGTGCTGAGCCGCATTCTGGAAAAGCTGCCGCGCGGCGAGCAGGACCCAAACCTGCTGGTCGGCTATGACAGCAAGGACGACGCGGCGGTCTACCGCATCACCGATGACCTTGCACTGGTGCAGACGGTGGATTTTTTTCCGCCCATGGTCGATGATCCCTATACCTTTGGGCAGATCGCCGCAGCCAATGCCCTCAGCGATGTCTATGCGATGGGCGGCGAGGTGAAGACGGCCCTGAATCTGGTCTGCTTCCCGGAGAGCATGGACCTGAACGTCCTGGGCGAGATCCTGCGCGGCGGGGCCGAAAAGGTGGCCGAAGCGGGGGGCATCCTCGCGGGCGGGCACTCCATCGCGGACACTGGCGTCAAATACGGCCTCTCGGTGACGGGCCTTGTGGACCCGCACCACCTGACCGCCAACGACACCGGCCGCCCCGGCGATCAGCTTATCCTGACCAAGGCGTTGGGCGTCGGGCTCATCTGCACGGCCAACCGTGTGGGCGAAGCTGCGCCGGAACAGATGGAAGCCGCCATCCACTCCATGACGACGCTGAACAAAACGGCGGCAGAGATCGCGCGGAAGTATGAGGTCCACGCCGCAACGGATGTGACGGGCTTCAGCTTCCTCGGCCACCTGCACGAGATGATGGGCGGGCGGCTCTCCTGCGTCGTGGATGCCAGAGCTGTGCCGGTGCTGCCCGGCGCATGGGCGGCGGCGGACGCCTGCCTGTACACCGCTGCCGGGCAGCGCAACCGCAACCATACCGGCCCGTTCGTCCGGTTTGAGAACGTGCCTTTCCCGATGGAAGAGATCCTGTTCGACCCGCAGACGTCCGGCGGGCTGCTGCTGGCGGCGGCTCCGCAGAAGGCGGAGGCGCTGGCGCAGGAACTGCGTGCGGCGGGCCTGCCTGCCGCCATCGTGGGCGAGATCCGGGACGCACAGCCCACGGAGATCACAGTGAAGTATTGAGAGGATAGAACGATGATGTTGAACGTAGATGCACGCGGGGATGCCTGCCCGCTTCCCGTTGTCAAGGCAAAAAAGGCCATCGCTGCGCTGAACGGTGCAGGCGAGGTGGAGGTTTTGGTGGACAATGAGATCGCCGTCCAGAACCTGACCAAGATGGCGCAGCAGAAGGGCTATGGCTCCAGCGCGGAGAAGCTGGCAGAGCGGGAGTACCGTGTCCGGTTCACGGTGGGCGATGCCTCTGCTGCGGCCGAAGAGTCTGCCGTCTGCACACCCGATGCCCGCACCGACACCGTGGTGGCCATCGCAGCGGATACGATGGGCGAGGGGGCCGAGGAGCTGGGCAAGACCCTGCTCAAGGCGTTCGTCTTCTCGCTGACCCAGCAGGAGAAGCTGCCCAGGACCATTTTGTTTTACAACGGCGGTGCGCACCTGACCTGCGAAGGCTCCCCGATGCTGGAAGACCTCAAGGTGCTGGAAGCCGAGGGCGTGGAGATCCTAACCTGCGGCACCTGCCTGAATTTCTACGGTCTGACCGAGAAACTGCGCATCGGCACCGTGACGAATATGTACGTCATTGCGGAAAAAATGCTGAATGCCGGGAACGTGGTCAAGCCGTGATCTACCTCGATCATGCCGCCACCACGCTGCAAAAGCCGCCGGTGGTGGGGCAGGCGATGCTCGCGGCTTTGCAAACGGCGGGCAACCCCGGACGCGGGGCGCATGAACCGACCCTTCACGCGGCCCGCATCGTTTACGACACGCGCACGGCGCTGGCAGAACTCTTCCACGCAGAGAACCCGGCCTGCATCGCCTTTGCGGCCAACGCCACCCAGGCGCTCAACACCGCCATCGGCGGGCTGCTTTCGCCCGGCGACCATGTCATTGCAACGGTCTGCGAGCACAATTCGGTGCTGCGGCCCCTCTACCGCCTGCGGGAACAGGGGGTACAGCTCAGCTTTGTGGGGGTGGATGACCGCGCCGTTCTGCGGTATGAGCAGTTCGAGCAGCTGGTCCGGCCCAATACCAGAGCAATCGTTGTCACCGGGGCATCGAATGTGACCGGCCATGCCACCGACCTGCCCTTTGTGGCGCAGGTGGCAAAAAAGCACGGTCTTCTGCTGATCGTGGACGCTGCCCAGACGGCGGGGAGCCTGCCCATCGACGTGCAGGCCCTCGGCATCGACGTGCTGTGCTTCACCGGGCACAAGGGGCTGATGGGCCCGCAGGGCACCGGCGGGCTGTATGTCCGGCCGGGGCTGCGGGTCGCGCCGCTCGTTGTGGGCGGCAGCGGGGTGCACAGCTTTGCCGAAGCCCACCCTGCAGAGATGCCCACGGCGCTGGAAGCTGGTACGCTGAATGTCCCCGGCCTTGCCGGGCTGGGGGCCGGGGTACGCTGGCTGCTGGAACAGGGGGTCGAGGCGCTGCACGCCAGAGAAATGGCGCTGACCCGGTTGTTCTGGGAGGGCGTCCGGGAGGTCCCCGGTGTCGTTCTGTACGGAACGCTGGCAGCCCCCCGTGCGCCGATCGTCTCGCTGAACCTTGCCGGGGAGGACTCCGCCCGTGTGGCGGATGCGCTCTGGGAGGAATACGGCATCTGTGTGCGGGCCGGTGCTCACTGTGCTCCGCAGATGCACCGGGTGCTGGGCACCGTGGAGCAGGGCGTGGTACGGTTCAGCTTTTCGCACCAGAACACCGAAGCCGAGGTGCGGTGCGCCGTAAAGGCGGTCCGTGCGCTGGCATTGGAGGAATAAAATGCGAGCAAAACGACCGTATATCGTGCTTTCGTTCCGTGCCACGGTGGATGCCATGGCGTGGGAAAAGCGCTGCCTTGCCGAGCACATCCCCGGCCGGCTCATTCCGCTGCCGCGGGAGCTTTCCGCCGGGTGCGGTCTGGCGTGGCGGATGCTGCCGGAGGACTGGCAGTGCTGGCGGGAGCGCTTTGACCCTGCCGCCTACGATGCCGTTGCGCAGGTGGAACAATGATTTGAAAAAAGGAGACCCTTGCATGGAACCCCGAACTTTTTGTGATGCTTTGAACCGTGAGGCGGGCGATTATCTATTGGCTACGGTGCTGGAGGGCGCGGCGCAGGGGACGCAGCTGCTGTTGTGCGGCGGTGTGCCCGTCTGGCCGGAACATCCGGCGGCGTGTCTGGAAGCACAGCTGCCTGCGCTGCAGCAGGTGACTGCCAGCGGAGTGCAGACATTTGGGGCGCTTCGTGTTTTTGCCGAGCGGTTCGGTGCAGCCCCGCGTCTGGTGGTCTGCGGCGGCGGTCATGTGGGGGCCTCGGTGGTGCGGCTGGCAAAGCTGCTGGGTCTGCCTGTCTGCGCCTTAGAGGACCGCCCGGAATTTGCCGGGCAGCTGCGGCAGGCCGGGGCTGACCCGGTGCTCTGCCTGCCCTTTGAAGAGGGCCTTGCAGCAGTTTCCGGTGGGGCAGAGTGCTATTTTGTGGTCGTTACCCGCGCCCACAGCTGCGATGTCCAGTGTCTGACGGCCATTCTGCAAAAGCCCGCCGCCTATGTCGGCATGATGGGCAGCCGGGGCCGCGCGGCTCTGGTGCGCCGTCAGCTGACCGAAGCCGGGCTGGACCCGGCGCGGGTGGAGCAGCTCCATGCGCCCATCGGCCTTGCCATCGGGGCCAAAACGGCGGAGGAGATCGCGCTTTCCATCCTCGCACAGATCGTGCAGGTCAAGAGTGCCCGCTCGCTGACCGAGGGCTTCCCGCCCGCCATTCTGGAAGCATTCCGGGCGCTGCAAACGCCTGCGGTGCTGGCGACCATCGTGTCCCGCCACGGCTCCACGCCGCGGGAAGTCGGCTCCAAAATGCTGGTCCTGCCGGAGGGCAGGGCCGTGGGCAGCGTGGGCGGCGGCATCATGGAATACCGCATCCAGCAGCTGGCCGGGAAGATGCTGGCCGGGGCGGCAGCGCCCGCCCAATTGGCCGATCTCACCACCGACGGCACAGGCGATGATGCAGCCATTGCGGCCTGCGGCGGCTCCATGCAGGTCTTTTTACAGCGGATCGAACCGGAGGAATGAACGATGAAACAGGAAAAACGGATCGTGGTGCGGGGCGGCGGAGACCTTGCCACCGGCACCATCCACCGGCTCTGGTCTGCCGGGCTGCGGGTGCTGGTGCTGGAAGCAGAGCATCCCGCCGCCATCCGCCGTCAGGTGTCCCTGTGCGAGGCGGTCTATGAGGGCGAGACCACCGTGGAGGGCCTGCGGGCCGTGCGGGTGGCTTCGCTGGCCGAGGCAGACGCCGTCTGGGCGCAGAACGCCGTCCCGGTTTTGGTGGACCCGAAGGGCAGCTGCCTGGCTGCGGCAAAGCCTGCCGTGCTGGTGGATGCCATCATTGCCAAGAAAAATCTCGGAACCACGCGGGATATGGCTCCGCTGACCATTGCCCTCGGCCCCGGCTTTGTGGCCGGGCAGGATGTGGACGTGGTGGTGGAGACCAAGCGCGGCCACAAACTGGGCCGCATCATCCGGGCAGGCTCTGCTGCGCCGAACTCCGGTGTGCCGGGCGTCATCGGCGGTTATGGGGCCGAGCGGGTCATCCATTCGCCCGCCGCCGGTGTGTTCCGGAATCGCCGTGCCATCGCAGATTTTGTGGAGGCTGGCGAGACCATCGCCCTGCTCGAAACGCCGGAAGGGGAGACCATCCCCGTCACGACGCAGATCTCCGGCATCCTGCGGGGCCTTCTGCGGGATGGCTACCCGGTGCCGAAGGGCTTCAAGGTGGCCGATGTAGACCCCCGCCGCGAGGAGCTGGAAAACTGCTTCCTCATCTCCGACAAGGCCCGCTGCATCGCGGGCAGTGTGCTGGAGCTGGTGGCTGCTGAGCTTTGGAAATAACGAAAAAACGAGCAAAAGAAAAACCGCCGCCTTCCGGTCTTCCCGGAACAGCGGCGATTTTTGCTTGCAGGGGTCAGTTCGTCTCTTCGGTGAGCTTGGTGATGAGCATCTGGTAGATCTCGTTGCCCTTGAGGATGAACTGCTTTTTTACGAGGTCAGCGCTGAGCCGGTCGGGGGTGCCGATGTTCAGGCAGAACAGCTCCTGATCCAGCGCTTTGATGGTGCAGCGGATGGTGCAGTGACCGTCCGGCTTTTCGGTGATGCGGGCCGCATACTGTGCCTCCTTGCGGGCCCAGGTCTGGCTGCGCAGCACGGCGGCTACGGCGCGCTCCCGCACACTGCGGGGCAGGTCATAGGCAAGCTCCTGCGCGACCTTGCGTCCTTTTTCGGTGATGGAATAGCGGTCTTCCTTCAGCGTGACCAGCTGCTGGCGGGTGATATCATCCAGACAGGAGCCGATCTCAAAATAGTTGACCAGCTGCTCTTCCATCAGCGCGTTCTCGATCTCCGTCCGGGTGATCGGCCCGGCATTCTTTACCAGATAACACAACAGCAACCGGATCTCCGTGCTGTCGGTCAGCCCGCCGGGACGAACACCGGCGGTAAAAGCATCGTTAGCGGCCATCGTTCTGCACATCCCCCTCAAGTTTCAGATTGCGGAAAATCATCTTCTCTTTATAGTATAAAGGGTTTTACGCCGGATTGCAAGCCGCAACCGAAAAATCGGTCTCGATCCGCTTGGGGCTGTCGGGCGTGGAGTAGAGCCAGTGGTCCAGGTGGCCTTCGGTGATGAAATAATGCAGCTCGAACCGGTGGCTCTGGCCGAGGCTGTGGTTTACGATGACGAGTTTGATCTTCATTTTTTCCGGCAGGATGTTCTTGATGTAAACGCTCACAGCCTGGCCGGGATGAAGATCCTGGCAGCTCTCGGCCAGCCCGGCCAGATTCGGCGCGATCTCGATGAAGGTTCCGTATTCTTCCACGCTGCGCACGATGCCCACCACGGCTTCGCCCACGGTAAAACCGGCGGCGTTCTCGGCCCAGGTGCCCAGCAGCTCCCGGATGGTCAGGACGAACCGCCCCTGCACATCCCGGCTCTTGATGACGCACAGGATCTGTTGCCCCACGCTGACCCGGTCGGCGGGGGAGGAGATGCGGCTGACCGACATGCAGTCGATGGGAAGCAGGGCGCTGATGCCGCATCCTACGTCGCAGAAAGCTCCGAACGGTTCGATGTGGGTCACGGTGCAGGGCAGGATGTCGCCGGGGCGGAGGGTGTCGAGGTAGTCTGCCTTGCACATCCGCTGCGCCTCGGCGCGGGAGAGCCGGTAGCAGGGCTGGCCGGCCTCATCGGTGTCCAGCCCTTCGATGACGAAACAGGTGGGCCGCCCCACCCGCGTGAGCACGGCAATGTCCCGCACACTGCCCGTCTCGGCTCCGTCGGCACACTGCTCAAAGGGCATCACGGCCCGCACCCCGCCCAGTTCGAACCGCAGCTGGCGGGCCGTGTCGAACGCCAATGCGGTGCTCTGTAAAATTTCGCGGCTGGCCATGGCCGCCCGCAGCTCCGCAGCCGAAAGCCGGTCTGCACTGCGGTAATTCCCTTCGGTACGATAAGTCTGCATCATTCTTCATTCCTCTTTCTGTGCTGTTTTTGCCTTGCGCACCCGCCGTTTTGCCCGGCGGCAGTAAAACCATATGCGCTGACAATTGCATTTTATACGAGTTTGGATTATACTATATCTGTATGCGGCGGCCGATGCAAAATCGATGCGGGCCGCGATACGGGCCTGTGCCGGAGGGCACAGGCAGGAGGGAGAGCTGTTCATGGATATCGCAGTTGGAGATACCATCCTCACCCGCAAAAAGCACCCCTGCGGAGCGTCCAGCTTCGAGGTGCTGCGGGTGGGCATGGATTTCAAGATCCGCTGCACGGGCTGCGGCCGCGAGGTCATGCTGCCCCGCGCAAAGATCGAAAAAAACATCAAAAAGGTCCAGAAGCCCGGTGCCGCCGAGTGACGAACCGCCACATCCCATGAGAACGATAAGGAGAACTGCACAAGTATGTCAAAACTGTTTTCTCAGATGGATGCGGTCTGCCACCGGTTCGAGGAGCTTTCGGTCCGCCTGAACCAGCCCGAAACAGCGGCGGACCCGGCACTGTTTCGCCGCCTGATGCAGGAATACCATGAGGCCGAGCCAGTGGTGCAGGCCTATCAGGCCCTGACAACGGCGCAGGATCATCTTGCTCAGGCAAAAGCCCTGCTCGAAGGGGAGACCCTCGATCCGGACTTTAAGGAAATGGTACAACAGGAAATCAGCGAAAAAAGTCAGGATGTGGAAGAACTGGAAAATTCTCTCAAAATCCTGCTCCTGCCCAAGGATGTGAACGATGGCAAAAGCGTCATCGTGGAGATCCGCGGCGGGGCAGGCGGCGAGGAAGCTGCCCTGTTTGCCCACAGCCTGATGCGGATGTACACGATGTATGTGCAGAGCCGTGGGTGGGAGCTGGAAGTGCTCAACCTCAACGAGACGGAGCTTGGCGGCGTGAAGGAAGCCATCTTCGCGGTGAACGGCGCAGGGGCATACAACCGCCTCAAGTACGAGAGCGGCGTCCACCGGGTGCAGCGGGTGCCGGAAACGGAGACGCAGGGCCGCATCCATACCTCCACGGCCACGGTGGCCGTGATGCCGCAGGCGGAAGAGGTGGACTTTGCGCTGGACCCGAAAGACCTCCGCATCGACACCTTCCGCTCCTCCGGCGCGGGCGGTCAGCACATCAACAAGACGTCCAGCGCCATCCGGGTGACGCACCTGCCCACCGGCATGGTGGTCGAATGCCAGAACGAGCGCAGCCAGTTCCAGAATAAGGATAAGGCGCTGGAGATCCTCCGCAGCCGCCTGCTGGCCCAGAAGCAGAAGGAACAGCAGGATGCCATCAATGCCAATCGTCAGGGCCAGGTGGGCACCGGAGACCGCAGCGAGAAGATCCGCACCTACAACTTCCCGCAGGACCGCTGCACCGACCACCGCATCGGCCTGACCGTGCACAATCTGGATAAGATTTTAGACGGCAATCTGGACGAGATCATTGATGCACTGGCGACCCATGAGCAGGCCGAAAAGCTCCGCCAGCTCAACACACAAAGCGACAAATAATGCACCTGAAATGGTGTAAAGAATATATACTTTACAGATAGAAAGAACGATGATTCGCATGGAAATGAAAACTGAGATACTACCCGCCAAGGGCGAGGGCATTGCAAAAGCGGCTGCGCTGCTGCGGCGCGGCGAGCTGGTGGCTCTGCCCACGGAGACGGTCTACGGCATCGCAGCCGATGCCCGCAATGGGGAGGCTGTGGCAAAGATCTTTGTGGCCAAGGGCCGCCCGCAGGATAACCCCCTGATCGTCCACATCACCGGCCCGGAGATGCTGCCCGGCCTCGTCAGCGAGGTGCCGGAGCGGGCACAGCTGCTCATGGCGGCGTTCTGCCCCGGCCCGCTGACCATCATCATGCCGCGCGGCCCGGAGGTGGCGGCGGAGTGCTGCGCCGGTCTGGACACCGTCGGTATTCGGATGCCCAGCCACCCCGTGGCCCGTGCGGTCATCGAGGCCAGCGGCTGCGCCTTTGCAGCCCCTTCGGCCAACCTGTCCGGCAAACCCAGCCCCACCAACGCACAGGACGTCTTCACCGATATGAACGGCCGTCTGCCCCTGATCCTGGATGGCGGCGAGTGCGACTGGGGCGTGGAGTCTACGGTCGTGTCGGTCGTGGGCGATAAGCCCACCCTCTTCCGCCCCGGCCACATTACATTGGAAGACCTGGAACGCGCCCTCGGCGAAGAGGTCGAAGTCTCCAAGGCCATTCTTGAAAAGCTCCCGGAGGGCGCGGTCGTCCGCAGCCCCGGCATGAAGTATAAGCACTACGCCCCCAAGGCGGATGTCACCCTGCTGGACGGCACCTTTGAGCAGTTCAAGGCTTACGTGGAGGCCCACATGGACCAGAATCCCAGCTGCCTCTGCTTCACGGGCGAGGCCGAAAAACTCGGTGTGCCCTGTGTGGAGTATGGCCGCGAGGGCGATGGTGCCGACCAGGCAAAGCACATCTTCCGCAGCCTCCGTGCACTGGATGAGCAGGGCGACGGCGTCGTCTATGCCCGCTGCCCGCAGAAAGACGGCCTGTCCATGGCGGTGTACAACCGCCTCATCCGGGCGGCGGCTTTCCGGGTGATCGCGCTATGATCACGCTTGGCATCACGGGCCGCAGCGGCTGCGGAAAATCCACCGTGACCGCGGTGTTTTCGGCCCATGGGGTCCCGCTGGCCGACGCAGACCAGATCTCGCGGGAGATGCTGTTGCCGTCTTCGCCGCTGCTGCCGGTGCTGGCCCGGCGGTTCGGGGCAGACATCCTCCGGTCGGACGGCTCGCTGGACCGCCGCCTGCTGGCAGACCGTGCCTTTGCGGCACCGGAGGGCAAAGCGACGCTGGACGCCATCACCCACCCGGAGATCGTCCGCCGCATCCGGCTGGCAAAACACGCTGCCGAAGAGGCGGGGGCGTCACTCTTTGTGCTGGATGGTGCGGTCATCGTCGGGACAGAGGCTGAAGCCGAGTGCGACCGTCTGGCTGTGGTAACGGCTCCATTTGAAACGAGCGTGGCCCGCATCGCAAAGCGGGACGGCATCACGCCCGAAATGGCAGCGCGCCGCCTGAACGCCCAGACGCCCGAAGAAGCCCTGCTGGCCCGCGCCGATTACGTCCTGCGCAACGACGCAGACCTTGCCGCACTGGAAGCAGCTGCGAACGCGCTTTGCGAGCAGCTGCTGGCGGAAGGCGGCACGAAAGGTGGTGCGCGACCCTCGATTTGAATGCGAAGAGATTTTTGAACGGCTTCGTTCTGGTGTTTCTGGTGACGCTGGGCATCCTCTGCCTGCCGCCGGTGCGGACGCGGGTGGAAAAAACGCTCTATCCCTGCAAGTATTCCGCCCTTGTGGAGCAGTACGCCGCCGAGTACGACCTCGACCCGCTGCTGGTCTACTCCTTCGTTCGTACGGAGAGCGGCTTTGATCCGGATGCTACATCCAGCGTCGAGGCCCGCGGCCTGATGCAGATGACTGAGGAAACCTTCCTCTGGCTGCGCAGTAAGATCGCGGAAGGGGAAGACGTCACCTTCGGGGATCTGTATGACCCCGCCGTCAGCCTGCGGTTCGGCTGCTACTACCTCCATCTCTGTATGGAACGCTACGGCGGCGATGTCGCCACAGCGGCTGCGGCCTACCACAGCGGCTGGGGCACGGTGGATGCGCTGCTGCAAAAGGAAGAACACTCCGCCGACGGCATCACGCTGCAGGGGTTTCCCTACAACCAGATGCACCACTATGTGGAAAAGATCACCGCCTGCTATGCAGTGTATCAGAACCTGTATGGCACTTGATCCGCTTGAACCGGGTCTCCCGGTTTGAAATATTTAGGAATATGGAAACAGAAAGGCAGGAGAAATTCTATGGCAGAAAAAACTCCGACCCAGCAGCTGGCCGAAAAGCTGCTCTATAAGCCTGCTTACGTCGCCGACAAGGATGCAGACGTCAAGCAGAAGGCACACGCTTTTGCTGAGGGCTACAAGAAGTTCCTCGACAACGGCAAGACCGAGCGCGAAGTCGCCGCCGAGAGCGAGCAGATGCTCAAGGATGCCGGCTACGTGGAGTTCGACCCCAAAAAGACCTACCAGCCCGGCGATAAGGTCTACTTCGTCCAGTTCAAGAAGGCTGTCGTGGCTTCCACCATCGGTACCCGCAGCTTTGAGGACGGCTTCCGTCTGGTCATCGCGCATACCGACAGCCCCCGTCTGGACCTGCGCCCGACCCCGCTGTATGAGTCCGACCACCTGAGCTACTTCAAGACCCATTACTACGGCGGCATCCGCAAGTATCAGTGGGGCACCATGCCGCTGTCTATCCACGGCGTCTTCACCCGCGACGACGGCACCACCGTCACTGTCCGCATCGGCGAGGACGAGGGCGACCCCGTCTTCTGCATCACCGACCTGCTGCCCCATCTGAGCGCCGAGCAGAACACCCGCACCCTGAAGGACGGCATCAAGGCTGAGGAGCTGAACATCCTCATCGGTTCCGATGCGGTGGAGGATGAGGACGTCAAGGAAGCCGTCAAGCTGAACACCATGATCCTTCTCCACGAGAAGTACGGCATCACCGAGAAGGAGTTCATGCGGGCCGAGATCGAAATCACCCCGGCTTACAAGTGCCGTGACGTCGGTTTTGACCGCTCCATGGTGGGCGGCTACGGCCACGATGACCGTGTGGACGCTTACCCCGCACTGATGGCTGAGATCGAGACCAAGGCCCCGACCTACACCACCGTTTGCGTCCTCACCGATAAGGAAGAGATCGGTTCCGACGGTGTGACCGGTATGCAGAGCATGTATGCCTTCCACTTCATGCAGGAGCTGTGCCGCACTGCCGGTCAGGACGACATCCTGGCCTTCCGCAACAGCGTCTGCCTGTCCGCAGACGTCACCGCTGCCTACGACCCGTCCTGGGCCAGCGCCTTCGAGCCGATGAACGGCACCTATGCAGGCCGTGGCGTGGCGATCTTCAAGTACACCGGCGGCGGCAGCAAGGGCTCCGCAAGCGATGCCTGCGCAGAGCTGGTCAGCGATGTCACCCGGATGCTCGACAAGGGCAACGTGGCATGGCAGATCGGTGAGCTGGGCCGTCTGGACCTGGGCGGCGGCGGCACCATTGCCAAGTATGTGGCCAACCGCGGCATCCCCGTGCTGGACATCGGTGTGCCGGTGCTGTCCATGCACTCTCCCTTCGAGGTCATCCACAAGAGTGACCTGTACATGGCATATCGCGCCTTCAGCCTCTTCAACAACGCACAGTAAGCGCCATTGAAAAACCAGTGCCCCGGCAGGTCTTGTGCCCGCCGGGGCATTTTTGCGCTTTTTTGAGGAAAATACTTGACCTTCCACCGACTTTATGGTGTAGTGTAAGGGCGGAGGTGAAGCAAATGAACATCAAACAGGCTTCGGAACAGAGCGGGGTCTCCAGCCCCAACATCCGCTTTTACGAAAAAGAAGGGCTGCTGACGCCTGCCCGCAACCGGAGCAATGCCTACCGGGATTACACCGCCGAAGACGTCCGGACTCTGAAACTGATCCGGATGCTTCGGATGCTGGATCTGCCGCTGTCCACCATTCAAAGCGTTCTCCGTGGGGAACAGCCGCTGGCCGAAGCAATCCAGGCGCAGCAGGCAGTGCTGGAACAACAGGCCGCCCGGCTGGCGGGTGCGATCCGCTTTTGTGCAGAGCTGACCCGGCAGGCACCCCGGATGGAGCAGCTGGATGTGGACGACTGCCTGAAACGGATGCAGGACCCGCAGGAACCGGACGGATTCTTCACCGGCTGGCTCAAGGACTACCGCACGGTGGCAGAAAACGAACAGAAAAAGCGTTTTTACATCGTATCGGAGCAGTCCATCAACACCCCGGAGGACTTTGCGGAAGCGCTGCAGCGCTATGCCGAAGCGCAGGGAAGCCCTCTGTGCATCACAAAAGGCGGGATGTATCCAGAGTTTGAGTGGAACGGCATTCGATACAAAGCGTGGCGGGGGCAGGGCCGCTATTGCGATTCCATCTGCTGCGAAGCGGTCTTCCCGGAATCGCTTCAAACGGGGCTGCCGCCCAGACGGGATCGCCTGCTTCGATGGCTTTGGCGGCTGCTCCCTGCGGCGGTGGCCGCTATGGTGTTGGCAGCACTTGCTCTATGCGGCAGAATGTGAACCCCTGATCCCGATACCACTGGATGATGTCCGGCAGGGCTTCGGCGGTGGTGTGGGTGGTGGCGGAATCGTGCATCAGAACGATGCACTGGGTCTGTTCACCGGTCTCCCGCACCACATTGCGGTAGATGGTGGATGCGCTGGGTTTGCCGCCCACAGCATCCTCGGCGCAGACGTTCCAGTCCACAGAGGTGAAGCCTTTTTCAGCGGCCTGCGCTTTCAACTCGCTCATGATGCCTTTGCCGCCGTAGCGTCGGCTGACGGTGTTGGTGCTCCCGCCCGGAAAGCGCAGATAGCGGATGCCCTCCGTGTGGACATAGGGCGCGATGCGCTCCTTCAGCAGGGCAAGGTCCTGCCAGTAGGCATCCGGGCTCCGGTAGATGTCGCTGTACTCGTGCGAGGCAGAGTGGAATGCGATCTGGTGCCCGGCGGCTTCGGCCTCAGTGAGAAGCGGCAGATACTTCTCGTTGTACCCGGTCGCCACCACAAAAAAGGTGGCCCGGACTCCGGCGGCGTTCAGCACGGCCAGAACGTCCGGCGTCGTCTTGCTGGGGCCGTCGTCGAAGGTCAGGCAGACCCATTTGTCCGGCGGAGCGGGCGGCGTTTCCGGCACCGACCCGGCCGGCACTTCGCTTGCGGCAGGGGAGACGAAACATTCGTCCGGGATGGGCGTCAGGTCATTTTCCCGGCACCCGATGACCGGCGCAGAAGCATAGAAACTCCCAAGCCCAAAACCTAAGCCCAGCCCCAGAAATAGAAGGATTGCGCCCTGTAATAAAAACTTTTTCTGCACCTTCACACCAAAAACCTCCTCATGCTGTGAATTTATGAAAAAGCGTCTCCGTACAAGATATGAGAGCCGAAAAATTCTATGAAAAACGCTTGACTTTCCCAGGAGATTATGGTACTATACTTGAGCAGTCCGCACCACGGTTTCAAACCTCAGGAATCGGAGATTGCACCAAAACAGTATGCGAAGGTGGCGGAACTGGCAGACGCGCACGTTTGAGGTGCGTGTGGTTTATCCTTGGGG
>OLXG01000584.1_pt1 | contig 14467 bp, 8 predicted proteins | sample 1673861 | NCBI WGS metagenome assembly OLXG01 (sample SAMEA103958130, study PRJEB25191) | human gut metagenome | biome: human-associated habitat [ENVO:00009003]; feature: intestine environment [ENVO:2100002]; material: feces | place: Germany | collected 2013/2015
ACTATGATACAACACATGCGTGAAACGGTCAAGTGCCGGGACGGCCGCGGGCGGTGTTTATTTTTTGGCGCACCGGCACGTGCCGGTCATTAATTTTTTCAACAGCTATTGAATTATGTCAACATATTTGCTATGATAAAATGAATAAATATAATAAGAGAAAAGTGCGATGAACAGTAAAGATTGGCGGATTCCATTAAAAAAACCGGATATTCCGAAGGCGCTGACGGCCGCGGGCTATACGCCGCTTCTGGCGGCGGTGCTTGCCCTGCGCGGCATTACGACGGCGCAGGAGGCCGACGCCCTGATAAGGGGCGGGAGCGAGTGCGTATATGACCCGATGCTCATCATGGGCATGGATGCCGCGGCGGCGCGCGTGCGCCGGGCGATAGAACGGCGCGAACTCGTGGCGGTATACGGCGACTACGACGTGGACGGCATCACGTCCACCTGCCTCGTGACGGACTACCTGCGCTCACGCGGGATCGAGTGCCGCCCGTACATCCCGGACAGGAACGAGGAGGGCTACGGCCTGAACTGCGCGGCGCTGGACATGCTCAAGGCGGAGAAGGTCAGCCTTGTCATCACGGTGGACTGCGGCATAACGGCCGCGGAGGAGGCGGCCTACGCGCGCAGGCTCGGCATGGACATGGTGATAACCGACCACCATGAGTGCAAGTCGGACGAGGTGCCGGACGCCGTGGCCGTGATAGACTGCCGCCAGAGCGCCGACAGCTATCCCAACCCGAATCTTGCGGGCGTGGGGATGGCGCTGAAGCTGGTGTGCGCCGTTGACGGCGACTGTGAAGGGATGCTGGCGCGATACGCGGATCTTGTGGCCGTGGGCACGGTGGCGGATGTGATGCCCCTGACGGGGGAGAACCGCTATCTCGTGCGCCTTGGTCTTGAAAAGCTTGAAAACAGCCCGCGGCCGGGCATTGCCGCGATGCTGCGCGAATCGTCCATAGACCCGAAGAAGATAACCGCGGCGACGATAGGCTACGCCCTTGCGCCGCGCCTGAACGCCGCGGGGCGGCTGGGTCAGGCGGAAACGGCGGCGCGGCTCCTGATGAGCACGGACACGGCGGAGGCGTCCATGCTGGCCGCGGAGCTGTGCGAGCTCAACCGCAAGCGCCAGTGCATAGAAACTGAGATATGGAACGACGCGAACGCCCGCCTTGAGGGCGAAACGCCCGACGCGCCCATCGTGCTTGCAAGCGACAAATGGCATCAGGGCGTCATAGGCATTGCGGCCTCGCGTCTGGCGGAGCAGTATTCGCTGCCGTCGGTGATGATATGCCTCAACGGCGACGTGGGGAAGGGCTCATGCCGGAGCTTCGGCGGCTTCAACCTGTTTGAGGCGCTTTCCGCCTGCTCTGAGCATCTTCTGGGCTTCGGCGGGCATGCGCTTGCCGCGGGGCTGAATATCCGCGCGGACAAGCTGGACGACTTCCGCGCCGCACTTGCGGATTACTACAGGAAAAACCGGCCCAGTTCATTGCCGGAGATACAGTGCGACCTGCTGATAAGCGACCCGGCGCTGCTGACGATAGAGAGCGTGCGCTCGCTGGACATGCTGGAGCCTTACGGCAACGCAAACCCCAAGCCCGTGCTGTGCATGAGCGGTGTGACGCTGGAGAGCGCGAGCGCCGTCGGCGGCGGCAGGCACCTACGTATGCGCGTGCGCCTCGGCAGCGCACACTTTGAGGGCATATTCTTCTCGCACACGGCGAAGGAGCTGAACATAAAAGAGGGCGACGTGATAGACATCGCGTTCAGCCCGCAGATAAACGAGTTCCGCGGGCATGTTTCCGTGCAGCTTCTCGTCTCGGCGGCGCGCGTGCACGACAGCCTCCCGCTGTGCCGGGCCATACTTGACGCGGACGGCGCGGCGATGTACGCCGCGGCGCGCTACTGCCCGAACAGGGCGGACTTCATCCGCGTCTGGCGCGGGATAGGCAAAAATTTTACCGCGGGCGCGACGGCGGAGGCGGTCACGGCCCAGTGCATAGGCGGCATGGAACCGGAAAAGTTCTGCCTGTGCCTGATGGTGCTGCTGGAGACGGGACTGCTGAAAAGCGCGGACGGCGGGATATACGGCGCGCGCTGCGCCGCGATAGAAGGAAAGGCCGACCTTGAGGCGACGCGGCTTATAAGAGCGCTCAGGGCGATGTGAGGTGCATATATGGCGGACAATGAAATAAGAACCGAAGAGCGCGCGGCGCAGACGCCAGCGGCGGCCCCGGAAGCCCCTGCGCAGACGCCCCCGGCGGACACGGCGGCGCGCGAGGCCGCGCCCGCGGCGCTGCTGGACCCGGACGAGATGTATGCCGGGCTTGAAAATAAAATACGCAAAAGCGGCCACGTCATGGACACGGGGCGCATCCGCGCCGCGTATGAAACGGCGCGCGTGGCGCACTCCGGCCAGAAGCGCAAGGACGGCTCCCCCTACGTGACGCACTGCGTTGCTGCGGCGGAGATAACCGTGGATATGGGGCTGGACGAGGATTCCATCGTCGCGGCGCTGCTGCACGACGTGCTGGAGGATACGAGCCTCACGCATGCCGACATTGCAAAGCAGTTCGGCGAGCCTGTGGCGGACATAGTCGAGGGCGTGACGAAGCTGACGCGCGTGCAGTACACCAGCAAAGAGGACGAGCAGATGGAAAACCTGCGCAAGATGCTTATGGCCATGGCCAAGGACATCCGCGTCATCCTCATCAAGATCGCCGACAGGCTGCACAATATGCGCACCATGGCCTATCAGACGCCGGAAAAGCAGCGCACGAAATCGCTTGAAACGATGGAGATATACGCCCCCATCGCCCATCGCCTCGGTATGCAGCGGGCGAAGTGGGAGCTGGAGGATCTTTCGCTGCAATACCTCGACCCTGCGGGGTATGAGGAGATCACGCGCTCACTCGACGAGAAGATGCCGGTGCTGGAGGAGTTCATGTCCTCCATGGAGGCGAAGATACAAAAGCGCCTTGACGCCGAGGGGATAGACGCCACGATATACTGCCGCATAAAGCATGTTTACAGCATCTACCGCAAGATGTACGCGCAGAACCTGAACATGAACGGCATTTTCGACCTGTGCGCCTTCCGCGTCATCGTCGATACCATACCGGACTGCTACAATGTGCTGGGCGTGATACACGATATGTTCAAGCCTGTGCCCGGCCGCTTCAAGGACTATATCTCCACGCCGAAGCCGAACATGTATCAGAGCGTGCACACGACGGTCATCGGCTCGGAGGGCATCCCGTTCGAGGTGCAGATACGCACGTGGGAGATGCACCACACGGCGGAGTACGGCATCGCGGCACACTGGAAGTATAAAATGGGCGACGGCAGCGCCGCCGTGAAAAGCGGGGATGAGGACAAGTTTGCATGGGTGCGCCGCCTGCTGGAAAGCCAGCAGGATTCCGACGCGTCGGACTTCTTCCATAACCTCAAGATAGACATGTTCTCCGACGAGGTTTTCGTGTTCTCGCCCAAGGGCGACGTGATAAACCTGCCCGCCGGGGCGACGCCGATAGATTTCGCCTACAACATCCATTCCGACGTCGGCAACCACATGGTCGGCGCGACGGTCAACGGGCGCATCGTCACCTATGACCACGCCCTGCAAAACGGCGACATCGTGGAGATACGCACGTCCAAATCCGCGCCGGGGCCGAGCCGCGACTGGCTGACCATGGCGAAAAGCGGCTCCGCGCGCACGAAGATAAAGCAGTGGTTCAAAAAGGAGCGGCGCGAGGAGAACGTCATACGCGGCCGCGCCATGCTGGAGGACGAGCTGCGCCATCAGGATCTGACGCTGGAGGACGTGCTGGATGAGGCGATAATATCCCCCATACTCAAGCGCCTCTCCTTCGCCTGTGCGGACGATCTGTATGCCGCGATAGGCTACGGCGGCGTGACGGCACAGCGCGTGGCGAACAGACTGCGCGACGAGGCGGTGCGCTCCAGCGCGAAGGGTGACAAGAAAAGCGTTGTGGACAAGATGTCCGAGGCAGCTGAGCGGCGCGCGCAGAACGCCCAGAAGCAGGGCAAGGCCGTGCACGGCATACTCGTTGAGGGGCTTTCAAACTGCCTTGTGAAGTTCTCGCGCTGCTGCACCCCCGTGCCGGGGGACGACATCATCGGCTTCATCACGCGCGGGCAGGGCGTGTCCATACACCGGCGCGACTGCGCAAATTACCATCAGCGCCTGAGCCAGCCGGAAAACGAGGGGCGCTGGGTGAACGTGGCGTGGGCGGACGAGATAACCGACAGCTATGTGACGACCATCGTCATCGTGGCGAAGGACCGCGCCGCGCTGCTGATGGATATCGCCACGGTGCTCAACAGCCTCAACGCCAAGGTGCGCAACCTCTCCGCGCGGGACAGCGGCGCGGGCATAGGCGTGTGCACGATAACGCTGGAGGTCAAGACCGCGGCGGAGCTGCGCTATATCATGGCGCGGCTGACGTCCGTGCCCGGCGTGACGCAGGTGACGCGAAACGGCAAGTGACGCGGCTATACTATATTAATTATAAATAACAAAAAGGGAGAATTCATTATGCGTGCTGTTGTGACCCGTGTGCGCTCGGCCTCAGTTGAGATCGAGGGGAGAATAAACGGACAGATAGGACAGGGCTTTCTGGTGCTGCTCGGCGTGCATGCCGACGACGGCGAGCGGGAGGCGGAGAAGATCGCCGACAAGATATGCGGCCTGCGCGTGTTTGACGACGCCGACGGGAAGATGAACCTGAACCCGACGGACGCGGGCGCGGCGGAGCTGCTGATAATCAGCCAGTTCACGCTGTTTGCCGACTGCCGTTCGCGGCGACCGGGCTTTTCAAAGGCGGCACGGCCGGAGACGGCGATACCGCTTTACGAAAAGGTGATAGAGCTGTGCCGTGCGCGCGGCTTCAAGGTGGAGACAGGCATATTCGCCGCGGAGATGCTCGTCAGCTCCGTGAACGACGGCCCCATCACGATAATTCTGGACACAAAGGAGCTTTGAGACATGCTTATAAAAACCATACCCGTCGGCCAGCTAGAGACGAACTGCTACGTCGTGACGAACGAGGCGACGCTGGAGTGCGTCGTCATTGACCCCGGCGACGAGAGCAACGCCATTCTCGACTATATAGAGGATAACCATCTAAAGTGCAGGGCCGTCATGCTCACGCACGGCCACTTTGACCACACGGGCGCGGTGAACGCCGTGGCGGAGGAGACGGGCGCGACCGTGTACATGAACCACCGCGACGACGCGCGCGAGAATTCGTCGGCGCACCTGCGCTTCACCCTTCCCGAAAACGGGAAGAGCTATGACGACGGGGACGTGATAGAGGCGGCCTCGATGCGCTTTGAGGTCATGGCGACGCCGGGGCACACGCCGGGCGGCGTGACGCTGAAATGCGGCGACGCCCTCTTCACCGGCGACACGCTTTTCAAGGGAAGCTGCGGGCGCACGGATCTTGACGGGGGCGACATGGCGCAGGAGCTTGCGTCGCTGAAAAAGATATGCGCCCTGCCGGGCGATCTCGAGGTGTACCCCGGCCATATGGATCCGACCAGCCTTGAGCGGGAGCGGCTTTTCAATTACTACTGCCGCGAGGCTATAAACAAATATTAAACTATCAAATCAAAAAACGGCGGAACTTTTCCTGCGGGCGCGCAGTCTCAAGAAAAGCACCGTATTCCGCCGGACAAAGAAAAATGAGGTGAATTTCCATGCAGGAACCTACTCTCGTAATACTTGCCGCGGGCATGGGCAGCCGCTTCGGCGGCCTCAAGCAGATAACCCCCGTTGACGAGCACGGCCACGCGATCATAGATTTTTCCCTTTTCGACGCCTACCGCGCCGGTTTTCGCAGGGTCGCGTTTATTATAAAGCATGAGATAGAGACGGACTTCAAGGCCGTCGTCGGCCGCCGCGCGGAGAAGTACTTCGACGTGCGGTATGTCTATCAGCAGATAGAAAACCTGCCGGAGGGCTATTCCGTTCCGGAGGGGCGCACGAAGCCGTGGGGCACGGGACATGCCGTGCTGTGCGCGGCACAGGCCGTGGACGGCCCCTTCGCCGTGATAAATGCCGACGATTTTTACGGCAGGACGGCGTACACGGCGCTGCACGATTATCTGACGGGCGAAAGGCCGGAGAACGAGCACGCCATGGTGGCGTATCAGCTTAAAAAGACCGTCACGGAGAGCGGCAGCGTCGCGCGCGGTATATGCCGGGTGGAGGACGGCTTCCTCACCGATGTGGTGGAGCGCACGCGCATTGAAAAGCGCGGCAGTGATGCGGCGTATACCGAGGACGGGGAGAACTGGCTTCCGCTTTCGGGGGAGCTTCCCGTGTCGATGAACTGCTGGGCGTTTTCACACTCGATGATGGACGAGCTTATAAAGCGTTTCCCCGCGTGGCTGGACGAAAACGTGCCGAAAAACCCGATGAAGTGCGAGTACTTCCTGCCGTCCGTGGCGAACGCGCTCATAAAGGACGGCGAGGGCAGCGTGCGCGTGCTGAACTGCCATGAGACGTGGTACGGCGTGACGTATAAGGAGGACCTGCAAAGCTTCAAGGACGCAATGAAACGTATGCGCACAGAGGGCATATATCCCGAGGCGCTGCTTGACTGAAAAGGGGAGGAAAAGAAAATGAAAATACTTGTCACCGGCGGTGCCGGATACATAGGCAGCCACACCTGCGTGGAGCTTCTCAACAAGGGGATGGAGGTCGTCGTGATAGACAACCTCGTCAATTCCAAGGCGAAGGCCATAGAGCGCGTCGAGCAGATAACCGGAAAGCATGTGGACTTTTACGCCGAGGATGTGCGCGACAGAAAGGTGCTGGACGAGATATTTGAAAAGCACGACATAAACTGCGTCATACACTTCGCCGGCTTGAAGGCCGTGGGCGAGTCCGTGCGCCTCCCGCTGGAGTATTACGACAACAACCTTTTCTCCACCGTCACTCTCTGCGAGGCCATGCGCGACCACGGCGTGAAGAACATCGTGTTCTCCTCCTCCGCCACGGTCTACTCCGCGGGCAACGAAATGCCGCTGGCGGAGACCTCGCGCACGGGCATGTGCACCAACCCCTACGGCTGGACGAAGTATATGAACGAGCAGATCCTGCGCGACTCCGCGAAGGCCATAGACGACTGGTCCGTCGTGCTGCTGCGCTACTTCAACCCCATCGGCGCGCACTCCAGCGGCCTTATCGGCGAGGACCCGCAGGGCATCCCCAACAATCTCATGCCCTTCATCTCACAGGTCGCCGTCGGCCGCCGTGACCACCTCAGCGTGTTCGGAGACGACTATGACACGCCGGACGGCACCGGCGTGCGCGACTACATCCACGTTGTGGATCTGGCGCGCGGCCACGTCGCGGCGATAGAGTACATGCAGCAGCACCGGGGGGAGAGCGTGTTCAACCTCGGCACGGGGATGGGCTACAGCGTGCTGGACATGGTGAAGGCGTTCGAGCGCGTCACCGGGAAGAAGATACCCTATGAGATCGTCGCGCGCCGCCCCGGCGATGTGGCGACGGTGTACGCAAGCCCGGATAAAAGCGCGCGTCTTCTGGGCTGGAAGGCGCAGTACGGCCTTGACGATATGTGCCGCGACACATGGACATGGCAGTCAAAAAACCCCATGGGATACGGCGAATAAGCTGAATAATATATTATGTAAACCAACAGACGTATTTTCTCGAAATATTTTTGTAATTTTTCGATTCTTTTTGCAAATAACCTCTTGCAATTTGTTTGAACTTGTAGTAACATTGTAACCGAATCATGGGGAACATATCCAGAATGAATTCGTCAGAACAGGCAAGAGGCATAGAAACGGCGGCAGAGCCGGTATGAGGAGATCCAAAATGAAGAAAAAGATGATAAGCCTTTTGCTGACGGCAGTGATGATGGTTTCTCTGGTTTGCGCGATAACGGTCTCGGCCTATGCCGAGCCGACGGTCACCTTCGTGACGGTCGCGCAGGGGGACACGGTCGTCGGCATATGCAAAAAGTATGGGGTGGACTATTACAGCTATAAAAACCTCATAATGGCCCTGAACGGCGTCAGCAGCGAAAGCGATTTCAGCAAGATCAAGATAGGCTCGAACTTCGCAGTCCCCATTTCGGACGCGGCGGCAAAGGCGCTGGCAAACTGCTCGGCAAGCGTGACGATCACGCCCTCCAACTCGCAGACGGCGGGCAGCACGGCGGCCTCAAAGACGCCGGGGATGGCGACGGCCATTCTCAGCGGGGACGGCATCGGCTATTACATAGTTGAGCATACGGTGCAGTCCGGGGACACGATAAACAGCATCTACAAGGGCTGGGGGATAGGCTACAAGACATACACCAACCAGATACTTGAGCTGAACAAGCTCTCGGGCTTCAACAAGATCGCCGCCGGCAAGCAGCTTCTGCTTCCCACCACCGTGGCCGGCAACAGCGCGGATGTGCGCTATACGGTGATGAAGCACACGATGAAATCCGGCGAGACAGTCTATAACGTCGTCACGACGGGCTACGGGCTGGACTTCAACACCAATCAGGAGCTTCTCAAGCTCGTCAACGGCAAGGACAACCTTGCGGCCTTCAAGGCGGGCGAGGCGCTCTACATCCCGGTCAGCGGCGTGGTGAACATCACCGCGGGGCAGACCGCAGCCAAGTAAAAGACTTCTGCCTGTTCGTCCACTCGGGGCGGGGCGGAGCTTTGATATTCCACTTTGACCCGTGCGGCACGCGCCGCCGGGGCAGATAAAGCAAGTAAAAATTTCGACCCGGAAAGGGTCGGTTAGGGGGAGCAATTCTATGAAAAAGCGGCTCATAAGTCTTCTGATGACAGTCGTCATGCTTGTGTCGCTGTGCTCGGTGTTCACGGTTTCCGCCGCCGCCGACGCGCAGGTCGCAACCGTTACGCTTGCCAGCGGAGACTCAGTACTGAAGATCTGCCAGGCTCATGGTATAGATTACTACACTTATAAGGATCTTATCATGAAGCTCAACGGCATCACTGACGAAAGCCAGTTCAGCAAGCTGCCTGTCGGAAAGCAGATAGTTCTGCCCATTTCCAACGCGGCTGCCGCCGCGCTTTCGGGCAGCACGGCCACCGTGTCCGGCGCGACCGGCGCAGGCACGACCGGCACCGGCCTCACCAGCGGCAACGTCAGCAGCCTGCCCAGCGGGGATCGCGTGGCTTACTATCTGGTCACCTATAAGGTGCAGCGCGGCGACACCATCGGCAGCATCTACTCCGCGATGGGGCTGAGCTACAAAACCTATGAAAATCAGGTCGTGAAGCTCAACAAGCTCAGAAACGTCAACGCCATTCAGGCGGGCCAGACGCTGACCCTGCCGACGACGAACCCCGGCCTCTCCGGGACGACCTACACCACCATCATGGCGCACACGATGCGCTCCGGTGAGAGTGCGTATGACATCGTCTGCGGCAGCTACGGTCTGAGCTACAACAGCGCACAGGCGATGCTTCAGGCGCTGAACAACCGCGACAACCTCGGCCTGTTCCGCGTCGGTGAGACGATGTACATACCGGTCGCCGGTCTTGTCAGCGCAAGCACCACCGTTCCCGGCGGCACCACCGGCGGCTCCACCACCACGGGCACCGTCAGCAGCGGCGTGAACTACAACCTCGTTAAGCAGACGCCGGTCAACGGCAGCTTTGACCTTCAGGTCGGCGGGAAGAGCGTCGGCACGGCAAGCGCCGGCCAGCTCGTCAGCGTTGTCTGCACGCCCGACACCGGCTATGCCGTTGACACCATCAAGGTCGTCAAGGTGGGCGATGCGTCCACGGGCGTTGCCGTCAACAGCAGCAGCTTCGTCATGCCCAGCTACGCCGTGACTGTCAGCGTCACCTTCAAGCAGGCTGTCCAGTCCGACATAATAGTTTCCTCGCCTGTAAACGGCAGCGTGTCCGCAATGGTTGACGGCAGCATCGTCACCAAGGCTTACGCCGGCGCGCAGATCACCGTCAAGACGACTCCCGCGGCGGGCTTCATGCTCGACTACGTGAGAGTTACATATAATGAAAACCGCGACTCCATCGCCGTGGAGAACGGCAAGTTCACCATGCCGAACTTCCCCGTGACCGTGACCGCAGTTTTCAAGATAGACCCCGATTATAACCCCACCAAGGGCAACAGCATATTTGTTGACGTCCAGAACGCCAAGGTCGTTGCGAAGGTCGGCACGAACGCCGTCACCGCCGCCAAGGAAGGCGACCGCGTCACGCTGGAGGTCACGCCCGACGCAAATTACACCCTCGAATCCATCCGGGTCTATTACGATAACTTCACCAAGACCGCAAACCTTGAGAAGATGAGCTTCACCATGCCCAACATGCCCGTCACCATCGTGGCGACGGTAAAGCCCACCTCTCAGGCGACCTTTGAGATAAAGAAAATCCAGAACACCGACGGCACCTTCGTCACCAAGGTGGACGGCAAGGAAGTCACCTCGGCGAAGGCCGGACAGAAGGTCCAGGTCGTCGGCGGCTCATCCAAGTCCTTCTATAACTACATCCCCTATGTCACCAAGACCGGCGACAGCAGCGTGGCCGTGTATGTCGATAAGGACACCAACACCTTCACGATGCCGGATTACCCCGTAACAGTCAAGGTGCAGTTCTACGTGTATCATAACGTCGTTCTCGACGCGTCCAACGGCACGAACGGCTTCTACAATGTCACATCCGTTCTCAACGGGATGCAGGTGCAGCGCTGCGGCGCAGGCGTGGAGCTTCAGGTCAACATCTGGGGCGTCACCAACGGCATGTCCGCCGGTGACATCATCCTCACCTATCAGGACGGCAGCACCTATACCCTCGTCAACACCAACAGGTTCATCATGCCCGACTGCAATGTCAGAGTGCGCGTGGAGTTCAAAAACAACATGAAGCTCACCGCGAACGCCCCGCAGGACTATGTGAGCGAAGGCAATGTGACCCGCAGCAACTGGGGCAACAGCTACACCATCCTCGGCAGGACCTTCAACGACGAGAAGAACTGCAAGTCCGCGGCACTGTACGCCGGTGAGGGCAGCAACGTCATCGTCACTCCGAAGTGCGGCATAGGCTACGAGGTCAAGGAGATGTACTACACCCTGAACGGTGTGCGTACGGCAGATACGGAAATCAGGCACAATGATACCTACAACAGGTGGCAGTTCACGATGCCGAAGCTTGAAAAGACCGACGACTTGCAGGTATTCGTGGTCTTTAAGAAGATCCCGTCCTACGAGATCAAGCTCGTCTCCAATGACGCCAGCGTTATAGTTCTTGACGACAACAAGACCGTTGTGGAGAGTGCCACGAAGAAGACCATGGGTCGCATAGACCTCATGACGAGTCTTGGCTACACCGACCACGTGGCGGAAAACTCCATGGTCTGGGTCCGCTTCTTCCCGGCAGACGGCTACCAGCTCGACGTCACCAAGATAAAGATCAGCTATACGGACAAGGACGGGAATGTTAAGAAGGTCACTTACAACTCTTTTGACAGCACCTTCAAGATGCCCGCGGCCAGCGTCACCATCGACGTGTCCGAGTGCTTCGCACAGACCAAGCATATCATCTACGTCGAAGAGAACTGGTTTAAGGATGGCAGTACGATGGATCTCCAGGTCGGTATCGGCGACAAGATCTATAAGGATTACGTCAAAAGCGCTAATAGTGAAGAAAGCATTGTCACCGACACCAGCGGAAACCCGATGCGCTTCGAGTCCGGAAAGGTCATCACCGTCGTCCACGAGACGCGGAACGGCTATTACCCCGACAGTATCAGCGTTGTGGGCAAGAAGTCCGGCAACTCTTACACTGAAAATGTTACGCATATCGGCGACGGTCAGTTCTCCTTCGTGATGCCGCTTGAGGACGTCGTCATCACGCCTCACGCAAGTGAAGACTTCTACAATATTGTCGCGGTCGAGTCCGCGAACGGCAGCTTCAAGGTGCCGGCACAGGCAGCCTGGGGTCAGGATGTCAGCATCACCGAGATCACCCCGGCTGACGGCTATGAGGTCGGCGAGGTCTCCATCACCTACACCGACGCAAGCAATGTGGAGATAAAGAAGATGATTGAGGCCGACGCGGACGGCAACTACAGCTTCAATCTCGACGCTATGCCGCTGTCCGATGTGAAGGTGGAAGTGAAGTTCGTCGCTTCCAGCAACAACCTCAACATCGTTTACCACGTTGAGGGTACGCCCAGCGCCAGCAATTTCTACAGGGTCGATATCTCTGTCGGCGAGAAGAAGATGGAGATAGAGCGCGATGCGTCCACCAAGACCTTTGACGACGGCGAGTGCAATGTCGATACCGTGATAGGCGGCGCAAAGACCGGCGACCTTATCACCATCACGCCCAGCACGGCGGGTGCGGACGACCGCTATGAGATATCCACCGTGTGGGTGCTCAACAACGGCATCGCACTTGAAGAGAAACCCGAGTACAGCTATAACCAGTACTACTTCACCATGCCGTATGTGGAGCCGGGCAAGACCTGCGAGATCCACATCAAGTACGCCCTCAAGGATGAGAGCAAGTATGTCCTTGACCTCGACGTCACCGGCGCGGATGCAGCCGCCTCCACGCTGAACGGCACCAGCTTTGCCGGCCTCGGCACCGCCACTGTTAAGATCGGCGTCGGCAGCGTCGTCGAAGTGAAAGTCAAGCCGGATGGACTGCATACACTGCCCGCCGAAGCGCGCGTGACCTTCACCGATAATGAGGACAAGCTCGTTGATATGTCCGTAACCGGCTATTCTGTGGACGGCGCATGGGTGTTCACCTTCGGCAACAAGGATAACCAGCCCGCGATAAACGCATCGCCCAAGGGCGCGGTGAAGTTCAAGCTCGACCTTCCCGTGAATGAATCCGCGAAGCCGACCATCACCCAGACCGGCGACGGCATCATCATGATAGACGGCGTGGCTGCGGACGCTTCCGCCAGCGCTATGCCGGGAAGCACCATAACCGTCGGCGCCGGTGAAGGCAAGGTTCTTATAAGCGCACCTGTCGTCACCACCGCATCCGGCACGGAGGTTCCCGTAACTCTCGATGAGAGCACCGGTATGTACACCTTCACGATGCCCGGAGAGAGCGTCAGCGTCAATGTCGCCAGCAAGCTCATCCCGCTGCCCATCAGCCTCAGCACTGAGGGCGACGGCACGGCAGACATGTACGTGAACGAGGGCGTTGCACTCGACGGCTATGTTGACAAGGGCGTCTGCGTGACCGTAAAGGCCAAGCCCGGATATGACCAGAAGGTGAAGTCCTTCAAGTGCATCATAGGCGGCGTTGAGGTCGGCGTCACCGATTATTGGAACGGGACCTATCAGTTCAACGTTCCCGCCGAAGCGCAGGGCGATGTCCAAGTGAGCATCGAGTTTGAGGCCAAGACCCACGCGTTTGCGAAGGATAAGGAAGGCAACGGCATCGATGACCTCAAGTACACCCGCGTATCCGACAAGAAGAGCATAACAAAGGCAGCCACGGGCGATGAGATAATCATTGCCCCGGCTAGCAGCGAGATGAAGTTCGACGGCGACGTGACGGTGGAGTACACCGACGCGAACGGCGACGTCCAGAAGCCCGAGTGCAAGAAGGACGGCAACACCTATATCTTTAAGATCTCCACGGAGAATCCGATAAAGGAAGGCGCGAATATCATCATCACCTATAAGCTCGTAAAGATTGCCGATCAGACCGGTTCCGGCACTGCGGCCACTTCCCCGGTCGTTACGCTTCCCGCAGCCGATGTATCCGTTCCCGTGGAGAGCGCGGGCGGCCTGAGCATCGAGTGACACAAATTTGCTACTTTTCGATCCCCCTAATATAAACGAAAGGCATCCTGTTTATACAGGATGTCTTTTGTTAGCTGCGGGCAGTTGGCATTTGAAGCATGAAGCATATAAAAAGCCCGTCCGGGGTAATTGCCCCGGACGGGTCTGCGTGAAGCGCGACGTCACGCGTTCGCGTACATTTTGCTGTAGTAATCGAGATAGTCGCCGGATATGACATGCTCCACCCAGCTTTGATTTTCAAGATACCACCGGATTGTCTCATGCATGCCGCGCTGGAAGGTGTAGATGCCGTGCGGCAGACAGAAGTCGGCGTAGACCAGGTTGTTGTTGGCCATGAACAGCGAGGGCTCATCGCGCAGCAGCTGGCCGCTGGTGCCGCGGCCGGCGTAGAGGCGGTAGAACTCGAGGCTGGGCATGGAGGTGGTGCGCAGCGTGGAGGTGATCAGGCTCTTGCCGTCCTTGCAGATGGTCACGGCCATGGTGACCACCGAGGAGGAGGTCTCACCCGTGATCTTCTTCGCCGAGATGGTGTACTGGCGCGACTCCGTCAGCGCCGTGGGCGTGCCCATGACGGCACCCGTCGCCTGGTCCATGCTCAGGCCTGCGGGCAGCTCGGGCTGCACGGTGAAGAGCGTGTA
>OLXG01000587.1_pt1 | contig 14411 bp, 13 predicted proteins | sample 1673861 | NCBI WGS metagenome assembly OLXG01 (sample SAMEA103958130, study PRJEB25191) | human gut metagenome | biome: human-associated habitat [ENVO:00009003]; feature: intestine environment [ENVO:2100002]; material: feces | place: Germany | collected 2013/2015
CAATCGCGCATTTTATGACGTCCAGCCCGTTGACGATGAAGTATATCGGCACGATGGGCAGCGCGGTGAAGCGGGAGAGGCAAAAGGCCGCCGACACGGAGACCGCCCACGTAAAGCAGCTGTCGAACAGGAAGGTGATAAGCGTATTCCCGCCGGAGCGCAGCGTGAAGAACGCGCAGTTTGCAAAGCCGAACAGAGGCATGCACACCGCGGCCACGCGGATAAGCTCCGTCGCCAGCAGGCGGATGCTCTCCTCGGTGTTGTATATGCGCGGGATGTACGGCGCGCAAAGCGACAGCAGCGTGCCCATTATAAGGCAGCTTGCCAGACTCAGCGTCAGCATATGCCACGCGGTGCGCCGCGCGTTCGTCAGCCTGTCCGCGCCCAGCTCCTGCCCGACGACTATCCCCGTCGCATTGCCGAGGGAGAGGAAAGCCTCGTTGAATATCTGCGAGACGGTGTTACATATGTTCATCGCCGCGATGACCTGAATGCCGCGCACGGAATAGCATTGCAGCAGTATCGCCTGCCCCGTGCCCCACATCAGCTCGTTCAGCAGCAGCGGCAGAGACTTTGAAAGTATCTGCCGCGCAAGCTCCCGCGGGATGCCGAAGCTCTTGAACACGCCGCGCAGGAAGGGGAAGCGCTCGATATTCCGCCGCGCGCCGAGGATGACGATGCCAAGCTCCACAAAGCGCGAAAGCACCGTCGCAATGGCCGCGCCCACGACGCCCAGCCGCGGAAAGCCCAGCAGGCCGAAGATCAGCAGCGAGTTGAAAACAAAGTTGACGACGATGGCGGCAATGCTGGCCTTCATCGGCAGCACCGTCTGCCCCGTCTCTCTCAGGGTCCCCGCGATGCACTGCGTAACGGCGAAGGGGATAAGCCCCACCATCATAATGTGCATGTATTCCCGCGCGTAGCCCAGCGTCGCGGCGGCGTCCTGCGCGCTCGTGTCGCTGGCGATGTAATCGCATATGAGCGCCGGCCCCGCAAAGCCCAGCAGCAGTATGGCCGCCGCGGTGATGAGCGAGGCGATGACCAGCTTGAAGCGGAACGTGTGCCGCAGCCCGTCCATATCCCCGCTGCCGTAGAACTGCGCGCCGAATATGCCGGCCCCCGCAGTGCTGCCCCAGATGCAGAGATAGTATACAAACAGAAGCTGACCCACTATCGCCACGCCGCTCATCGGCAGCGTGCCCACCTGCCCGACCATGACGTTGTCCAGCAGGCTCACGATGTTTGTCAGCGTATTTTGAATGATGATGGGCAAAACCACGGTCAGCACATGGCGGTAAAACGCCCTGTCGCCGAACATGCACTCCCTCAGCGTCAGCTTTTCAGTGTGTTCCATATATACCTCCGTAAGCGCAGCGTTTGAATATTATACATTATCTGCGCAAAAATGCAACAGTGATATATTGAGGATCATTTCTTGAGCCCCGACATCGAGCGCAGCAGCGCCGGAATATCCGTCGGGCGGAAAAAGCGGCTCACAAAGCTGAGCACGAATTCGCGGCTCGGCTTCGCCGCGTCCAGCGCCTCGGCGCGTATCTCCTCCGGCATGGCGGCGTTCATCTTCACAAGATAGCCGAGCGCCTCGTCGAGCCGCGCCCTGCCGCGCGGATCCCACCAGTCCTCCGCCGTATAGGTCAGCCCCGCGCGCTCAAGCCGCGGAAGCGCCGCGCAAAGCCGCGCCTTGAAGTCGGCGTAGCTCCTCGCGCTGCCCCATGCGACCTCCGCCAGCGCGTATATCCGCGGGAATATGCGCCGCTCCAGCAGCGCGGCGTTATCTATATGCTCGCTCCACAGGCAGGCCTCAAACCCGTCCAGACTGCTGCCGGAGTACGCCGCGCGGCCGAAGTGGGCGCGCGTTTCGTATACCTTTTTCAGCGCCGTCATGCTGTGCGGATAGTCAAGATACAGCTCGAACATGTCCGAGTATATCCACCGGCCGCCGCCCTCGGCGAACCTCTGCATCTGCGCGCGGTGCTGAAGCGTCCAGTATTGTATCTGCACATCCTCCGGCACGCGCCCCGCGCGAAGCGCCTCGTTCCAGCATACGGGCTTTTTACCGTGCCGCCTGAGCATCTCCGCGACGCGGCAGGTGAAGTAGCCCTGAAGCTGCTCCGTATGCGCAAGACCCAGCGCCGCCATGCGCTTCTGGCAGTCCGGGCAGTTGTGCCAGCGCAGCTTCGGCGCCTCATCACCGCCGATGTGGAAGCGCTCGGACGCAAACAGCGGGCACAGCTCATCCAGCAGCTTTTCTATGAAGCCGAACACGCCCTCCTTGCCCGCGCAGAGTATCACACTGAATATCCCGCCGCAGGTCTTTATGTCCACCGGCTCTCCCGTGCAGCTCAGCTCCGGGTACGCCGCGAGTATGGCGCTGACGTGCCCCGGCATGTCTATCTCCGGGATTATCTCCACGCCGCGAAGGCGCGCGTACTCGACAACGCCGCGTATCTCCTCCTGCGTGTAGTACTCTCCGCTCTGCGCGCACAGCTTCGGGAAAACGCGCGACTCTATCCGCCAGCCCTGATCGTCGCTCAGATGCCAGTGCAGCGTGTTTATCTTCGCAAGCGATATCCCCTCGATTATCCGCCTGACCTCCGCCGCGGGGAAGAAGTGCCGCGCGCAGTCCAGCGAAAGGCCGCGGTGCGGGTACTCCGGCGCGTCGTCTATTTCGCACACGGGCAGACTGCCGCCGTCGATAAGCGCGTACAGCGTCGTCAGCGCCCATATGACGCCGCGCTCGCCCGCCGCGCGGACGGTGACAGAATCCTCGCCGATACAGAGCGTGTACGCCTCCTCCGCCATGGCGGCCTTTTCAAGAATGAGTGACGGCCCGCCGCCGCGGGAAAGCCCCGTGCGTTCAAAAAACGCCTCGGTGCAGTATGGCTCAAAATCGTTTCTTTCTATATGCATCGCGCCCGACAGGCGGCAGACGCCGCTTCCCGCGCGCATGTGCGCCGGGGCGGGGATAATGCCGGTTTTCATGCTTCATGCCCTCCTTGCCGTGAAATACTTTTATATGTAAATTATAGTCCCTCCGCCGCCCTTTGTAAATGCCGCGTGCCGCGGCGGGGCGCGCTGTGCGCAGATGTTCACAAAATGTTCGTTGATTTCTCTTGACAAAAGGTCTAATATTAAATTGTTCAAAATTGAAATATTCAAGATTGGAGCGAATCAGATGCTTGATCCGACAATGGCGGCGTCGAAAATGTACGGCCACGCCAACAATTTCCTTGAGGCGTATTATACGGTGATGCAGCCGCTCTGCCGCGAGACGGGGCTTCCGCCCATCGCGGTGGATATTCTCATGTTCGCGGCCAATAACCCCGAATGCGCCACGGCGCGGGATATATGCCGCTTCCGCGGGCTCAAGCCGGGCATAGTCTCCTTCCATGTGGACAGGCTTGCCGGGGAGGGGCTTATCGCGCGGCAGGACGTTCCCGGCGACAGGCGCAAAACGCGCCTTGTCTGCACCGCCGCGGCCGCGCCCATAATAGAAAAGGGCCGCGAATTGCAGGCGGAGTTCGCCGGGCGCATCCTCGCCGGGCTTACGGAGCCGCAGCTTGAGACCTTCCGCGCCTGCCTCGCGGCGATAGACCGCAATGTGGACAGCATCAAAAACGGCAAAGCAAAGGAGAGCAAGGCATGATAAAAATACTTAAGAGAATGCGGCGGCGCGAGGCCGTCATGGCGCTCATCTGCGCCGTGCTCGTGCTGGGGCAGATATATTTTGACCTCACCCTGCCCGATTATATGACGAGCCTTACCAAGCTTATAAACACGCCCGGCGCGCAGACGGCGGAGATACTCGGCATCGGGCTTAAAATGCTCGGCTGCACGGCGGCCAGCGCTGTGCTGTCCGTTGCCTGCGGCTACCTTGCGGCAAGGACGGCCTCCGGCTTCAGCTACGCCGTGCGCAAGGACCTTTTTGACTGCGTGATGGATTCCAGCCGCGCCCAGATAAGCGCCTTTTCCGTGCCCAGTCTCATCACGCGCACCACGAACGACATCACTCAATTGCAGATGCTCGTGGCGATGGGCCTGCAGATGATGATAAAATCCCCGGTCATGGCCGTCTGGGCCGTTATAAAGATCCTCGGCAAGAGCTGGCAGCTCTCCGCCGTGACGGCGGCCTTCGTCGTCGTGATATGCTCGTGCATCCTTTCGATAATGATGGTCGTTCTGCCGCGCTTTCGTATCGTGCAGAAGCTGACGGATAAGATAAACCGCGTCGCGCGGGAAAACCTCACCGGCATCAACGTGGTGCACGCCTTCAATGCCGAGGCCTACCAGAATGAAAAGTTCGACGGCCCCAGCACGGAAATGATGAACACCCAGCTTAAAAACCAGCGCCTCATGGCGGTCATACAGCCGCTCATGGGCCTGTGCATGAATTCGCTTGCCCTCGTCATCTACTGGCTGGGCGCGGCGCTCATAAACCAGATCGCCGTCACGGATGCGGCGGCGCGGCTGAACATGTTTTCAAACGTCGTCGTTTTCAGCACCTATGCCACGTATGTGGTCATGTCCTTCATGATGATGGTCATGATATTCATGATGTTCCCGTCGGCACAGGTCTCGGCGGAGCGTATAAACGAGGTGCTTGACAGCGTCAACACCGTGCGCGAGGGCGAAGTGACGCAGAGCCCGGAGAAGGGCACTGTGGAGTTTCGTAACGTGTCCTTCGCCTATCCCGGCGCGGCGGAGGAACAGCTCAGCCACATCAGCTTCCGCGTTGAGCGGGGGCAGACGCTTGCCGTCATCGGCGCGACGGGCAGCGGCAAATCCACGCTGATAAGCCTCATCCCGCGCTTTTATGACGCGACGGAGGGTGCGGTGCTCGTGGACGGGGTGAACGTCAGGGACTACGCCTTTGAAGCGCTTTATGACCGCCTCGGCTACGTGACGCAGAAGGCCGTGCTCTTTTCCGGCAGTATAGAGGACAACGTCCTCTTCGGCGAGAGCGCCGCGCCGCAGGATGCCGGGAACACGGCGCGCGCCATAGATATCTCACAGGCGGCGGAATTCGTCAACGCGCTGGAGGAGGGCACAAACTACCGCATCGCCCAGCAGGGACGCAACGTCTCCGGCGGGCAGAAGCAGCGTCTCGCCGTCGCCCGCGCGATAGCACGCCAGCCTGAGATACTGATATTTGACGACTCGTTCTCCGCGCTCGACTATAAGACGGACGCCGCGCTGAGAAGGGAGCTTGCCGAAAAGCTCCCGGACGCCACGAAGATAATCGTCGCCCAGCGCATCAGCAGCATCCGCCACGCGGATAAGATAATCGTGCTCGACCGCGGCGAGGCCGTCGGCATCGGCACGCATGACGAGCTTATGCGTAGCTGCCGCGTGTATCAGGAGATAGCCACGTCGCAGCTCAGCGCGGCGGAGCTTGCATGAAGGAGGGATATGTATGGGACCGCATAACAGAATGAACGTGACCGAAAAGGTCGATCTTCGCGCCTCGCTTTCGCGGCTGGCCGCATATATGCGCGGCGACGTTCCGGCCATCGCCGCGGCGCTCGTGCTGGCGGCGCTTGGCGCTGTGCTGACGATAATCGGGCCTGGCAAAATAGGGGAGATGACAAACCTCATGGCGGAGGGCTTCGCCACGGGGATAGACCTTGCCGCCGTCGGCAGGATAGGCGTTTTCCTCGCCGTGGTGTACGCCCTCAGCGCGCTTTTCACGTTTATCCAGCACTATATCATGGCCACAGTGACGCTTGTAATGTCGCGCCGTATGCGCGGCGAGCTTTCCGAAAAGATAAACCGTGTGCCGCAGAAGTATTTCAACACCACCTCTCAGGGCGATGTGCTCAGCCGCATTACGAACGACGTCTCCACGCTCCAGCAGGGCCTGACGAACAGCCTGCCCACCATAATCAGTGCGGCCACGCAGTTCGTGGGCTGTCTTATCATGATGTTCGTCACGGAATGGCGTCTTGCGCTCACCTCGCTCGGCGTCACGCTCATCGGCCTTGCGCTGATAGTTTTCATCATGGCGCGCTCACAGCGCTACTTCGCCGCGCGCCAGCAGAGCCTCGGCGAACTGAACGGGTATATTGAGGAGATGTATTCCGGCCATGAGGTCGTCCGGATATCCCGCGCCGGGCGCGGGGTCAAGGGGCGCTTTGACACGCTCAACGCCGCCGTGTATGACGCCAACTGGAGATCGCAGTTCCTCTCCGGACTCATGCAGCCGCTCATGAACGTCATCGGCAACGTCGCCTATGTGGCGGTGTGCGTGATAGGCTCGGTCCTCGCGCTGAGCGGGGCGATAAAATTCGGTGTGATAGTGTCCTTCATCATGTACGTGCGCCTGTTCACCTCGCCCCTGACGCAGATCGCGCAGGGCATGACGAATATGCAGACGGCGGCCGCCTCCGCAAACCGCGTCTTTGAATTCCTTGAAAGTGAGGAGCTTCCCGATGAGAGCGGGAAGAGCGCCGAAATGCCCGCCGTGCGCGGTGCTGTCAGCTTTGAAAACGTCCGCTTCAGCTATCCCGACGCGCCGGATAAGGTGATCATCAAGAACTTCTCCGCAGACGTGAAGCCCGGCCAGAAGGTCGCCATTGTCGGCCCGACGGGCGCGGGAAAGACGACTATGGTCAATCTCCTCATGCGCTTTTTCGAGATAAACAGCGGCAGCATAAAAATAGACGGCACGCCTATATCCGAACTTCGCCGCGAAACGGTGCATGATATGTTCGCCATGGTGCTTCAGGACACGTGGCTTTTCGAGGGCACCGTCAGGGAAAACCTTGTTTACAATATGCAGGGCATAACCGACGACGACCTTGAGCGGGTCTGCCGCGCCTGCGGACTGGATAAATTTGTCCACTCCCTCCCGCACGGCTTCGACACCGTCCTCTCCGACGCGACGAGTATTTCAGCCGGGCAGAAGCAGATGCTGACCATCGCCCGCGCCATGCTGCAAAACGCGCCCATGCTCATTCTGGACGAGGCCACCTCCTCCGTCGATACGCGCACCGAGCTTATCATACAGCGCGCTATGGATAAGCTCATGCAGAACAGGACGAGCTTCGTCATCGCCCACCGCCTCTCCACCATAAAGAACGCCGGCCTCATCCTTGTCATGCGCGAGGGCGACGTGGTGGAAAGCGGCACGCACGACGAGCTTATGGCCAAGGACGGCTTCTACGCGGAGCTGTACAACAGCCAATTCGAGCGCGCCTCATGACGCGCCGCCGGAGGGTAAAATATATAATAGTATAAAAATGTCTGCCGTTTATGTAAGCGGCAGACATTTTTTGTTCAGTTTAGGGTGAGGGAGAACATCCCGTCCCGGTTGCAGTAGAAGAGAAGCTTTTTCACGCCCTGTATCTTGAAGCGCGCCCCGGCGCTCCACTCGGGATAGAGCTTGACGAGCTGCACCCTTTCAAGGCCGTGCCATTCCCAAATAATAAATCCCGTTTGGCCGCATATACTGAAATGTCAGGAAAAAGTCCCGTTTGCATCCGTGCTCGAAAACGCGGCTCGCCAAACGAACTATTGACGCGCGGCCTTCTGCGGGTTAAACTGAAGGAAACCGCACGGAGGTATAACATGGCCGCTTCCAAAGAAAGAGATCAGAACATACAAAAAGTAATAAAGGCTGCGCAGTCGCTCTTTATATCCGAGGGTGTCGCCGCAACGTCTATAAACCGTATCGCGCGCGAAGCCGGACTTACCCCCATGTCCGTATACCGCTACTTCGGCACGAAGGACAGCCTTGTGCTCGCCGTGTGGCGTGACGCGCTGGTCGTGTTCTACGAGGGCTTCATGGCGCGCTATCAGGAGCGGGTGAAGAATCTCCGCACTGGGTACGACCGCTGCCTCGCGGCAATGGCGGAGTATAACAGCACCTATATCACCTTCCCCGAATGGTACCGGTACACGCGCGAAATGCTGAGCTACACCACCTCGCCCGAAGCCGGTGACATTAACATGGATAAAATCTTCTGGCAGTTTTACGACCGCGAGATACCCATCCCCTCCGCCAAGGCGATCGAGGAAGGCATTGACGACGGCTCCGTCCGCCCCGATCTCAATACCCGCATGTTCCTTCAGCTTATGATAAACGCCTACACCGGCGCCGACATCTTCAAGGGCACAGAATACGAGGTCAGCACGACCGAAAAGCTGATGTTCTATTCCGACGTATTGGCAAGATATATAAAAGCGGACACATAAGTTTATATGATTTATACAAACTTCACATCATGACTATTTATTTAAATAGTTGCGTAACAAAAGGTGCAGAAATTCGGATAGGATTTGATAAAATTCAGACAAGATCGGATGCTGATGGAACTGCACCATATTTTTTTAGGCACAGATGTTAGTGCCTATAACAGCTTATTCAGAGGTGCAACATGACAAGACACGATATATCTGAGTGCTTACCTTTTTGGGATAGTCTGAGCGCAAAGAGTCGGCAGCGCCTGCGTGAAAACGCAATATTCCGCCGCTACAAGCCCGGTGAAAATGTCATCTTCAAGACCGTAAAAAAGGACGGCATCGTTTTCGTGCTTGAGGGCAAGCTGCGGGTGTATCTCAGCTCAGGTACTGGGCGCGAAATAACGCTTTTCAAGCTCCCGAAGGGCGAAGCGTTCAGCATAATGACCGTCGATAACGCCCGCGACAACGATGTTGTCCCCTCTCTTCAGTCTCTTGACAACACCACGCTTGCCTACCTCCAGCGCTCCGACATGGCGCCGACCGCCTATGAGGAGCCGCTCATGGCGAATTTCATTTTTGAAGCCTGCGCAAAAACGGCACAGCATATTCTGAACAATATCTCATATTCTTTTTTCAACACCCTGCGAAGCTGCGTCGCCCGCGCTCTTCTCGAACGTCTCGGCGACGACGCTCCCGATCCCGCCGAAGTGCGTATAACGCACGAGGACATTGCAAACGACCTCGGCACAACGCGCGTGGTCATCAGCCGCGAGCTGGACCATATGCGCGATATTGGGCTTATCTCCACCGGACGCGGAAAGATCTATATTCTCGACCGCGGCGGGCTTGCCGCGATAGCCGGTGAATAGCCGTGATCTACTGCGCAGCGCGCAGACAAAATAAATTATTCAGGAGGAAAGAATAATGTATTACAGCAGCGGTAACTATGAGGCATTTGCGACTCCTAAGAAGCCCGAAGGTATCGACGAGAAGTCGGCGTACATAGTCGGTACCGGCCTTGCAGGTCTTGCAGCGGCCTGCTTCCTGATCCGCGACGCTCAGATGCCCGGCGAAAAGATCACCCTTTTCGAGCATCTCCCCCTCGCCGGCGGTTCCTGCGACGGCATTTATGACGCGACCAAAGGCTTCATCATGCGCGGCGGGCGCGAAATGGATAACCACTTCGAGTGCATGTGGGATCTGTTCAAGTCCATCCCCTCCATCATCAATCCCGGCGAGACCGTTTTCTCCGAGTACTACCACCTGAACAAAGAAGACCCGAACTTCTCCCTCTGCCGCGTCACCGAGAAGCAGGGACAGGACGCCCACACCGACAGAAAATACGGCCTGAACCCCTCCGCTGCAACTCAGCTGCTCAAGCTGTTCATGGCAACGAACAAGTCCCTTGAGGATAAAAAGATTGACGACGTGTTCGACGAGGACTTCTACCAGACCAACTTCTGGACCTACTGGCAGACCATGTTTGCCTTCGAGAAGTGGCACTCCGCACTTGAGATGAAGCTCTATCTTCAGCGCTATATCCACCACATTGACGGTCTGCCCGACCTGAGCGCGCTCCGCTTCACCCGCTACAATCAGTATGAATCCATGATCCTCCCGATGTGCAAGTACATCACCGACCACGGCGGAAAGATCCTGTACGACACCACCGTCACCAACATCGTCTGCGACTGCGCGCCTGAGAAGAAAGTCGCAAAGAAGATCGAGTTCACGCAGGGCGGCGTCGAGAAGGTCATCGACCTGACCGAAAACGATCTCGTCATCTGCACCAACGGCTGCCAGGGCGACGCCTCCGCCTACGGCGATCAGACCCACGCCCCCGTCGTCACCGTCAAGAACGGCGAAGGCCCCTCCATCGAGATGTGGAAGAAGATTGCGGCGCAGGATCCCGCCTTCGGCCGTCCTGAAAAGTTCTTCGCCGGCATCAAGGAGACCAGCTGGGAATCTTGGACTGTCGACACCGCAAACAAGCAGATACTTGACGCCATCCAGAAGATATGCAAGAGAGATCCCCTGTCCGGCAAGGTCGTCACCGGCGGTATCGTCACATGCCGTGACTCCAGCTGGCTGATCAGCTGGACGATCAACCGTCAGGGGCAGTTCCAAGAGCAGCCCTCCGACCACTGCCTCATCTGGGTCTACGGTCTGAATTGCTGGGACGACAAGGGCGACTTTATCAAGAAGAACATGTGCGACTGCACCGGCATTGAGCTGTGCGCAGAGTGGCTGTACCACATCGGCATCCCTGAGGATCAGATCATGGAACTCGCCGAAAAAGAGTGCAACACCACGCCCTGCATGATGCCCTACGTCACCACCTTCTTCATGCCCAGAGCCGAGGGCGACCGCCCCAAGGTAGTTCCCGACGGTTCCGTCAACCTCGCATTCGTCGGCCAGTTCGCCGATACCCCGCGCGACACCGTGTTCACCACCGAGTACTCCATCCGCACCGGCATGGAAGCGGTCTACACGCTCTGCAACATTGACCGCGGCGTACCCGAAGTCTGGGGCTCCGTGTACGATATCCGCGACCTGCTGTACGCCACCAGCAAGCTGCTCGACGGCAAGAAGCCGCTGGAGTTCCTGCTGCCCACTATTCTCCCGCTGCTCGGTCTCGTCAAGGAGCCGCTTACCAACAACGTCGTCGTCGACCTGCTGAAGAAGTACAACATCGTCTGATTTGATCCCAAAATAATTATAAGGAGAACCGATATGGATTTCAGAAGTCTGACCGTAAAGGAACTGTTTGACAATCCCGCGACTGCGGCCGTCATTAAGGAGGACGCGCCCCAGCTCCTCAAATACCCCATAAAGATGTTCAACAAGAAAAAATGCGGCGAGATATTTGATAAGGTCGTCGCGGCCGGCATAGTCCCCAAGGACACCGCCGAAAAAGTTGAAGCGAAGATAAACGCTCTGCTTTAAGCTTCATATATGCTTTGTACCGGCTCAGTGTCGCAGCCGCAGTCGATGCGAAGCACCCCCCATAGGTCAGCACCGGACATTGTCCGGTGCTGATTTTTCTGCGTCGCGCCACGGCGTTATTTTTCTGTTAAGATAGCCGCAATTTTTTAAACATTTTGTGCCCAATGCACATTTGGTATAATCTTGACCTGCCGGAGACCATCGCCGTGCGCGAAAGGCTCATGCCGGAAAGCGGCAATGTCTCGCAGATAGCGATGTCCGCCATGGACGATTGGGGAAGCCTGATCGCGGAGGCGGGCGCGCCCGCGCTCGTCATTATCGAAGGGCTGACCATGTATCTTTCACAGGCGGATGTACAGCGCATCTTCGCCGTCATCGCCGCACGCTTTGAAAGCGTTACGGTGTTCGTCGAAACGATGAATCCCATGGTCGTCAAGAGCTTCAAGGAAAAATCCATAGAGGGCAGCAACGCAAAGTTCACATGGGGCGTCAAGGACGGCAAGGCGCTTGCGGCGCTTCTGCCGGGATTCCGTCTCGTGGAGGAGCACAGCCTTACGGAGGGCATGGCGAAGTTCGTTCCTGTTTATAAGCTGCTGGACAAGCTGCCCGCCGTGCGCGGCATTTCCAACAAGATAATCGTTCTTGAGAAGTAAGCATTGAATACGGCGGGGAAAACGCGCCGCTCATGGCCGCCCTTCACGGCGGCCTCACGGGCGGGCACCCGGATATGTTCCACAGGAGGTTCAGGCGGCGTATGCACGCGCGCCTGAGATAGATATGAGGATAAGAAATGAAGGAAAGCTATATCACCGCGAATTTCAAAAACACCGCCCATCGCTTCCCCGCGCAGGAGGCCGCGCTGAACGCGGCGTTTGCAGCGCGGATGGCCGCACTGCGGAAGGAATACGCCGCCGCGTCTGAGGAGACCAAGCGCCACCTTGAAAGCCAGATAATGCCGGGCATCGCGGCCTATGAGACGCTGCAAGTAGTAATGCCGAAGGAAGAGACGCTTGAAACCGTCCACAGCTATGTGGAGGTTCGCGCGTGGAAGCTGCAAAAGGTGATTTTGAAGCTCATGCGCATCCCCGGCCTTTACAAAAAGGTGCCCGGAATATTTGCCAAGCAGACGCCGAAGCTGTTCGGCGCGTCTGCGGGCTTTGCCGCTGTGGAGCATCAGGTCACGGGCGGCGTGTGGCGCATCGACATGACGCGCTGTCCCTATAACGGCGCCTGCGTGCGCCACGGCTGTCCGGAGCTGTGCCACTGCTTCTGCGACAGCGACGATATCACCTACGGCGACATGCACCCCAAGCTCGTCTGGCGGCGCACAAAGACCCTTGGCCGCGGCGGCGACTGCTGTGACTTCTGCCTGAAGCTAAGCGATAAATAAAACGGAGGAAAACGATGTTTTGGGATAACGTTGCGTTTGTGTACGACGTTTTTGCGAACGTCATCAATAAAAAGGCGGATGAAAAGCTCTGCGCCGCGGTGGCGCGGCTCATTTCCCCGGCGGACGCGGTGCTTGAATGCGCCTGCGGCACGGGGCTTCTCAGCGGCGTGATAGCGCCCCGGTGCAAAAGCCTCGTTGCCACTGACCTCTCCGTCAATATGCTCCGCCGTGCGCAGAAGAAATACGGAAAGTACCCCACCGTGCGCTTTGAGCCGGGGGATATCATGCACCTTTCCTACCCCGATGAGAGCTTTGACGCGGTCGTCGCCGCGAATGTGATCCACCTGCTGGATGCGCCGTATAAGGCCCTGCGTGAGCTTGACCGCGTCTGCCGCCACGGCGGACGGCTCATTATCCCCACTTATATAAATCAGACGGATAAAGGGAAAACCAACACCGTCTCCGACGCCATCGGCAAGGCCGGGGCGGACTTCAAGCGCGAATTCACGCTTGAAAGCTACAAGCGCTTTTTTGAGGACGCGGGATATACCGGCGCGGAATATATCTTCTGCGACGGGCGGGTGCCCTGCGCCGTGGCTGTCATACAAAAACAGGGGAGGGAAGCCAAATGAAATTAAAAGAGCTTGACGAGAGTAAAATACGCGATATCGGCCGCGCGTTCGGCTATTACGATTACGGCGGCGAAAAGGGCCTCGTTTCCGCGTACTCCGGCCCGGAGGCGACTGCCGAATATATCTGCGGCTACGTCCGCGGGATGCTGAAGGGCGGCTTTCTCTACGCCACGAGTGAGCGCGGCGAGGGCTACATCGCTTTCAAGCGGCCCGGCGCGAAGCAGGGACACGAGAATATGCTTCGCTGTCTGAAAGCGTAAAAAGGAGGAATCATTATGCTCTATTCTGAAAAAATAAAGACCTTTGCCGCCGCGCACCCGTGTGAGGATATTACGGTGGACGGTGCGCATTTCCGCTATATCCTCTGCGGCAAAGAGGGCGGAAGGACGCTCGTGCTGCTCAACGGCGGCATGAACACTCTTGAAATGTGGATGGATTACGTGGACGCGCTCTCCGAGGAAAACCGCGTGCTCCTGTTTGATTACCCGCAGCAGCTTCCCACCAATCAGGCGCTCGTCACTGGGATGCACGCTTTTTTCAAGGCGATCGGCGTTGAAAGCCCCATCTTCATCGGCGCAAGCGACGGCGGTATGGTCTCGCAGATCTACGTGCAGAAGTACCCCGGCGAGACGGGCGGCCTCATCCTCATCTCCACCGGCGGCATGGACGCGGAAACGCTCAAGACCCTGAAAAAGAAGTACCGCTTCGCGCCCGTCATGCTCTGGTACATGAAGCACTGCAACTATGAAAAGCTCAAGCCCACGCTCATCAAGGCCGGCATGAGTCATATCCGCAACGAGAGCAGCGAGGAGATCGCCTACGCGCAGGATATGTTTGAAACTATTTTCAAAGATTATAAACAGGAAAAGGACGTGCACATCTCCGGCCTGCTGGCGGATCTTATGAATCAGACGCCCGTCACCGCGGCGGATTTTACCTCCCTTGCGGGCAGGATACTTCTCATTCTCCCGGATAAGGACTTCTTCTCCGGCAAGATGCAGGCGGATCTCGTCCGGTTGATGCACGACCCGAAGATAGTCTACGTCTCCGGCGGGCACCTGTCCACGGTCCTGAAGGCGGACGCCTATGTCCGCGTCATCCGCGAATTTTTGAATACCATGAAATAAGTTCAGCATGTCAAAAAAGCCTCGCAGAGTTTCGCGTCCGCAGACGCGAAAGCAGTTGAATCCGTTTTCTGCCGCGACATGTGCGTGGCGGAAAACACTTTGCGCGGAGTGAGCGTC
>OLXG01000588.1_pt1 | contig 14409 bp, 12 predicted proteins | sample 1673861 | NCBI WGS metagenome assembly OLXG01 (sample SAMEA103958130, study PRJEB25191) | human gut metagenome | biome: human-associated habitat [ENVO:00009003]; feature: intestine environment [ENVO:2100002]; material: feces | place: Germany | collected 2013/2015
GACGTATTCGGCAAGCCTGCCATCGTGACGGACACCCACTGCATCCGGCTGTGCAACCGCATCGGGCTGGTGGACAACGTCAAGGAGCCGGCCAAGGTCGAGCGGGAGTTGTGGAAGATCATCCCGCCTGCGGAGGGCAACGGCTTCTGCCACCGGCTGGTGGACCATGGCCGCGCCGTGTGCACAGCCCGCACCAAGCCCTACTGCGACAAATGCTGCCTGGCGGACGTATGCCGGGCACGAAAGGAATTTTTGCATGAATAAAACGACGGAAAACCGCCTGGGCGGTGAGCTGCGCAGCCATCAGGCAGCCCGGCGCCTGCTGGAGGAGCTGCGCCGCGGACGCTATGCAGACGCCGCCCAGCTGCCCAGCGAGCTGGAGCTGGCCGATGTTCTGGGCGTGAGCCGCACCGTGGTGCGCGATGCCCTGAGCGATCTGGAGCGCGACGGCTATCTGGAGCGTGTGCGCGGCATCGGCACCCTTGTCAACCGCGATGTGGTCCGGGTCGAGAACCGCATGGACCAGAAGCTGGAATTCAACCGCATGATCCGCTCAATTGGCCGCGTGCCCCACAGCGATAACCTGATGGTCACGCGGGAGACTGCCATGCCGGAGCTGGCCGTAAAGCTCGGCCTTGACCCGGAACGCGAGCACACACTTGTGTTTGTGCGCCGCCGGGTACTGGCCGATGAAACGCCGGTGCTCTACTCCACCGATATTCTGCCGCTGGCGCCAAAACCGTCGCTGTCGGTACTCGAGCCGCTCGAGCTGCTCGAGCTGTCGTTCTTGACGGGGTCGTATTTTTCGGTCTCGGTGGTGTGGGTGTAGGTGTCCTCCACCACGGACAGAGCCAAGCCTTCGGCGGGCATGTAGGCGTTGGCATGGGTCTGCTCGTTGGCAGTTTTCATCTGCGCATAGAAGATGCCGCAGACAATACACGCTACAGCCAGCGGAATGACAAACACAAACACCCACTTGATCCAACCCTTGGCGGGGTCGTTGCCGCTGTCCAGCGGTGCACCCTTTTCGGCATAGAAATCAAGCGTGTCAGCGCACATTTCTATGTAGGTTTCGGAGGCCTTGTAATACGTTCCGTCCGAGAGCATCGGCACGATCTTATCTTCGATCTGCGCGATGCGGTAGTCGGTAAAGGCGGTCACGCCGCCGCCGTAGGTGATGGTAACATAATCGCGGGAATCCAGCGCAATCAGGAACAGGATACCGCTTTTACCCTCGCCGTAGCCAAGGTCATAGTCGCGGTACCAATCCTTGGCAAACTCGCGCACGTTCTGCCCGCCGATGTCAGACACCGTCAGCAGGTAGACGTTGACACCGTGTCCGGCACTGGCGTCCTGCGCCTTTTGTTCCAATTCAGCGGTCGCTTCGGGTTTGAACAGCTCGTAGGTGTCCATCACCAGCGGCATTTCGGCAAACGCCGGTACGGCGCAGAGCAAGCACAGCACCAGTGCCGTAAGCAGAGAAAACAGTTTCTTTTTCATACTCTGTTTCCCCCTTTCAAAGCAGGATGGCAAGCAAGATCATCAGCGGAACACTGATGCCTGCAAACCAGGCGGCCACCTTTCGCTTATCAACCGGCAGATCGCCGACCAGCTTGCCGGTCTGCCCATTCATAGCGAACAGATAATCCTTGCCCTGCCACTTGGTGTGCAGCATCCACACCGGCAGCAGTGCGTAGTGCTTGGCGGTGTAATCAATATGGATGTTCTCGCTCAGGGTGCTTACGCTGTTGTAGCCGGTAATGCTGGCCGAAAGCTCGCTGCTGACCGAATTCTGCATCCGGCTGTGGGCGCGGGCCTGGCAGGTGTCGGCGTCCTCGTCGTATTTGTCTGCCATATAGCCCGGCAGGTACGCGGTCGAGAAGGGCTGGAAGGCGCGGTAGTCATAAGGCTCAATGGCGTCCATATGCCCGTTGGGCATCTTGGTCGAGCCGTCCACCGGCACACCCATAAACTGCGTAGTACCCGCGCGGCGGACATCATAGTGCCTGGTCGTGGTGATGACATAATCGCCGTTGCGGTGGCTGGAGCTGGTCGTGGCTTCATATTGGCCCGAACCGGAGGCGTTGGCATCGAACAGCCAGAACGGGACATACACGCCCTTGATCTCCTCGATATGATTCTGCGAAGAGAAGGCATTGGGCAGGAATCTCTTCCCGCGATAGTATTTTTTCAGTGCGGCCTTGGCGGCGTTCTTATCCAGCACAAACGGCAGGACAAGCTCGGGCCGCTGCATACCGCTGAACTGCCCCGCAATGACCGTTGGGTTGCCGCAGTACGGGCAGCTTGTCGCGGCAGTCGTCTCGTCACAGATCAGCTCTGCGCCGCAGGACGGGCAGGAATAGCTGCGCAGTCCGGCGGCCTCATTTTCGCTCCAGACGGAGTCTGGCGGCGGTGCTTGTTTATTCTGTGCCGCGGTTTCGGCAGCGGCTTCTTTTTCAGCATAGAGCGCTTCGATCTCAGCAGTATCGTAGCTGCTGCCGCAGAAATCACACACCAGCTTTCCGCTGGCACCATCAAAGTGAAGCGGACCGGTACAGGCAGGGCATTGGTAGTTGGTAAGCTGCGTTGCCATTATGCGTCACCTCTCTTTCCTTCGGTTTGCAGCTGCCCTGCCAGATCTTCAAAAAAATCACGCAGGGTGCTGCGCGTATTGCCATCGGCATCCAGATAACGGTAGATGATCTCGTCATCCGGGGCCTTGTAAATCAGGCAAACGCTATCTAACGTTTCATCGGTGATGAATAAGCCGGGAGAATTTTTCTTTTCGTCTGGCAGGCTTTCCAGCCCCAGCTTTTCTGCCAGAGTCAGGGCTTCTTGCCAATGGGTGTCCTCAACAGGGATGTTTTCCAGCTCCACCCATTCATCATCCTTGTAATTGCAGCTGAAAAGGCAGCCGTCAGCCGGGTCATTTCTTATGCTGAACCCATAGGTGTCGTCATAGCACATACCGGAATAACTGATGCTGATACCGGTCAGTGTGCCGGGCGGCGCTTTTTTACAGCCGGACATTGTCAGAAAAGCGGCTGCGGCGCAAAGCACCGCAGCGATTTTTTTGTGCATCACTGGCCAAACGGCTTACCGCACTCCGGGCAGAACTTGGGCGGATGAGCCGGGTCATCCGGGGTCCAGCCGCACTGGCTGCACTTGGCGGGAGCCGGGGCGGGCTTGGGGCTGCCGCAGTTGCAGCAGAACTTACCGGTGTTGGAAGTGCCGCAGCTGCATACCCAGCTGGCGGCTGCGGGTGCCGGGGCAGGCTTGGGGCTGCCGCAGTTTGCGCAGAATTTGCCGGTGTTGCCGGTCTGGCCGCAGCTGCAGGTCCAGCCTGCAGGGGCAGAGGCCGGGGCCGGGGCGGGCTGTGCGGCGGCCTGCTGCTGGGCACCCATCTGGTACAGGTTCTGGGCGTTCATACCGCCCGCCGCACCGGCCATATTCATGCCCATAAAGGCCATGGCGGGGCCTGCGCCCTGATTACCGGCCGCGGTCTGCATGGCACTGGCCTGTGCACCGACAAGATGCGCAGCGGCGCGGGTCGGGTCCATAAAGGCTGCGTTGCGCTGCATTTCCTTGAGCATCTGCTCGTCTTCCTCGCTGGCCTTCACGCTGGAAACGCCGAAGGATACGATCTCGATGCCGCGCAGCTTGCCCCACTTGGCGCTCAGCACATCGTTGAGGGCCTCGGCAAGCTCCATCGTGTGGCCAGGCAGTGCGGAATAGCGGATGCCCATATCGCTGATCTTGGCAAAGGCGGGCTGCAGGGCGGTCATCAGCTCGGATTTCAGCTGCCCGTCGATCTCATCGCGGGTGTAGCCTTCCTCCACATTGCCGCAGACATTGGTGTAGAACAAAATGGGGTTGGTGATGCGGTAGCTGTACTCGCCGAAGCAGCGGATGGCAATGTCGATGTCGATGCCGGCGCGCTGATCCACCACGCGGAAGGGCACCGGGCTGGGCGTGCCGTATTTGTTGCCCACCAGCTCCTTGGTGTTGAAGTAATAGATGCGCTGATCCATCGGGGCCTCGCCGCCGAAGGTAAAGCGCTTGCCGATGTTCTGGAACACTGCGCCGATCGACTCGGACAAATCGCCGCTGAACAGCGTCGGCGCGCTGCCGGTATCGTAGGTGTACTCACCCGGCTCGGCGCACATATCCACGACCTTGCCCTGCTCCACGATCATGGCACACTGGCCGTCGGCAACGGCCACGATGGAGCCGTTGGAGATAATGTTGTCATTGCCTTTGGTGTTGGCGCTGCGTCCGCTCTGGCGTTTCCAGCCGCGGGTAGCCAACAGGTCAGCTGGCATGGCTTCACAATAAAAGTATTCCTTCCACTGGTCGGCCATAACGCCGCCAGCAGCGCCCATTGCAGCTCTGATAAGTCCCATAATGATCCTCCTATATCAGGGGCGGGCAGGGTCCGCCCCATTTTGTACAGATAAATCAGTTCGTTATTTGTTGGCCAAGGCGGCCTTGTACTCCTCATAGCGGGGCGGCAGCTCTTCGAGCTCCTCGTTCCACTCGGTGCCGTCCAGCCTCATGTAGAAGCTGACCGCACAGGCCGTACCGTCGTCGCCCTCGTAGTCATACATGAACAGCGAGATACTGTCGTTATACGGGTACAGGTTGAACTTATACGCATCGCTCTCGGTTATGTTCTGGTCAAGCACCCAGTCGTAGCCGTCCAGGATAGGCTCGATATGGTCATCATAGACATTGACCCACATCGTGATGACCGGGTCATCGGGCATACCGTCACGGTAAACCTCAAAGTAGTGGCTGCCGTCATCGCTCTCACCGATGTAGCCCCAGCAATCGTAGGTGTCGGTGTCAAAGTAATCACGGTTCGGTACATTCTTGTAGTTTTCCATCCGGAACCAGCCGTACCAGTTGGTGTTGCCCAAATCATCGTAGGTGTTGCCGTCGTCGTAGGTGTAGGGCGGGTCAGGCTCATCCGGGCCGTCGATCCAGCCGTCGCCGTCATATTCGTCCTCGCCGCCTTCCAGCAAAGCGGGGTCGATTTCAGGCTTGGTGTCGCTGCGCTTAAAGACCATGGTCATACCGTCAAACTCAATGGTCAGCAGGTCACCCTCGCGGGTGTAGGTCATGGCCGGGGTATCGGGGTCGGTCAGCGCGTAGAAGCTGCCGTCCTTCCATTGGAAGGTGACAAAATCCTCCATGTAGGTTTCGCCGGTGCCGTCCGCGCGCAGCTCAATGTAGAAGTCCTCCATATCGACGAGGGCAAGCTCCTCCTTGGAGAGGGTGTACTCGCTGTCGGAGGCGGATTCCAGCACATAGATGCCCACATCGGTATCGCTGCCTGCGGTGGTGCCCTGGGTCATGCTGTCACCGTCCAGAGGCTGCTGCATGGTGCTGCCGGACTTGACGAAGTAGATCGTCACGCCCTGACCCTGCACATCGTTCAGGGTCAGGATTTCGTCTTGCAGGGTGCCGGTGCAGCTCAGGCCGCCGCAATCCAGCTGGAAGACCCCGCCGTTCAGCGTCCACTTGCCGTAGGACTTGGTGCCGTCCACCGTTACAACGCACTTGCCCTTATCATTCAGGTCCATCAGGAACCCGCTGCCGAAGGCATCCTCGACCTGCGTCACGGAGCCGCCGATCTCGGCGTAGGCTGCTTCCCAGGTGCCCTGATTCGGGTCACCGGCGTTCGGCTTGCCGGTGCGGATAGAGCCGCTAATCATTGTTACGATGATCATAAGCAGGAATATCACCGGGATGGCGATCAGGATCATCCGCTTGGGGGACATTGGTGCGCGGGGGCGCTTGGGTTTGCCGCCGGGGGCCACATTGCCGTAAGGGTTGCCGCCCGTGCCGCCGGGTGGCGGCGGCGTGACAGGCGGTGTGGACGCGGACGGGGGCGTTTTCCCGGCGTAAAGCGGTGCGCCTGCGCCGGTCTGCGGCGGTGTGCCGGGCGCATTGCCCGCGTAAGGATTCGCTGCGTTCGTCCGGGGCTGTGGGGCGGCAGGTGCGCTGCCTGCATAGGGATTGCCGCCGCTTGCCTGCGGCTGCGGGGGCGTCTGTACAGGCTGTGGGGGCGGCGGTGCAGCCTGGGTCGGCTGAACCGGGGGCGGGGGCACAGCTGCGGGCTGTGCGGCGGGCTGCGGTACGGATACTTTTGCACCGCAATTCTCGCAGAATTTAGTACCGGGCTTTAACTCGGCACCACATTGCGTACAGGTTGCCATAGTGTCTGCCTCCTTTACAAGATAATCGTTTCAGATTTTTTTATTCGTTTGTCATTTCAAACCAAACGGATTCGTCCTTTGGCAGGTTCAGCAGGGATTCCCCGCCGATATGCCTTACGTAAAAGCCGCCGTAATCGGTGGGCATCATGGCCACGGTTTCGCGCTGTGCGCGCCCTAGATCCATGCGGTACAGCGAAATGCTGCAGATCCAGCCGCGGTGATCCATACCAAGGTAGGTGATGCCGCTGTCCCATGTGGCGGGCTCTCGGTTTTCGTTTCGGTATTCGCCGATGTAGAAGTTCGGCTGATCCTCGCAAATTTCAAACCAGGTACCGGTGTAGTCACTTACATACGAGCCGATCAGGCTGGAAAGTTCCATCGGGTCGGCATTGTGCATGGCCTCGACCAGGTTGAATTTTTCATTGTTGCGGGAGACAGCGTACACCGTTGTATACTCGGCCTCGAAATCCGCATCGTAAGCGGTGCCGATCTCAAACTTGACGATCTCGTTGACGCCATACAGCGGGCCGCCGTTGGCCATGGTGCCGCACTGTGCGCCGCTGATGACGTCGATGTACTCGACATTGCCGTCCTCGGTCAGCAGGAACACATAGGGGGCATAATCCTGGCCGACACTGGTCATGAGCATCTTTACATAGTTGCCGTAGCAGCCGTTTACCGTAAACTCGGTTTGGTCGCCCAGCTCGTACCATTCCTTCATGTCTTGGTAGGTAACTGCGCCGTCGGAGCTTACATAGTCGGTCAGGGCGCGCACCGTTACCTCGCCGGTGGCGGTCACATCGCAGGTAAACCATTCGTCCTGGCCGTGCAGGATCTGGCCGCTGGCCTGCCGCTTGTTGGGGTCAACCTGAACATCTGTCCAGTACATTCCCGACCCGGCGGGGGTGTACATCGGCACGGTGACGACAAAACCGTTTGAAAAATGGGGAAATATGGAGTAGTAGGTAAATACACTGTCAAGCTCGCTCAGGCTTTGCGCGCGCATCTTGTACAGCATGGCGGTATATTCGGGGTCATAGCCGCCGAAATGGACATCGAAATGCTGTGCTGTGGCGCGCTGCAGCGCGTTCAGGGTCTTTGCGCTGTCGGTGTAGCCCATGTATTCGAGCAAATCCAGATTGGTAAGCTCCTGCCCTGTGGCAAAGTTGTAATGGTAGCTGCCCACATCGTGGTTGAACAACGTGTCGGAACTGGTCACCTGCAGGCTCAGCACGGGGCCGTTCCAGTTGCTGACCCAGATGATGAAGCCGGTGTCGATGAAATCATTGCGGGAACGGGCATCCTGGGCACGCTCTACCAGATAGCCGTATCGGTAGTTGATCATCTCGTTGATGTGCTTGGCGTCCTCGGTGTCATCATCGATCTGCGGTACTTCATAAAAATAGGTGTCCTCGATGCCGTTGGGGTCGGTGTAGGTAAAGCGCTCGCTGTACAGCGGGATAATGCGGGAATCATCCAGCCTCCGGCTGCTTTGCGGCTTGACAGCGGCTTCGTCCTTTTGAACGGTCGGGGTCGTATCGTCGGACGCCTCGACTGTCGGTTCCGTTATCGGGGCGGAAACCGACGGGGTGCCGGAAGATGCCGAGGCAGGCGGGGCATTGCTGCGCCCGCAGCCCGTTGTGATCAGCAGCAGGGCCGCCGCCGTCAGGGATAGCAGTTTTTTCATGGTCGGTTCACCTGCCTTTTCGTTGCGGGTAGTGTGTGTCAGCGATTGCCTTAGCCAAAGGTAACGCTGTTCAGAATGGTGTCGCCCTCGGTGCCGGGGTCAATGTCTACGCCGGAGATCTTGATGGCCAGCCAGCCGCCGGTGGGCATCTCACCGTAGTATTCCGTCCACCACATACCCACGTTTTTGTAGGTGCGTCCGGCCATCTCCACGCCGCCGATGGTGCGCGGGGCAAGCTCCTCCACGTTTTCAAAGTCGTCGTAATAATAGTTGATCTTGTCCAGCCCGCTTTTCAGTTCAAAGGTTATGCGCGGGTCTCCGGAGAAGATATGGCTGGGGTCATTGGTCGGGAACAGCTTGATATCCGCGAAACGGGGCGAAACGGACTTGTACCAGCCCTGGTCGGGGCAGGTCACGTTGAGCACCAGCGTATAGTCCGAACCGAATGCCTCCAGGGTCTGGGTGTTCAGGCCAGCGGCCGATGGATAATCGGGATTGTCCGCAGGAGCGGAAGCTGGGGCTGGTTCGGCGGTGGCTTCCGGCTCCGGCTCTGCAGCAGGCTCCGATGCAGGTTCGGACGCAGGCTCGGATGCCGCGTCGGTCTTGGGCTCTGCCGGGGTCTCCGTCTGGGGTTCAACAGCCGGTTCGGCGGCCTGCGCTTTCAGGTCGGATAAGCCGGAATTGACCTCTTTGGTCACATCCCCCTTGGAGCAACCGGCCAAAGCCATAAGCATCATGGCTGCCAATACGGCAGCGAGCGTTCGTTGTACTTTTTTCATAGCTGTCCTCCTTTTGGTCATAAAGTGTCCATCATAGCGCTCAGATAGGCAGGCGAGACGGAAGCGTAGACGAAATCATCGACAATATGGTCCTTTTTTGCCAGGCACACGGCGGTGGCCAGCTCGGGATATTCGGCCTCATCCACAAGCAGTACCGTTTTGCAGTGCGGGCAGACATCCCGCAGGTCGTTTGCCAGCAGCAGTCTGTCCTGCAGGGTGCGCGGCGGATGCGGGCAGACCTCCAGCAGCAGGACATCCGCCCTGCAGGAACGGCATAGCTTTACAATATCCTTTGTCTTAGGACCAGCGCTTTGCACCTGGAAGTCCGGCCCGCCCTGTTTCAGTGCCATTGTCAATGCGCTCGTCATCACAGAGTATTGCGCGTCCAAAACGATCCTCCGCACGGCGTAGCCCTCCTTTCCTGCAAAGAATACGATTTGCCAACTTCATCATACAGGAATCGGACGATTTCTGCCCCCACCATTTGGATAGTTTTTTGGACTTTTTTCTGCTTTTTTAGTACTATTGCAAAAAAGTGCAGATTGCGTCATAATGATACTGGAAAGAAACAGACGGATGATCTACCTTTTGGAAAGGACAGGCACTATGACAAAGGTACGGCTTGGCAATCTGTGTTTAGCCGCTGCGGTTGCAGGGGTGATTCTCTGCGCTGTCCTGATGCGGGCGTTTTATATGCCGTATTCCGGCTTTTGGCGCACGGTGCTGTATAATATTCTGATCTTTTCCTGGGCGGTATCGGTCTGGTGGCGTATCCTGCACGCACAGACCCGCCGCTGCCTGCTGGGTGCTGCCGCCCTGATGCTGTTCTGGCTGGATATCCGCCTGATCCGCTATGACTTTGCCCAGACGCCGGAGATGCTGCGGCGATTGTGGTATGCGTACTATATCCCGATGCTGCTGATCCCGACCCTTGCACTTTATACGCTTTTCTTTTTGGATCGGGGGCAGTCCGCCCCGCTGTACAAGTACCGGTACATGATTTTTGTATTCCCTGTGGTGCTGTTCTGCCTCGTGCTGACAAACGACTGCCATCAGCTTGCGTTTGCGTTCCCACCCGGGCAGGAGGTACTGGGCAGCCCCGATTACACCTATCGGTTCGTATATTACCTCTGTCTGCTGTGGATATTTTCCTGTGCCGTATTCACGGTGGTGTACCTTGTACGGCGCTGCCGTGTTCCGCATACAAAGCGCATCCTCTGGCTGCCGCTTGTGCCGATTTTTTTTGCCACCCTCTATGCTTTACTGTACAAGCATATTTTAAATGTGCCGTGGATGCATGCGATCGCCGGTGATATGACCGTGGTGCAATGCCTGACCTTTACAGCGACCTTTGAGGCGTGCATCCAGTGCGGGCTTATCCAATCCAACATGGGGTATGCCACGCTGTTTGAGGTATCTATGGCCAAGGGTCTGATCACGGACCGGGCGTTTGTGCCTGTGCAATGCTCCATGCAGGCAGCGCCGCTCCATGAGGAGCAGCTGCGTCAGGCGCTCACCGGCAGTGTCCAGTTGGATGCAACGACCCAGCTTCACGGCCACCCGATCCGGAAAGGGTATATTTTCTGGCAGGAGGACATCACCGAACTGGTGGCTCTGCTGGAGGAGCTGCGTCTCACGCAGGAGGAATTGCATGACATCGGGGACGTCATACAGGCGGAAACAGCCCAGAAGGCACAATGGCTGAAGCTGAGCGAGCAGAACCGGCTGTATGACAAAATCGAGACCGTCACGGCCCGCCAGCTGGCACGGATACAGGAATATCTGATCGCGCTCAAGGCCACGGACGATGTCGATACCGCCCGGCGGCTGCTGAAGCACATCGTCATTTTGGGAACCTATATCAAGCGGCGCAGCAACCTTGTTTTTGTTTGCGACAAGGCGGAGGACATCGACACCACGGAGCTGCGGCTGAGCCTGTTTGAATCGGCCGAGAGCCTGCGCCTGAGTGATATACGCTGCGCCGTACAGATTGCCGACACAGCAAAGATTTCCCCTGCATCCGCCGTTGCAATCTATGACGCCTTTGAAGCCATCATAGAAGCGACCCTGCCGGGATTGCAGGAGATCCTTTTCTGCGCCGAGCATACGGCGCAGGGCTGGGGGCTGCGCTGCAGCGTTCAATGCACCGACGCGCCCGCTGCGCTGCCCGGCCTGCCGCAGATGCAGCTTGAACGGGATGATGATGGGCTTTTGTATTTCACGATGTTTCCGGCAGAAGGAGGCGGCCTATGATTCCCCGAATCTCCCGCAACGCCGTCAAGGAAGGCTTTGACACGCTGCCGGCGGCCATCTGCTACTTTGACCGCAATGGTCTGCTGCGTCTGATCAATCACAGGATGCAGGAAATCGCCGCAGTCCTCTGTGGCCGGGATCTGCAGACCCTTACGGATCTGGAGCAGGCGCTGCGCAGTCCCGGCGGCGGTGTGCGGCTGCGCGATGAGGCCGCCCGCATCTACGAATTCCCGGACGGAACGGTATATCATTTCACGGTGCGCCCTGTTCAGGACAAATACGGTATACCGTACACCGAGGTGATGGCCACCGATGTCACCCAGCTGGCTACATTGCATGCTGCACTGCAGCAGGAAAACGAGCGCCTTGCCGATGCGAACCGCCGCGCAAAGCGCTTATATGACAATATGCCCGACATTGTGCGGGAGGAAGAAATCCTGAAAATGAAGATGCAGGTGCATGACGACATCGGCCATACCCTGCTTGCCGCACGGCGCGCACTGCGGCATGAGCATGACCTCGCCCGGCTCAGGAGCGAAGCTGCGAAGTGGGAAAGCTCCATCTCCCTGCTATGCCGCGCCCGGCAGGAGAATGCTGCAGAGGACCCGCTGAGCTATATGCAAAGGCGGGCGGCTGTTCTGGGCGCAGCCGTACAGCTGCGCGGTGCGTACCCTGCGGCACGCGCCACCCGCGAGCTCTACGCACTGATCCTGCGGGAGTGTACCTCCAACGGTGTGCGGCATGCGGGCGCCACGGAATTGTACGCCGATTCCGAGCATCGGCCACAGGCATGGCACCTTTGCATCACGAACAACGGCGCACCACCCAAGGCGGAGATAAAGGAAGGCGGCGGGCTTTCCTCGCTCCGCCGCCGTATTGAAAAAGCAGGGGGTACAGTAACCGTACATTCCCTGCCTGTATTTGTTCTGGAAGTCACCCTGCCCGATAAGGAGAGCACTAATGATACGCGTTATGATCGTTGAGGACCAAAAGCTGGTACGGAGCCTGCTTGAAAGCTATATTCAGAACGAGGACGGGTATCAGCTTGCTGTGTCTATCCCCGGCGCTGCAGAGGCTCCCATCCTGTGCGATACCGAGGACATCGACCTTGTGCTGATGGATGTGCAGACAGAACACCGCGAAAACGGCCTGGCCGCCGCAAAAAAGATACGAGAAACGCACCCGGAAATCAAGATTGTGGTGGCGACCTCGCTTATTGACACACAGGTCTTGGCACGCGCAAAAGCCGTGGGCGCGGACAGCCTGTGGTATAAGGACGGCGATGAAGGGACCCTGATGGAAGTCGTGCGCCGCACGATGGCGGGGGAGCATATCTTCCCCGATGCACCGCCCAGCGTGGAGATCGGCACTGCCATGAGCGCCGAGTTCACCAAAGGAGAGATGAAGGTCCTGCGCTGTCTTGTGCGCGGGCTGTCCTATAACGAGATTGCAAAAGAACTCGGCATCGAGCCATCCACCGTGAAGTACCACGTCATCAATATGCTGCAAAAGACCGGGCTGGAAAATAAGCTGCAGCCTGCCATCGCCGCCAGTGAGGCAAAGCCGGTGGTAGAATTGTCAGAGAAATAAGGCACTGCAGACGGCTGTCAAGCTTGTATCGGCAGGGTGACTGTGAAAACCGTCCCATGCCCATCAGCCGGTTCAGCTGTAACGGTGCCGCCATGCAGCAGGGCAATCTCCCGTACAAGCGCAAGCCCAAGGCCTACGCCGCCCATCTCCCGGCTTCTGGATTTATCTACCCGGAAAAAGGGCTGGAACACACTTGTCCGATACTCCTCAGGGATGCCGCAGCCTGTGTCTGCAACACGCAGCACAGCGCTGCTTTTCTTTTGCCGGATCGTGATATGCACAGAACCGCCGGGGGTATTGTATTTGATGCCGTTTTCAACCAAATTAAAGAGCAGGCGGTAGATCAGGGTGTCGCTGCCCTTGATGCTGACATCCTCACATTCCTGAAAGAGGGTGATGCTCCGGCGCTGTGCCAGCGGGGTCAGGTCAGCCACGATCTCATCAGCCAACGGGGCCAGCTCGATATGATCTTCGCGCGGAATCGACTGCAGATCGCTCATTTCCAGCAGTGTGCGGACAAGGCTTGCTAGGCGGGACACCTGATCCGTCTGAAAGCGGAGCAGGTCGGTGATCTCGCTGTCGGCGTCGGGGTGTTCTTCAGCGAACATTTCCAGCTTTGCCTGCATGATGGCCAGCGGTGTTTTCAGCTCATGGGCGGCATTGCCGGCAAACTGACGCTGCAGGTCAAAGGAATGCGCCAGCCGGTCCAGCATGCGGTTGACAGACTGGCTCAAGTCGCGAAATTCCGGAATCGTGTTTTCCTCTAAGCGAGCCTCCACAAGGCTGTCCTGATCAATGCGTTCGGCCTGCTGTGCAAGCTTTTTCAAGGGCTCCAGAGCCTTGCCGCTGACAAAATAGGCAATCGCCGCGCTCAGCAGTGTTACTGCTGCTGTGATGCACCAGCCCTTGCGGCCGAAAACAGCCTTGGCATCGTAGACCTCCTGCGAAAACTGTATAAGAAAATCCGACATCTGGTCGTCCGGGATTTCAATCATCAGGTTTTCATCATCATTCTGTTGGTATTGCAGGACATACCCGTTCAGGTTGTCCATACCAGTGGCACCAGAGCGGTAGAGCAGCAGATTCAGGCAGATGCAGGCCCCTGCAATCAGTACGGCGGTCATCAGCGTGATCCGCCACTGAAAAGATATGCGGTTCATGGTTCGTTTTCCTCCAACTCATACCCCTCACCGATGCGGTTTCGGATGGGGTCGTACCCCAGTGCGGTGCGCAGCTTTTTTCTCAGTGCAGAGATATGCACGCGAATCGAGTTGCTGAACGCATCGACACTGCTGTCCCAGACATGCTCAATCAGCTCCTCCTGACTGACAGGGCGTCCCTGATGCAGCAGCAGATATTCCAGCACGCCGCTTTCCTTACGGGTCAGCGGAATGGGCTGGCCATCCGCCATGGCAAGGCGGCTCTTGGTGTCGAAGGTCAGCCGCCCGCACCGCAGGCATACATCGCGCTGGATAAACTGCCGCCGGGTCAGGCTGCGCACACGGGCCTCCAGCTCAGCCAGGTGGAACGGCTTGGCCAGATAATCATTGGCACCCGCGTCCAGCCCCTCCACCTTGTCGGAAATTTCGCTGCGGGCGGACAGAATTAGTACCGGCGTTTCAAGGTCGGTCTTGCGCAGCGTGCGCAGAACGGTCATGCCGTTCACCTTCGGCAGATTGAGATCAAGCAGGACAAGATCGTACCGCTCTGCTGCAAGCAGCTCGAGCGCGGTCTCTCCGTCACCGCAGTCATCCATTTCGTAGCCGGAACGGCGCAGTTTTTTAGCCACGCTTTCCCGCAGAGTAGGTTCATCCTCTATCAACAAAAGGCGCATAAGCGATCATCTCCCGCATTTAATTTATAAGATGTTTTTTATAAG
>OLXG01000608.1_pt1 | contig 14162 bp, 8 predicted proteins | sample 1673861 | NCBI WGS metagenome assembly OLXG01 (sample SAMEA103958130, study PRJEB25191) | human gut metagenome | biome: human-associated habitat [ENVO:00009003]; feature: intestine environment [ENVO:2100002]; material: feces | place: Germany | collected 2013/2015
CACATAATCTACTAAGTATATGTTCTGATTCGACTGCAAAGATACAAATATCAATTAACATAAATGCAATAAAAAACCATAAATAATTGACGAAAGCGATAAAAAAGTAAGAATAAAAATCGAAAAGAAATATTTTATTCGTTTTTTTAATAAATATGAAAACTTACAGTATGATATTGTCTGTTGTGGTTTTAGTTACGATTTGAAAGACAGTAAGCAAGCAAGAAGGGTAATGTGTAAAGAGGACCGTCATCCCGACGCCCCTCTCCGCAAACTTAAAACAACCAACAAAAGAAATAGATCATTTCTACTTTATGTCCGATGAAAACTTCTTCATCGGACATTCTCTTTTTCTATCTTACAAATAATAGTTCTCTGTATTTCGGAAGTGTCCACATCTGATCGTCGACAATCAGTTCCAGCTTATCGATGTGGTAACGGATTTGTTCCAGCATCGGAGCTACTGTATCGTGATAAGCAATGGCTTTTTCACGTTCGCTGGTAATGCGGTTAGCTACCTTGCGGGCTTCTACCATTTCATCCACATGCTTCTTGATGAAGGAAGTGTGTTCTGAAATTTCCTTGATGATAGCCAGGTTTTCAGCTGACAAAGTCTGAGCTTCTTCTTCTGAGAACAATGATTTCATCTTGTATGCATTGTCTATCAGTTTTGTCTGGTATTCAATGGCTACCGGAACTACGTGATTCATTACCAGGTCACCCAATACGCGGGCTTCAATCTGGATTTTCTTGGTGTACATATCCCATTTCACCTCGTTACGGGCTTCCAACTCGTTCTTCTTCATGACGCCCATATCCTCGAACATCTTGATAGACGCAGGGTCGAGATAACGCTCAAAAATCTTAGGACAGCTCTTCTCGCAGTCCAGACCACGCTTAGCTGCTTCCTCTACCCACTCATCTGAGTAACCATTGCCGTCGAAACGGATTGGCTTGCAGGTCTTCAAATCCTGACGAACGATATCGATGATGGCAGATGTCTTGTCCTCACCCTTGGCAATCAACTCATCCACACGCTTCTTGAAGTCGGTCAAAGCCTCGGCTACGGCTGTGTTCAATACAATCATTGCTGATGCACAGTTAGCCTCAGAACCTACGGCACGGAACTCGAAACGGTTACCGGTGAAGGCGAATGGTGATGTACGGTTACGGTCGGTGTTATCAATCATCAACTCTGGAATCTCAGGGATATCCAACTTCATGCCCTGCTTGCCAGCCATGGTGAAGAGATCCTTCTTGTCGGCTTTCTCAATGTGCTCGAGAAGGTCGGTCAACTGCTTGCCGAGGAATGAAGAGATGATTGCTGGAGGTGCCTCGTTGGCGCCCAGACGATGCGCATTGGTTGCACTCATGATAGATGCCTTGAGCAAACCGTTGTGCTTGTATACACCCATCAAAGTCTCTGTGATGAAGACTACGAAACGGAGGTTATCCTCTGGTGTCTTGCCAGGACCATGGAGCAGGATGCCGGTATCTGTAGCGAGACTCCAGTTGTTGTGCTTACCGGAACCGTTGATGCCTGCGAATGGCTTCTCATGGAGAAGTACGCGGAAACCGTGATGGCGAGCTACCTTCTTCATCAAGCTCATCAAGAGCATGTTGTGGTCAACGGCAAGGTTGGTCTCCTCGAAGATAGGTGCCAACTCAAACTGGTTTGGTGCTACCTCGTTGTGACGGGTCTTGCAAGGAATACCGAGTTCAAGAGCCTGGATTTCCAAATCCTTCATGAATGCCTGAACACGCGCTGGGATGGCGCCGAAGTAGTGGTCGTCCATCTGCTGGTTCTTGGCTGAATCGTGACCCATCAGGGTGCGACCTGTCAACATCAGGTCAGGACGTGCTGCATACAAACTCTCATCTACCAGGAAGTACTCCTGCTCCCAACCGAGATTGGAAATAACTTTCTTGACATCTGGGTTGAAGTAGTGGCAAACCTCTGTTGCTGCTACGTTTACAGCGTGCAATGAACGGAGCAATGGAGCTTTATAGTCGAGTGCCTCACCTGTGTAAGAGATGAAGACGGTAGGGATACAGAGTGTATCGTCGATGATAAATACAGGAGATGTTGGATCCCATGCAGAATAACCGCGAGCCTCGAAGGTAGAGCGGATACCGCCAGATGGGAAAGATGAAGCATCAGGCTCCTGCTGAACGAGCAACTTGCCTGAAAATTCCTCGATCATACCACCCTTGCCATCATGCTCGATGAAGGCATCGTGCTTCTCGGCAGTACCTTCTGTCAATGGCTGGAACCAGTGGGTGTAGTGGGTTACGCCATTCTCGTCAGCCCACTGCTTGATGCCTTTGGCTACGGCGTTGGCGATGTTACGGTCGAGACGTGCTCCGTTGTCAATGACATCTACCAGTTTCTCATAGACATCTGCAGGGAGATACTTGTACATCTTCTGTCGGTTGAATACCTTCTTTCCGAAGAATTCACTTGGTCGCTCGCTAGGAGCGGTTACCTCAACAGGCTTTCTCTTGGAAGCCTCTGAAACAGCTTCAAATCTTAAGTTGCTCATACCTTATATAATTTAAAATTTCTGATTTTCAATGTTTTTATATTCTGTTGGAATGTTTATTTTCCCAGCCATTTGGCAATTCTCTCCATGGCTTCCTTGCAGTCCTCATGCTCGCCGAAGGCGGTGAGTCGGATGTAGCCTTCGCCCGATGGACCGAAGCCGACACCTGGTGTGCAGACTACACTGGCACCATAAAGCATCTCTTCGAAGAATTTCCAGCTTGGCGTGTTGTTTGGCGTCTTCACCCAGAGATAAGGTGCATTCTCGCCGCCATATACTCTCAAGCCGAGTTTCTGGAGTTCGGCTCTCATGAAGTGGGCATTCTCCATATAGTAATTGATGGTTGCCTTCACCTGTTCCTTACCCTCAGGGGTGTAGATGGCTTCGGCAGCACGCTGGCTGATATAGCTTGTACCATTAAACTTGGTGCACTGGCGGCGGTCCCAGATAGGATTCAATGCCACTTCCTCACCTGCCAATGTCTTTGCCTTCAACTCTTTAGGAACGATGGTGTAACCACAACGCACACCGGTGAATCCGGCAGTCTTCGAATAACTGTGGAATTCTATCGCTACCTTTCTGGCTCCACGAATCTCGTAGATAGAATGAGGAATTGATGGGTCGGTGATATATGCCTCGTAGGCTGCATCATAGAGGATGATGCTCTCGTTCTTGATAGCATAGTTTACCCATTTTCTGAGTTCTTCTTTCGAGATGACCGTACCCGTAGGGTTGTTTGGATAACAGAGATAAATCATGTCCACACGGTGATCTGGAATCTGAGGGATGAAGTCGTCGCTCTCATCGCAAGGCATGTAGGTTACATTGCTCCACTTGCCGTTCTCGAAGACTCCGGCTCTACCTATCATCACGTTAGAGTCTATATAAACCGGATAAATCGGGTCGGTAACGCCGATGTTGTTATCCCATCTCAAAATCTCCTGGATATTTCCCGTATCGCTCTTGGCTCCATCGTTTACGAATACCTCGTTGGCGTCAAGATGAATGCCACGTGGCAGAAAGTCGTTCTTGATGATAGCCTCGCGGAGGAAGTCGTAGCCTCGCTCCGGACCATAGCCTCTGAAAGAAGCCTGCTCAGCCATCTCGTCTACTGCCTTGTGCATCGCCTTGATGACGGCAGGGCAGAGAGGCTGGGTTACGTCACCGATGCCCAGACTGATTACACGCTGCTTTGGATGTGCAATCTTGTAGGCGTTCACCTTCTTTGCGATGTCGGCAAACAAGTAGTTGTTGGCCAACTTCAGGAAATGTTCATTAACTAATGCCATATTTTGTTTCTCCTTTTATTTGTGGTCATTATCGACCATTTGTTATTTAAGTTTGCTCTTATTTATAATTCAATTTCTCCTTCGAATGAGAAGGCTGCAGGTCCCGTCATGTAAACATGATCATCAGCCTCGCTATATTCTATTTCCAGCGTTCCGCCATCCATCACGATACTGCTTTTTCTGCCGGTACGGTTGGTAAGGGCTGCGGCTACGGCTGTGGCACAGGCTCCTGTTCCGCAAGCCATTGTTATTCCGCTTCCCCTTTCCCAAACTCGTGTCCTTATGGCGTCTGTGTCAGTTACTTGTGCAAATTCTATGTTGCATCTCTGGGGAAATGCCTTGTCTCTTTCCAGGATTTTACCATAGTGGGCGATGTCGATGGTGTCGATGTCATCCACGAAGGTAACGAAATGCGGATTACCCATGCAAACATAGGTGCCTTCAAATTTTCTGCCGTCAGCTTCGAGCACCGAAGGGCCTATGAATTGCTCGGGATTTTCAAGTTTGGGTTTCAGCATGTCTACTGTTACCGATTCCACAACTTCTTTATTATCCTGAAGATGAAGTTTCAATATCTTGATACCCGAAAGCGTTTCCAGTCGGATGGTGTCCTTTCGGGTCAATCCCTTTTCGTAAAGATACTTACCGATGCATCGGCTTGCATTGCCGCACATCATCGCTTCTGAACCATCGGCGTTGAAGATACGCATCGAATAATCTGCTCTTCTGCCGTCGTGCGGCTTCCCGATGAGAACCAGTCCGTCGCTTCCTATGCCCGTATGATAAGCACTCCAGGCAATGGCCGCCTTCTCTGGGTCAGGGATGTCGTATTGTTGGGTATCTACATATATATAATCGTTACCCGCTCCCTGCATCTTTGTAAAATGAACTGTTTCTTTCATCTGCGTTGTTCTTTATGTTTGAATACTCTTCTTTTATCTCTCATGTCTTATCTCTTTTGAGATTTGACTTTTTGCTAGTCTTTCGAATATTTCGATGACTATTTGTTTGATTTCGGTTGCAAAGGTACGACGATTTGTTGAAGTATGCAAGAAAATAAATACAGAAATCTTGATTATTTTTCGCTATCTTACAATTTGTGTTATAAAATTGCTTTCTGCCTTACAAATTGTAAGGAGAATATGATAAGCCTCGATAAATTTAAAATGTTCGATAAAAAGTAAAAGCGAAATGTTTTTATTTTCTTTAAAATGCTGACAAAATGTATTAATTTTGCAGCCGAAAACGAACATAGTGTAAAATAAAGGCTTGATTTGGATGGCAACCAATGAAGGTCCGTTTTCGAAAAGAGACAATCAATAGAAGTATTAACACATTATTAATTATTAAAGGATTATGAAGAAGATTGAGGCAATTATCCGCAAGTCTAGATTCGAGGATGTCAAGAAGGCGCTTTTAGCAGCAGACATCGAGTGGTTCTCTTATTATAATGTAAGAGGTGAGGGTAAAATGCGCCAGGCTCGCATTTACCGAGGTGTGATGTACGATACCAGCAGCATCGAGCGTGTGCTCCTGAACATCGTGGTTCGTGACAAGAACGTGGAACCAACCATCGCCGCCATCCAGGGCGCTGCACAGACCGGTGAAGTAGGAGATGGCAGAATTTTTGTGATTCCTGTACTCGATACCGTTAGAATCAGAACCGGCGAGCGAGGCGACATCGCATTGTATAATGCTGAGAATGAGGAATAATTTAAAATGTTGAATGTTGAATTAGGCATTCTTACTTATCTTTAATAAATATTATTTAGTATTCTAATTTAACTATAAGATATAAGTATGAGCAGTTTATTATTAACGACACTTGATACGGGTAACACAGCGTGGATGATCATGGCAACCATCTTGGTGCTTTTGATGTCAATCCCGGGTATAGCACTTTTTTATGGTGGTTTGGTGCGCCAGAAGAATATCCTCAGCATCCTGATGCAGACGGTTTTCATTGTGGCAGTAGTCAGTCTGATATGGGTAGCCTTCGGATATTCCTGGGCATTCTCTACAGAATATGCCGATTCGGGCAATCCTCTGGCTTGCGTCATCGGTGGTTTCGATAAATGTTTCCTCCACGGCATCGGCTTGGATGCCATCATGCCAACAGGCATTCCGGAGCTCACCTTTGCAATGTTCCAGTGCATGTTCGCCCTCATTACTCCAGCCCTGATTCTCGGTGCTTTTGCCGAGCGTGTGAAGTTCAGCGGTTATGTACTTTTCACCATCCTCTGGGTTATCATCGCTTATCTTCCAATGGCCCACTGGGTATGGGGAGGCGGTTTCCTGCAGGAGATGGGAGCCATCGACTTTGCAGGTGGTACCGTGGTTCATATCAATGCCGGTGTAGCCGCTCTGGTCATGGCACTCTGTGTAGGCAAGCGAGATGATTACCGTGCGGGTCATCCTATCACACCTCACAACATCACCTTCGTGTTCATGGGTATGTCATTCCTTTGGTTGGGATGGTTCGGTTTCAATGCCGGTAGCGGATTGGCAGCTGATGGTCTGGCAGCCAACGCCTTCCTCGTAACCCATATCGCCACAGCAGCGGCAGCCACCACCTGGATGCTCATCGACTGGATTGTGAACAAGAAGCCAACTACGGTAGGTGCTTGTACCGGTGCTGTAGCCGGACTGGTAGCCATCACTCCAGCAGCCGGCAGTACCGATATTTTCGGAGCTTTCTGCATCGGTATCATTTCCACCATCGTCTGCTTCTTCATGGTAGCGGTAGTAAAGGAGAAGTTCAAGTATGATGATGCCCTCGATGCCTTTGGTGTTCATGGTATAGGTGGTATCCTAGGTTCTATCCTCACCGGTGTCTTCGCCACTCAGTATGTAACAGGAGCCGAAGGTGTACAGGGTGCCCTCTACGGCGACTGGCATCAGCTTTGGGTTCAGGTTGTAGCCACCGTGGTAAGCATCATCTACAGCGTAGTAGTTACCTACATTATCTTCAAGGTAGTAGATAAGAGTGTAGGTGTACGTGTTGACAAGCGAGTAGAGGAGGAAGGTCTCGACATCTACGAGCATGGTGAGAGTGCTTATAGCAACTAATTGCGAAATTCGATTATCATCATAAAATTTAGGTCAATGGTGTTTCATTTTGAGGAATGAAACACCATTTTTTTATGATAAATCCTCAACTTGCATAATGAAATAGCCACAACTTGCACAATGAAAATGCCACAACTTGCACAATGAAATTACCTCAACTTGCACAATGAAATTGCCTCAACTTGCATAATTTAACGTTTTAAATGCTAGTATTCAGTAACTTTTGGTTATCTTTGCAGCGGTGCTTAAAAAATATGATTATGAAGAAATATAAGGCAAGAATAGCAGATAAAATGTTAAATCGGAGACTTTTGGGGAGTGGTGCCGTTTTGATACAAGGTCCCAAGTGGTGTGGAAAGACGACAACTGCAGAACAGCAAGCAAAGAGCGTTGTGTATATGGATGATCCTGAATACATGGAGCAGAATGTGGAACTTGCAAATCTTTCTCCCAAAAAGTTGCTTTCAGGAGAAGTGCCTCGTCTTATTGATGAATGGCAATTAGCCCCGCAGCTTTGGGATGCTGCCCGTTTTGAGGTAGATCATAGGGATGAACTAGGGCAATTCATCTTTACTGGTTCTGCAGTCCCTGTTGATACAAGTAAAATTCACCATTCAGGGACTGGTCGATTTGCATGGTTGACAATGAGAACAATGAGTCTTTCTGAATCTGGCGATTCTACAAATGAAGTCAGTCTTGAAGAATTGTTTGCCAATCCCGTAGCAGATGTTTTTGCAACTAATCCTCTCAATATTGATTCTTTGGCATGGTTGATATGTCGGGGTGGTTGGCCAAAGGCAACGATGGTTAGTAAGGAGGTAGCACTTGATATGGCATATAGATATTATGAAGCCGTGGTGCACTCTGACATTTCTCGTGTAGATAATGTGAGCCGTGATCCGGAAAGAGCAAAAAGAATATTGCGTTCTCTAGCAAGAAACCAATGTGCTCAGGTAACGATAAATACTATCTGTGCTGATTTGGAGAATACTGATGTTGTAGCCACCAATCGCAATACGGTGGCTTCCTATATAGAAGCATTGAAGAAAATTTTCGTATTGGAAGATTCCTTGGCATGGAATCCAAATTTGCGAAGTAAAACGGCTATTCGCACTTCGGATACCCGATATTTTTCTGATCCTTCTATTGGTGTTGCGGCTTTAGGTATAGGTCCAAATGATTTGGTGAATGACCTCAGTACGATGGGTTTGTTCTTTGAATCAATGTGTATCAGAGACTTGCGTGTTTATGCCGATGCTATTGATGGAACTGTGTATCATTATCGTGATGGTAATGGTTTGGAGTGTGATGCTGTAGTTCATTTGCGTAATGGGAATTATGGACTGATAGAAGTTAAATTGGGTGGTGAGAAGAACATCGAAGAAGGAGCAAAGAATCTAAAGCTCTTGGCTTCTAAAATCGATGATACGAAAATGAAATCCCCATCTTTCCTTATGGTTCTGACAGGTACATCTCGTTATGCAGTTCGTAGACCTGATGGTGTGTACGTTGTGCCAATTGGTTGTTTGAAAGATTAATCAAAATACAGAATCTTTGCACTCTAGCACCTTGACTGTATGTTTAGTACGGTCGGGGTGCTATCTTTATATAATAAGGTGTAATTTCAATCTAATGTATAAATAACTAACAAACATGAAACAGAGACTGTTCGTAACATTGAGTTTGGCGGGATTAGCAATGGCAACCTTTGGTGCAACTAAACCGAAGACTGCCATTAAGTCGTTGAATAAGACGACCATCCAACAGCCAACTTACACAGAATGGCACGACCTTCAGGTGAATGCCATCAATCGTTTTCCGTTGCACACCAATTTCTTCACCTATCCGGCAGATGACTGGGTTTCTGAGAAAGACGGTAAGATCGTGAGCAAGGATATCCTGCACATGAACAAGACGGAGAGCAAGTATTTCCTTTCGCTCGACGGAACCTGGAAGTTCTACTGGGTGGCTAATGCCGACCAGCGTCCTACCGACTTCTACAAGGAAGATCTTGATGATTCCAAATGGAAGACCATGAATGTTCCAGGCAACTGGGAGATGAACGGATTCGGTGATCCGGAATATGTGAACGTAGGCTTTGGCTGGCGTGGACATTTTGACCAGCAGCCACCAGCAGTTCCTACCAAGGACAATCATGTAGGCTCTTACCGCCGTATCATCGACATCCCTGCCAACTGGGATGGCAAGCAGGTTGTAGCTCATTTCGGTAGCGTAACTTCCAACATCTATCTCTATGTAAACGGCAAGTTTGCCGGTTATGCAGAGGATAGCAAGGTAGCTGCCGAGTTTGACATCACTCCTTACCTGAAGAAGGGCAAGAATCTGATTGCCTTCCAGACCTTCCGCTGGTGCGATGGTTCCTGGGATGAGGACCAGGACTTCTGGCGCTTGAGTGGTGTGGCTCGTGAAAGCTATCTATTTGCCCGCGATGCCAAGTTGCATTTGGAGGATATCCGTGTTACTCCTGACCTTGTAAACAGCTACAAGGATGGTGTGCTCAACATCTCTACCAAGGTAAAGGGAACAGGCAAGCTGAACTTCATCCTCTTCGACAAAGAGGGCAAGCAGGTGGCTACAGCTACAGGATTGGCAAAGAATGGAACAGCCAACATTACGATGAACGTAGAGAATCCACACAAGTGGAATGCAGAGACACCTTATTTATATACCCTTCAGGTTTCCCTCTCAAGTGCGCTGAAGAATGGCAACATGAAATCAGCAAGCATGACTCCTGTCAAGGTAGGTTTCCGTAAGGTGGAAATCAAGAACAAGCAGTTCCTTGTCAACGGTCAGCCTGTGCTCATTAAGGGTGCCAACCGTCATGAGATTGACCCTGATGGAGGTTATGTATTGAGCATGGAGCGTATGATTCAGGACATTAAGATTATGAAGCGCCTGAATATCAACGCTGTCCGTACCTGCCACTATCCTGATGATCCACGCTGGTACGAGCTCTGCGATGAGTATGGTATCTATGTGGTAGCTGAGGCTAACCAGGAGAGTCACGGTTTCCAGTATGGCGATGATGCAGCTGCCAAGAAACCGATGTTTGCCAAGCAGATTATGGAGCGCAACCAGCACAATGTTTCCATGTACTTCAATCATCCTAGTGTCGTAACCTGGAGTATGGGTAATGAGACGGTGATGGGCGATAACTTCCTGCAGGCTTACAAGTGGATCAAGAGCCAGGACCAGAGCCGTCCGGTTCAGTATGAGCAGGCAAGCAGAGGCGAGGGTACCGATATCTTCTGCCCTATGTACTATCCTGTAAGCGCTTGTGAAAAGTATGCGAAGGACCCTAACAGTCCGATGCCGCTCATCCAGTGCGAGTACAACCATACTATGGGTAACTCAGGCGGTAACCTGAAGGATTACTGGAATCTGATTCGCAAGTATCCTATTCTCCAGGGTGGTTTCGACTGGGATTTCGTTGACCAGGGCTTGCACCGCAAGGTATTGAAGCCGATGACCATCAAGAATCCTGAGAAGATGAGCAATGAAGAGCTCCGCAAGATAGAATATTGCTACGGAGGTGATTACAACAATTACGACCCTAGCGACAACAACTTCAACTGCAATGGTATCATCGGTCCTGACCGTCAGCTCAATCCTCATGCCTACGAGGTAGCCTACCAGTATCAGAACATCTGGGCTAAGATGGTGAATGCAGAAAAGGGCGAAGTAAGTGTATACAATGAGAACTTCTTCCGCAATTTGAGCAACTATGCCTTGGCATGGAGCCTCATTGAGGATGGCGTGGAGACTCAGAACGGTACCATCGCTGATATCGAAGTGGCTGCCCAGCAGACCAAGAACTTCACCATCCCTTACGACCTTTCTAAGGTAAAGGGCAAGGAGGTATTCCTCAACATCGATTTCCGTCTGAAGAAGGCTGAACCTCTGATGGAGGCTGATCAGATTGTGGCTTATGCCCAGCTGGCAGTGAAGGAGAAGAAGTGCTGCGGTCATTGTGCAGATAACATGGCTAAGGCTCAGGGCGGCAAGAAGGTGAAGGCTAAGCTCATCGACAAGAAGGGCGAGCAGGATATCACCGTTACTACTCCTGATCTGACCGTGAAGGTGAACCGTACCACCGGTCTCATCTCTGAATATACCTATCGTGGCAAGTCGCTCCTCGGCGAGGGCGGTACCCTGAAGCCAAACTTCTGGCGTGCTCCTACCGATAATGATTTCGGTGCCGGCCTGCAGAAGAAGTTCCAGGTTTGGAAGAACCCTGTCATGAACCTGAAGGGTGTAGCTGTTGAAAAGGATAAGAAGGCAAACACCATCAGCATCTGTGCAACCTATGAGATGCCAGAGGTGAAGGGTGAGCTGGAAATCGATTATCTCATCATGCCTAACACCGGTGCGATGAAGGTAAGCCAGGAGTTTGATGCTTCTGATGATGCCAAGGTCAGCGATCTGTTCCGTTTCGGTATGCTGATGCAGTTGCCATACGATATGGACAAGAGCCAGTATTACGGCCGTGGTCCTATCGAGAACTATTCTGACCGTGAGGACTGCATGCGCATCGGAATCTATAGCGATGATGCCGACCACCAGTACTTCCCATACATCCGTCCACAGGAGAGTGGAACCAAGGGCGATATGCGCTGGTGGAACCAGACCGATGCTTCCGGCTTCGGATTCAAGGTGAAGAGCTGCAAGCCATTCTATGCTTCCGCCATCCACTTCGACACCGAAGAACTGGATGATGGTGATGACAAGGACCAGCGTCATAGTTTCAATCTGAAGAAGTCAAAATTCACCAATCTCTTCCTCGATGCAGAGCATTCTGGTGTGGCTGGTGAGAACTCTTGGGGTGCATGGCCTTTGGAGAAATATCGCCTCCATTATGGCGATAAGAACTTCACTTTCGTGCTCATTCCATTAGATAAATAGTAGAAAAGCAGGGATTTATACGAAAATCCAATATATTTAAACAGAAAATCCACCTCATTCGGGGTGGATTTTTTTATCTTTGCAGCACCTATCACGGAAAAGTGTAGGTACAGACCTAAAAAATAAAAATAACGAACAATATGAGAAAAGCAAAATTTTTCGCAGCAGCATTGCTGGCGATGTCTTCACTCGGAGCTTTCGCACAGCATCAGTTTACTGTTCAGGCTAACAAGCCTGGAGCAGAAATCCAGCCTACCATGTATGGTATCTTCTTCGAGGATATCAACTTCGGTGCCGATGGTGGTCTTTATGCAGAGATGGTAGAGAACCGTTCCTTCGAATTCCCACAGCGCCTGATGGGATGGAATACATTCGGAAATGTAACCCTCAGCGACGTAAAACCTGCCTTCGACCGCAATCCTCATTATGTAACACTTGAGAGCGCAGGCGCACGTGAGAAGCAGACTGGTCTTGAGAACCGTGGCTTCTTCGGCATGGGCTTGAAGAAGAATATGAAGTACGATTTCTCCGTATATGGCCGTCTTCATCTCATCGATGGCAAGCAGGGCAAGATTCGCGTAGAACTCGTCAATTCAAAGAATGATGTGATTGCCAAGCAGGTCATCAACATCACCAATAATAAATGGCAGAAGCTTACTGCTACCCTTACTTCTCCTCAGACTGATGCCAAGGGTTTGATGCGAGTATATCTGGAGAAGGGTTCTGAGAGCGTAGACCTCGACCATATCTCTCTCTTCCCTGAGGACAACTGGAATGGTCTCCGTGCCGACCTCGTACAGGATTTGGCTGACTTGAAGCCAGGAATCTTCCGTTTCCCTGGCGGATGTATCGTAGAGGGAACCGACCTCGATACCCGTTACGAGTGGAAGAACTCTGTGGGTGCTCCTGAGAACCGTCCTCTGAACGAGAACCGCTGGAGAGATACCTTCCCACATCGCCTTTTCCCTAACTACTATCAGTCATTGGGCTTGGGCTTCTATGAGTATTTCCTCCTTTCAGAGAAGATTGGTGCTGAGCCATTGCCTATTCTCTCTGTAGGTCTGGCTTGTCAGTATCAGAACGATGATAAGGATCCTAATGCACATGTAGCAGTCAAGGATCTCCAGAGCTATATCGACGATGCACTCGACCTCATCGAGTTTGCCAATGGTCCTGTCACCTCTAAGTGGGGTAAGCTCCGTGCCGATATGGGTCATCCAGCACCATTCAATCTGAAGCAGATTGGTATCGGTAACGAGCAGTGGGGACCTATGTATCCTGAGCGTCTGCAGAAGTTCATGGAGCAGATTCATGCCAAGTATCCAAAGATCAAGATCTGCGGTTCTTCTGGTCCATCTGCTGATGGAAAGGACTTCGACTACGGTTGGGAGCAGATGCGCAAGTTGGGCGTAGACATGGTGGATGAGCACTACTACAAGAGCCCAGAGTGGTTCCGCAGCAATGCCAGCCGTTACGACAAGTACGACCGCAAGGGTCCTAAGGTCTTTGCCGGCGAGTATGCTGCTCATGCCGAGAATGATCCAAACTCTTGGGAGGCAGCCCTTTCTGAGGCAGCTTTCATGACCGGTTTGGAGCGTAATGCTGATGTGGTTTATCAGGCTACCTATGCACCTCTCTTCGCTCATGTAGAGGGATGGCAGTGGCGTCCGGACCTCATCTGGTTCGATAACCTCAGCTCTGTCCGTTCTGCCAACTACTATGTTCAGCAGCTCTACGGCGAGAACAAGGGTACCAATGTGTTGAAACTTACCGAGAACGGCAAGGCTGTAGCAGGCGAGAACGGTCTCTATGCCACCGCTTGTTTCGATAAGACAACCAAGAGCTACATCGTAAAGATTGCCAACACCTCTAACGAGGCAAAGGAAATCAACGTAACCTTTAATGGTATCAAGAAGTTGAACCCAGGTAAGGTAACCGTTCTCCATGCCGACGATATTCAGGCAGAAAACAAGATAGACAATAAAAATGTGGTTGTTCCTGTAGTATCAGATGCACAGGTTCGGGGCAATGTGTTGAACGTGAAGATGAAGCCAAACAGCTTTGTTGTATACCGTTTCTAATTGCCTACCTCCAATCTTCAATAAACCCTTAAGGTACAAATAGATAAGTGGATGATGTGAATCCCTTGCGACTCTAGTGGTTGCAAGGGATTTTTTTCTCTTCTAATGCCCTTGAAATTACATGGCGACGCAGGAGTTTCTGTGTCAGGACGTAGGAAAGATTACGTCGCCATGTAGGAAAAAGGCACTTTATGTATAAGAAAAGTTTGAATTTTGCATAAAAAATACGCTCAAACGCTAGCAATTTGCTCATTTTT
>OLXG01000613.1_pt1 | contig 14141 bp, 12 predicted proteins | sample 1673861 | NCBI WGS metagenome assembly OLXG01 (sample SAMEA103958130, study PRJEB25191) | human gut metagenome | biome: human-associated habitat [ENVO:00009003]; feature: intestine environment [ENVO:2100002]; material: feces | place: Germany | collected 2013/2015
CTCTATTTTCTTTTTCACTCAATTATTCTGCTCCTCCGGTCGCCCATCGCCCTCGCCCAGATCCTTCCGCCGCTGTGCTTCCACGATCTCCGCTTTCATCTCCACGATCAATACCTTCAGTTTCTCCTCGCACTCCTCGCGGGTGTGGGCATAGACATTGCGGGCGTGCTTTTTACCATCGGGCCACTTGGGAGAGTAGCGGCCTTCGAAGAGATGGTCGTTGATCTCACTGACGCAGCCGGTGCCGGACCTGCGCTTGCGGCTCACGTAGGGCTTGAAATCGGTCATACTCGGCTTTTCCGCCTGGGCCGGGGCAGTTTCCTGCCCCGGCTCTGAAGCGTCCTCCTGCGGCGCTACCTTGCCGATGCCGCGGTCAATGTTGGCGGCGGCCGTGAGCCGCATGTCGTCGGTGATGTGGGTGTAGATGTCCAGCGTGGTGGCCGCCGACACATGTCCCAGCATAGCGGAGAGTGTTTTCACATCCATGCCGTTCTCCAGCGCCAGCGTGGCGAAGGTGTGGCGCAGGTCATGGAATCTCACATGCTTGCATCCTGCGTGCTCCAGAATGAGCTGCAGTCTGCGCCGCACCACGCCGGGCGTAATGGGGCAGTCCTCCTTCACCGGGGACGGGAACATCCAGCGAGAGTCCACCGTCTTTTTGTATTCCCGCAGTACCGCCACCACGGCGGGCGGCAGGACGATTTTGCGGACGGAGTTCTTCGTCTTGGGCGTGCTGATTTGGAGCTGGCCGCGCACATCGTAGACCTGTTTGTTCACATTCAGCACACCGGTTTTGAAGTTCAGGTCGTCCCATTGAAGTGCCATCAACTCGCCACGCCGTAGGCCGGTGGCCAAGTCCAGAAGGAATACTTCATAGTAGCCCTCGAACTTCGCTTGGATGAGAAACCGTTGCAGCTCCTCCCGCGTCAGCACCTGCATCTCCCGTGCCTTTTTCGGTGGCAGCTTACAGCCGATGGCCGGGTTCACACGAATCAACCCGTCCTGCACCGCCTTTCCCAGCGCAGAGCGGCAGGTGGCGTGACACATACGCACCATCCGGTCGGACAGTCCTTCGCCGTACTTGTCGGTGAACCGCTTCCGACCACTTTTCTTGAGCCGACCATAGAATTGCTGCAGGTCGTTCTGCGTCAGCTTGTTCAGTGGGATGCCGCCGATTTCCGGGATGATGTGCAGCCGGATGCGGCTCTCGTAGGTCTCCTGCGTGGTGGGGCGGATTTTCGGTTTTGAGTGATTCTCATACCAGTATGTCAGCCAGTCCCCGAAGAGCATCTCGGAACGAACCTTCTCCGGCTTCAGTCCGCCGCACTCCGCCTTGAGCTTCTGGAGCTTCTCGACGCACTCCTTCTTCGTTTTGGCGAGAACATTTTTCGTCTTGGGATAGCCGTTATCGTCATAGCCGATGACGATGCGCCCCTCCCACCGAGCGTCTTTGCGCTGTCTTACGGTTCCGTCGCCGGCTTTTCGTTTTCTTGCCACGGTTTCAACTCCTTTCCGAAGATGTCCTCCATGAAGCCGCCCACGATGCCAGAGGCTGTCTTCTGCATATCCGATGTAACATGGGTGTAGGTGTCCAGCGTGAAGGAGGCGTTGGTATGACCCAGAATGCCGGACAGCGTTTTGGCGTCCACGCCGCTGGTGAGGGCGTGGGTGGCGAAGGTATGCCGCAGATCGTGGAAGCGGATGCTGGGCAGGCCCGCCCGCCGGAGCAGCGTTTTCATGTGGCGATAAGCCGCGTTGGGATCGACGGGGTCCTCTGGCTTCACTGGGTCTGGGAATATCCATTGGCTGATGGCATCCGCTTTTCGCCGCCGTAGGATTTCGGTCACGCTGTGCGGCAGGATGATGGTACGCATTCCCTGATTGGTCTTTGTCTCACCGACGGTGTACTCGCCCTTCCGCTGGCTGTGGAGGGTACGGCACACCTTCAGCGTACCGCCCTCCTCGTCGAAGTCGCTCCATTGCAGTCCGCAGATCTCACCGCGGCGCAGGCCGGTCATCAGCTCGGTTTGGAAGAAGTCCTGCCACACCTCGTCCTGCTCCACCACCGCAAGGAAGGCGTCCAACTCCTCGCCGGTCAGGATGCGCTTGGGCTTGTAGTTGGGCTTGGGTGCCGTTGTACCTTCGGTGGGGTTCCTGGGAATGACATGCGCCTGCACCGCGTCCTTCAGCGCGGCGTGGAGTGTAGAATGGATGTGGCGCACCATGGAGTCCGAGAGCTGATGTCCCATTTCGGGATGCTCGCGGATGCGCCCCTCCGTTTTCAGGTGGCGGTACATCCGCTGGATGTCCTGCTGGGAGATGAGGGAGATCTGCTTGTCGCCCAGCTGCGGCTCGATGTAGTATTCGATGTAGCGGCGGTAGCCCTCGAGGGTACCGGGCCGCACCGTACCCGCCTTGTACTCTGTGAGCCAACGAGCCAGCCACTGGCCCAGTGTCATGCGGCTGTCCTCGGTCAGCTCCACATCGCGGTAGCACTCGATGTTCTGGTGCAGCTTTTCCAGCAGAGCCTTCTGCGTCTTTGCAGACACATAGCGGAAGATGGAGTCACCGTTGTCCTTATGACCAACTACGATGCGGCCCTCCCAGCGGCCATCCTCCCGCTTTCGCACCATGCCGTCGCCGGACGGTCTTCGTTTTGCCATGTGATTTCACCTCCGAGGTTTTTTCTTTGATTAGGCGCAGCAGCTCCTGCGTGGCCTGAGGTTTATTCTGTAAACACACAATACCGAAGACGCGGAGAGAAAGCGAGTGGAATCCCCGGCACCGGCGCAAGTTCTACGAAAGCAACAATCCAGCCACGCCATCCTCTCTCGCGGTTCGGCTTTACTCCGGGCCTAATCAAAATCCGGCAGCTGGTGCTGGATGTCCTGGGCATCCTCAAACCTGATCTGCCCATTGGTGCGCTTGACCTCGTCCGTCACATAGCCGCGCAGGGCGCGGCGGTCCTCCATAGCGTCGCCGAAGTGCGCGGCGATGGTGTGGGCCATGATGCCCTGCTCCACCGCGCACTTGAAGAGAATGCCGTTGGTGCGACTGGCACTGTCCGCCACGATCCCACGCAGCGTCGCTGTCAGCGCGTTGGAGAGGTACTCGCTTGCATCCTCCGCGCCCAGGTAGCCCATGTAGAAGTGCAGCGACTTCTCGATAAACTCGCTGCGGCTTTTACAGTTGGCCTCCTCCAGCCAGCCGTCCATGCGGCGGATCGTCGAGGGTCTGAGCCAAACAGGGATCCTCGTCTTATTTTCGTGTTCCATATTGTTTTCTCCTTTTTCTCTGATGTGACACCGCGCAAACCCGCACGGTATCTGGATCTTTCGTCTTTTCGACCACCTAAGACCCGCAAGAAGTCCTAAACCGACCTCGGAGCGGCATCCTCGGAAAGCCCCGCACTGCGGGGCTTTGTGGGCGAGAGGGGTCGCTTTGCGACCACCTCTCTTTATCTTGTGCTTTTATCGAACAGGCACATCTCCGGCTCATCCCCCGCAGCTGGGGCGAAAGGCGGGGCAAACAGTGCCGATGCCTGTCCAGGGTGTGGGGATGCCGCCACCGCCCCTAAAGCCGTGCGCAGCGGCTTTAGGGGGGTAAATCTGTTGCGGCTGCGACGGGGGGGTGTCCGTACCCATGGGCTGTGCTTCGCGTTGCCAAAGAACCTCGGGCCGGGTGTCACTGGCGCACATTTCCCGTTTTATGCCTGCCGCCGCAGGTCTATTGATGCCGTGATCTTCGCGCCCAAAAAGCAGCAAATTCCGCGTCAGCGAGACGGGGGTGGTATCACTACCCTCGGCGTGGGCCGCGTGCTCCCGAACCCCTGTGCGGCCACGGGTCAGGAGGGCGTATTTTGCCGTTTTACGCGCTCTGCTCTCCTGCTGCTGGAATGAATGCAGCGCCCAGCTTTTCGGCTCTTTCCTGTGCCCGCTGCCGTTCCATGGCTTGCCCCGCCTTCTCCATCTGGCGCTCGTAACAGAGGCCGAGGGCATTCTTTATTGGCAGGATGGTATACCTGAGACAGCCGTTGCGCTTGTGCCCATCTTTGGTGATGATCTCCGTGCGCTCTGTGCGGATAAGGCCATGTTCCTCCAGCGCAGCAACGTACTTCGCCACCGTATTGACCGAGATGTCCAGCTTCTTTGCGATAGTAGGATAGCTGACAATACATTGGTAGGTACGGCGGTCTTCAATGCGGAGCAGATAGGCGTAGATGTTGATCTCCATGTGGTGCAGTCCCAGATCAAAGACTGCGTTGGGAACGGGGAAAAAGTTTTTGATGGTGTCCTTCTTCACATAGGGCGTGTTCAGCATCCCGACGCCCCTTTCGTGTGTGCGGCAATCCATTTCTGCAGTTCCTCCTTCGGAACGACGATGCGCTTGCCGATCCGCAGAGAGGGAAAATCATCCTCCTGAATGAGTTCGTAAATGCTGGAGTCCGAGACTCCCATGAGATCCACCAGCTGCTTCACATTCAGCAGCAGGGGCAGTTCGTCATAGTTGGTATAAATGCTTTTCTTCAAATCGTGTCCTCCTTGTAGCTTTGTTGGTAGAGCGTATTCATTTTTTTAGTGATGGTGTAGGTCTGATCTCACCTCCCATGATTTTTCTCTGCTGTACGCCGCGCCCTCGCTCCGTTGGTGCGCTCCCCCTTCGCGGGATCGTGGCGACACTTCGCCCGGAGCATCCGGGCTGCGGCGGCAGGTATTCACTTTTCAAGGTTCCAAAAATAACGGTTGACATATCTGTCCCAATGGATTAGACTTATTTTATAAAACATGTTTCCTGCGTCTACTTCTGGGCATACTATAACATGTCAAAACCCCGTTGTCAAGTCTTATTGAACACTACGCATTTCATAAGTCTAACCCCGTTTTAAGGAGCGTCCATTATGCAAAACTATATTTTCAAAACCTACATCGACGGCGGCAGGGAGTACTACGAGTACACCGACGCGGCGGATAGAGCGCAGACTATAAAAAAAGACTTTCCGTTTCCGGAAAGTCTGATGAGCCTGCTGTATATGGATATCTGGGAGCTGGAGCCCATCACCAAAAGGATGGACAAGGCGTTGCTGTCTTTTTATCAGTTCAGGGATTACAACGAACTGCAGATCGTAGAGGCCGGTTTGAATGAACTGGCGCCCCGGCATATCTGCTTTGAGCTGCTGCGGCTGGACTGGCTGGAGCGGCTGGATATGGTGGACAGCACCGCACCCGGAGATTTTCAGGACTTGCTGCCCCACAAGAAGATTTCCCATCTCTGCAGCAGCATCGACACCATGCAGAAGCAGATCAAGGGGCTGATCGCGCAGGCGTTGGACATGGACGGGGAGAAGAGATCCGTATCCGAGAAGATGGTGGCCTACTACAACGCCGAGGGCGGCGACACGCTGAACACCTTTCAGTTCCAGCCCCAGTCCATGAGCTTTGAGGTCATCGACTGCAAGATCTTTGCCGAGGTACTCTATCCCAAGGACATCTACGACCTCATCGATTTCCATGTGCGGGAGTGCGTGAAGCGGGAGGTGAGGATGCGGGTATGCAAGAACTGCCTGCGCTACTTCGCCGTGACGGGCAAGGCCAGCATGGAGTACTGCGGCCGGATCTGTGACAGCAAGGGCCGCACCTGCCGGGAGATGGGAGCCATCAACACATGGACGCAGCGCAAGCAGAGCGACGAGGTGTTCAAGGAATATCGCAGGGAGTACAAAAAGCGTTTCGCCCGTATCAATGCCGGCAAGCTGACCAAGAGTGCGTTCTACGCCTGGAGTGAGGAAGCCAGAAAGAAAAAAGAGGACTGCGACAGCGGCGTGATCTCGCCGGAGGAGTTCTCCCGCTGGCTGAAGGAGTCGTGAGAAAGAGGTGCCGCTATTGGGTGGAGATGGTTCCGGAGATGCAGCCCTATCTTGCTTATGGTTCATTCTCCGCCCGCTTTTGCAGGAGGGACAAGCACACAAAGCAGAGTGCAGAGAAGGCGATGCCGCAAAGAGTATATGTCCCGTTAAAGAACAGCAGATTGACTGCATACCGCATGGGCATCCGTGTAAAGAGTACCGCATACGGCTCGATCGTTCCAATTGCCTCCATGACCGCTGTGACACGGAAGGGACTGATCCCGCACAGATACGCGCCGAGGAAATACAGCGTCAGCTTCTCGACAATAGCCGGGAGCAGAATACCAAGCGCGTAAAACAGCGGTTCCCGATTCTTGCAACACTTCCACAGATACAGCGCCCCAAAGCAGTACGGCAGCAGCGCAAGGCAGATGCCCTGAGCGGTCAGGTGCAGCTGCAGCCCGAATACAAGAAAGACCATCCGAATCAAAAGGTATCCGCCGAGAATGATCAGCCAGCAGATCAGCAGGGATCTCAAGATGAGATTCCTATGTGCGGGTGCTTCATGGTTATGCATTTTCTTTTCCTCCTTACAGATTCTCATTTTTCAAGGCGTCGATGGGATTGTCCTTTTTTACCTTGCTCATTGAATACATCATGGTGGCGAATACGACCAGAAACACGCTCAGTACGGCGATGCCGATGGCTGCCCACGGTAGATGGAAGGAGGTTTCATAGGCCGTTGTGACCGCGCGGTAGATGAGATATGTAATGCCGCAGGACACCGGCAAACCGAGAAGCAGCGCCTTGGAGCCGTACAGCAGGCACTCGCAGTTCATCATCCTGCGAAAGCCCTTCTGCGTCATGCCCACCGATTTCAGCATGGCAAACTCCCGGCGGCGCAGGCTGATATTCGTGGAGATCGTATTGAACACATTGGCCGCGGCAATCAGGGAGATCAGCACGATAAAGCCGTAGGCAAATACTCGGATAATGGTCACAACATTCCGGTTTGTCTCGGCGTTTGCGGCGTAGTCGAAAAGCTGCCGGCTGCTGAGACCGTTTTCCGTCAGCACAGTCGCCAGATTTTCAAAGCTCGCGGTGTGATCGCTCGAGGTAAGGAAATACTCTGTATTACGGAATTGATTCAGCGCCGCCTCGGGAACCACGCTCTCCAGCATGCTGTACGGATAGATCATATTGATGGCCACCGGCGTGCTGCGGCTGACAAAGAACGGAGCCTCCTCAATGGTTTTTTCGGACCGCAGCGTGTATTTTGCAAAGGATTCCTCATAGGGCAGCTCGATGATGTCGTTCTCGTTGTCTCTGTTTTGATAGAGGACGACCTTATTGCCGTTTTCATCGATCCGGCTGTCTTTTCTGTAATATCCGTCGATCTCTACATAGTAAAGGCCCTCGATCACGCACCCATCGCCCTTGAGCGTGTCCAGCGTGACATACTTTTCAAGCCGGCGGTCAAGCTCAATGTTGCGATCCAGGGCAATGCCCAGGGGTTTGTCCCGGTCATAGTAATCCGCTTCCTTCAGGTTGTACTTTTCCAGTAGCTTGTTAAATTCTGCGTCCGCAACGAAGTACAGATAACCGGAGATGCTGAGATCCTTCGGCGTAGCGTCCTCACGCTCCGTGCCGAAGTCGGCAAAACGGTCGGCATACATTGCCGTGACATATTCGCGGGAGATATCGCCCTGCAAAAACTGCTTCTTGGTATAGGTACCGCCGGTGACATTCTGCTCGGAGAAAAGCAGTTCCAGAAGCGCATCGGGTGTCATGGCGGAGGAAGCGTCTGACTCCGCCGCGTAGATCAGGTCGAATTGATCGGAGGCCAGCCCTCCCTCGGCGGATTCCATCATGTAGTCGGTGAAGGCCGCCGCCGAAACAAAGAGGACGATGCTCATAAAGAGGCTGACGACGGTGGTTCTGTATTTTTTCCGGTTGCGCTTATAGTGCTTGCCGGCAAGGACGCCGGGGAGTCCGAACAGCTTGTAGGCAAGCTTCGAGGTTCGGACGGGTCTGCCGCTTACCTTGACGTCCATGCTCTGGCGGATCGCCTCCACGGCGGAAACTCTGGTTGCCCTTTTTGAGGGAATCCATGCCGAGATCAGAACCGTGACAAGTGCAATGGCCGCAGCAATGACGACAGCCTGCCACGAAACACAGAGCCGCATGGGAATGTCCACACGGACAATGGAGAAAAATTTATCTCCGATCAGAAGCAGCGTTATGCCGATACCGCCGATACCCACCAGAATGCCCAGTGGGATGCCGACAATGCTGACCGCCAGCGCCTCAAACAGCACCATTCTTCGAAGCTGCTTTCTGGTGGCGCCCACCGAGGACAGCAGGCCGAATTGCCTTGTCCGCTCCGAAACAGAAATGGAGAATGCGTTATAGATGAGCGATACAGAGCCGAACACGATCAGAGCGATGATGATGGCGGCAAGACTGTAAAACGCGGTAAGGAAGGAATCGAACGGAGCCGTGCCGGAATACAGCAGGACCTTTGTATTGTAGGCATAGCGATACTCTTGCGTATAGCCCATTTCCTTCATGAAGTCATACACCCCGGCGGGCTTGTGCAGCTTGAAATAACAATGGATCAGAGCCTGATCGGCGGATTTGGTGTCCGCTGCCGTAAGCGCTGTGTACCCGGGCGCGGAATAGTCCTCAAAGGTAGGCCTTTCATAGATACCGACCACCGTATAGGTTCTTGGTTCGGTGTTTTCGAGCCTTTCGCCGCTCATAATCTCCACCTGCGTTTCGCTGTCATAGGTGTATACGGGCGTGTCCTGTCCCAGCCTCCGGCCGTCAAGTGTCCTGTCCCCCACGTCAAGCGTGACGGTGTCGCCGAGCTTATAATTCACCTTGCCGTTTGATGTCAGGTGCTCCGGCAGGATGATCTCCGTGGGATCCTTCGGCAGCGTACCTAAAATGAGATGCACCGGCATTGTCTCAAAATATCCGGACGCCGCGTCGCCGCCGAGCACATACAGGTAGGGCTTTCGCTCGTTGGCACTGTCGATCTTCGCGTAACCCAGAACCTGCGCATAGGCGGCGGAGGAAACTTTGCCGGAATCGCGGATGTCTTCATAGTCCTTGTACGCGGCGTCATAGACCGCTCCGTGCCAGTCTCCGCTGCTGTAGATCTCGCAGCGCAGCACGAAGTTCTGCATACTGGAGACAAAGGTCGTGGACGCGCAGATCATCGCCGCCGAGAGCATAATGCCGATGATCGTAACAACGGTTCTCGTCCTGTTTTTCTTCAGGCTCTCTAATGTTACCTTGCTGAAAACATTCATCTGCGGATCACCTCGTCTCTGGTGATTTTCCCGTCCTCAATGGAAAGGATTCGATCCGCCTGCAGTGCGATGCTCTCGTCGTGGGTGATGACAAGGAGGGTCTGCCCGTATTTTTCGTTGGAAACCTTCAGCAGTTCCACGATCTCCCGGCTGCTTTTGGAGTCAAGATTTCCGGTGGGCTCATCGGCAAGCACCACCGCAGGCGCATTCATCAGAGCCCGGCCGATGGACACCCGCTGCTGCTGGCCGCCGGAGAGTTGGTTCGGCAGGTGGTTCTCCCGGCCGGTAAGATTCAGAGTGGTCATCAGCTCAGCCAGTCGATTTTGATTGACCTTCTGCCCGTCCATAAGTACGGGGAGCGTGATGTTTTCCGTGACATTGAGCACCGGAATGAGATTGTAAAACTGATAGATCAGTCCCACCTGACGGCGGCGGAAGATGGCAAGCTGTTCCTCGTTCTGCGCGTACACATCCTTGCCGTCCATAAATACCTTGCCGCCCGTAGGCCGGTCTACGCCGCCGAGGATGTGAAGCAGTGTGGATTTGCCCGAGCCGGAGGGGCCGATCACGGCGACAAACGCTCCCTTCTCCACCGAAAAGGAAACGCCGTCCAGCGCCCGCACCTCGTTCTCGCCCTTGCCATATACCTTTGTCAGGTTTTCCACTCTCAAAATCTCCATATCGGGATACTCCTTTCGCTTTTTACACCCCCATTCTATTTTGTCAAGGTGACACGGCGGTGACTTTCAGGTGACGGATCCGTCACTTAGTAAAAAAGGGAGCCGCCGGTCAGACGGTTCCCTTATAAAATCGGATGGTGAACATGGCTCCTGCGGGCTTGCGGTTCTCTGCCTTTACGGTTCCACCCTGACCGGTTATGATCATGCGCGACAGCGCAAGCCCGATCCCAAAGCTTTTGCCGTCGGAATCCTTGCCCTTATAGAAGCGCTCAAAGATATGCGGCAGATCCTCCGGAGAAATGCCCGTGCCGTTGTCCTTAATTATAATTTCGGAATACAGGGCGTTTTCGGCTGCGTCAATTTCGATCCTGCCGCCCTCGGGGGTGTGTTCCATGCAGTTCTTCACAATATTGCCGATGGCTTCGCAGGTCCACGGGAGATCTCCCCGGAAAGCTCCGTCCGCATGGATGAGCAGCGCCTGCCCGCGCAGCTCCATGGGAATGAGCAGGGTCACACAGGACTTTTTGAGCAGCTCCTCCAGACTGACCTGCTCCTGCTTGAACTGCACCGTGCCGGCGTCCAGCCGTGAGATCTTCAGAAGTGTGGTGATCAGCCAGTCGATGCGGGAGAGCAGCTCGTAGAGCTCATGGATAAGCTGCTGCCTGCGCGCGTCGGTCAGCTTCGGCTCCGACAGCAGTCCAATCAGCAGATTGATAGAGGTCAGGGGCGTGCGGATCTGGTGAGAGATGTCCGCGATGGAATCGGCAAGATATGCCTTTTCCCTTGTCAGCGTTTGCTGCTGCTCACGCAGGCGTATGGTCATCTTATAGATCTCACTGTGGAGGATGCTCAGCTCACCCTCTGAATAGCTGTCAAAATCGATCGAACTGTCGCCGTGCAGAACCTGATTGATATCATCCGCAAGGGAAGAAATCCTCTGATACCTCTTATAAGTGCTGATGCAGAAGACCAGCATGAGGAGCAGAGAAAGCCCTGCGGCTGTCAGCCCGGCGCGAATGTCGAAGAAAAAGCAGACGGCGCAGGCGGCTGCGGAGAGCAGCAGCTGCCACAGCAGCGCCTTTCGCACCTCTTTGTTTTTCAGCAGCTTGATCATGCGTCCACCTTATATCCTGTCCCGCGAACCGTCAGAATGATCTTCGGGTCGGTGGGGTCATCCTCAATCTTCTCCCGCAGCCGCTTGATGTACACCGTCAGCGTATTGTCATTGACATACTCGCCGGCAACATCCCAGATGGCGTCAAGAAGCCTCTCACGGGTAAGCACGATTCCCCGATTGTTGATGAAAAACAGCAGAAGCCGGTATTCCAGCGCTGAGAGGAACAGGTCCCTGCTGTTCTTCACCGCCGTGCCCTTTTCGGTGTCCACCACCACATCACCGAGCTTCACCGTTTTGCCCATGCTGCCGGTGAGTCGGAGCACATTTCGAATGCGGGAGATAAGCTCTCGTGGGCGAAACGGCTTTGGAATGTAATCGTCGGCGCCCAGATCGAAGCCCGTAACGGTGCTGAACTCGTCGCCTGACGCGGTAAGGAAAATAACGGGGACATCAAACTCGGCCTTGATCGCTCTGCACGCCGCGAAGCCATTGCCCTCCGCCAGAGACACATCCAGCAGCACAAGATCCGCCTTTTCCTCCGCAAGCAGCTTCATGGCCGCCGCCTGCCCGGATACACTTCGCACAAGGTACCCTTCGCTGTTCAGATATTCGCTCAAGCTCGCAACGATAATTTTATCGTCTTCTACCAATAGTATCTTTATCATAGTCAGTCCTTTATTCTGATTGCCGCGGAATCACAACCACTTCCCGATGAAGCCATATTCCACACGGTTGCCATCGTCCCATTCTGCAATCACACGGTAAACAAAGCTGCCGCTTTTCAGATCGAAGGCATATCCTCCGTCATACGGAAGAATTTCTGTGATTGTCTCAACCTCACCGCCGTTTTGGGGGACGCATTGTATCCGCACTGTATCCGGCTGCACCTCGAAATATAACCGGATCTCGCTTGACTTTCTGTGGGAAATCAGTCCTGCTCTGACTGCCGTTATCTCCGGCAGAGAGGACTCTTCGCCGATCTCAGGCCCGCATCCAATGATGGAACTCATGGTTCCATCCTCGTTTGGTTCCGGGGACTGCCAGTAGAAGGCGCAGGGGGAAGCCGTGATCTCATCTGTTTCACCCATTGACCCGGACATCGCATTCACCCGAAGCTCCGGTACGGTGCTTTGGTCGGAGGACTGTGTCTCCTTATACGGCAGATTCATTTTTACTTCAAACTCTACCCAGTTTGCCATCGGCTCGGAATACTCCGTGCCCTCCTCGTACCGGAACTCCGTCTGCAAGCGGTATCGTTCCCCGGCTATCAGGCGATACGGAGCCGTCAGGTCATAGGAGAGCTCGTTATCCATGCCGTTGGGAATGCTGTACCCGATGTCGGGATAATCAACCTGCCGTGCGGGCGTGACCTTTTGCCATACACCGTCTTTCATTTGATATAGCTCAAACGCCTGCCCGTAGGCAATCGTCTTGCCGGAATCGTTTTTCCAGCGCAGGTCGAGCCGGAGATTCACGCTCCCGCCGCCAATACGCATAACCTCAAAGCCTACGCCCTCGGCATCGCTTCCCGCGTCAAGAATGCGAAGCAGCTCGTTCTGCCGAAATTGTGGCTCCGGCTGCTTCCCGCAGCGATAATATGTCACCGCCGCAAACGCACATGCGGCAATAGCAATTATGGCAAGAACGACCACCCATATCACGGAAACCTTTCGTTTCATCATGGTGCACCTTCCTTTCTATCTTTTTGTTCTCTTTTTCCTGCGGCTTAGCAGAAACACGGCTACGCCAACGGCGGCAAGCACTGCCGCCATTACAATGATAAACTCCGTCGGCATAATGTACAAGCTCGACCACTTCGGGGGCTGAGGGTTCTCCGATTCGGAAAGCGTAAAGGTCAGTTCGCCCTCCGGCAGACCCGGCAGGGTCAGCGCATACCCACCGTCAGTCTTTGTAAAGCCGTCAATGCCGCTTTCCGGCATGTAATAGGGCGTTTTTACCACAACTTCCAATTCTCCAAACTGCGCCCAGGTTTTTGCCGGGGAAAGCAGATAGGTATACGAATAGAGGCTCGGTGTATAGCCCGCATCAATGGCGGGATACAACGGTGCTGTCACCGCGTTTTTCAATGTCTGCCCCGGCTCCAGTGTGAGGGTGTACTCATACCATCGCATCAGTGAAAAATCTCCCTCTTCGATCTGGATCAGACCGTTTCCCCATGTTTCGGAACTGAGCCGCAGAAGCTCGACCTGAGCATTGTACCAGTCAGACTCCAGAATGCCGGAATTTTCGTCATAGCCACGGAGAGCATAGTCCTTGAAGGTCATCTCGGAAATCTCCAGCGACACTGTGCCTTCGATAACCTTTTTGCAGCCGCCGTTTTCATACAGCGTCCATACAAGACCCTTCTTCGGCAGCTCGCCGAAGATATACACCGTGATCGTATCGCCGTTTTGTACCCAGCAGGAAGCTTGCACCCCCTCCTTCAGCCGCGCTCCGCCGGTTTGCTCCTCGCACAGTACCCGCGTTTTTGTGCTGTCTGCATTTATGACAAATGCGGCGGTCGCCGCGCCGTATTCCTTATCTATGCCCGTGACGGAATACCTCTGCACCCAGACCGGCAGATCGGGATTGAAAAAGCTGTCGGAGATATAGCTGTCCGCCAGCTTCGGCAGATCCTCGTCAAGGGAAAAAGTTGTGTGCCGTGCCTTCAAGGTGTGCCGAACGATCGCCTCTACTGGTTTTCCATCCAGCGTAACGCCGTATTTTAGGGTATCGGAAACATCGACCGGCCGACCCGTTGCTCGGTCATAGATGTATTCTCCGTAATGTGGAAGATTACCGAACGGGAAAACCAGCGTGGCCGTGACCGCATAGTTGGCGGGATTGCGGAAGATATATTCTGCCGTGACTTTCCCGGTATAGGCGAGGAAACTGTCCGTATCCGGATAATAATGTTCTGGAAATTCCTGCACATCGAAGGTCAAAAGCTCTTTGTCCACCACAATGGGGCAATCCTCTCCCGTCACGACCGCGCCCGTGCCGTCCGTGCCGCGCCAATGCCGTTGGGTGGAATTGGCATAGGCGGGTTGTATACAAACTCCTGCCAGCAGCAGGATCAACAGGACTCCCGCAGTTATTTTCTTTTTCACATATATCGCCTCCTTGCTTACAGACTGCCGCTTGAGTCTAAACTACTTCTGAATGTCCGTGACTGCGCCGATGAA